>JAAUXY010136462.1_pt1 | contig 14969 bp, 15 predicted proteins | sample 7278121 | NCBI WGS metagenome assembly JAAUXY01 (sample SAMN14350117, study PRJNA611818) | marine sediment metagenome | isolation source: surface marine sediment (1.8m) | place: French Polynesia: Moorea | collected 2018-08 | reverse complement strand
TCGCGGACGTAGAGCTGCGCGACTTCTTCGGCCACCACATCGCCGGCGTTGGTCAGGTTCACGTAGACGAACAAGGTCTCGTCCTTCGAGAACTCCGGCTTGCTGACGCGCAGGTGATCGTAGTGGAACTCCGTGTAGGAAAGACCGTGACCGAAAGGAAACAGCGGCTCGTAGCCGGCGTCCAAGTGAAACGCCGTCATACCGAGTGAGGTCTGCGGCGCCCGCGCATCGATCTCGTCGATGTGCACGATGGTCTCGGGCGATGGCGGTTTACCGGTGTTCTTCTGGTTGTAGTAGATCGGAATCTGCCCGACCATCTTCGGGAACGTCGCCGGCAGCTTGCCGCTCGGCGATTCGACGCCGAACAGCAGATCAACGATCGCCGGCCCGCCCATGGTGCCGGGATGCCAGGCAAACAGGATCGCATCGACCTCGTCGACGATGTTGGTCAGCGTCAACGGTCGACCCGCCAGGATGACGGCGATGACTGGCGTACCGGTCGCCTTGATTCGACGCACCAGCTCCGCCTGGTTACCCGGCAGGCTGATGTCCGCGCGCGAGTGCGCCTCACCGGACAGGATCGATTCCTCGCCGAGGAACAGGACGGCGACATCGGATCCTCGCGCCGCCTTGACGGCGTCGTCGAACTCGTCGGTGTCCCGTGTCCTCGTCGTCGTCATCGCCCGAACGTGATTGATCTGGATGCCGTCAAGCTCGAACAGCACCTCGAGCGGCGTGACGCTGAGTTCGGGGTCGCCATCGAAGACCCAGGTGCCGAGCTGCTCGTAAGGCACATTGGCCATGGGCCCGATGACGGCGATGGAATCGATCTCGTCGCGCTTGATCGGCAGCGTGCCGTGATCATTCTTCAACATGACGATGCTCTGCAGCGCCGCCAGGCGGGCGGTGTCCAGCGCGTGCTTGCTGGCAACCTCGGGCAGCTCATCCGGATCCGTGTACGGACGCTCGAACAGGCCCAGTTCGAACTTGATCTTGAGGATATTGCGAACCATCGCGTCGATCTGATCCTCCGAAATCTTGCCCTCCTCGACGAGCTCGGCCGCGTGCGTCATGTAGAGCGGCGTCGCCATCTCCATGTCGACGCCCGCGTTCAGCGCCTCGAACGCCGAGCCCTTGTCGTCGGCCGTGAAGCCGTGAATCTTCAGCTGGTAGATCGACGCCCAGTCGCTGACGACGAAACCCTCGAAGCCCCACTCGTCACGCAGTACCTGCCTCATCAGGAACTCGTTGCCTGTGGCCGGCACGCCGTTCAGATCGCTGAACGACGCCATCAGCGTGCTGACGCCGGCATCCACGGCGGCCTTGAACGGCCGCAGGTGCACATTCCTGAGCTCGTTCTCGGGAATGTTGGTCGTCGCGTAGTCGCGTCCGCTCTCGGCGTCGCCATAGCCCGCGAAGTGCTTTGCACAGGCGGCGATCGTGTGCGGCGCCGACAAGTCATCGCCCTGGAAGCCGCGCACCATCGCAGCGCCGAGGACGCTGGCAAGGTACGGGTCCTCGCCGAGACTTTCCGCGATGCGACCCCAGCGCGCATCGCGAGCGATGTCGATCATCGGCGCAAACGTCCAGTCGACACCGGCGCGCGCCGCCTCGGCGGCAGCAACAGCCGCACCGGCTTCCACGAGCTCGGGATTAAAACTTGCGGCCTGCCCGATCGGTATCGGCAGGATCGTGTTGAAACCGTGGATGACGTCGCGCCCGACAATCAGCGGAATACCGAGGCGGCTCTCCTCGACCGCAACCCGCTGCATCTCGTTGACGACGCTAACGTCGACCTCATTCAGCGTGGAGCCTATTCGACCGGCCCTGATCGCATCGCGAAAATCGTCGGGCAAGCGCCCTCCAGGCGAATTGGCCTGGGTCATCTGTCCGATCTTTTCTTCGAAGGTCATCTGCTCTAGCAGCGCTTCTACGCGCTGCTCTACTGACGGTGTCGGCGCGTCGTTGGCGATAGATACATTCATGGCGATACTCAGGCCGCAGATCGCGACCAAGGCCCGGCGCAGATAGCCGGGTCGGCGATGCGCATTACGGGTGGTGTGGATGAAACGAGGAACTGCGGACGTGACCGCAGGAGACGATGCTGTCGCAGCTGTTCTGATAGACGCGCCGGGTGGCGCCTTGAGCACATTCAAGATACGCCCCCCGCGTTGACTTGTTGTACTTTGCACCGGGCTCGTTGACCCGGGGCCGGGTGTTTGTATAGACAGTAATGACAGCGTTGTCAATTTCTAGGCGCGCGAAAGGGCTGGTCGCAGCCCTGAAGAGCCACGACCAGTGTGACCAGGATCTCAGTCGACGTTAATCCTCTTCGCCGTCTCTTCGACCACTTTCGTCTTCGGAATCCGGACCTTCAACAGTCCGTCTCGAGTCTTCGCCGTAATCGCCTGCTCGTCCGCATCGGTCGGCAGTGCAAAGCTGCGAGAGAACCGTCCGTACATGCGCTCGATGCGATGCCGCGTCTCGTCCTCTTCCTCATTCTCATAGTGGCGCTCGCCACTGACGGTCAGCATTCCGTTGTCGACGGTAACGTCGACATCTTCTTTGTCGACCTCGGGCAGCTCGACCTTGATGAGGTAGTCGGAAGCGGTTTCGCTGATGTCCACGACGGGTTTCCAGTTCAGGGCGCCTGATGTACTCGCATCCGCTGCGGGCAGCCTGTCGCGCAGGTTGAAGTAGCGGTCGAAGATTCCGTCCGTATCCTGGAACGGCGACCAGTTAATCAGGTTCATAGTGTCCTCCGTTTGTCACAATGGCTTCGAATAGCCAGCCACTACCTCTTAAATGGGGACAATTTCTTTGGAAGTTATCCGTAGTTTCCGAGGGGGTGCCCTGGCAAGGACTGCGGCTTCAGGTCAGAGTGAGACGGCGCTGTTCCTCACAGCCACCGACTTGATCTGTGCGAACAATTGACTGCCGACGGCGACGCCTAACTCCCTGAGCGAGCGGCGTGTGATGCGAGCCAGCATGTGGTCGCTGCCTGCTCGCACTTCGACGAGCACCGACGCATCACCGTCTGCCGTAATCTCCTCGACGACAACCGGGACGATATTGAGGATGCTGGTATGAACCGGACGGGTCTTGCACAGGCTGACGTCGTTGGCGCGAATGCGCACCCTCGGTCGGGCGCTCACGACATCGGCGCTGACCCAGAGATCACCGCCGGAGAACTGAAGACGGGTGAGCCGGTGCTGGTCGTCGTAGTCCTTGCGCTCGGTCTCGAGAATGACGCCGGCTTCGGCACCGCCGAGTAATTCGATATCGGTTCGTAACAGGACGTCCTGTAGCGGACCGACGGCCTGCACCTCGCCGGATGCCAGCACGACCAGCTGGTCGCTGAGCTGAGTGATCTCGTCGATCGAATGGCTGACATAGATCACCGGGACCGTCAGGTCGGCCTGCAGGCGGTCGAGATAGGGCAGCAACTCCCTCTGCTTGCCGGCATCGAGCGACGACAATGGCTCATCCATGAGCAACAGCGACGGTGACCGAAGCAGCGCCCTTGCAATGGCCACGCGTTTCGCCTCCCCGCCCGACAGTTGCGTCGCATTGCGCTGCAACAGTCTCTTAAGCGACAGCAGCTCGACCACATGATCGAATGACACGCCCGACGAATCGGCGCGCTTGGCGGCAAAGTGGAGGTTACGTTCGACGCTTAAGTGTGGAAACAGCCGCGGCTCCTGGAAGACGTAGGCCAGGGAACGCTCATGCGGCGAACGATCGATTCCCGCGTCGGTATCGAGCCAGGTCTCGCCGCCAACCTCGATGTGACCGTCCCCGACTTTCTCGAGACCCGCAATACATCGCAGCAGGCTGGTCTTGCCGGAACCCGACTCGCCAAACAAGCCGGTGATGCCCTGCCCCGCGAGCTCGAGGTCGACGTGCAGGCGGAACGAATCCCTGGGCAGCGTCAGCCGAATGCGGAGCGGCAAACTCATGTCGCCTTCCTCCGGTTGAACAGGTACATCCCGAACAGCGTGACGAAGGCGAGCACCAGCAGGACGGCGGACATCGTGTGTGCGGTCGAGTAATCCAGCGACTCTACGCTGTCGTAAATCGCAATCGATATCAGGCGCGTCTCTCCGGGGATGTTGCCGCCCACCATCAGTACGACGCCGAACTCACCGATCGTGTGCGCGAAGCTCAAGACCGCGGCGTTGATGAAGCCCGGCTTGCTCATCGGCACAACGACGCTGAAGAACGCATCGAGTTTCGATGCGCCCAGCGTCCGCGCCGCTTCCACCTCTGCCAGCCCGAGCGGCTCGAACGCGTTCTGCAGTGGCTGTACGGCGAAAGGCAGGCTGTAGATGCAGGACGCGATCACGAGGCCTGAAAACGAGAAGGTCAGCGTGCTGCCGGTCAGTTGCACCCACCAGCCGCCCAGTGTCGACGTCGGACCCAGCAGGATCAGCAGGTAAAAGCCGATGACGGTGGGGGGCAGCACGATAGGCAAGGCAACGATGGCCTGGATGGGCGAACGGAACGGCGACCGCGTGTTCGCCAGCCACCAGGCAAGCGGCGTCGCGATGATCATCAGGATCGCCGTCGTGATCGCGGCGAGTTGCGCCGTCAGCAAGAGCGCCTGCCAGCCGTCACTCACTGATCGTCTCCGATGTGTAGCCGCGATCAACGACGATCGCCTGTCCATCACCACGCAGGAAGCTCATAAAGGCGTTCGCCGCCTCGCTGTCGCGGCTGCGCGAAAGCAGCACCGCCTGTTGGCGGATAGGCGCGTAAAGCGTCGTCGGGACCTCCCAGAGGCAGGCGTTCGGCGAAATAAACGGCGCCTGCGCCGCAGCGATGAATCCAAACGACGCGCCGCCAGCACTGACAAACTGCAGTGTCTGGGAGATGTTCTCTCCGATGATCAGTCGATCGACCGCGTCTTCCCACAGACCCGCCTGTTGCAGGTACTCCTGTGCGGCTGCGCCGTAAGGCGCGATCTTCGGATTGGCGATTGAGATTCTCGACGACCGGTCGTCGAGAAAGGCATCGATGCAGGTGTCGCCCCCGCCGTCGACGTTTCTTGCCCAGAGAAGCAGCGCGCCGACCGCATATGTGAAGCGGCTGTCCGGCACGGCCTGCCCCTGCTGCTCAAGCAACGCCGGCCTCGAAGCATCGGCTGAGAGAAAGACGTCGTACGGCGCACCGTTGACGATCTGCGCGTACAGCTTGCCGGTGGATCCACTGCTCAGCGTCGCGCGGTAATCGGTGGTCTCATTGAAGCGCTCGACGAGTTCGGTCGCCGTCGGCACGAAGTTGCTCGCAACGGCGATCAGTACGTCATCGCTCGCCGTCGCATCCTGCGTGCCGATTAGACCCGTTGCGGTAATGATCGCCAACAGTCGGCGCATGCGAGACCCTTGGAGTTGTGTTTTGGAATTGCGTTATTGAAACGATAGCCCAGCCGCCCGGTATACTCCAACGGAAGTCCGGCCGCTACTTCGAGACATCGTGTCAAAGACTCACACCAAAGAGGGGTTCCTGATCCGGGGCGCCGAGATGACCCGCCTCGAAACGTTCATCGATGCGGCCTTCGCGTTCGCTGTCACGCTGCTGGTCGTCGGTGGCGGTGACAACATTCCGCAGAACTACGATGAGTTCCTGCTCGCGATGCAGCAGGTGCCTGCTTTTGCCCTGTGCTTCGCCAACATCGCGTTCTTCTGGTACGCACATTACCTATGGAGCCGTCGTTACGGCCTCGAGGATGCGAAATCGACGTTTCTGTCGATGATCCTGATTTTCGTCGTTCTCGTGTATGTCTATCCGTTGAAGGCGATTTACTCCGGTGCCTTCCTGTGGCTGCCCGGCGTCACGCCCGAGTCGGCGTTCGTCTACGCGTCGGCCGAGGACTTTCGAGCCGTCCTGATTATTTTCGGGCTCGGCTACAGCTCGTTGTCATTCATCATCGCACTGCTTAACTGGCACGCGCTGAATATCGCGGATGAAATCGAACTCACGCCGATAGAACAATTCGATACCTTTACGACCGTCAGCTTCTGGCTGGCAAGCACAGTGATTCCGCTGGGCTCCGTCGTGCTCGCCATCTACACGAGCGACGCGTGGCTCTTTTCGGCCGGCGTGTTCTACGCCGTGTTTGGCATCGCCCTACCGGCGATCAAGTTTCATCGACTGCGGGCACGTCGGGCGCTGCTCGCGTAAGACTCAAGCTATCTCGTCAAGCACGCCGCAATCTGTCACACTCTGCGACCCCGCATCGGCTGTCGGAGCTTTGATAAGGAATCGCTATGGATCTCGGTGTCACTGAACGCTTACGCCCTATCCTCGATGAGGTCAGGACCTACATTCGAGATCATGTGCAGCGGGTCGACGAGGAGTTCCTCGCAGAGGTCAGCAACGGCGATCGCTGGACACTGACCGAGCGACAGCTGGAGATCCTCGACACGCTGAAGTCGGGTGCCAGGGAAAAGAACCTGTGGAACTTCTGGCTGACGGACAGCGAGAGTGGCTTCGGCCTGACCACCGTCGAATACGCCTACCTCGCCGAAGAAATGGGACGCTCCCACCTCGCTGCGGAGACCTTCAACTGCAGCGCGCCGGATACCGGCAACATGGAGGTCATCGAGCGCTACGGCACCGACGAGCAGAAGGCCGAGTGGCTGGAACCTTTGCTGAACGGCGAGATTCGCTCGGCGTTCGCCATGACCGAGCCGGATGTCGCCTCATCAGACGCAACCAACATCTCGACGAGCGCCGTCCTCGACAACGGCGAGTGGGTCATCAACGGCGAGAAGACCTATATTTCCGGCGCCGGCGACCCGCGCTGCAAGATCCTGATCTGCATGGTCAAGTCGAACCCGGATAACGCGCGGCACCAGCAGCACTCGCAGATCCTCGTGCCGATGGACGCACCGGGCGTCGAGGTCGTACGCCCGATGCACGTATTCGAAGCGGACGATGCGCCCCACGGGCACATGCACCTGAAGTTCACCGATGTGCGGGTGCCTGAGTCGAACATGATTCTCGGCGCGGGCCGCGGCTTCGAAGTGGCCCAGGGCCGGCTTGGCCCGGGACGCATCCACCACTGCATGCGCGCCATCGGCATGGCCGAGCGTGCGCTGGAGCTCTTATGCCGGCGTTCCGTGTCCAGAACGGCCTTCGGCAAGCCGCTGGCCAAACTCGGCGGCAACTACGACAAGATCGCGACGGCGCGAATGAACATCGACATGGCGCGCCTGCTGACGCTGCGCACCGCTTACGCGATTGACACGCAGGGTGTGCAGGAAGCCCAGCTCTGGATCTCGAAGATCAAGGCGGTCGTGCCGACCATCGCGATCGATATCATCGACGACGCGATCCAGATGCACGGCGCCTCCGGCATCTCACAGGACTTCCCGCTGGCCAGCATGTACACGGCGGCCAGGACGCTGCGACTGGCCGACGGCCCCGACGAGGTGCACCGCATGGTCGTCGCACGCAAGGAACTGAAGCACTACATCGGGTAACGGGGTCAATGCCGAAATTCGTCAAAGTCGAAGACCTGCCGGGATTCGTCGGCAAACAGCTCGAGCCGTCGGACTGGATCAAGATTACCCAGGACCGCGTCAATCAGTTCGCTGATGCAACGAATGACCACCAGTTCATCCACGTCAACCGCATCAAGGCCAAGTTCACACCGTTCGGCGGCACGATCGCGCACGGCTTCTTGTCGTTGTCGCTGCTGTCGTTCCTGAATGAGCAAAACATCATCGTGCCGGAGGGCACGAAAATGACCATCAACTACGGGTCGAACAAGCTCCGGTTTCTTTCACCGGTGCGAGTCGGAAAACGAATACGTTCACATCAGCGTGTCGTCGACGTTACGGAGAAGAATCCGGGCCAGTGGTTGGTGACCGTCGATGTCAGCGTGGAGATTGAAGGCCAGGACAAGCCGGCGCTGGTGGCCGAGACGCTGGCGCTGTTTATCGTGAAGTAGAACCTGCCTGCCAGGGCGCAGGCGAGCAAATAAGACAGGGGAATTTGAATGAGTATCGATCTGACGGGCAGGGTCGCCATCGTCACCGGGGCAGGCCGAGGCCTGGGTCGCGCACACGCGCTCGCACTGGCGGCAAGAGGCGCAAAGGTCGTTGTCAGTGATCTCGCTGACGCCGACGGCAACCTGGCTGGCGCTAACGCCGTCGTTGCCGATATCGAAGCCGCGGGCGGCGAAGCTGTCGCTGTTGGCGCGAACGTCGCGGACATGGAACAGGTTGAGGCCATGGTGGCCGAGACGATGAACCGCTGGGGGCGCATCGATATCCTCGTCAACAATGCGGGCATCCTGCGCGACAAGACGTTCGCAAAGATGTCGCTGGACGATTTCCGCCTCGTCATCGAAGTGCACGTAATGGGTAGCGTCAACTGCACAAAGGCAGTCTGGGACATCATGCGTGAACAGCAGTACGGACGGATTATTTTCACGAGCTCGAGTTCGGGCCTGTACGGCAACTTCGGCCAGTCCAACTACGGCGCGGCGAAGATGGCCGTCGTCGGCTTCATGAATACGCTGCACCTCGAAGGCGCGAAATACGACATTCGCGTGAACTGTCTCGCTCCAATCGCCGGCACCGCGATGACCGAGGGCCTGCTGCCCGATGCCGTGTACAAGCTGCTGGCACCGGAGTCGGTCAGTCACGGCGTCGTGTTTCTCGCCAGCGATTCGGCGCCGAGTCGCACGATCCTGTGCGCCGGCGGTGGCGGTTTTGCCGTCAACCGGGACTTCGAGACGGAAGGCGTGAGCCTGCTGCCGGACAATCTCAGCGCCGACGGAATCGCCGCGGCCTGGGAGGCGATCAGCGCTACAGACGGCATGCGCGAATTGAATGTCGGCTCCGACCAGACGATGAAGTTCGCACAGAAAGGCGCCGAGGCGCTCGGCATCGACCTGGACGGCTAGAGGGAACGACATGCGCGCACTCGTCTGCAATGCCTACGGCCCACCGGACACACTCGCGATCGAGGATCGTCCGACGCCCGACGTCGGCGATGCCCAGATCCTCGTCGACGTCCACGCGGCCGGCGTCAACTTCCCGGACATCCTCGTGATTGCGGGCCAGTACCAGGTCAAGACGGAGCCGCCGTTCGTTCCCGGCAACGAGGCCGCCGGCGTCGTCAGCGCCGTCGGCAAGGACGTGACGCGCTTCAAGGTCGGCGACAAGGTCATCGTCATGCCACGCGGCGGCGCCTTCGCCGAGCAATGCGTCGCCGAGGAGATCCTGAGCATGCCATTGCCCGAGGGCCTGGACTTCGAACAGGCGGCCGGGTTCAGCGTGACCTACGGCACGAGCTACCACGCGCTGAAACAGAGCGCTGAGCTCAAGCCGGGTGAGACCGTGCTGGTCCTGGGCGCCGCCGGCGGCGTCGGCATCACGGCCGTCGAGATCGCGAAGGCGATGGGCGCGCGCGTCATCGCCGCGGCCAGCACCGACGAGAAGCTTGCCTTTGCTAAGGAAGCTGGCGCCGATGAAGTGATCAATTACACGGACCAGCCGCTGAAGGACACCGTGAAGTCGCTGACCGACGGCAACGGCGTCGACGTTGTCTACGATCCGGTCGGCGGTGAACTCGCCGAGCAGGCGTATCGCGCTCTCGCGTGGCACGGGCGCTACCTCGTCATTGGTTTCGCCGCGGGCGACATTCCAGCCTTTCCGCTAAACATCGCACTGTTAAAGGAAGCCAGCGTCATTGGCGTCTGGTGGGGCACCTGGGCACAGAAAAATCCGAAACTGCAGGTTCAAAACGTAATCGAGATGGCCGGCATGATTCAGTCGGGCACACTCAAACCGAGAGTGACAGAATCCTATGCGCTCGACGACTTCAAGCAGGCGTTCGCCGCGATCACGGGTAGACGCGCACTGGGCAAAGTTGTGCTGAGGTTGCGTTAGCTCCGGACGAGGTCGTTGTGCGTCGGACGTCGATCCTGTTTGCCGATCCTGAGCGAAGATCGGATAGCGACACGCAGCCCGGAAGACCAGCCAATGGGCCTGTCTGAACCCGAAACTGTCGCCATCCCGCGACACTTTTTCATTCGATGGAACCGTTTGCCCATTGCGCTCGTGTAAGTCAGCAAGCACACGCTTGGGAGTTCCAAATGAAGAACCTGACATTCGTCAAACTGCTCGGCCTTTCGCTCGCAGCGCTTCTCGCGGGCTGCGGAAGCTCGGGTGGTTCCGATGATGCTTCGAACGCTAATCCGGCGTTGGTGGCGGCAACGCCGCAGACCACCGTCGGGCAGATCACCGGCTTCGGCAGCGTCTATGTCAACGGCGTGCGCTACGACACATCCAGTGCTACGTACGACGTCGATGACGACGCAGCAACCGGTGACGATTCGCTCGCCGTCGGAATGGTGGTCAAGATCCAGGGATCGGTAAACGCAGACGGCAGGTCCGGCGAGGCGCAGAGCGTCAGCTACGACGACGACATCGAGGGCATCGTTGAGAACCTGGCGACAGACCCGGAGGATGAAGGCGTCAAGACTTTCACAATCTTTGGCGTATCGATTCGGGCTATCGAGGGCCGCACGAACTTCGACGCCGAGGACGACCCCGACTTCAGTTTCCTGACCATCATGAATGGCGACAATGTCGAAGTCAGCGGCGCGTTCGACGGTGACGTTCTGGTCGCGTCCTACATCGAAAAACAGGATGCGTCAGACGACGACTTCGAGGCAAAGGGCACGGTGACAGCCTACGACGGCAGTTCCCAGTTTGTCCTGGTACTGAAAAACGACGCGGCGCTCAATGTCACGATTGCCCCGGGCGCAGAGACTCCGTCCGCCGGTATCGCCGACGGCCAGTACGTCGAGGTTGAAGGCTCGATCCCCGATCCGGTCAATGCGCCTGCCGACCTGCTGGCCACGAAAGTCGAACGGGAGGACGAGGACCGTCTGGGAGACGACGACGATGACGACGTAGAGATCAAGGGCACGCTTTCGTTCGACCCGGAGTCGGATACGTGGTCAGTGATGGGCATCGCACTGAGCTTCGACAGCCAGACCCGGTATTTTCCCATGAGCCTCGAAGACAGCATTGCGAACCTGTCCGCGCACGGGCTGTATGTCGAAGTCGAGGGCCGCTACGTCGACGACGTACTGCTTGTCGATGAAATCGAGCTCGAAGAAGACGACCTGGAATTCAAGGCAGACGTGCAGGAAGTAAACGCGACGGCGCCTCGAGACGGCACGATCACGCTGTCATTCGGCCCCGCGATGGGCACGATCGAGGTCCGCGTTACACCGGACACGATCTTCCTCGATGACACCGCGACGACGAGCTTCGACCTGAGCAGCATCACAAGCAGTGACCAGGTTGAGATCGACGCACGTCGAGGCAGTGATGGCGCCATTTACGCATCGACGCTGCACATCGAGGACGACCTGGGCTACGAGATCGAAGGGCCGGTCACCGCTATCGATGAGGTCTCGATCAGAATCCTCACTGTCACGTTCACGATTGGCGCCGAGACGTTCTTCGAGAACGGCGTGCCGCAAGTCGAGGACTTTGTAGAACTTGAGGATGAGAATGGGGATGGCGTCGCGGACGTCATTGAAATCGACGACTGAACGAGCCCTGCTCTTCAAGGCGGAATCAGGGACCGTCCCGAAGGGGCGGTCCCTTTTTTAATGACTGACGTCGCCGCGAATTGCGAGCTTGCCGTTGGAACGGGATGCCACGAGGCCAGCCGCACGCGCGACATTCGCGTTGCTATCCGCGCGTAGCAACCAGCATGTAGTTCACGGCCAGCGACGATGTCAGGCGAAAACGGAAGTTCATCGGGTTCATCGCCACGCCGGTGATGTCATCGACCGCCAGGCCCGACGCGTCGAGCAGCGACTCGATCTCGTCAGGCTTCCTGAACATCGACCAGCGATGCGTGCCGCGCGGCAGCAGTCGCAGGATGTACTCGGCCCCTACGATCGCGAAGACCCACGACTTCGGCGTGCGGTTGATGGTCGAGACGGCCATGACGCCGCCGGGGCGCGTCAGTCGACCGCAGTCGCTCATGAACGTCTCGAGGTCGGCGACGTGTTCGACAACTTCCATGTTCAGTACGACGTCGAAGGTGGCGCCCGTATCAGCAAGCTCGCCAGCTTCGCATTGGCGGTAGTCGATAGCGAGACCGCTACGAGCAGCGTGCAGCTTTGCTATTGCGATGTTTCTCTCTACGACGTCGATGCCGGTGACGTCGGCACCGAGCCGCGCCATCGATTCCGACAGGATGCCACCACCGCAGCCGACGTCGAGGATGCGCAGCCCGGCAAGTGGCCGTTCGGCCGATGCGTCAAGAGAGAACGTACGCGTCAGTTGCTCAACCAGGTAGGTGACCCGAAAAGCATTCATCGCGTGCAGCGGCCGAAACGGTCCTTCGGTATCCCACCACGAGTCGGCAAGGTTGCTGTAGTACTCGACCTCGCGAGCATCAATCGTTGTGTCAGTCACTACGCGTCCTCTCTCGCCAGCCGCTGTGATCTGGAGGCCCTGGCATGAACGAGGACCGATCGCAGCTTGTCGCTGAATTCACTGATCGCGAGTCCGGTGAGGATCAGTGCGAGTCCGAGGAAGACGTGCACCGACAGCGTCTCGCCCAATACCAGCGCACCGGCGATGACGGCCCACCCTGGGACCAGGTAGTTGACGAGCGACACGAACGCCGGCCCCGGACCCTGGATCAGGCGGAAGTACATGACGGTAGCCAGGCCCGTCGACAGCAGTCCGAGAAACAGCAGTGCGATCACGGCCAGCCCGCTCGGCGGGACGACGGTGCTCGGCAGACCGGCTATTGCAGAGGGTAGCGAAATCACAGACGCGACGATCATCGTACCGGCTGCAAGCCCGATCGGGTTCGAGACGGCAACCCGTCGTGCGAGAACCGTGTTCACCGCGTAGCAGAGCGCGGCCGCAAGAACGGCCAGTGACCCGAGCAACGTCGTGTTACCCGATAGCCCCCGCAGCGCGTCCGGCCCGATCAGCAAGGCGACGCCGCAGAAGCCGAGTACAAAGCCGGTGGCTCGTGGCGCCGTGATGCGCGACCCGGGCACGAAAAAGTGCGCAAGCGTCAGTACAAAAAGTGGCATGGCCGCCATCAGGACCCCGGCAACGGCGGAGTCGATGTGCTGCTGCGCCCATGCCGTCAGGCTGAACGGCAACACGGTACCCAGCACCGCCATGGCGGCAAGGTAGAACCAGCCGCGCCCGAAAGTGGGCAGGCGGACGCCGGTCAGTCGCATCATCAGCAGCAGGCAGGCGACCGCGAGCACGATGCGGCCCGTGACGAGCACGGCCGGGCTGAAACTCATCAGCGCGAGCTCGTTGAACATGAATGCCGAGCCCCACAGAACCGTGAGGACCAGCAACGACGCCCAGTTGGCGGGGGTGGGTCGGTGTGGCATCAACCGGCCCTCCGCGCGCGACGGGAACACGTCAGCGTGCCGGCCGCGCGCGGCTCGGCGACCGCGGAATGCGCCGTAGGTCGCGGTTTCTCGGCTTGAAATTGCCTGTCCAGGTAATACATGTGAATGTCTAGGTTTGATTTAGACAATAACTGTACATTAGTCTCTCAATATGACAAATACCCTGAAACAATTTGAAAACACCCCGCTTCCAAGCGAGCTGGTCGCTGATTTGCGCTCCGACCATGCAGGAGAGACCGGCGCCGTGGCGATTTACGGCGGCATCCTCGCGGTCTCGAGGGACCCCGAGGTCAGGAGATTCGCCGAGGCTCATCGTGAGACCGAGCGCGTACACCTTGCGTTCTTCGAAGAATGGATGCCCGGGAGCACCCACAGTCGGCTCCTGCCGGTCTGGAGGGCGGCCGGCTGGTCGCTCGGCGCGTTCAGCGCGCTGTTCGGACGAAACAGCGTCTACAGGACCATCGCAGCGGTGGAAACCTTCGTCGAGAAGCACTACGAAGAGCAGATCGACAAAATGGAGGGCAACCCGGAGTTTGCAGCGCTGACGGACAAGCTGAAGGCGTTCTGCGCAGAGGAAGTCGAGCATCGTGATGACGCCGCTGGCCGGCTCAGCCCGCCGTCAGGCGTCGCGGCGCGGTTCTGGTCCCGAATCGTCGGTACGGGCTCCTCTGTCGGCGTCGCCCTCGCCCGCAGAATCTGATGACGGCCCAGGGCTCGGCACACAGGAAAACCCTCGACAGCATCAGGGAGTCCGCGCACAGCGTCACTGGCGGCGCGTTCGGCGACTCTCTCTGGGTGTCTGCTGACCTCGAACTGACCAGCGTCTCTTTCATTTTGTGGTTTGAGACGGATGACGAGCTCGGCAATAGCCTTGCCAATGGGCAACAGGAATCCGTCCGTCGGGCACTGACGACCGTGGCAAACGACGTTGCCGGCGCAAAAGCCGAGGTCGCTTTCCACAGTCGCCAGTCCGTCAAAGACCAGTTCGACGGCGACGTCTGGCGGTATCTTCGTTAGTCGCGGGCTCGCCGCCTATCGTAGCCGAGCCCTTACCGATGCTGGTCGATAAGAATCGGGTTGCCGTCCGGGTCTTCGAGCGTGATGCTCGCCGGGCCCGTCGTTGACTCGTCAGCCTCCTGGATCAACGTCACGCCCTGCTCCTTCAGTTTCTTCTGCAGTTCGCGGACGTCGGTAAAAGACTCGAGGTTGTTCGCATCCTGGTCCCAGCCCGGATTGAACGTCAGGATGTTCTTGTCGAACATGCCCTGGAACAGTCCGATGATGTGATCGCCGTTCTTCAGGATTGCCCAGCTCTCATCGGGCTGGCCGCCCATCGTCGAGAAACCGAGTTTTTCGTAAAAGGCAATCGATGCCTTGATGTCCTTGACCGCAAGGCTGATTGAAAACGCACCAAGTTCCATTTGTCTCTCCTGCTTCTGGATTTGAATGATCGGATGACAGTCGCGAGCTGCGCGACCTACAGCATCGCGCCGCCGTCCATGACCAACGCCGTTCCCGTCGTGTAAGCCGACTCATC
>JAAUXY010116100.1_pt1 | contig 14982 bp, 16 predicted proteins | sample 7278121 | NCBI WGS metagenome assembly JAAUXY01 (sample SAMN14350117, study PRJNA611818) | marine sediment metagenome | isolation source: surface marine sediment (1.8m) | place: French Polynesia: Moorea | collected 2018-08 | reverse complement strand
GCCGTTACGCGGGTCGGTGTTCGCCTTGACTATGATGAGTTTCTCGGCCATTTCTTGTTCTCCTCGCCTGTCAGACTCTGTCTAACAGTTCATTAGCATATACTAAATTAAGTTTTCATCCAATTCGGTGGCTTTTGCAGCCGTTCTCGGTGAGGTCATGAGCTTTGTGCGCTGCACAAGGCCGGTCATGATCGGCACGAGTTCGTCCTCGATCTTTGGCTGCAGGTTGCGCAGTGCGTCCAGCCCCCGGGCCGTATCGTCGGGGACCTCCTCGAATTCCATGATCAGGTCTTCGACCATGCCGAGCTTGATCCCCGGATTGGCACTGAAACCGTAAGCGTTATCGGCGACCTGCCAGACGGCCGGACGGCCATCGTCGTCGACGGCAAGTACGACTGCATCGCGCGGCGGTATCGCCCGATCGCGCATATAGACCACCTGGGTAAAGGTCTCGGGCATAAAGCCGTTCAGCGCATCGTCGACCACACGCCTCGCCGTCTTCGCCTCGAAGGTCAGCGGCGCCTGTTCCGTGCTCCCGCCGGCGGCGAGAGACAGAATCTGGGCACCCAGGCCGAAGCCGACCACCGGCGTTCCTTCCCCAAGGCGCAGGCGAGCCAGTTCGACTTCCTCGACCAGCGTCGGCAGGTTGCGAATCCCGGCCGTTCCCCAGGGACCGCCACCCAGCAGGATGAGCGCGTCGGCCGGCAGCTCCGGGTCCGGCAGTTTGCGGCCCCCGGCAAAGGGCCGGTAATACTGGAATCGAATGCGCCGTCCCTCGAGGTGATCCTCGATCAGGCCAAGGTATTCGCCGGCCGTGTGCTGGATGACGGCGACGACGTTCATCGCTTCGCCGGTGCGATTCGCAAGGTCGAACGCGTCGCCGCAGTCGCTGCAATTACTCACGTGCGGCCTCGACTGCGCTCGCAACCGACGCGAGGAAGTCTTCAGCGGCAACGGACAACATGCCAATCTCGGTCTTATCGAAGAATTCGCGAATCGCCGGCTCGATTTCGTCGAGCCGCTTGCCGTTCAGGTGCGCCTCCAGATCGAACACTACGCGCGGCGGCGTCACGAAAAAGTCGCCGCTGATCAGAACGCGCTGCAGGACTTCGCGCGTCGGGCCCTCGAGCTTTACGAACGAATCAATAGTGCCGCCGGCACTCGTGTGGCTGCCGGCAAATACGCCGTGCTCGCTTGAAGGGTCATTGATCTCGGCGACGAAATCATCGCTACCGATCTCCTCGCTGAAATACTGCCGTGCGAGGGATTCCTCGGCGGCACTGATGGTGCCGGGCTCCGCCTCGATCCCGAGACCCTCACAAAACCCGTCGACGAGCGCCTGCTTGATTGCGGGCAGGTCGGGCGTCGTCTCGCCCAGCAGTTCGTTGAGCGTCACCACTCGTTCTGCGGCCGAATCGAGCTCGCGCTTGGCGAGCTTGCTCTCGGGAATGTTCAACGCATTCAGCATGTGCTGCGGATTCAGATCGACGAGCACCGTACCCTGGTAGATCAGGATGTCGCCATCGAAGAAACCGCCTGTGCCACTGATCTTGCGGCCGTCTACCTCGATGTCATTTCGAGGCCGGAAACGCGCGTCGATGCCGAATTTCGACAGGCCTGCAGCCGCGGCATTACAAATCTCGCGCGCCAGGTCGGGTAGTGCGGCGATGCCGATCGACTTGCGGTGAAACACGAGTTCCCAGCCAAGCTGGCCCTCGTCGAGATAGATTGCACCACCGCCCGTAATGCGTCGCACCGTGCCGACGTCATGATCTGCACAATAGTCGAGATTGATTTCGCGACTGAGGTCTTGGTGGCGGCCGATCAATGCCGTCGGCGGAAAACTTAAGAATCGGATCGTATCCGGAACCTGTTCCGCCTGGCGAAGTTCGATCAGCGCGGCGTCGAACGCGATATTGGAGCGACCCTCGCGGACGCCGGTATCAATGATCCTGAACGCGCCGGGCACCGGGCGCTTACTCCACACGTACAGGAATATCGAGCTGCTTGCGAATCAGCTTGATGTCCTTTTTCTTCGGCTGGAACGGATAGCTCGCGATGTCGCTGGGCGGGGAATCGCCGTACGGCCGGTCGCACGCCGATATATCGTCCTGGAACTTGCCGGGACAACCGGATGTACGAAAGGCGATGCCCTGGTCGATGATATCGGCCAGTTCCGCATCCGGGATGCCATAGCTCACGACCTGCCCCTCGTCGTCGAAACGCATGTGATCGACGCGCACGTCGCGATAATCGATCAGGTAACGCGCGAGCTGCACACGACGCCACTGGTCGCGCGGCGTAGCGGGCAGGTGATCCATGAGCGAGCCCTCTTCCGGGAAGAAACAGAACAGGTGACTGTGGCCGCCGAGGTCGACGAGTTCCTGGATCAGATGCAGGACTTCGTATTCCGTCTCACCCATGCCGACGATGATGTGGGCGCCGAATTTCTGCGGTCCGAAAATGTCGCGCGCATCGAGCAGTATTTCCCAGTACTTCGACCACTTGTGCGGCGACTGGACGCCCTTTCCGCGTGTGCGGTCGAAGACCTCGGGCGTCGCCGCATCGAGAGCGACGGTGAAGATATCGGCGCCGAGATCCTTTGTTTTCTGCACGTCGTCGCGACTCATCGTGGTCGGATTCGAGAGGATCGACACCGGAATGGCGTCAGGGTCTATTCTGTCCGTCCATTGTCGCAGAACGGTGAAAGTATCTTTCTCTGACCTTGGATGCGTGATCATCGAGATGCACATGCGATGGAACGGACTCTGTTTCGGGTCTGTCGCGACGATATCGACAATGTCGGCTATCGGCACGGCGGGCCAGTCCACACGAATGAAATTGCGATCGGCATAGTCCCGGTCGGCCTCGCGGTGCCGGGCAAGACCACAGTATGCGCAATTCGCCCGGCAGCCCTCGGGATAGGTCAGCAACAGGTTGAGGCAGCGCGTGCAGCCGCAGCGGTGCATGCGACCACCCATGATGCCAAGCGTTATCGCCGCAGCCGTAGAGAGCTGCACGTAGTCCGGCGACGTCATGTGCGGCGCGAGATAATTGTTGTTCGGCAGGTACACGCCTTTGGGCGGCACGTCGTTGTCCTTGACGTTGCGGCCATTGCGACGATCTCTCGGCGTTTTCTCCGGAGCCCGCGGCTGCATGCTGGAACTGGGTTCGATACAACTCATAAGTGCTTACCTTTGGTCACGCGGCGCAGGAACTCGCGAGCCGGGAGCCGACGTCGCTGCCGATCTTGATGGAACAACAGGAATGCGCCTGCTCGAACGGCCGGCCGATCTCGTGGGCGACCGAAACCGCGCCATCGGCAGGGAATGCTATTCCATCGAGACCCGCCATGATGGCGTAAGCGTCGGTGACGCGCTTGTGCATGCCGGGCGGACGCGCGCAGCCGAGCAAGACCTGCTGGTCGGCGAGCGCCTCGCGGGCGTCCGCGAAAATGTGGCCGACGTCCGACGTTTCCGGGGTGACGAATGTGCCGGGCTTGGCGTAGAACGGCATTATCACAACGAGAACGAGTGCGTTCACCGAGTAACGGCTGACGATATCGAGCGCGTTGGCTTCGCCCAGGATGCGCCCGTAGTGCAACCCGAGCACGATGTGCGGCGTCACTTCCATGGACGTCGAACAGAGTGCCGCGAGCGTCGCCTCGAAGTCTTCGACCGGCCGGTCGAGCTTGTAGACCTGCTCGATTGTCTCCTGGGCGCCGATCACGTCCATCATGACGGTGTCGACACCGGCAGATTCCAACTCGCGCGCGCGGCATTCGTCCAGCAGCGCGCTGTGCACGGCGATCTTCAGTTGCGGAAAGTCCCGCTTCAGGCCTTCCACGACCGGCATGTAGCGGCTGTACGCGATCTCGTTTTTCTTGTTCGAGCCGCCGCTCAGGAGGAAACCGCTGAGATCCTGGGTTGCCACGAGTTGCCGGACCTTTTCGTCCAGCATGGCCGGATTGGTGGTCGGAATCATCGGTTCGAGGATCTTCTTCTGGCAATGGTCGCAGTTCAGGCCGCAGGCTGCCGCCGTGATTGAAAACGCCGGGAAACTGTTCTTCCCGCATCCCTCGAGCTCGGTGCTCTCATATTCCTTGAAGGTGGGCGTCGAAAACCGGATCGGGCGCGGCGCACGGCCGGCGGCGCGCTGCTCGAACAGCTCGACGAGTTGCGCGTCGAATGTCGCGTCCTCGAGATCTTCGATTCCGGCAAGTCGGTCAAGCCACGCCATCGGCGATTCTCCCCTCGTTGTCCATGACGGATAGCAGCGATTCTACGTCTGGTCGAACCGTTGCGGGATAAGGGCTATCCGCCATCGTCGTGAGCCAGCGCGGATCGACCTCGTCCTCGTCGATCAGGTCGCACTCCATGGCGGCGAACACCGCCGTAACGGGCTCGGGCAACACGGCCGGAGTCTCGTGGCCGGCAATGCGCCCCCACAAGCCCGACCAGTAGCGGGCGACCGTCCACGGATTGTACCCGCCGCCGCCGAGTATGACCGTCGGCAGGCCGAGGTCGATCAGTGACTCGACCACTCCCCAGAGGGCGACGTTACTGAGTTCCATGGCCGACAAGGGGTCGCCGGCGAGGCAGTCGGCACCGCAACAAACAAGCAGAGCGTCGGTCTTGAATCGATGGATCAACGGAAGCACGGCCCGGTCGGCGAGGCACTGCAATTCCGCGTCATTAAACCCGGCAGGCACTGGAAAATTCCAGGCGTCGAACTCGAGGCCGTCGCCGACATCACCCGAGTAGGGCCAGCGTCCGGTTTCGTGAATCGAGATCGTGCGCACCCTGGGCTCACCGGCGAACGCCGCCTCCACGCCGTCACCGTGATGAGCATCGAGATCGACGTACGTGACTCGCTCCTTGCCGGCCGCAAGTAGCGTGAGGATTGCGAACACCGGGTCGTTGAAGTAGCAAAAACCGCTGGCCCTGTCTGCACGACCGTGATGCGTGCCACCCGACGGGTGGAATGCGACGTGCCCTTCGAGCGCCAGCTCGGCAGCCAGGATGGAGCCGCCGACGGTCGTCGCGGCCCGCTCGAACATGCCCGGGAACAACGGATTCTCCCGGGTCCCGATCTGGTAGCGGTAGCGGTCTGCAGACTCCACCATGCCTACGGAGTCTGCGTATTGCAGCGCATTAATGTAGGCCCGATCATGAAACTCGAGGAGCTTTTCGACGCTCGCCGGGCAACAGCGCGCGAATTCCGAATCTGGCAACCAGCCGAGCGCGGTGACGATATCCAGTACGGCTGCGTGACGGACGATGTTGAGCGGGTGATGATCGCCGAAGGCAGCGCGCCGGAAGACGTCGCTGCCGATGTACCTTGGCCGTGCGCGGCCGTCGCTTCGAGGCTCGATCAACTGCACACGCCCGAGAATATTCTTTTTCACTAATAGAGACAATTCTGATATTCTAATATGCTAGTAGCCGCGCCCAGCGCGAATTCTGCGAGGTAAAAGCCAATGTCCACGGAAGCCAGCCAGATTCAATCCACGCCCTCAGAAGCTCCCGTCGCCCTTCCGGACGAGAAGAGCATGACGATTATTGTGACCAAGGGATCACTGGACTGGGCGTATCCGCCGTTTATCCTCGCGACCACGGCCGCCGCGATGGGCCTTCCGACCACGATGTTTTTCACGTTTTACGGCTTGCCACTGCTGCTCAAAAAACTCAACTTGCAGCTGACAGCCGCGGGCAACCCCGCGATGAAGATGCCGATGATGGGCGGCCACATGGGATTGCCGAACATCCTGACCGCGATCCCGGGCGTCGACGCCGCCTGCTCCAAGATGATGAAGAATCTCATGGACAAGAAAGGGGTCGCGTCGATCGAAGACCTTCGTGAACTCGCCATCGAAGCCGACGTTCGCATGATCGCCTGCCAGATGACGATGGACCTGTTCGAGTACTCGCTCGACGACATGATCGAGGGACCGGAACTCGGCGGCGCCGCTACGTACATCGAGTGCGCGACTCAGTCCGACATCAATCTCTTCATCTGACAAACCGGAGCTAGACGAAATGGCTGATCACACTCTAGACGCGAAAGGTCTCAACTGCCCGCTGCCCATCCTCAAGGCCCGCAAGGCTCTCAAGGAAGTGCCTGCTGGAGGCACACTCGAGATCCTCGCCACGGATCCCGGTTCTGTCGCCGACTTCGAGGCGTTCTGCCGGCAAACCGGCAACGAGCTGGCCGAGCAGTCACAGGATGGCGATGTCTATCGCTTCCTGATCAAACACACAGCCGCGTAACGCAAAAGACCAAACGAGGCGAACATGGCAGTTCTTCCCGGGCTGATCCTGGCGCTGGTGTTGGCGCTCGCCGGCCAATACCTGTCCAAGCTCATAGGTATCGACCTCATGGGTCTGCCGAAAAGCCCGGTCAGCGCCATCATGATGGCGATCATCCTCGGCATCGTTGTCCGTAATATCATTAACCTGCCTGCGAATTTCCAGCCGGGTATCCGCTTCGGCCTCGTGCGGGTTCTGCGCCTTGGCATCGTGCTGCTGGGCATACGACTCAGCCTCGGCGAGGTCGGTGCAATCGGGCTGCAGGCACTGCCTGTGATTCTTGGCGTCGTCGTTTCTGCGCTGGTGATCGTGACCTACTTCAGCAAGAGGCTGGGCTTAAGCGCCAATCTCGGCACGCTAATCGCCGTAGGCACGAGCATCTGCGGCGCCACCGCGATTGTTGCAACCGCACCGACGATCGCGGCGAAAGACAACGAAGTTGCCTACGCCGTTGCCTGCATAACGCTATTCGGCGTCGCCGCCATGCTCGCCTACCCGTTCGCCGCCCACTGGATCTTCTCGGGTAACGGCGCCGCAAGCGGCCTGTTCCTCGGCACCTCCGTGCATGAAACGGCACAGGTCGCAGGCGCCGGGCTCGTCTACGAGCAGTATTTCAATGACCCACAGGCGCTGGACAGCGCCACAGTCACGAAACTGGTGCGCAACCTGAGCATGATCCTGATCATTCCGCTGATGGCCGCGCTGCATCACCGAACCCACAGCGACGGTGCAGAAGCACCGAAGTGGTGGACGATGATCCCGCTGTTCATTGTCGGGTTTGCCGCAATGAGCCTGGTACGCACAATCGGCGACATGGGTGACATGGCGTTTGGCATCTTCGATCCCGAGCAATGGAATGAGATCGTCGGCTGGATCAAGGAGGCAGCGGAGATCTGTCTCGCAATCGCCATGGCCGCCGTCGGTCTCGGCACCAGCATCAAGGGACTCAGGGACATCGGACTCAAACCGCTCGGCGTGGGACTGTTCTCGGCCATCGTGGTCGGTGTTGTCAGTGCAGCCCTCGTATCCGTGCTTTACTGAGGAGTGTGAAACGTGGCTGACGGTAGTGGCAAGGCACTGACGAGGCGCAAGTTCCTGACGCGGAGCGGCGCGGCTGCTATGTCTGCCGCCGTGGGCAGCGCCATTCCCTTCGCACACCTGATGCCGAGGGGACTCGTACCGGTTGCACTTGCGCAGCAAGTGCCGGCATTCAGGATTGACGGCAAGGAAGAGCTCGTCGTACTCAACGACCGGCCGATCAATGCCGAGACGCCGGCACACCTGCTCGACGACCGCGTCACGCCCGCCAGCCGCATGTTCGTCCGCAACAACGGCATCCCGCCCGCCGTCAACGACGTCGAGGTCGACGCGTGGGAGCTGTCGTTCGGCGGCGAGTCCGTCGCTCAGGAGCTCACGCTGACCGTGGCGGAGCTCAAGGAACGTTTCACGCATTACTCGTACCAGCTGCAGCTCGAATGCGGCGGCAATGGCCGCAGTGAATTTGTTCCGCCTGCGTCGGGCAACCAGTGGACGACAGGCGCAATCGGCTGTCCCGAATGGACGGGCGTACGCCTGAAAGACGTGCTCGAATTCGTCGGCCTGAAGGACGACGCCGTTTATGTCGGTTACTACGGTGCTGACATTCATGCGAGCGGCGATGTCTCCAAGCCGCCAATCTCGCGCGGCGTGCCCATGCACAAAGCGCTCGAAGACGAGTCGCTGATTGCCTGGGCGATGAACGGCGAAGACATCCCTTTATTGAACGGCTACCCGCTGCGGCTCGTTTGCGCCGGCTGGCCGGCGTCGGTCAGCGGCAAGTGGCTGAAAAAGATCGTCGTGCGCGACCGGGTTCACGACGGCCCGAAAATGACGGGGACGTCCTACCGCGTGCCGTGCAAATCGGTGGCACCGGGCAGCAAGGTTCCGGACGACGAGATGTGCATCATCGAGTCGATGCCGGTCAAGTCGCTGATCACGTTTCCGCGTTCCGGGATCGAGCACGCGCAGGGAGACTTGTTAAAACTGCGCGGGCACGCATGGGCCGGCGACAATTCGGTCGACCGCTTGCACGTATCCATCGACTTCGGCGCAACCTGGCAACGCGCCCGGCTAGAAGCGCCGGCGAACCGGCTGGCATGGCAACACTGGTCGGCTACGGTTGAGTTTCCGCAGACGGGTTACTACGAGATCTGGGCCCGCGCCACTGACGACGAGGACCGCGCGCAACCCATGGTGCTGCCGGGGTGGAATCCGAAAGGCTACCTGAACAACGCGTGTCACCGTATTGCCGTGCAGGTGGTGTGATGCGTCGTGGCGCCCTGATCGTGCTGTTGTTGCTGCCGCTCGCTGCCACGGCGGCCGACGCCGAGATCGATCCCTTAACCGGATTCAGGATGACCGGGGACTGGGAGCTCGTCCGCAACAACTGCATTGCCTGCCACTCGGCGAAACTGGTAACACAACAACGGGGCACGGCCGAACAGTGGCTCTCGATGATTCGCTGGATGCAAGAGAAACAGAACCTCTGGCAGTTTGACCCTGACACCGAAAAGCGCATCATTGCCTACCTCGCCGAAAACTATCCACCGGCGGCAGACCAGCGTCGAGCCGGACTCGCGCCCGGCCTGATGCCGCCCAACCCTTACGCGGAGAAACCCTGAATGCTGACCTCGCCTGCTGATCTCGTCGCGCGCGCCAAAGCCACGATTCATGAGTGTTCGGTCATGGACGTGCACGAGTGCCTGACGCCCGACACGCTGCTCATCGACATTCGCGAACCCGCGGAGTATGCGAAAGCGCATATCCCCGGCTCCGCGTACCTGCCAAGAGGCATGTTGGAGTTCGAGATCCACGGTCTCGTCGAAAAACACAACGGCAAGCCCGATGTTGCCAATGCCGACGTTCCGATCGTTCTTTACTGCGGCACTGGCGGCCGCTCGGCGCTGGCCGCCGAGACGCTGCAGCACATGGGCTATCGCGACGTGCGTTCGATGTCGGGCGGCATGGTCGCCTGGCGAGAGGCCAAGCTCGCCACTGAAACCGCCTGATCCGGCACTATGCAGACGAGGTCTGAAGCGAGAACGGTCTCGCCGTCGTAGGCTCCGCGCACCAGCGCGACGTTACCTTCGATATCGGCGAGGCTGCGCGCCATGAAGTGGCTCAGCACCAGCGTCGCCGGCTCCGCATCGCCTGCGATGTCCCCGACGGTGCTCGGCCTCGCGTGCAGTCGAGTGGCAACGCCAGTTGCACCCTCGGGAATTACCAGGTGCATGACGAGCACGTCCGAACTGCGGGCGAAGTCGCGGAACGCCTCGTCACTGCCGTTCTGGTCACCCGCGAACACGAAAGACGTGCCGTTGGCGGTGACCCGAAATGCAAGGGCCGGGACGATGCCATGGGGTACGTGCATGGCATCGACGACCACGGACTCGGTATCGAGCACGCGGGTGACCTCGGAACTCGAGACTTCAATGCTACGCAGGCGCACGAGCCCGCCGGAGCCATCCAGGTACCCGCCCAGGTAAGCAAACGCGCCGTCACTCCTCGAGAGCAACGCGGCCAGCCAGTCGTCGAGCCCCGGGAACGGACCACCCGCATCAGGTCCTGCGATATGGAGATCGCGCTTGCGGGACGAAAAGTTGCCGGACTTCAGCAATGCTGGAAAGTCCGCGGAATGATCGGTATGAAAATGGCTCAGACCGACAAAGTCGAGATCAGCGAAGCGCGCACCCGCCTCGCCGAAACGCAGGAATGCGCCACCGCCGGCGTCGATCAGTACGCGCGACTTCCCGTCCACCCAGATGACGTAGCTACTCGACGCGCGACCGTCGTCGGCAATCGGGCCGCCCGAGCCGAGCACCTGCAGCGCGACGCCGGCGGTCGGGGGACAGTCCGGCGATGGCATTGCGCAAGCAGTCGCGCAATAGATGAGGACAAGCAGCAATAGCGGGCGCATTCGCGATCTCCGACTGGCAAATCACAAAGCAGTATAGGCTGCTTCCGCTCAACAAATCAGAGTGCAAGTTGTCCGTTCTTTACGACAGTCTTGCCTTCGATCGACACCGTGGTTCCTGGTACGTGGAAGCTTATCCCCGCGTCCGAGTCGTTGTCACAACCTGCCCACAGACTATTGCCGAGATTCACCGTCAACATGCCGCCCATTTCCCATGAATAGTAGTGCGTTCCGTTCGGGCTCCTACTCTGAGGATTTAATCCAATGTCAATGAGTGAAGCGTTCTTCAAGGTCGCGCTGGATGCCTCAAAGTACTCTTCGAGCATCGCCTGATTGCTATCAGCAGACATCGTTGTCACGGCGCCATCTTTGAAGGTCAGCTCGAGGTTCTCAATCGGCATGCCCCGAAAGCTCGTCCACGGTACGACCAATGTGCCGCTGGCGCTGTGTACGCACCCGTATGCCTCTCCGGCAGGGAGCCAGACGTTTGTTGGACCGTTGGGCGCCCGGACATCTGCCGTCCGTCCGGCATTGATTCTGGCCGGCTTGCCACCGAATTTGAGCAGCAGGTCTGTACCCGCCTTCGATGTCACTCGAATCTCCGCATCTGATGTCAGCAACGAAGTGATCTCCGTCGCAGTCGGTATCAGATCGCCTGGACTAACGGCGATGGCGTCCCAGAATATTGCTTGTAACTCACCTGCGTCGGCACCGACCGAGTCGGCATACGCCGCTGTTGGTATTCCCCCAGTCTGACCCAGGCTCGCAGAACGGAATCGCATATTCCCAAGAGCGCGGTTGAGCGGAGCGGCTGACTTGCGAAATGCCGCCAACCGCTCTTCCGGGACGTCCGCGAAGAGACCCGGGTCCTGTACCGAACCGACATTGATAAACACGTCAGTCATCTTCGAGATAAACAAATTCTGTGTTGGCAGCTGCGCGATGTACTCAAGTGGCATTTCCATAACAGCGCGCTTATTGGCCTCCGGAATGTTCAACGAGAGCATTGGCTGCCCACCCGCCTTCGACACAGCCACCTGTAACGCAGCCATCAGATCGATTTCCGAGGGATTTCCCGAGATCACAACCATCTCACCCGGTTGAATTGCAAGCGATTCGTTAACCATGCTATCGGCGATGGCATCGTAATCCATCTGTTCTGCATTTGCCTGACTGGCAGAAAACGTTGCGAAGCTCACAGTCAGAAGTACGAGATTGCACAAGGATTTCATGATCGGCCCCTTCTTTTTGGTTGTAGTTTGTGACGTCTGAATTGAACTTAGAGAAAAGAGTAGCTTCTATGCTGCAGATCGCAACACCTGACTGATACTTGCCCTTGGGACGACCATCCGCCTTGGGTCAGAAACGGTTTTTCTATATCGATATCAACGGGCGGCTGGACTCGGCCACACGCGGCCGTTCGACATTTGCTGAATTAACTGACGTAAGTCACCGACATCCACTCCCGCTCGACGTCGCGCATGATTGCATCGAAGCGACTGTTTCCTCGAATGGAGTCCACCCACTCGTTGTGTCGAGCCCAGAACGGATAGTTTATGTTTCCGATTCGGACGGTGTTTTCGAGCCAATCCAGCGCCTCATCAGTTTCACCCGCAAGAGCCAGGCAATTGGTAATTTCCCGGGACAGCAATTCGCTGTTCTTCGCTGCCGCGCGCAGTTTGCTGGTTATGGCAACGCGAGTTGCGTCGCGCTTGCCGCAAACCCCACTCAGTGTTGCATTAGCCAATTGCGCCAAAATCGAGTCTGGGTGATTGGCTCTCAATTCGCCATAGACTTCTGACGCTTCATCAACTCGGTCGTTCCGAAGCAGGACATAGCCTAGAGACCATGCGGCAAAGGGGTTGTATGGATCCATTCTGAAGAACCTGCGGTAGTGCGGCAACGCATCCGAGTTTCGGCCTTCCATGAGAGCAACGAAACCAGGCATGCCATGGTTGATAGGCGTGAGCGGATCAATTGCCAGCGCCTCGCAAAGCAGATGTAAGGCCGGTTCGTTGCGACCGATCAAGGCATACAGGTATCCCAACATTACCAGCGTGTCGGGGTCGCTGGGATTTGCGCCGAGCGAGTACTCGAGTGGTTTTCTTGCCGCGCGAAGCGCGCCAGAATGGAACTGGACTATCCCGAGTAGTGCATGCCCCCGAGCTGAGTTCGCGTCCAATTCGAAAATCTCTCTCGCGCAATCAGCCGCCTTTGCCAACAACACTCCGTTTGGGTCGAGGCCGATTTCATTGTATCTCGCATAAACGATACCGAGAGTGGCGAGGAGCCGGATGTTCGGCCCTACAAGCTCGAGCCCGTTCTTCAAGTGTCGTTTGGCTTGCTGAAGGCCAGCCAGGGAGAACCTCCACATCTGGTATCGGGCCCGAAGGTAGGATTCAACAGCTCGCGGATCCTCGAGCTTTTCTTCGTTTACTGGTTCGGTCCGAGGGACATGTTGAGCCAGTTCTTGTGCGACGGCCCGCGCGATCTTGTCGTGCATGCCGAACAGGTCAACCAGGTTGCCACTGTAACGTTCGCTCCACTGAGCATCGTCGGAATCCAGTCGGCTTAACTGGAGGGTGGCGCGAAGCTCGTCGCCTATTCTGCGAATTGATCCATCGACGATGAAATCAACGCCGAGCTCGCGAGCGCTCTCCCGCGGTGTCTCAACAGCGCCCTTCAGCCGCATCGCGGACGCGCTGGAGATCACACGCAACGACCGGATCTTCGAGAGTTCGACAATAATTTCTTCTGTCAGACCGTCGGCTATGTAGGCACTGTCGCCGCCAATGCTCTGGTCCTTTATTGGTGCTACGAGGATCGATGTTCGTTCGTCAGCCTCAGGCGCTGCTGTTGTAACTGGCACCTCGAGTATGTAGCCGCGACGCGGCACAGTGCGGATGAGCTTGCGTTCGTGATCGCCGATTGCCGCCCGGACCTCCATAAGGCAGTGTTTGAGCGACCCCTCTGTGACGATCCTGTCTCTCCATACCGCGTCCAGAAGCTCGGCCTTTGTAACGACACGACGAGGTCGCTTGAGGAGATAAACGAGCACATCAAAGGACTTGCGACGCAGAGGAACAGTCTCTCCTGCCCTGCGAATCTCGGCGCGAAGTATATCGACGGATGTATCGCCAATTCGGTAAATCATTGCAACAGTTCGCGACCAGCCAGGACAGACCAGACGGCGGTCGCTTTGTTCCGAATTCTATCGATCTTCTTTCACCGAAATTTAACAGAAATTTGACGACATTGACGGCCGCGGCTACTAGATTGGACTTGTCAAAAACCCGATTGCAGTACCCAAGAGGCAGAAGGAGGGTGAAATGTCAAAACTCAAGCTTCCACTCATAGTTCTTATGGTCGCGGCCATCTGCATGCCTGCAATGGCCGGTGACAAGGTGGTGAAACGCATTCCGGACGGTGCTGTCGCCTTTCATTTCGTGCTCGATCTGAACTACGTCACCGGGGATCTTGTGGGCTATGTCGCGTTCATCGAGGGCGTCGACCGTCCGCTCTTTGCTGGTGACCCTTCGGAACACACCGCCTACTTCTCCATCCGTCTGACGAGGCTCACGCCGCCGCTGATCGAGCTGCCCGTTGAACCGGATCCTGCATTGACCGTTAATTTGATCGAGCCGGGCGGCCAGTTCACGATCTTCTTCAATGCACATCCCAGCAGCCGTAATTGGACAGATCCGGATACGTTCTCCCAAGGCGTGCCTATTGCCGTGTTCGAGGAGTCTGCGCTACTAAGCACTCAAGCGAACGCCAACTTTCCCGGTGTTGGTTTCAATGTTTTCTCTAGCAAGCTGATCGACAGTACCCGGATCAAATTCTACGGCCAGAGAATTAACTTCAGGAGACTCGTGCCCAACGGCGTCACGATTACAAACTTCTGCAATGGCATTCGGTTTTACCCGGGCCCGGGTGCCAATTGCGGTGCGACAGCAATCGCGATCGGTGGGAAACGGCTATACGGGTCATATGACGACTGATCTTTAATCGCAATTTGTTGTGTGTATGTAGAGAGCTCATGGTGTTCGCCCTGCCGTTCGCGGGGCGAACTGTCTGCACGTATGCTTTGAGTCACCAGTCAGAAGCGCACATGTTTCAAGGCCGTCGATTCGATACATTGCCGACAGCCTTCCAGACACCGGCCCGCTTCTCGTAGAGTTCAATCCAGGCCCAGATTGCTTCTACGGGTGTGCGCGCTCCCCCCGCAGATGAGGCCGTCCCCTTCATCTCGACCTCGGCGATCACCCAGCCAAGCGTCCCGTCTTCTGAAACCATGACAATGGGTGGCCGGAGATCACGGTACACATCGAATGTTGTTGTGTTGAGGTAGCGCTCGCGTCTGGTACGTCGTTCCTCGTGACTCGAGAATGAAATCACGCCTCGATTTGCCGAGACGACGGTATCGGCTTCCTGGGCCATCCAGGCACCAATGTCGCCGCTCCGGTGTGCCTCGAGAACACCCGCATGCATTGCCTCAAGCGCGGCAATATCGGCTTCCCTGTCCTTGTTCGTCGCGCACCCAATCGAGGCAACCACCGCAAGCTGAATGAGTAACAGTATTGTGTACTTGCGCATCCGCATCCTCATGACTCCCAACCGCACGGCCACAAGAAGCGTGACAGAAATATTGCGGCGAGTCGAACCGCTGCGTTATCACAGCCAGAGGTGGTCATTTCTCCTCGACAAGTAACCGCAGGCGTT
>JAAUXY010064081.1_pt1 | contig 14985 bp, 11 predicted proteins | sample 7278121 | NCBI WGS metagenome assembly JAAUXY01 (sample SAMN14350117, study PRJNA611818) | marine sediment metagenome | isolation source: surface marine sediment (1.8m) | place: French Polynesia: Moorea | collected 2018-08 | reverse complement strand
GCAAACAGCCCTGAGAATGGAAAAAGAGACCGTCGAACGCAGCATTCGATATTGCCGGGAGGTTTTAGGCATAAAAAAAAGAGATTCTTCTCCCGATTAATTGTGGTTAATTAAGGCAGAACTAAAGTATCATCTCCATATTGAACAGGCGTTATCAGTCAGGGTTCAAGGAGTCGAGGGTTCAGGGGTTCGAGTGAAATGCTGAATGAAGACAAAGCCGAAATCAAAAGAAAGTTAAAATCGCTGATAAAATCATTAGAATACAGACCCTTGAATCCCTAATCCCTTGAATCCTGGGCCCTCTTCTCCAACTGAATTGGAGAAGAGCAAAAAAAATAACCCGCGTTAAGGAAAAATGGTCATGTCAGAAAATGCACGTATTTCAGAAGCAATGACGATTAAACTGGAAGACATGTTTGATGACCTGCCGGAGATGCCGCAATTTGCCGACGGGATCCGTCGGGCACCCGCACGGCATTTTGCACTCAACCCCAAGGATACCCGACTGGCATTAAAAAATGCCATGCGCTACATTCCGGAGAAATGGCATCAACAGCTGGCGGCTGAGTTCCTGGAGGAATTATTGGCCCGGGGAAGAATTTACGGGTATCGATTCCGGCCCGCAGGGCATATTAAAGGCAGACCGATCGATGCTTACCGCGGCGGCTGTTTGGAGGGGCGTGCCTTTCAGGTCATGATCGACAACAATCTGGATTTTGACGTGGCCCTGTATCCTTATGAGCTCGTCACTTACGGGGAGACCGGCCAGGTTTGTCAGAACTGGATGCAGTATCGATTAATCAAAAAATATCTGGAAGCCCTGACGCCGGATCAGACGCTGGTCATGGAATCCGGCCACCCACTGGGGCTGTTTGCATCATCGCCACAGGCGCCCCGCGTGATCATCACCAATGGCCTGATGGTGGGCTGTTTTGACGATCCACAAAACTGGAACCGCGCTGCAGCTTTGGGGGTTTCCAATTACGGTCAAATGACGGCCGGCGGGTGGATGTATATTGGACCCCAGGGCATCGTGCACGGAACCTACAGCACCATTCTGAATGCCGGGCGGGCCAAACTCGGCATTCCCGCCGACCAGGATTTAGCAGGACGTTTATTTGTCACTTCCGGCCTCGGGGGCATGAGTGGTGCCCAGGGCAAAGCCATTGAAATCGCCAACGGCGTGGGCATTATTGCGGAGGTCGATCATTCCCGGATTGAGACCCGCCTGGCGCAGGGATGGATCAGTCAGGAAATTGATAACCCGGCTGAAGCCTTTAAGGTCGCCAAGGAGCACCAACGGAAAAAAAAGAGTATTGCGATTGCCTATTACGGAAATGTGGTCGACCTTCTGGAATACGCGGTGAATAACAATATCCAGATTGATTTGTTGTCGGATCAAACCTCATGTCACGCAGTTTATGAGGGTGGCTATTGCCCTCAGGGAATTTCCTTTGAAGAACGCACCGAACTGTTGCGATCCGGTCATGCCGGTTTTAAAGAAATGATAGATGCCTCGCTAAGGCGCCATTACGAACTCATCGCAGCCCTGGCGGAACGCGGCACATATTTTTTTGATTACGGCAACAATTTTTTAAAAGCCGTTTTTGATGCCGGTGTCAGTGATATTTGTAAAAACGGCAAAGATCCCATTGACGGTTTTATCTTTCAGTCCTATGTCGAAGACATTATGGGGCCGATTCTGTTCGATTATGGGTATGGCCCCTTTCGTTGGGTATGCCTGAGCGGCAAAGAAGAAGATTTGCAGAAAACCGACCGGGCAGCCATGGAATGCATCGATCCCAAGCGGCGATTTCAGGATCGGGATAATTACGTCTGGATACGGGATGCCGGCAAAAACAAGCTGGTGGTGGGGACCCAGGCGCGAATTTTATATCAGGATGCCATGGGGCGCATGAACATTGCCTTGAAGTTTAATGAGATGGTGCGCAACGCGGAGATCGGTCCGGTAATGCTGGGCCGCGATCACCATGACACCGGTGGTACGGATTCACCTTTCCGCGAGACCGCCAACATCAAAGACGGCAGCAATATCACCGCCGATATGGCGATTCAGTGTTACGCCGGCAATGCCGCCCGCGGAATGAACCTGGTGGCACTGCACAACGGCGGCGGTGTGGGTATCGGCAATGCCATCAACGGAGGTTTTGGGCTGGTTCTAGACGGTAGCGAGCGGATCGATACAGTCATTCGTCGTGCCATTCCCTGGGATGTGATGGGCGGTGTTGCCCGCCGTGCGTGGGCCCGCAATGAGAATTCGATCGACACCAGTATTCAGTACAACGAAATGCGCAAAGGCACCGATCATATCACCATCCCGTATATTGCCGATGATAAAATGGTGACCGATCTGGTAACAAAGGCATTTGCTCAGTTGAAAAAGTAATCTTGAATGTGCTTTGAGGGGATGAGTAAAACCCACCGCAGAGACGCAAAGGCCGCAGAGAGAAAGTTTTTTTGCCTTGTCGCTGAGACGCCGACAAGGCAAAACAGCTCAACCCTGCGGGATATAAAATGGTGCTTTATTACTTGGGCGATACTTGCCGGAGGCAGATTGTTTTTTGCTTTCCGTCCTCTCAACGGAAAGTAAAATTAAAAAATATCTCTGCGAACTTTGCGTCTCTGCGGTGAAAAATTAAAATTCAGGAGATAGATATGGCGGGAATGAAACAAATTATCGAATGTGTGCCCAATTTCAGTGAGGGCCGCAATTCGGAAACCATCGAAAAGATTGTCGAACCGTTTAGAGGGAAGAAAAATGTAAAGCTTCTCGATTATCAAACCGACGAAGATCACAATCGAATGGTGGTCACGGTGGTTGGAGAACCGGATGCGCTAAAATCAGCAGTTATAGAGGCCATGGGCTGTGCAGTTGACCTCATCGATATGCGTACCCATAAAGGCCAGCATCCAAGGATGGGTGCCACGGACGTGGTTCCGTTTATTCCGATTAAAAATATCGATATGCAGGAAGCCGTCGCGTTTTCTACAGAAGTCGCGAAAGAAGTGGCCCAAAAATATTCGCTTCCCATCTTTCTTTATGAGCATTCGGCCAGTCGCCCGGAACGACAGAATCTGGCCAATATCCGCAAGGGCCAATTTGAGGGCATGGCGGATAAAATCAAACAGCCGGAATGGAAGCCGGATTTTGGTCCTGCAAAAGTGCATCCCAGTGCGGGAGCAACCGCCATGGGTGCTCGAATGCCGCTGGTAGCCTATAACGTCAATCTGGACTGCAGTGATATCGAAATCGCCAACGAAATTGCCAGAAAGGTCCGACACATCAGCGGAGGTCTCAGGTACTGCAAAGGCCTTGGAATTGAATTAAAAGACCGGGGGCAGGTGCAGGTGTCGATGAACATGACCGACTACACCAAAACCGCTCTGTACAGGGTTTTTGAGCTCATCAAAATTGAAGCCCGTCGCTACGGTGTCAATGTCGTCGGCAGTGAAATCGTGGGTCTGGTCCCCATGCAGGCGCTCATGGATACGGCCGCGTATTATCTGGGGCTGGAAGGGTTCTCGATGGAGCAGGTGCTCGAGTCACGCATCTGGGAGTAATTTTCGGTAGTGGCTGACCGCCACTACCAGGTTTCAGGTGTCAGGTTTCGGGTGTCAGCGCTGCTAATTCTGACACCTGACACCTGAACACTGAAACCAAACGGTTGTGACCTGAAAAAATCGAATAGAACAGTATACTAACGTAAGGATAAATCCATGAACGGTAATCTATTTATAAAGAATGCGGCTGAGCTGGTGACCTGCAGCGGGTTTAAGGCCAAAACGGGCAAAGAAATGGCTGATCTGCACGTCATAAAAGACGGCGCCGTCATCATTAGAGAAGGCGTCATCGAGGCTGTAGGCAAAACCGGGAATATTGAGAAGCAGCTTAAAACAAACGGGGATGATTTCGATTTTGATATTATCGATGCCCGGGGCAAAGCTGTGCTGCCGGGATTTGTCGACTCTCACACCCATCTGGTGTTTGGGGGGTACCGGGCCGAAGAGTTTTCCTGGCGCCTGCGCGGCGACAGTTATATGGAAATTATGCAGCGCGGGGGCGGTATTGCAAATACGGTAGCCGCCACCCGCCAGGCCACTGCTGAAGAATTGATCCAGCCCGCCATCAAACGCCTAGACTCCATGCTGTCATTGGGAGTCACAACCGTAGAAAGTAAAAGCGGATACGGTCTCGATCGTGATACCGAGATTAAACAGCTGGAGGTCATGGCGCATCTGGACCAAATTCACTATGTCGATGTTGTTCCGACTTTTCTAGGCGCCCATGCGGTTCCGGAAGAATTTAAAGGCAAAGCAGATGCATTTATCGATTTTTTGGTAACAGACGTCATGCCGACGGTGGCGGATCGCAAGCTGGCTGAATTTTGCGATATTTTTTGCGAAAAAAACGTTTTTTCGGTTAAACAATCCAAACGCCTGCTGACCCGGGCAGCAGAACTGGGTCTTAAACTAAAACTGCATGCCGATGAGATCGTGCAACTGGGTGGGGCCGAACTGGCAGCTGAGCTCGGAGCGATTTCAGCGGATCATTTGCTGCAGGTATCGGACAAAGGCATCAAAGACATAGCCGCGTCCGGCGTGGTCGCAACGCTGCTGCCAGCCACCGCTTTCAGCCTCAAAGAAGCCTATGCACCCGGTCGTAAAATGATTGATTCAACTTGTGCGGTTGCCCTGGCGACCGATTTCAATCCGGGGAGCTGTTTTACGGAATCAATCCCTCTTGTCTTTGCCCTGGCAACCCTGTATATGGATATTTCTATTGAAGAGGCCATTACAGCCTTTACCTTAAATGGTGCGGCTGCCCTGGATCGAGCAGACAAAATCGGAAGTATTGATGCAGGAAAAAATGGGGACATCATTATTCTCGAGTTTCCATCCTATCATTTTATACCGTATCATATCGGCATCAGCACGGTCGAAAAAGTCGTTAAAAAAGGAAATCTCGTTTTTGACAAAGAATCAGGAGGGATCATCTATTGCTAGGCAATCTTAAGATCACAAAATTTTTGGATAAAACAGCAGAAGGAACTGCCGTACCGGGCGGCGGCAGCATCGCTGCATTGAGCGCCGCGCTATCTGCCAGCCTTTCGGAAATGGTCGCCAATCTGACCATTGGCAAAAAAGGATACGAAGGCGTTCAAAAGGAAATGAAAGAAATCACAGCAGCGGCATCCAGGCTCAGAAAGAAGCTGGTAAAAGATATTGATAAAGATGCTGCCGCCTATACTGCGGTAATGAAGGCATTTAAGATGCCGAAAAATACCGAAAAACAGCTGGAGCGGCGCAACAAAGCCATCCAGTCAGGTTTAAAAAACGCATCATTAGTACCGCTAAGTGTTGCCCGTGACACCTTTGACATCATGGACCTGACCGCAAAGGTCATTCGCAAAGGCAACCGGAATGCGGCCACCGATGGCGCCGTGGCGGCGCTGACCGCCAGAGCGGCAATTTTGGGTGCATTGTTCAATGTAAAAACAAATTTAAATTTTATTGAAGATCACCAATTTCTGAAAGAAATATCCAAAGAAGTGAAAAATATGGAAAAACGCGTGGTCAGGAAGGAAAGGGAGATCCTTTCCCATGTCGATATTTAGACCGATATAACCCACCATCAAATATGGCCGGGCAATGCCCCCCTCTTCCAATCGGGTCTCACACCCGACGTATTTATGCCCGGTTCCATGCGTGCGCAATCCTGCCCATAATATTCGTTTTAATTATTTAAGGGGTCGGGGTGTTTTTCGATCCCCTTCCCTCGAAATGCCCTTATGCGGCAATACCCCATAAGGGCCTGGATCTGCGCTTGATGCCGGTGCTTGCCGCCCCCCCATAGAATCCGACCGCATCCGGCCGGAAAGCCTTGAGGGCGAGGCCTATCGATAGCTTTCATTGAGCTAAAGAAATCACCGGTTTGTGCCGATGATCATCTGATAGAAAGACCTCATTTTTTTGATTCGCGATCTTGAAATAAATCCATATAGCGCTTTGTCCGAACTGTAACGTCTAAAGCGAAAAGGCACTGTTATTTATGCTAATCGTTCCGGTAACCGGTAAAATCAGCCGCCATAATTTGCCCCTGATCACCATCGGTCTCATCCTGATTAATTGTTTGGTATTTTTTATCTTTCAACTAAATGACCAGCGGCGCAGTCATGAAGCCATTTCGTTTTATTTTACATCCGGGCTGTCAGAGATGGAAATGCCCCGTTTTATTGAATACCGCGATGCAGATGCCGAACCGCCGGATTTAGAAAATCTGAGTGATGAAGAGCTGTGGAACCTTTATTTATCCATGAACAGCGACACCGAATTTATTGAAAAACTGCGCAGTGATCAGATTATAACCCCGAACGACGCCGAATATTCAACATGGAGCCAGTATCGAAATCAGTATGAATACTTGGAATCAAAGGTTACATCTGCCAATTATGGCCTCATACCGGCCCAGGCAAAGCCCATAACCTTTTTTACTTATATGTTCTTACACGGCAATTTTCAGCACCTGCTGGGGAACATGGTTTTTTTATGGCTGGTCGGCTGCATGATTGAGATGGGAAGCGGCCGGTTTTTCTGCGGCTTCACGTATGTTTTAACCGGCCTTGGGTCAGCAGCGTTATACTGGCTGATGAATCCCAACAGCAGCATCTACCTGGTCGGTGCTTCCGGATCGATTGCCGGATTGATGGGCGCCTTTTGCGTATTATACGGCCGCAAAAAAGTTAAATTTTTCTATTCGTTGGGATTTTATTTCAATTATTTCAGAGCGCCTGCCATTATTATCCTGCCGGTATGGATCGCCAAAGAAATTTACTTTCTTTATACCGATGAAATGGGAAATGTGGCTTATGAGGCTCACCTGGGTGGATTGATTTCCGGTGCGATGATTGGTTTGATCGGATATTTTCTATTTCGAAATATAAATGCCAATATGTTGCAAGCGGATGAACCGGTAGATGATATATCCCCGATGATTGAAAAGGCGCTGTCACATGTCAGTCAGCTGGATATGGAGGCCGGCAGTCGCATACTTGAACAGGTCTTGATAAAAGATCCCGGTCATATCGCTGCCATGACCCATCTATTCAATATTCATAAAAACAGCCCCCGGGATCCAAGGTTTCATGAAATTGCCCGACGGTTGATCGATCGCCTTACCATCGACAGTACCCAATACGGCACTGCCGGTCAGATCTTTGAAGAATATACAAGGATAGCGGGTCGGCCCTGTTTATCGGCAGATCTGTATTTACGCATGATTGCGGTCCTATCGGGATTGGGGCAACCGGAAAAAGCGGAACGCATTATGGCCATGTTTTTAAAACAGAAACCGAATTTGCCGGGCATACCGCAAGCCCTTCTAAAACTAGCAGACGGCTATTGCAAGAAGGGGCTACCGCAGAAGTATCAAAGATGTCTCCTCCTGCTGGGTAAAAAATATCCGGATTCTGCCGAAGGTCAAATTGCCCGCGGGAAAATTCAAAATTCCACCCAGGCACCCGGCACTGCCGCTTAGCTTCGGGGCGCCGGAAAACACATCCAATCTCAGTCCTCTGTCATCTGACGCCTGACATTCGTCATCCAATATTTGCCAGAAAATTATCCACATGCGGTATGATTTCGTTGTCCGGATACTTCTTTTTTACCCCGGTAAGTATTTTTCTGGCATTGTCGGGGCTCATTAAACGATCCTGGAATATTTGGGCCACCCGGAAAAAGGCTTTGGGTACCAGCTTATGATCCGGATATTCTTTTACCATGCGGTTGTAAGTGGCAATTGCCTCCTTGGATTTTCCCATTTCATTCATCCATCCCGCCAGCCTGAACAGCGCATTGGCGTCCGGCAGAAAGTCCGGCTTTATTTTTTTACACTCGACGTAGACCTTTAATGCTTTGGTCTTTTCATTTTTGTTCGCCAATAATTCCAGAAAATACTCCGCATGCTTCAGCATTTCAGGTATTTTTTTCTTCATTTTCAAGAGCGTGTAGTAGCGCTCGGCAAGATTAACGCCGCGAATACCGACAACTGTTGTCATTTCCAGGATCAGTGCAATGGCCTCATCCAATTTACCTTCCTGAATCAAGGGATTAACCGCATTCAAAACCTGTGCATCCGGATCCGCCTGTCCCTGTTCATTGGCTTCCGCACTTGGATCCCGGAAATCGTCCTGGTCCACCTCATAGCCCACCTCTTCATGATACTGTAAAATGACGTACCCCAGTAAATGATAGGTTACGATCGTATAAAAGCTCTGGGCAAAGGTCATCAGGGGCACCTGCAGCGCTTGCGGGAAGTGCTGGATAACATAGTGACCCAATACAGCCGGCGCACTGCCTAAAATCGAAAAGAAAAGGTACACCAGTAAATAGGCGCCGCCGATTCGTATGGCAATGCCGCCGACGGCCACCGGATTCAGTGCGTTTAGCAGGCTGCCGCTGCTGACCAGAATAATAATCATTGACGGAATCAGCAAGCCGACAAAATACAGGTAGGGGTAGGCAACAAACGGGCCCCAGGCGGTCATGAGAAAACCAAACACAAAGTAAATCAGAAAATACATAACCCCCTGTTTCAAAACAGGACCAATGTCTGACGTAACGGTTTCGGCATTGACGCGCGGAGGCTTAAGGTTACCGCTGGCGGAGGCCTTGAGGGATTCGAATGAATACTTGAGGATCATGATCCCCAAAAGCCCTCGAAATATCAGAGAAAAGATACCCGGGTTTGGAAACAAAGCGCTGATGGCAGCAACAATCGTCACCAATATCAGGGGCCGCGGGTAAAATCCGTACGCAAAAATTTTCGGCAGGCGCTTCCAGAAAGGATCGATCAAATTACCGACGCCGACCCATTCCACCGGGAGATAACACTTCGGGCACAGATGCAGCTTTTGGCCTTTGGCATACCCCTCCTGATCACGCTCGGTAACACAGGTAGGACATAAATTGGCCCCACATTTTTGGCAGTACCAGTGGGCCGGTTTGGTCGGATGATAGTCGCAAAATATTTTCATCAAAGCCTCTTTTCGTCCGCTAGCGGACAGATTCTATTGAATATCAGTTCTTTAGAGAAAACCCGCAACGCATTATTGAACCAATAGAACCGATATTTCTAAGTATTTTTAATATTTATCGGGATTTCAGAGGGAAACTTTATAAAAAACAGGTTTGATGAGGGAGCATTGAAATTGATCGGTTCGGTGCGGATAAAAAAAGGCGCTTTTTATTGGGGTATGCGCGATTTTTCGGCAGGCGACATGATATCGTAAACTATTCGGAGTCTCCCAAAGTTTAAATATATTGGAGAGATAGTCAATTTTTGGCCTGATAATAGTTAAAATTACCAGGCGATATATGCAATGGATATATGCAATGATAGGTGCGTTGCGTCGGCCAACCCAGCCATTACCATTTTTATAAACCTCTATTCAGGAGTAATAATTAACATATTGCTGTCTGGCATTATTAATTTATCTTGCGAATGAACTTTGCGATCGACTGACCGATTTCATCAGGTGAATCCTCCTGTATAAAGTGCTTGCCATTAACCGTGATTTCTTCCTGATTGGGCCAGGTCCTGCAAAACTCACGCGCTCTGCCCGCTAAAATTGCGCCTGGTTCAGCATTTATAAATAATTTGGGAACATCAGATTTGGAGAGCCATTCTCCATAAGCAGCTACAATCTCCACGACATCCTGTGGTACTCCTTCGATGGGGATCTGACGCGGCCAGCTTAGGGTCGGACGTCGATCTTCACCGGGATTAAGAAAAGGGCGACGATAAACGTCCATTTCAGACGGCGTCAGCTCGCGTATCACTGAATTGGGCAGTACCAACTCGATAAAATAATTTTTATCCAGAATCATCTCTTCACCGGCAGGCGAACGAAAGCCTTGAAAAATTTTGCGTGCGTCTTCCGGCCAATCACTCCAATCATAGTGAAAGAGTATCGCCTCCATGTAAACAATGCCTTTCACTTTGTTTGGATGTCGATAAGCCCAGTCGAAGCCTAAGGCCGACCCCCAGTCATGAATAACGAGCACAATGTTCTCGGTTACACCGATTTCTTTCAGCAGGGCGTCCACAAATTTCCTGTGTTCAATGAAAGAATATGAATCCGGCCCGCTATCTTTAATCTTGTCTGAATCTCCCATCCCGATTAGATCCGGTGCGACACATCTCCCCAATCCGCTTAAATGAGGAATGATATTGCGCCACAAATAAGACGAAGTGGGATTGCCATGAAGCAGGACAATTGGATCACCAGATCCTTCATCCACGTAACTCATGGTGTGCTCCAGGACATGTGCTTTCTTTTTGGTATAGCGCTCTTCGGGTGAAATCATTATTGCTCCCTTTGTATCTTATTCGATCCGGACCGTTCGCAATTCGTTGCTGATTGTTTGCCTGCATTTAATCAGGAAATAACAAACGTCAGGATTACAGATAGATATGGTTATCACAGATTATAAGGCCGTCACCAAATCAAGCAGATATTTTTCTTTTTACGGACGCTTTTGGTGACCAACACCCGACGGAGACGTCGGCTTGAACTCTGATTACGCCGGGGACGCTATTTAAAATATCGATGACCCGATCGTAGGTTCCTTGCGTGTTTGTCCATCCTCTAATACGTGCAACGCCCTTTTCAGGAACATCCAGCTGCAAAATGGAACGCTTTAATTTGCTTTTTAAAAGCTTGACCTTTATCTTTTTCATAAGCGCCATCCGCTCCATAGCGGACAACTCCTCTTCATTGCTTTGCCTGAACTTTTGGGATTTGACAGTCTTTAAAATACGATCTACAGCCCCTTCCATATCTATTTTTTCGGTGTCAATAACCACATCATAAAGTGATGGGTTATCGGAGTCAGAGTGTCCAATACTGCGCAAATAAACCTTGCGTTCGCGATCGCATTTGCGAATCATTTTTTCAGCTTCGGCTTCGGTCAAGCCATGCCAATCCACTAAATGCTCTTTACGACAACATTCGGAAGCACAAAGAAGCACTTTCAGAACACTGTTGAACCGCTTCATAAATCGCTGACTTCCGCAACCAATGATGATGCTGTTGCCTCGTCTCGCCAGCTCATAAACCAAATAGCCCATGAGTTCGTTGTGCAGTTGAGTTTTTTTACCGAGGATACGTTCGAAAATAGAAGGTGCTTCTTCTGCCAGACATTCTAAGTCTGCTGAAGAGATGCCTATTTTTGCGGCTTCCTGACGTAATCTTTGATGATCATAGTGTTCAAGTTCAAGCTCATTGGCAACGATCTCAGCAATGGTGCCGCTACCGCAACCAAGGCTCTTTGAAATCGTTATGAGTGACATTTTTGACCTCCCTTCAATTTGAACGGATTGGATGAAATTGAAAAACATCCCCAAAGAAGAATATAAACCCCGATTTCACGTTACTATCAGAGGCAATATTTTCTTAGGTCTTTTACCTATTTTCATAGACCCGCTTTCGATCTCAAATTATCCACACAAAAGGAGGTTTGCAGAATGTGTTTTAATCACGCTATTCAAACATCACTCGAAATGAATTTCATTCATAAGTTGGTGTCTATTTAAACGGTAGTTAATACCACAATGTGGCATTGTCAATAGGCAATAAAGGAAAAAAGCTTATGTTATTAAACCCTTATACTTTAACATATAATATAAATGAGGATAATTGTTAAAAACTGGAATTTGGGGATTTTCCAGATGGGGCTTAATTCGGCTAATATCTGGCGAACCAGAAGTTGGGATATTGTGAAAAAACAGTATTCGCCCAACGATACATAATTCTTATTCTTTTTTGATAAAAATCTGCAAATAATTATCCGGCCCGATTTCAGTTAAGCGATTCTGCCTGAAACCGCATTCTGATGCGATTTTATCAACTTCCTGCGGTGATAGGCGAACTGGCTTCGGGGGCCCCGACGGGCCTTTCTTTTTAAAAAACTCAACAATGGCTAAAATGCCATTGGATTTAACGACCCTTGCAATTTCCTGCATCACTTCCCGTTGAATGCTATCGCCGACAAAATCGTGCAACACCGTTGCCATCAGACAGACATCCACCGAATCATTTTCAAGCGGGATACGTTGACCGGCATCACCGACAAAAGAGGTGATATGTTGGATACCTTTTTGAGCGGCTTCGTTTCTTAAACTTAAAATCCCTTCTTCCCATAAATCGAGCGCAAATACCTGTCCGTTAGGGCCGATGATTTCCGCAGCGGCCATTGAATAGTTCCCCCGGCCGCAGGCTACATCCAGAAAGGCGACCCCTTTCTTTAATTCAAGCGCTTGAAAAAAATTGGCCGTATCAATCAGCCCAAAGCTGCTTTTACCGGCGCCGGTTGGCTTGGTTTTATCCTGTTTTGTCATTTTGCATTTCCGGATGGATAAACAGACTGCCCACTTTAAGCCAGGGGGAAAAATAACGAAACCGTCGTTCCCTTATCGGGTGAGCTTTGCACTTCAATTTTACCACCATGGGCTTCCATAATCGTCTTGCATAAACTCAACCCCAGGCCGTATCCGCCCGTATCCTTTGTGCGGGACTTATCCACGCGATAAAAGGGCTCGAAAATGTGCGCCAGCTCTTCTTCAGGGATACCAATTCCTTTATCTGTAACGCGGATGACGGCAAAAGATCCCTGCTTTTTGCAGTAAACTCGGATCGGCTCACCATCCGGTTGGGAATATTTGATCGCGTTGTTGAATACATTTTCGAAAACCGTTTTAACCTGTTCCGGATCCACTTCTGCCTGCAGCTCCAGGGCAACATCAACCATCTCAACTCCCGGGGCCTGGTTGTCAAATGCGGCCACTGTTTGTTTTAAGAGATCGACCAGGTTGGTTCGCTGTTTCTTTAAGTTTTCATATTTATGCTGCCGGCGGGCGGTTTCCAGAATTTCGCTGACCATTTTTTCCATTTCTTCTATATCCGCCTGCAGGCTTTGCTTGGCCTGGCTGTCTTCTAAAAATTCAAGCGCCACCTTCATGCGGGTAACCGGCGTTCTCAACTCATGGCTGACATCTAAAAGGAGCTGCTCTTTGGTGTGCAGCATATCCCGAATCCGCTCGGTCATGTTATTAAATGCGGCGGCCAGATCGCGCAGTTCATCTGACTTTTTCAGCGGCACCCGATGTTTTAAATTTCCCCGGCTGACTTCCTGAACACCGGTGTTGAGCCATTTTACCGGTCGCAAAATGTGCCGGATCACAAAAAAGGCAACCGTTAAAATGGCCGTTAAAAGGACCAGCATAAGAATCAGCAGACGGTGTCTTGCACGCTCGACCGGTAATCTGCTGGATGCGCCGAAAATAAAACGGCCCGCCTCGTTGTCGACCTCGATTAGATGTCGACCCCGATGCTTTCCATAGCGAATATCGGGATGCTGCCCCCAGGGCCCAGAACGGCCTTTGAAAACCGTTGGCAGATCATCGGAAGTGGTCCAGCTGAGATCCGGGCCCTGGTAGCGAATTTCCAAAAAGGACTCGCGCGCAATTTCACGGGCGCGGTCCAGGGTTGGCGGCGTGCCCATGTCGGCGATCAGATAATTGAGGTATTGAACGACATTTTTATGAAACGGGCCGATGAACTGGTTGCGTAAGTGTATAAAAAATCCGCCCACCACCAGGTTAATGCAAATGCCGGTCAGGATAATCACCACCAGAAGCTTGGTGAACACCGATCGTATGATTCTGTTAAAAAAATTAATCCGCATTTTTAGGTATCTAACACTAAATCTTAAGCATTTTATGGGAAAATATTGCTCTCGGTATTTTTTCCTATTACTGAATAATTGAATATTTTAAATTGAATATTTAAGGATTCCATATCATTTGAAATTCTACGAATAAATTGTGAGCCCCACAAAAACCTAAGATTAAAATGGTAGGATGCCTCCAATATTCATTCTGCAATCTTCAATTTTCAATCTTGATGATTATACACTCAAATCCATGACGGGCCTGACTTAAAAAATATCATTCTCCGTGCGATCCGCAATAAAGACATACCCGCTTCCCCAGACCGTCTTGATAAATTCAGGAGATCTGGGGTTGTCTTTAAGTTTTTGGCGCAGGCGGCTGACCGCGATATCAACCGAGCGATTAAACGCATCACAATCCATACCGCGCAGCTCCTGCAAAATCTGGTCACGATCCAGCACTTTGCCGGCATTTCTGGCCAGCAATGCCAGCGCCGTAAATTCATTGGTGGTCAGATCGACCGGCTGACCATCCAGCAACGCAATGCGTTTATCCAGATCGATGGTCAGCCGATCGAATGTCAGGATTTGATTATCGCTGAGTTGCTGGGTGCGCCGCAAAACAGATTGTATCCGCGCCACCAGTTCACGGGGCTCAAAAGGCTTTGCCAGGTAATCATCGGCTCCCAGCTCCAGCCCGACCACCTTGTCGGTAACCTCCCCCCTGGCCGTCAGCATGATGATTGGAACGTTGCTCGTCTGGCGGATCGCGCGGCAGACCTCAAATCCGTCCATATCCGGCAGCATGATATCCAGAATCACCAGATCGGGAGAGACCTGCTTCAGCTTTTTCAAACCCCGCACCGGATGGGTCGCCGTGCTGACGGCATAACCAAAATCTTTCAAAAAGTCCTTGAGCAGCTGATTCAGTCTGGCATCATCATCGATTATCAGAATGGTTGGGGTCATGATTCATTCAGTTCCAAAGACTTGTTCTGTCTGGTAGAAAATTCTAGCTGGTCTAAATGTTCCTTAAAAAACTGGAGTAATGGAGTGATGGAGCAGTGGAGTAATGTCATAAAAGCTCCACAAGCGATTTTCCAATGCTCCTTTCAACACTCCAATACTCCAGTACTCCATTGCCCCATTAAAAAACAGCATTATTTGATGGGATGAATGGAAATACAAATCTCAGGAGCGTTAATGGGTCGTTTATTCCCATTTTCGGTGGTGCTT
>JAAUXY010096009.1_pt1 | contig 14987 bp, 10 predicted proteins | sample 7278121 | NCBI WGS metagenome assembly JAAUXY01 (sample SAMN14350117, study PRJNA611818) | marine sediment metagenome | isolation source: surface marine sediment (1.8m) | place: French Polynesia: Moorea | collected 2018-08 | reverse complement strand
CGCCCTTGGGGATCTCCAAGCCCAGCTCTTCGTCGGGCCGATCGAGTTCGAGCCGAGCACTCACTCGGCCGGAGCGACTGCGCCCGCGCTCGTCTCCGGTTCGACGCGGAGCTTCACGATGGTGCGCTCGCTCGCCTCCACCACGGTAAACCGGTAACCGTCCTCGACGATGAACTCGCCCTCCTTGGGGATGTGCCGCAAGCGGGCGAGGACCAGCCCGCCCACCGTGTGAAACTCGGTCGTCGGCAGCATGGTGCGCAGGATTTCGTTGGCTTCGGAGATCGGCAGCCGCGAGTCCATCAGATAGACCTCTTCAGCCAGCCTTTCATAGACCCGCTTGCGCTTCGGCAGGTACTCCTCGAAGTCGTAGCCGACGTCGATCTCCCCGACCACCTCTTCGACGATGTCCTCCATCGTGATCATGCCGACAGCCGTGCCGAATTCGTCGACCACGATGGCCATGTGATCCGGGCGCCGGCGCAAGGTCGGCAACAACTGGTCGATGGTCTGCAACGCCGAGACGTAAAGCGGCGGTTTGATCAGCGAGTCGAGCGGTTGATCGGCCAGCGACCGGTCCAGCAGGTCCCAGGTTGTCAGCGTCACGATGCCGGTGATGTTGCTGGTGCTGTTCTGGTACACGGGAAGCCTGTTGTAGCCGTGCCTGCGGACCAGATCGATCGCCACTTTGGTGGTTTCGTTACGCCCGATCACGGTCGCCTCGGCGATCGGGATCATCGCTTCCGCCACGGTCGTCTCGGCGAACCGGATCACCCGCCGGATGCGACCGCGTCCGAACGCGTCCAGTGCGGCTTCATGCTCCGCCATGTCCACGACCGTGCGTAGCTGCTCCCGGGTGATGAAGAACGGCTGCTTGGTCTTGCCTGCGCCGACCAGCCGGGCGGCCATGCGGGCCACGCGCGAGAACACGAACACGATGGGATAGAACAGCACCGACGCCCAGCGCAGCGGGTAGATGATCAGCGGGGTGAGCTCGTTCGACTTCTGCTGATAGATGCTCTTCGGCACGATCTCGCCGAGCACCAACAGCAGCGGTGTCAACACCAGGAACGCGTAGAACTCCCCGCTGTCGCCGAAGTAGCCGATCATGAGCAAGGCGCCGATCGTGGTCAGCACGATGGTCGAAATGTTGGTCCCGACCAGCGTGGTGCTGAGCAGGACGTCCGGCGTCTGGAACAGCTTCAGCGCCAGGTCGGCCCCCCGGCTGCCTTGCTTCGCCTTGTGGCGGAGCTTGATCTTGTCCGAGCTGACGAGGGCGATTTCCGAACCGGAGAAGAACCCCTTGAGCAGCAGGAAGATCAGCATCAGAACGAAAGCGGTCGTCAGTTCCATCCTCTAACCCCTTTCCTCGCTCTGCTGTTGGGGCTTCTTTCGGTTGCCCTTGGCTTGCCTGCGGTCGCTCGACACCTCCCCGGTCTTGAGGTCCCGCAATTGGACCACGTCGGCCGGACGATTGACCGGCTCGAGCGCGACTCGAACCTCAGCATCATCGCCAGCGGACAGGAGTTCGGCCGGCCGGCTCGACGGTTCGAAACCCTCCTGCCCGTCGACCGTTTCCCCGACCGGCGGCCGCGTTTCGTCTTCGCCTGCTTCCGACTCTTCGCTGTCCTGGCTTTGGTCCTTCATGTCGTCGAGCCTGCCCTTGGCCACGCGGACCCGTGCCAGGCGATGGCCATCCATTTCCAGGACGGTCGCCACGTAGCCGTCCATGGCCACCGTGTCGCCGACCTTGGGCAGGCGATCGAGATAGCGGAACACCACGCCGCCAATGGTGGTCATACGTGGGTCCTCGATACCGAAGTTGGTCAGATCGTCGAAGTCGGTCAGCTTCATGTCGCCGCGAACCTCGAAGATGTTCTCGTCGCGCTCCTCGTACAGCTCTTGCCCGGCCACGCCCTCGGAGATCTCGCCGAAGATGAAGTTGACGATGTCGCGCATGGTGATGAAGCCCTCGACACCGCCGAACTCGTTGATCACGGCGGCGGCGCGCGCGTTGTTGAGCTGAAAGAAGTCGAACATCTCGTCGACGTACTTGGTCGGCGGGGCCACCACCGGCGGATGCATGATCTCGGTCAGGCTAAGGGCGTCGAGATCGGCCTTATCCAACACCAGTCGCAGAATATCCTCGGCGTGAACGAAGCCGACCAGCGCGTCGTGCTGCTCGTGGCACACCGGCACCCTCGGATGCTTGATGTCCCGGAATCTCTCCACGACCTCGGGCAGGCTCATGTCATCTTTCAGGAACTTAACGCGGGTGCGCGGGGTCATGATCTCGACGATCTCGGTCTCACCCGCTTCCAGCAGGTTGTCGATCAGCACGCGCTCAGTCGCGTCCAGCACGCCCTCTTCGGCGACGTCGGCCAGCAGCGTGCGGAACTCATCCACTTGCAGGATGTTCTCCCGGGCCCGCTCCTTGCCTACGATCCAGGTCGTGATCCGGTCGGCCACGATTCGGACAACCCGGCGCAGAGGCGTGATCAGCCGCGCCCAGACGCTGAGCGGTCCGGCCACCACCTCGGCGCTGAACCTCACCGGATTGCTGACCGCGATCGTCTTCGGGGTGATCTCACCGAACAGCAGCAGCAGCGGGAACATGACCAGCACGTTGATCCAGCCGGCGCGTTCCGGGCCGTAGAGATTGACCAGGATGCCGGCCAGGTTGGCGGTCGCGGCAATGTTGACCAGTTCGTTGCCACACAGGATCGAAATGATCAGGCGGCGCGGCTGGTCGAGCAGGGCATGCAGGGTATCCGAGCGCGGGTGGCGATCCCGGCGCAGTTTCTGCAAGTCAAGGCGGGACAGCGAGAACAAGGCCGTCTCGGAACCGGAAAAGAACGCCGAGCCGACGAACAGGAGGACTTGCAGGGTCAGGGCAGCAATCATGCCCGGCTCGAGCAGACGAGCCGTGTCGAAGGCGAGGTAGGCCATCGCCGCGTCCCAGTACAGGTGTAGTTGGCCGGTGGCCCACTCCATGTACGTCACCCCGATCGTGCCCGGGCGGCCCCAGGCCCCGCTTCGCATCGCCTCCGTCTGGCCAACCCGGCCGCGGCCGGCCGGTTCGACGACGCTCGCCATCGCACCGACGGCCTACGATCACTGGAGGCGCAGACGCGCGAGAACGCCTCGAGCCTGTCCTTGTTCCGCTTGGTTGGGACGGGCCGGGCATCTCCACGCCCCCTCAACATACGGTCACCCGGCTGTAACAAAATTGACACAAATCAATGAAGCTTTACCGTTGCGGATCGGATGCTTGATACGCCGCATTGAGCGCCTGCGCGGGGGGCTTCGGCGGCGAGCAGGGGAGTACCGAAATTGGCGGAACACAGCGCGGACTCACCGCAAGGCTTGGCCGGGGCGAATGGCCCCATTGTGGTTGCCGTCGATTTCGCGCCCGATTCCGAGGCCGCCTTGCACTGGGCATGCGACTATGCGGGCTCGGTCGACGCCGACCTTGTGGTCCTGCATGTCATTCACGACCCGGTGGACGCGCCCGGCTACTACCGGAAGGGCGAGGAGGATCTGCTGCGCCCGATGGAAGACGTTGCCGTCGAGATGATGGACGACTTTCTCGAGAAGACGGCGGAGCGCCATGCCAATGGAGCCGCCCTCAGGACCGCCGAGAAGGTCCTGATCAAGGGCGTCCCGGAAACCAGGATTCTGGAGATCGCCGAGACCAAGGGCGCGCGCCTGATCGTCATGGGCAGCCGGGGACGAACCGGTCTTCCGCACCTGTTGCTCGGCTCCAAGGCCGAGCGCGTGGTCCAGATGTCTCCGATCCCGGTGACCATCGTGAAGGCCGGAGGGAACCATGGCTAGCCCGCCCCGCATCCGATCCCATCCGGCGCGCGACCATGGCGCGCGCCAACCGACGGCGGCGGGAGGGCGCACCATGAACGCACTGCGCATACACGACGTCTTGAACCCCCCGACCCGGGCCAACCGAACCCGAACCTACGTCATCTTGGCGGGGGCCACCGCGCTGTGGTTTGCGGCGACGCCGTCCCTGGCCGCCGCGGGCGGCGGCCAGGAGATCGCTTGGTGGGTGATGGGCATGGAGCTGTTCGGGGGGCTCGCCATCTTCCTCTATGGCATGGAGCAGATGGCCGAGGCCCTGAAGCAGGTCGCCGGGACCCGCATGAAGAGCATCCTCGGCACACTCACGACCAACCGGGTGATGGGGCTGTTGACCGGAGCTTTCGTCACCGCGGTGATTCAGTCGTCCTCGGTCACCACCGTCATGCTGGTCGGGTTCGTCACCGCCGGGCTGATGTCGTTGTCGCAGGCCATCGGGGTTATTCTTGGCGCCGATATCGGGACCACCATCACCGCGCAGATCGTCGCGTTCAAGGTCACCAAATACGCGCTCCTGCTGGTCGCCGTCGGATTCCTGCTGATCTTCACCGGCAAGAGCGAACAGACGAAGCAATACGGCACCCTGATCATGGGCCTGGGCATGATCTTCTTCGGCATGGGGATCATGAGCACGGCCATGAAGCCGCTCCGGAGCTACGAGCCGTTCGTTGAAATGATGCAGCAGGTTTCGCATCCGGCCATTGGCATCCTGGTCGCGACCGTGTTTACCGGGTTGATCCAATCCTCTTCAGCGACCATGGGGGTGGTGATCGCCATGGCCCTGCAGGGCCTGATCTCCCTGGAAGCGGGCATCGCCTTGGCGCTTGGGGCCAACATCGGCACTTGCGCTACCGCGGGACTCGCCGCCATTGGCAAGCCGCGCGAGGCGGTCCGGGTCGCGGTCGCCCACGTGACCTTCAAGATCGTTGGTGTGTTGTTGATCGTGTGGTTCATCCCGCCGTTTGCCGAGCTCATCCGTTCGATCTCCCCGCAGCACCCGGAACTCGCCGGCTTCGAGCGGCTGGCCGCCGAGACTCCGCGGCAAATTGCGAATGCACACACCGTGTTCAACGTCGGGATCGCCTTCGCATTTCTGCCCTTGGCGGCTGTGTTCGCCCGCTTCTGTGAATGGGTCGTTCCGGACAGGCCGGTGGTGGAACCGGTCGTCATTCAGCCCAAGTACCTCGATGACGAACTGCTTTCGACCCCGCCGCTGGCGCTGGATCGGGCGCGGCGCGAGATTGGGCGTTTGGGTGAATTGGTCGATGACATGCTGGAAGCGGCCCTGCCGGCGACCGTGTCAGGCACCCGGGAGCAGCTGGAGAGCTTGGCGGAGATGGATACCGACGCAGATATCCTGCACGGCCACATTGTGCAGTACCTTGGCCGGATCAGTTCAGGAAAGCTGTCCGCCGAAGAGTCGTCGGAAGTGTTGAGCCTGCTTCAGGTGGCAAACCATCTTGAGCAGATCGGCGATGTCATCGAGACCAACCTGGTGAAGATCGGCCACCAGCGGATCGAGGAAGGGGTGGTCGTCAGCGAACCCACACAAGCGGTCATCGAGCGCTATCATCAGGAGGTCGCCCGGGCACTCAAGACGGCCGTCGAGGCAATTCGAGAGGGCGATAAGGAAGCGGCCTTGAAGGTGAAGGCCATGAAGCGGAGCATGGCCGAGCTGGCCGAGGAAACCGCGCGGCACGAGGTCGGCCGTTTGGTGGTCAATGAGCCGAACCGGCTGCAGACCTTCACGCGCGAGATGGAAATCATCGAGAACTTGAGCCGGATCTATCGGTTGTGCCGCAAGATCGCCCGGGTCGAGTGGATCGAGGAAACCAAGGACATTTTGCCCGAAGCGGCCGAATGAAGAAGGTGCTCGGGTCGCGCCGGAACCGGCCTTGTGCGCACATGCCGGCTGAGCCACATCAATGCGTGCCGGCAATGAGAGCGCTAGTGATGAACATCGGGAACCGCTGAGGACCAAAGGACCTTGGACTCAGCATTGATCCGCGGAGCTGGGCGCAACGATCGCGAAGGCAGACCCAGGAAATAGGGGGCGCAGGACGACCCATGACATTACGAACCCGCAACAACGCAGACACCGCAAAGACCAGAGGCACCCGCCGGCCCAAGGCGACCGAACCCGACCCGGCCGGGCCTGACGGCCAGTGCGCGCCCAAGAATGCAGGCGGCCGAAACCGGACCGGTTCGCAGAGCGGGCTGCAGCGTGCGCGTGCCAGGCCGCGCAATCAATCGGAGCCCGCAGACGGCAGCAAGGATCAAGCGCCGTGCACGCCGGCCGTGGCCTCCCGGAGCACGACCGAGAGTCCAACCCTCGAACTGGTCGGCGGCAGCACCGTCCGCGAACGTGGGCAAGCGGCCAAGCCGCAACCTGAGGCTCCGACGACGGCCCGGAAGCCCCGAGCCCCACGCCAGCGCGTATCGGCGGTAAAGGAAAAACCGGTTACCGCACGCGGCAACGGTGCCGCCCCCCAACCGGCTGAGGAGATGCGTCTTGAGGCGCCGGAGCTGTATCTGAACCGCGAGCTGACCTGGCTCAATTTCAACAGCCGTGTGCTGCATGAGGCGCAGGACGACCGCAATCCCCTGCTCGAGCGCGTCAAGTTCCTGGCCATCGCCAGCTCCAATCTCGACGAGTTCTTCATGAAGCGGGTCGGCGGCCTCAAGCAGCAGGTCGCCGCCAGCGTGCACCAGCTCAGCGTCGACGGCCGTACCCCGCAGCAGCAGATCGCGGCGTGCGCCCAGGCGGTCAAGGAAATGCAGGTCCGTATGCACGAGGTCTATCTGAACCTGCTGAAGAGCCTGGAGCGCGAGGACATCTTCATCGCCACCTACGATCGGCTGAGTGAGGCGGATCGGGAGCAGGTACGGGAGTCCTACCGCTCCAACATTTTGCCGCTGGTCACGCCGCTGGCCTTGGACCCGGCGCACCCGTTCCCGTTCATCTCAAATCTATCGCTCAATCTTCTGGTCGCGCTGCGCTACCGGGACGAGGAAGAGCCGCTGATGAACCGGATCAAGGTGCCGCTGTCATCCGGCGTGCCCCGGTTCCTGCGCATCGACGGCGGCGATCGCTTCGTTCCGTTGGAAGAGGTCATGGCGCACAACCTCGATCTCCTGTTCCCCGACATGGAGATCGAGTCCTGCGAGGTGTTTCGGGTGACGCGGAACGCCAACACCGAGTTGGACGAAGAGCAGGCCGAGGACCTGCTCAGCATGATCGAGACCGAGCTTCGGTATCGCAAGTTCGCACCCTTCGTGCGCCTGGAGATCAACGAAAACATGGATTCCGTGCGCCGCGGCATGCTGGCCGCCGAGCTCGGTCTGGACGAGACCGCAGACGTGTTCGAATCCAACATTCTGCTCGGCATGCGGGACCTGATGGAGCTGGTGAACCTGGAACGTCCCGACCTCCACGATCCGGATCATCACCCGATCACCAACACCCGGCTGCAGGAAACCCGCAGCATCTTCCACATGATTCGCGAGGCCGGCTCGATCCTTCTGCATTTTCCGTATGAGTCCTTCGGCACCTCGGTGGAACGGTTCGTGCGCGAGGCGAGCCGCGACCCGAAGGTGCGGGCGATCAAAATGACGCTCTACCGGACCTCTGCCGACACCGAGATTCTGGAGTACCTGATCGAAGCGGCGCGCAACGGAAAACAGGTCGCGGTCGCGGTCGAGCTCAAGGCGCGGTTCGACGAAGCCGCCAACATCCGCTGGGCAAGCCGCATGGAGGATGCGGGCATTCACGTCACCTATGGTGTGGTCGGGCTCAAGACGCATGCCAAGGCCATCCTGGTCGTGCGCCAGGACTACAACGGCCTGCGCCGCTACGCGCACATCGGCACCGGGAACTATCACGCCGGCACCGCGCGGCTGTATTCGGATCTCGGCCTGCTGACCAGTGACGACGACATCGGCCATGACCTGACCGAGCTGTTCAACTACCTGACCAGCGGCTGCAAGCCGTCGCGGCGGTACCTCAAGCTGCTGACCGCGCCAAAGTTCCTGAAGAAGGGGCTGCTTTCGAAGATCGAGCGGGAAATCGAGGCGCACGCACAGGGCGCACAGGGCCTGATCCGCTTCAAGACGAACGCGCTCGAGGACGCCGACATTACCGAAGCGTTGTACCGGGCGTCCCGTGCAGGCGTGAGGGTGGAGCTAATCGTTCGCGACACTTGCCGCCTGCGCCCGGGGGTCGGCGGTCTATCGGAGAACGTCTCGGTCATCAGCGTGCTCGGGCGCTTCCTGGAACACGCGCGCATCTACTATTTCCACAACGGCGGGGAGGAGGAGTACTACATCGGCTCGGCCGATCTGATGCGCCGCAACCTCGAACGTCGTGTCGAGTTGGTAGCGCCGGTCGAAGACCCGGCATCGCGCGATGAACTGCGGAAAATCTTCGAGTACCAGCTGCTCGACCAACGGAACGTCTGGGATATGAACACCGACGGCAGCTACACACAGCGCCAGCCGGCCGAAGAGGACGCAGCCAAACCCGGGTGCCAGGAAGCCCTGGTCGAAGCCGCGGAAAAGCGGCATTCGAAGGCCACGCGGCTGCGCCGGCTTAAACCGCGGGGCATCGCCCGGCGCAGCATTCGCTGATCCGGCTCGCCGATCAGGAGGAAGGCAATGCAGGTTTCGGATATTCTGCAGTCCAAGGGTGACCGCGTGGTCGCGGTGGAGCCCGATGCCAGGATCCGCAACGTCGCCGAGACCCTCAAGCAAGAGCGCATTGGCGCGGCCCTGGTCCGGAATCGGGACGGCAAGCTGCTCGGCATCGTCTCCGAACGCGATATCGTACGCAGCATCGCCGATGAGGGCACCGAGACCCTGAACAGATCCGCGGCCGATCTGATGACCAGTTCGGTGGTGACCACCCGGCCGGATTGCAGCGCCGAGGATCTCATGGAGCAGATGCTGTCCGAGAAAATCCGGCACCTGCCGGTCTATGACAACGGCTCCCTGGTCGGCATAATCAGTGTCAACGACGTGCTGAAGAGTGTGCTTTCCGAGTTGAAGTGGCGGGAGAAAGTGCTTCGGCAGCAGGTCGTGACCGCGGTGGGTTGGTCGACCGACGAGGACTGAGATCGCGGCGTCGCCCGACGCCGAACGTTGGAAATCCGGCTCTTTCTCCCCTATGGCTCTCCTTGGAGATAAGGTCTCCATCGGCCGAATACGAAGCAACGTGCGAATTTCTCCATTAGAATGTGCTGAGATCTGGCGACGGCGCGCGCATATCGGCCGCACGTGCTGCGCATACGGCGGGAACAAGAATGGCAAAAACCTTCGTCATTGATCCGGAAGAAGGCCAAGCGACACCTTTCCTGAGGGGCGTGCTGACCAGTTCGCTGCACCATGCCGGCTTGCCATTCGAGGACGCCTACGCCCTGGCTTCGAAGGTGCGCGACGACCTGCAGGACAAGGCGGAGGTGACGCGGAAGGAAATCCGCGAAATCGTTCTGCCGATGATCTCCAAATACGGTTCGGCAACGGTGCAGCGTTACGAGCACCCGACCTCGGTGCTCAGTACCATCCTGGTGCGCGACGCAAAAGGCGAGACGACGCAATTCTCCCGAGAACAGCACCGCCGTGTGCTCGAATCGAGCGGCCTGCCCTACGAGGAGTCCACCACGGTCACCTCGATGATCTTTGCCCATCTGATGAAAAGAGGCGTGACCGAGATCCAGTCTCGCGAACTCAGGCTCCTGACCTATCGCTACCTGCGCATGCGCATGGGTTTGAAGGCGGCGCACCGCTATCTCGTCCTGGTCAGGTTCCTGCGCCGCGAGCGGCCGCTGGTCCTGCTCATCGGGGGCACCTCGGGGACCGGAAAGAGCGCGCTTGCCACCGAGATTGCGCAGCGGCTTGAGATCGTCCGGATCCAGTCGTCAGATCTGCTGCGCGAAGTGATGCGGATGATGGTTCCCCAGCGGCTGGTCCCCGTTCTGCACCGGTCATCCTACGACGCCTGGCAGGCTCTGCCCGGGGCGGCGAGTTCCAGCAACGGCGAGGATTCGCAGATCGTCGACGGCTACCGCGCTCAGGCCGAACTACTTTCGGTGCCCTGCGAAGCGGTCATCCGGCGTTCGCTGCGCGAGGAGATGTCGCTGGTACTGGAAGGCGTCCACGTGCATCACGCGCTGACCGAGATGGTGCCGGCGGAGAGTGACGCCATCGTGGTCCCAATCATGTTGGCGGTGCTGAATCGAGACCGCCTCAGAGATCGGTTCCGGGGGCGCGGTCAAGAGGTGGACGAGCGCCGGGCCGAGCGGTACCTCAACAATTTCGAATCGATCTGGCGGCTGCAGACCTACCTGCTCTCCGAGGCCGACCGGTTGCAGATTCCAATCGTCGTCAATAACAACCGCGAACAGGTGATCCGCGACGCGATGGCCATCATCGTGGACGCGCTCGCGGCCCAACTGGAAGCCGAGCCAGTCCTGGCACTCGATTAGCAGCCTTCCGATAAACCCTATCCGTCCGCTCCGGGTCCGGACGTCAGTGCGGTGATACTGTTTCCTTCGAGTATCTAGTTGGCTCATGCGCGCCTTTTTCGCGGTTGCGCTAAATCAATGAGCTGCCTCCAAGCGCGGTCTATTTTTCTCGCCTAAGATGATGGGGGGCTGCCTGTCCATGCGGCAAGTCCGGTGGAATGTCTGGCATAGGAAGATTGCGTAGCGTCAACGCGCAAATAAAGCTGATCCCGCTCGAATGAACGCCGACAGCGTGTTCTGGATTGGCCCCATGTGGCGCCCAAGGCAACGCAAACTTGCCCAGAAATACTCACCATCTTGGCATTTCTCGATGTCTCATGGTTTACTTGGGACACAGAGGATCAGGACGGAGCGTGCACTCTATTTCCGGGGGAGATTGGAGGTATGAAAAACACACTGACAGATGTTCGGGGCGTTGGGCCAAGCACAGCGCGGGCGCTTGAGGGTCTGGGTATTCAGACCGTCGCAGAACTGGCCGATGCCAGCGCAGACAAGGTTGCCAGCGCGGGCAAGGTTGCCAGAGTGCCGGGCTTTGACGAGGCTCAGGCGGCTAGGCTGATCACGGCGGCAGGCGCATTGCTGGACGCGACCGGCGCGCGCAAGGCAAGGGCAACCAAGACGGCGCCTCGAGCGGCGGCCAAGAGGGCTACACCTCGGACGGTCAGCACCAAGGCGGAATCAATAGCACCAGCTCCGCCTCTGGATCAGTTACCGGTCGCCGCAGACGAGGCCGCGCTTCCTCAGAGCGGAGACAAGCCGGCGGTCAAAAAACTGAAGGCTAAAGAAGAAAAGAAGCAGAAGAAGAAAAAGGCAAAAAGTCAGGGCAAGGCCAAGAAGCGGAGAAAGAAAAACAAAGATAAGAAGGGCAAAAAGAAGTAGCGCTTTGCTCACTCGACCTTGCCGCTCGAACGGGACCGCGGCGGCGTGGTGAGGGGTGGCAGCGGTACCAAGATGCGATTGGTCTTGCGGCGGCGGCGTGGCACGTGCCCGCAGGATCGATGCTATGGCCTATGTGACCCGTTCTCACCATCTTCTGCACTTCCCCGGGCGCTCGCTGGACGTGACATGCGGATTCCCTCACACTTCCAAGGGTGCCGTCTTGCACACGCCCGATCTCCCCAGTCCGTGTCAGGCAATGAGCAAAAGAGCAACACTGGACTTGGTTCCCGTTGAGGAGCTCCAGCTCATCAACGGCGTGCCGTTTCCGGCCTTCCTGAAGTTCCGCCAGCTCCTGGTCACGGGTCCGCCGGGCTGCGGCAAGACCAGGCTGATCAACAAGGTTGGAGGTTGGCCCGAGGAGGGCTACATAGACCTCACCTTCAAGAACTGGTGGCGGGCCCAGTCTCTGACCTTTCGGCCGAGAGAAGTTCACTTGGGCTTCCCGTTCGTCGGCCATGACGAGGCGCTGACCGTTTTCGACAAGGAATGGTTGGAGGCGCCGACACCCCCCGAACTGGACGTCTCCCGAATCATTCTGCCACCCGCGAAAACCCACTTCCTGTCCGTCAATTGGCGAAAGCGCTTCGTCTTCGAATTCCTGATTCCACCGGCGGAGTCGATTCTCAAATGGCGCATCGACCGGTCACACCGGGAAGTGCATCCAGTTGACGAAGGAGTCACGCTGGAGCAAGTGGAAAATCAGGTTGGTGTCTATCGAGAGGCCGCACTTTACTTCCACCGTTCGGGCATGTTCACATATGTCAGAGACGAATACGGTGGGAATCCAAAACAAATTGCCGACGAAGGGCAATATACGTCAACAAAAGTTGAAGTCGGTTATTCGGAGAATTAGAGGGGGATGCTGGGCAAACTTCGCGGCTTCATTTCAAGCAGTCACGATGCTGCTGTCCTCAAACTGGGATCGCAGCCGCATCGAGTGACTGAGCCGGTTCGTGTCGCGTTCGACGGCAAGCCCATTGAACTCGTTCTGGGCAAGAAGAGGCTCCACCTCCATCCCGAGTTTCGCCTAGCCGGAGCGCCGGGAGCCGCCTGCAAGGACTGCATCCTGGTTGATCCTGACCGGTTCTATTCGGAGATCGCCGGGTTCGCGCGTCTCAAGCCCGGTGAGAAGATTCTCATCGGTCGCGCCAATGATGACCTGGACAAGATTTTCCAGTTCCCGAAAAGTGTCATGAAGCGGCATCTGACCTTGGCCAACGAGAATGGGCAAATTCTGATCAGGCCGTTGGACGACGAGACCGAGACGCACGTCTGCTATGTCCAGGATGAGGCCGAGATAGACCGCCTCAATAACAACAGCCTGAGCAACCTGCAGCACGTGCGCGAAATATTCGGCGGCCCGATCCAATTGCTGGAGCCCGAAGAGGCCCTCGCCACAATCGAGCAGGCGATCGACATTCTCAAGGACGAGCCCTATCGGGCAAAGGATGCGCGCGACCGGCCGGGCGGCCTGTTGCAGCTTCCGGACAAGCCTGTTCCCGTGATCGTGGGCGACCTGCACGCGAAGGTCGACAACCTGCTCAAGATCTTGAGCGTGGGACGATACCTCGAGGGCTTGGAGAGCGGGAATGCCATGCTCGTTCTACTGGGCGATACGGTGCATTCCGAGGAACATGATGCGCTGGAGGAGATGGACAGCTCCTTGCTGATGCTGGATCTGGTCTGCAAGCTCAAGATTCGCTTTCCATCACGGGTGTTCTGTTTGCGTGGGAACCACGAGACCCTGGACGAAAGCGTTGGCAAGGCTGGGGTGCCGCAGGGGCTGATCCTGCGGGAGAAGGCGCAGGCGCAGCGGGGTGCGAAGTATGTCGAACGCCTTGCCGAGTATTTCGACCTGCTGCCCTATGTGGCGAGAACGGATGATTTCCTGGCCGTTCATGCAGGGCCCACGCGGTCGAACGGACCACTGCAGGAATTGATCGATATACGCGACCATCCTCAACTGGCCTGGCAGCTGGCCTGGAACCGTCTGCAATCCCCGGTCCGGCCGGCCGGCTACACCAAGAAGGACGTCAAGGCTTTCAGGGAAAGACTCGGAGTGGACAAGGGAACACCGTTGATCGTCTCCCACACGCCTCAGTCCTTCAATGCGGCCGTTTGGACCAACGTCGGGGAGATCAAGAACCATCACATCGTATACAGCGCCTATTCCGACAGGCTGGCCGTGTTCGTGCGCATCGGCCGGGAGATGATCCCTTTGGAATACCTGGCCGAGGATCTTGTGGACTTCGCGAACCGGCTGGGCTCCTAGCCCACATTTCTCACCAGGGACCGGGCCGTCATCGCGTTGGGCGGTGCTCGATCCGCCAGGAGGAGGCCGCGGAGCATAGCAGCGCTATGGTCAAGGCCTTCGACGCCGCGGGCGGCCCGCCCGGCGCGACCCTGCGGGCGGCCAAGAGCAGCCGCCAGTCCGCGTCAAAGCGCTTGCCCGATGCACTGCATCGGGCTTCGCGCTTTTCCTAGCCTATCGGCTGCTCTCGCCCGTGACGATCCGGTCCCTGGTGAGAAATGCGGGCTAGCCCAGCCGGTGACGCGATGGGGAAGTTCGTCGGGCCTTCTCCTTGCGGATCGAGCACCGCCCAGCGCGCTGACGGCCCGGTCCCTGGTGAGAAATGCGGGCTAGGTGAAGATCCCCTTCAAGGTGAAGTAGAACAGCGCCGCCAAGCAGCCGCCGATCGGCAGGGTGACGATCCAGGACACGATGATCCCGCCGATGACCCGAAGATCGAGCGCGCCAATCCCGCGCGCCAAGCCGACGCCCATCACCGCGCCAACGGCGATATGGGTGGTCGACACGGGCATGCCGGTGCGCGAGGCCAGCACCACCGTCGCTGCCGCGGCCATGGTCGCGCTGAAGCCGCGAGTCGGGGTCAGCTCGGTTATCTTGGTGCCGATGGTGCGCATGACCCGGTAACCGTAAGTCGCCAGCCCGATCACGATGCCGACCCCGCCGAGCAGGAGGATCCAGACCGGCAGCGCGGACTTCTGCGCGACCTCGCCCCCCGACTGAACCAGGCCGTACACGGCTGCCAGCGGTCCCACCCCGTTGGCCACGTCGTTCGAGCCGTGCGCGAAAGCCATCCCGCATGCCGTGAACAGCATCATCGGCACGAACACCTTCTCCACGCTGGCAAAGGAATACTCTCGGTTGGCGCTCTCGTCGACTTCGATCCGATTGATCATGGCCCAGCCGATGGCTGCGATGATGGCGCCGATGATCGCGGCGACGAGGAAGCTCATCGGCACGCTCAGATCCAGCTTGAGGTGCTTCAGTCCCTTGAACAGGGTGACCAGCGAGATGATGAAGCCGACCAGGAAGACATACACCGGACCCCAGCGTTTGGCGCTGAGGAAGGGGTTGTCGGTGTTCAGAATCAAACGCCGGATCGAGACCATCAGAATGAAAGCGATGGTGCCGCCGAGCAGGGGAGAAACCAACCAGCTTGCTACGATCTGACCGATCTTGCCCCACTGAACCGCGTCGATCCCGATCCCGGCGATGGCGAAACCGACCACGGCGCCGACGATCGAGTGGGTCGTGGACACCGGCCAGCCGCGGCTCGATGCGATCATCAACCAGACCGCGGCCGCGAGCAGCGCCGCCAGCATGCCGAACACCAGGACCTCCGGGTTGTTGGT
>JAAUXY010184387.1_pt1 | contig 14992 bp, 15 predicted proteins | sample 7278121 | NCBI WGS metagenome assembly JAAUXY01 (sample SAMN14350117, study PRJNA611818) | marine sediment metagenome | isolation source: surface marine sediment (1.8m) | place: French Polynesia: Moorea | collected 2018-08 | reverse complement strand
GGTGGTGGTGGCCCCCGGGGGTCTCGACCCGGAACTGCCGTGGGTCTTTGTGGGGGGCGCGCGGGTCGCGGCCTCGCTCGGGCCCCCCCCCCCCTTGGGGGTGTGGGTTGGGGGGGGGGGCGAGAGGGGGCTGTCGCCCCCTCGAAATCGCCGTGCTCAGCTCGGTCGTTCGAGACCCTTCCAACCCGGACGGGGCTTAGGAGGCGCCTCTTTACGAGGGGTTTTCGATCGAGAGCAGCTCGACCTCGAAGATCAGAACCGCGCCCGGCGGAATGCCCGGTCGGCCCTGGTCGCCGTAAGCGATATCCGACGGGCACACCAGGCGGCTCTTGCCGCCGACTTTCATCAGCTGAAGACCTTCGGTCCAGCACTTGACGACCCGGTTGAGCGGGAAGCTTGCCGGCTGGCCGCGATCGACCGAGCTGTCGAAGACGGTGCCGTCTCGCAGGGTGCCGTGGTAGTGCACGGACACGGTGTCGGTGGCCCCAGGGCTGGCGCCGGTGCCGGGGGTGATCTCGGTGATGATCAGCCCGGATTCCTTGCTCATCGCTCCTTCCTTGGCGGCTTCCGCCTTCAGGAACTCGGCGCCTTTTTCTTTTTCGGCAGAGGCGGCCTGGCTCATCCGGCCCTGGGCGAAGGTCTGGATCTTGGCGCCGTAGACGCTCATATCGACTTTGGATTCACGGCCCAGGGCGCTGTCGGCGACGCCTTTTTGCACGGCGGCGAGCTCTTCGGCGCTCAAACCGAGCTGGCTGAGGTTGCGACCGACCGCCATACCGAGGGCGTAGAGGGTCTTCTCATCTTCCGAGGCTAGCTCCTCGGCGTTCGAAACCGCGGGTAGTGCGAGAAGAGCGACCAGCAGTGCGGCGGTATGGATGCGGGAGATTTTCATCGGGACTCCTTGGGAGATTTGTGAGGCGTTCGTAGCCCGGCGCGGCGGTTGCGCGCAATACTGAATGTTTGAGGACCGCGAAGCACGAGGTGGGACCGGGAATCTCGCCGACGGCGGAGACCCTGGAAGCTTTACCGTATCAATACTTGACAGTGCTGTCGAAGGGCTAACTGAATCCCGTCCAGAAACACCTATTTCTCCATCTCAGAGGTCGCGTGGGTGGAGCGAGCACGGGCGAGGATGTCTGAGCGCTCCGGCGAAGCGCAATGGCGTAAACCCTGGAATAACTGTAATTTACATTTCCTCGCTGAGGGTCAGGCGAGTTACGCAGCGCCGCGCGCAGCCCACCCGCGCGACCGGCGGCCAGCGTTTCTGGGGTGCTATCTAGTTCCTGAAAGTCAGGGACGAGCCCGATAGGGCCCGGCGCCGACGGCCACCGCGAGGCGGGTCAGCCCCAGGAGGAGCCCCAGGATCGCCAGGCCTCTGGCCAGCCAGATCGCCGGGCCGCCGTGCAGGCCGGCGAATGCTGCCAGCATCACGGCCGCGAGGCATCCCCACTGGGCGAGACTGAGCAGCATCGAGTGAGCCAGAATCGCCGGACGTCGCAGGGCGTGGACAAGGCCGCGCCAGGCGGTCTTGGGATGAAAGCGACGGGCGCCGTGGAGCACGACTTCGCAGCGCGCCAGATCCAGGGCACAGATACACAAGGCGAAGACGCTGGCCAGGATCAGGAGGCCGACCGGCCCCCAGGAGTCGTCTTTGAGCAGCGGCCTGACCGCCGCCCCGGTGACCCCCAGCAGCACGGCCCGAATCAGCAGGTGCCAGGCCGTCATCGCCAGCACACCGGGGAGCCCCCTGACGGCAGCGGCTGCCAGTCTCGGTAGCGGGTTCGCGGCGCGCAGTCGGTGAATGATGCCGGCGGCCAGCAAAGTCCAGAAGCCCCAGCCGATCACCGCCGATCCCACGATCAGGTGGCCGGTGGGGCGCAGCATTCCGGGGGACATCCCGAGCAGCTCAAATAAAGCGAACAGGAGCTGGCGGTTATCGATCAGGGCATACGGCTCCATGCTCGCGCCGATCACCGAGCGAGTGGAAAAACCGACCGCGGCGGCCAGAGTCAGGTGGAGCCCGACGACCAGCACGATCAGGCCCGGCGCGCGGGCGACGCGGGATGCAGCTTGAACCAGAAGGCTATGACGCATGATGAGTGACCGGCGCTCGCCGGTGTTTCTGAGCCTTGATCATGGCCCGAGGCCTCCGAGCAGGGCGAGGGAAAGCGCCTCGACGAAGTCACCGACCGGGGTGCTGACGCCGTCGCCCTGCTGCTCCAGGTCGGCGGCAAAGGCCGAGTTATCGCGGCGTCGTGCCTCGAGCTGCAGCTTGCCGTCCGGATCCAGAATCGCCAGGTCGATGCGGCGGCCGGGGAAGGTGAAGACCGCGGTGGGCTCGCGACCGTCCCATAAGCGGGTTTCGATACTGCCGTCGGCGAATTCGACTTGCAGCTCGACCGGAACGATGAAGTCGCCCACGCGCCGGATCGCGACCACGCCTTCGACTTTGTCGTCGGCCAGCTCATGGCTTTCCGCGTCGATGTCGGCGGGTGGCTCGCCGCCTTCGAGCTCACCGTCGGGGCCACGGCGCCAGCCGGCTTGTCCCATCCGGCGGCGGTTGTCGACGACCAGGATGGCGAAATCAATCTCGCGGTTGGTGCGCAGGGCCTGATCGAGAAACTCCCGGGTGTCGAGATCGACCGGCGGTTGACCTTCGGCGGTCAGGTGGCCTTCCGGGGACAGGGGCACCCGCTCACCCAGCTGCGAGACCAGGATCGCTTCGAGCTCTTCGCCGCGCGGGTGGCGAAATCGTGCTTGCTCGCTGAAGATCGTGAGGGCTTGATCAAAGTCGTCTTCGCCGGCCAGGTTGCGCAGGGTCATCATGACCGCCGCGGTCTTGTTGTAGATCGTCGAGCCGTAATTGCCCAAGACGCCGCTGAACTCCGACGCCGGCCGGTCGATCGACTCCCAGGAAGCGCGGCGGCTCAACCCCAGGCGCACGATGTCTTCCATCGCCAATGGCCGGTCGAAAAGCCGTACGGCCCACGGGTTGTCGCCGAATCGATCGATGAATGCCATGTAATTGGAGAAGGTATTCATGCCCTCGTCGAGCCACGGTTCTTCATGCTCACGGATCGCGAACAGGCCCTGGAAGTATTGATGGCCGAACTCGTGGACCGTGGTGAAGATGCCGCTCATTCGCTCGTCGATGACGCTGCCGCGAAGCCAGCCGGGAATGGGGGCCATGTCGCTGGTGGTGTAGAGCGTGGGATATTCCATGCCGCCGGCGCCCTCGGCACCTTCCGGCGGGTGGACGATGGTGATCGTCGACCACGGATAGGGCCCGAACCGCGCTTGGTAGCTGTCGATCGCGGCGATCTGGGCCTGCAGATGCGCGTCGGCGTCCCCCAGGTGCTCGGGCTGGATCAGCTGGCGGATACGGATGCCGAGATGCTCGCCGTGATGTTCGACGAAGTCGGGGTCGGCGAACCAGACGAAGTCGTGCACCATTTCGGCGCTGTAGGTCAGCCGTTTGCGCCCGTCCTCGATCGCCTCCTCGCCGGCCCGAACGCCGCTGGCGCCGACCACCAGGTGGTCGGGTATGTCGAGGGTCACGCGGTAGTGGCCGAAGTTGGCATAGAACTCATCGTGATAGGTGAAGGTGTGAGCTTGCCAGCCCGCGTCCTCCTCGAGCACGCCGATTTTCGGATACCACTGGGCGACGGCGTAGAAGTCTTCGAAGTAGCCCGTGCGGGCGACCACCTTGGGCAGCTGGGTCAGGAAGTCGAGCTCGACGGTGACCGACTCCCCCGGCCCCACCGACTGGGGCAGAGTGACGGTCATCGTCGAAGGATCGGCGTCTTCGCGCCAGGCGAGCTCTTGCACGGGCGTGGCGGTCGCGGGACGCTCCACCGGATCTTCGACCACCACCGGGCCGGTCTCGGAGGAGTCGTCAGCCGGGGTGGTATTCATCAGCCGGATCGACTCGATGTCGATGTAGCCCCAGGTACCTTCCTCGCCCATGGCGTTGCTGCGATGGCGGCCGCGTGAGCTCTTCATCCACGCGGTGTCTTCGGCCCGAAAACCGTTCATATAGAGGTGAAACGGCAGGGTGTTGACCGTTCGTGACGTGGTGTTGCGCCAAGTCACCCGGGCCGATCCCGCGACGGTATTCTCGTCGGTGTCCAGCCGCACATCGATCTCGTAGTCGGCGATCCGTGTGTCGGCCGGCACGACACCGCGATCGGCCTCGGGGCGCAGGGCCGCTGGTGGTTCCGCGAGCTCCGGAGGGGTCTCCGGCGCGGCGCAGGCCGTCGTCAGGATGAGGGCCGCCGCGGCGAAGCGAAGGGTGCCATGGCTTTTGCTGGTGCAACGACTCATGTTCGGGCTCACTCAGGTGGGCGAACGATATACCAACGAGCGGCGGAAGAGACAGGCAGGTGCTGAACCTGACAAGATCGGGAGATGAACGTCGACGCTCTCATCTTCGATTTCGACGGCACCATCCTCGATACCGAGACCCCGATCTTCGAGGAGTGGAGCGCGCAATATCGTCGTCATGGTCAGCAGCTCGAGGTCTCTTTTTGGGGCCAGTCGATCGGCACCCACGGGGTCGTCGATCTCGCGGCGAATCTCGCCGAGCTGTCAGCCAATGGCCAGGATCCGGTCGCGCTGCGAGATGAGGTGCGTCAGCGGGTTCGCGATCGTTTGGCGAGCCAACCGCTGCAGCCGGGCATCGAACGGCTTCTGGGGGAAGCCGGGGAGGCCGGAATGCCGATGGCGGTCGCGTCGAGCAGCTCGGTGGGCTGGGTCGAGGGATGGCTCGATCACCACGGACTTCGGGGGCGATTCGACGCCGTCTGCGGTCGTGACCATGTCGATCGATTGAAGCCGGAGCCGGACCTCTTCCTGCTCGCTGCTAAAAGATTGGAGCTCGCCCCCGCCGCCTGCTTAGTGTTCGAAGACTCGCCCAACGGCGTTCTGGCGGCCGGCCGCGCCGGCATGCGCTGCGTCGCGGTACCGAACTCCGTGACTCGTCATCTGGAGATGCCGCCGGTCGAGCTGCAAGTGGAGTCCCTCGAGGGGCTGGGTCTGTCCGAGATCCTCGAGCGAATCTGACCGGCGTCACCCCGCGACTGCTATCCTTTCAAGGGTGACATGGTCGCCGTGAATCCTTCGAACGGAGTCAAAGATGGGCTGTTTGACAATCCTAGGCATCCTGCTCGGGCTGATCCTGATCGTCCTATTCATCTACGCCGTCAAAGCGGCGATCTATGGCCTCGTCGGCGCTCTGGTCGGCGGCGTGATCGGTAGCCTGGCGGGAGGTCAGGACGGCGCGCAGATCGGAGCCCTGGGAGGATTCATTCTCGGCGTCCTCTGGGCGTTCATTTTCTAGTAGATGGCATCCAGCCTCTCTACTTCGCTGCGCGAAGGTATAACAGACAGGAACTGAGGACTCCTCGGCGACACCCCTTGGGGTGCTAGCGCATAGCCACGGGTTTCAACCCGTGGCTACGCGGCCCCCATCCCGCGCCCTCTGGGGCGCTAGCAAGAGGCTGAGAGCTTGAGCGTCCCCTGCTCGCGCCCCTCCGGGGCGCAGTTTTTTGGGGAGCCGCTCACCCGGGGCTGTCTCCGCGTCGCCAGGGCTCCGCGTCGAACGCCCCGGGCTAAATTCTTCGGCCCCTCCGGGGCCACACTTCAAGAATTCGACTCCCCTCGCGGAGGCGTGTCTGAGCGCGGCCTCGGTCGGATTACAGGCTCCGCCTGGCCACTCGGATCTGTTCAGGAGCTCCATTTGCGCGCGGTGTATCGTTCGAGCTCGACGGTGTCGTCCCAGAAGTCTTCCTCCAGGCCGGCCTTGCGCTTCAGATGAGCCAGAAAAGTCCTCGGCTCGGGGAGATTGTCCCAGACCTGGGGTAAGAACGTGGCCCGGCGTCCGCTCCAGTGCAGCACGATGCCATCCTCGCCGGGTCGCAGCTGGGCCAGGGCGTCGGCCTCGCTGGTGAAATGGATCGGTTCGGGCGGGTAGAGCTCCGTCACTTCGATCGCGAGCTGGGAGAGCTCTTCCGGCTGGACCGGCGAGAAGCGAGTATCTCTTAGCGCGGCGGCGACAGCGTTCTGGCGCACGTCGTCGATCAGCGGGCGAACCGCGAAAAGGCTGCCGACGCAGCCTCGCAAAGCGCCGTCGCGCTGAAGCGTGACGAAGACCGCGCCGGGTTCGAACAGCCAGGGCTCGTTGCGCCATGCGTTCTCCGCTTCATCGGACTCAGGCCGTCCGCCGATTCTTCGGTCGAGCTCACGGTGGGCGATGTCGATCAGGATCTCGCCGCGTCGATTCTCCGCGTCAGGCATGATGCTCTGACGATATACCACCGTGGATGGATACCCCCGTGGGCGATGACAGTTGGCCAGGTCCTACGTCTCTCAAGCTCTGTCCGGGTTTTTCAGCGATACCCAAGGTTCAGCTCGTGGATGGTGGGTGGATGCCATCTGGGCTCTGGTCCCCTCTCCCCTTGGGGGAGAGGGTTAGGGTGAGGGGGCTGTCGCCCCTCCTTTCGAGATCACCCGAAACCCCGGGCGGAATTTCGGTGACTGGAAGGCGTCAGCGCGCCGCGGCCACCTGGCTGGCCTGATCGAGGGCGGTGATCAAACTGCTCTTGGTCACGAGCTCGCCAAAGGCGTGTGGCTCCTGGCCCGGCCGGTAGAGCAGGTAGAAAGGCACGGCGGCGCGGCCGTAGCGAGCCAGGACCTGGGTGATCTTATCGTCGCGGTTGGTCCAGTCCGCCTTCATCGGCACCACGCCGTGGGCCTCGAAGGCTTCAGCGACTTCGTTGGTTTCGATCACCACCCGCTCGACGGTCTTGCAGGTCAAGCACCAGTCGGCGGTGAAGTCGACGAAGACCAGCTGGCCCTCACCGGCCAGGCGTGTCGCCTCCGCCTCGTCGAAGCTGATCCAGTCGATCAATCCGGAGGCGGCGACCTTGCCGGACGCCGGGGGCGCGTTGGCCGCCAGGACCAGGCTGGCGACGGCTGCCGTCACGACCCCGACGCCGGCGATTCTGCGAGCCCCGGCCCGGCCTCGATAATGCTGGAACAGCCAGGTGGCGAGCGCCATGGCGAGCAGCGAGACTTGAATGAACGCCAGGCGTTCGGCGGTGACCTGGGCTGCCAGCACGTAGAACAGCCAGATCGCGGCCGCTGCCAGCAAGAAGCCCATGATGTTTTTGAAGGTGACCATCCAGGCCCCGGGCTTCGGCAGTAGCCGGGCGGCGCCGGGAAAAGCGGCGAGCAGCAGGTAGGGGAGAGCGAATCCCAGGCCGACCGCGGAGAAGACGACGAAGACGATGGGCGCCGGTTGGGCGAGGGCGAAGCCGATCGCCGTGCCCAGGAAGGGTGCCGAGCACGGGGTCGCCATCAGGGTGGCGAACAGCCCCGAGGCGAAGTGGCCGCCGACCCCTTCACGCTGCCCGGAGCCGCCGACGCGAGCCAGGCTCTGGGGCAACGGGATCTCGAACAATCCCCACATGTTGAGGGCGAAGAGCACCATGATGACCGCCAGGAAGGTGACGAAGGCGGGCTGCTGAAATTGAATGCCCCAACCCACCGCGGCACCGGCTCGGCTGGCCAGAACCGCCGCCGTCGCCAGCGCCCAGAACGACGCCATGATGCCGGCGGTGGTCGCCAGCGTGCCCAGCACCAGGTGCGAGCGACCCTGGCCGGCGTCCCTGACAAAGGCGAAGACCTTGAGCGACAAGACCGGTAATACGCAGGGCATGGCGTTCAGGATCAGGCCTCCGATCACCGCCAGGACCAGCATCCACAGCAGACCCTGCTCCGCGCCCGCGGTCGCCGGTGCTCCGGCGGGTGCCTCGCCGGCGGCGGGGATCACTGCTGCTTCGAACCACTCGGCGTTCGCCGGCGCACCGCCGGCTCCGACCGTCAGAGTGAGGGGCGCCTTGGCGTTGACCGGCGGCAGACACTGCTTGTCGTCGCAAGCCTGGTAGCGCAGGCTCGCCTGCCCTTCGATCGTGCCGGGTGTGACGTCGGCCGGCAGGTCGAGCTCGGCAAAGATCTGGATGGTGCCGTCGTAGACCGCGATCGGCTCTTCGGTGAACTCGAACTTGAGCATCTTGTGAGGCGGGTACTCGAGACGTGGCTCGCCCAGACCCTCCGGAAGCTCGAAGCTGAGAACCGTCGGAATCAGATAGTCGTAGGTCGGGGTATTGCTGTTGACGTGCCAGTGATCCTCGATCGTCACCCGCGCCGCCAGTTGCACGGTAGAGCCGGCCTCGTAGGCCGTGCGGTCGGCGGCGACCTCGAGCTCGGCCTTCTGCTCGATCCGGAGTTGGCCAGTAGCCGATCCGGCCACCAGCAGCAGAGCCAGCGCGGCAAACATGCAGGGGCGCACGGCGGTGCGCCCCATGTGCCTGATGTAGGGGCGCACGGCGGTGCGCCCAAATCGGGGGGTCAGCTGCATTTCATCTCATCTCCGCGCCGTATGGCGGCCAGGGTTCGGCGGGCCTGGGTGTGAAAGCCACTCTTGGGGTGGCTCTCGAGGAAACGTTCGAGCGACGCCATCGCCGCTGTGCAGTCGCCGGAGTCGTGGGCGATGTGGAAACCCAGAAGATCGATGCGTTCTGAAAGTGCCGGTTCGCCTGCGCCGCGCATCAGCTCGCGGGCGCGAGCGAGGCTGCCTTCAGCGCGTGAGTACTTGCCCGAAAGCCGGTAAGAATCGGCGCTCAAATAATGCAGCCAGGCTTGAGCCGCGCCCCCAGAGGCCTTTTCCAGCATCGCTTGATAGAGGGAGGCGGCGCGGGCACCGTCCCCGCGGCCGTGAAAGTCTTCGGCCAACCGGCGCTGCAGCTCGAGATCGTCGCCGCCTTTGATCTGGTCATAGTACTCGAGCATGGCCTCGAACTCTTCGAGCTCGCGGCGCACTGAAGCGATGAACTTCGGCGTCGGCGCGTAGCCTTTGACTTCGCCGACCTTGACCATATTGGCGTCCAGGATCAGGGTCGTCGGCAGGCTGGTGGCCTCGTACCGCGCCTGGAGCTGGCTGCCTTCGCCGCCGTCTTCGACGTCGACCCGGAGCAGCACCATGTCGCGGGTGAAGTCGCGAAACTCGGGGCTGGCGAAGACCTCTCGCTCCAACACCTTGCACCAGCCGCACCACTCGGCGTAGAGATCGACCAGAACGTAGCGGTCGTCCTTTTGGGCAGCAGCGATCGCTTCGTCGACGCTGGTCAACCAGGAATCACCCCCGGCCAGGGCGGCGGGAGCGACGAGCAGGAAACTGAGCAGAGTTGCAAGGATTCTCATGATTCGGCCGGGATGTCTTGGAGGGTGAGACGCCTTGGCGGAAGGCTGGTCGGTCTGCCCGTGGGCACGGGATCGAGATGATACCATGCCGCGCCATGCATCTTTCCAGACGTGCGGCGAGGATGGCGGAATCGGCGACCGTTCGGGTAGCAGGCAAGGCCGCGGAACTGCGTGCGGCCGGCGAAGCGATCATCGACTGGAGCGCCGGCCAGCCCGACTTCCCGTCGCCTGAAGTCGCCGTCGAAGGCGCGCGGCGCGCTCTCGACGAAGGCTTCACTCGCTATACGGCGGCCGCCGGTATCCCGGATCTCAGGCAAGCCCTGGCCGATCATTACAGCGCGCGCCACGGTGCGCCCTGGCGGCTGGATAACGTCCTGGTGACCGTCGGCGCCAAAGCCGCGCTCTTCGAGCTGATCATGACCCTGATCGACGACGGCGATTGCGTCGTGATCCCATCACCCTGCTGGGTGAGTTTTCCAGAGCAGGTCCGCTTTGCCGGCGGCGAGCCGGTCCTGGTGCCGCTGTCGGCCGACGACGGTTTCGCCATTCGCGCCGAGCCGCTGATCGAGGCCATCGACGAAGCCACTCGGATGGTGCTGATCAACTCGCCGTCCAATCCCACCGGTGGCATCGTCTCGGCCCCTGACCTGCGGCGGATCGTCGAGTACTGTGCCGAGCGCGGCATCGTCGTGCTCTCGGACGAGACCTACGAACGATTCCTCTACGACGGCGGCCAGCATGCCTCGGCCGGTGGGTTGGCCGCCGAGTTTCCGGACACCGTGATTGTGGTCGGATCCTTCTCCAAGACCTACGCCATGACCGGTTGGCGTATCGGCTACGCGCTGGCCTCGGCGGACGTGATTCGGCGGGCGATCGCCGTCCAGGGTCATGCTACGTCCAACGCCACCTCCTTCGCCATGCGTGGCGCGCTGGCCGCGCTCCAAGGTGCCGAGCCGCAAGTCGAGCGCATGCTGGCCGCCTTCGCCCGTCGCCGGGAGTTGGTGGTCCGAGGTCTCGAGAGCCTGCCCGGCGTCAACTGCCGGGCACCGTCCGGCGCCTTCTACGCCTTTCCCCACGTCGCCGCCCATTTTCGCGACGGCGAGGGATCGCTCGAGCTCGCAGAGCGCCTGCTCGACGAAGCGCGCGTCGCCGTCGTCCCCGGCGTCGCGTTTGACGCCGACGATCACATTCGCATCTCATTCGCCTGTTCTGACGCCGAGCTCGAGGAAGGGCTCGAGCGTCTTGCCGTAGCGTTCGGCTGACCTCAGCTTTCCTCAAGACGCATCTCGACTGTCCGCCGGTGTCCGTCACCGAACCAGGTTGAGACTAGTAGCTGACCGAAAGGAATGATGGACTTCGGCAGCCGGTCAGGTGAACTGTTCGCCGCATTTAGTTTCGCAGGTAGTGCACTCGCACTCGTCATCGTCGTCGTGAAAAATGGGTCCAAATATTTTACTCGGGTCGCTTTCGGTTCCGATGGCTTCGACAAGTGTTCCTTTTCGTGAGACCGACAGAACCTCACTGTTTTTGACGTCGTCAATGAAGTTGTCCCGGGTGGCGACACTCTTGTTTTCGTTGATCATTTCGCACTCCTTTCCTCTGTCTAATTAACCCGGTCTTTGCGAAGCCCGGTCTTTTGCGAAGCCCGGTCTTTTGCGAGGGAGCGTTTGCGCCGTCCGAGCAGGATGGGCAACAGGTCACGGCGGTGGGTTTCCAACAGCCCGATAAGTTCCTTCGTGGTCTCGTAGTAAATGGTGGCAATGTACTCCAGTTCCGGCGCCGGCATGAACATGCTGCCGTTGACTTCCCAGTTTCTCGCCAAACAGCCGCCGCGGCAAACCGAGCGCACCTTGCAGGCGTCGCAGGTTGTGCTGCATCCGAGCATCTTTTGGTTTGACAATCGGGTGAACTGGTTTCTCATCCGGCGATTCAGCCCGTCAAAAACAGTTCCCATTGGAAAGGCCCCGGCAAAATCGTTGTGTGAGACGAACCGGTGGCAGGGGAATATGGTTCCGTCGACACCGACTGCAAGCAACCCCTTGCCGGCGCCGCAACTGCGTTTAGGTTTCGAATTTTCGGCCGCAGCGGCGTCATCCCAATCACACAGTCTGGCGGCGGTGGCGCTGAATGGATGCTGCTTGAATTTCATCCCGGTGAGCAGTTTATCCAGACACCAATTGGCCGCTTTGCGTACGGCGACATCCAGCGCCAGCAGACTTTGCCTATCCCAGCCACGATCGACCGGATGGTGCGCGAAAGCGCGAAAACCGTGGTCGAACAGGTAGTCTAGATTATCTACCAAATGGTCCATGGTGTCCGGCGTGATGGTCATGCGAACCATGCAATCCGGGTGAACGTCGAGGATGCGAGCAAAGTTCTTTTCCACCTGAGCGGAGGTGTCGGCACCGTGTTTCGATTTCCGGTGCCGGTTCTGGGTGAATGGCGCGCCGTCGACGCTCAACAATAGCGAAATGTCATGGCGCTTCCAGAAGTCGGCTACCTTATCGGTGAACAGCGAACCGTTGGTGGTCATGTTGAAAGCTACGGTCTTGTCGTACCGTGGTGCCGCCTGTTCGGCGTAGTCAACGATTTCTTCGATCAAAGGGAAGTTGACCAGCGGTTCCCCGCCGAAGAAACCGATGTTGATTTTCCGCGCGTCGCCCGATGCCTCCGCCAATAGCCAGTCGACCGACTTCCTGGCAGTCTTCGGATCCATCTTGCGCGGTGTCGTTCGCAGCCCTTGAAAGCAATAGTCACAATTGAAATTGCAGGCCTCAGTAACAAACAGAACCAGTTGTTTCAATGGTGGCATGAAACTATTATCTGGCACTCCATCTCCATGTGTCATTGTTCATGCCCTCCTCGGGTTGGACGCCGCGCGGCACGACCAGCCTCTCGCCTTCCTCGAGCTCGTTGCCGTTCATAGGAAGTTCCTACGAGCTTGGCCCGAAGATCCCCCTAGTCTTACGGAGAGTATGCGACCTTTCTTAGTGTGTCACCACCTACCTGGGCTGTTCCGGGGTCAAGAAGGGGTAGGAATGGAACAACCCTGAGGGGTAGGAATAGAACAGTCCTACGCGTCCAGATTGACCTCGTTCTGAACTTGGCATCCTCCGGCCCGACATCCGGCACTCGAGAGTGGCCGGAGAGCTTCTGGTAACCCCTAGCTCCTCAGTCCTTACGAAGCTGCTTGATCCGCAGTCGGTTGCCTGAGTCGTCGATCAGCGTTGAGAGTCGACGTTGCCGTGTCTCTTCGCGCTTCGCGCCCATGACCCATCTGGCCGTCTGACGCCGATACCCTGGTGGCTGCTCCTGGTAGAACTCCCAAGCGCCAGGGGTAGCCTTGAAGCGCTCGATCATCTCGGCTGTGAGCTCTGCGGTAAGGTCGGCGACTCGATATCCGCTGTTTGGGTGGACGTCTTTGTGGGCGAAGGCTGCCAACCCCTCTGGCTTCATCCGACCTTCCGCCGTCAGCCGTTCCACGAGATCGATGTTCCGCTGACTCCACACGCTCTTCGGCTTCCGGGGTGTGAAGCGGATCACATAACTCTCGTCGTCACGCGACTTTCGAATCCCGTCGATCCAGCCATAGCAGAGCGCTTCCTCGACGGTGTCTTCCCAGGTGACCGAGGGCTTACCCGTGCCCTTCTTGTAGTACCCCACCCAGAGATGGTCCGCCGAGGTGTGGTGCTCCTCAAGCCAGGCCCGAAAGTCGGCCGCTACGGGGAAGAACGTCGGGTCTTCTGCTGACATATTTCGTGCCCTCCATCTCTGGTCCACTGCGCCGTGGATATTTGTAGTTAGCCGAGTGAGGAGTCCTGGAGAGCTCGCATTCGACAAAGAGTCCGTCCGGAGGAGTCGAAATGAGGCTCAGAGCAACCGGAAGCTGAAGAACTGATGGGCGACGTGGACGGCGATGAAAGCAAGGCTGGCGGCGGCGTAGAGCCGTGAGTCGGTCAGCGCAGCGATGGCCAGCAGCCAGATCAGTGGGGTGATGGCGGGCCCGAGGATGATCACGGGATTCTGGGCGAGAGGTCCGTCTGGCGCCAAAAGATGCGGCAGCCAGCTTGCGAAATACAGCGCGTAGCCGGCGACGAGCGTGGTGAGCCAGGGTGTTGAGAGCGGGAGTTTCAGGGCGAGGAGAACCGATCCGGCAAAGAGTAGGATCCGAAGCACCATTTCGGACCAGAGAATGGCTTGCGGCACGACGCTGTCGTCGGTGAAGCCGGGCGCGGTGAGGCGCGAGGCGAAGATGACGTTCCAGACGATCGCCGGGAGAATGAGCCAAAAGCCGTTCCGCAGTGTGAGGGTCATCGTGACCGTACCCCTTGAAGTGAGCCGGGCTTGATGCGGGAGATTAAGCGTATCCCTCCCATCTCGCTCATTGTCGCCAAGTATAGCCTGATTGTCGCCATCAGACCCTGGTTGTGCTCGCGACCTGTATCCGTTTTGGGTGACAAAATGCGATGCAGTGTGCCATTTCCGGAAACGGATACGTATCCATTTTGGTGACAATGTGTGCAACGCTTTTGTTGACAGTGGGTTGCGGATCCTGAGACGGGGAGCCGTCGGGCCCGTTCCGGCGGAAAACTGGCACTATTTTTGATCTCGGGGCCTGGTCTTTATGACCGTTTTCAGGTTCGCGGGAGATCCGGCGCGAATAGATTCAGCCGTGCAGGTCGGCGGGGGAAGTCCGACGGGGCCAGAAACTTTTGTCTGAGTGTCCGTGGGACGTCGGACGGGGCTGGAAACTTCTGTCGGAGTGTCCGTGGGAAGTCCGACGGGATGATCAAGGTCTGCTTGAGAATCCGTAGGAAGTCCGACAGTCCCGGAAGCCCCCGCCGCGCGGCTCGGCGAAGTCAGCCCGTCTCAGATCACCAGGCCGAAGGCCGAACCGCGTCACGTAAGTAGTTGGTTCCATATTCAGGAGCTACTCAAAAGGCCTGAATGTCTAGGCTGTCCCGCGATTGATACTAGGCCCAGATCTCGAGGAGGTCCAGCTCCGCCAGATCGGATCGCAGTACGTCTGCCATCGATCGGTTCACTAACGGCGTTGCAGGCGGGCCTTGGCCTTGATCGCTTCAATGTCCTGGGGTGTTTTGGCCATTTAGGTGCCACCCACTTCGGCCACGCCCTTCGGCCACACCTGTTCCCTGCGAGACTCCGGCGCAGGTCGCGATTGGCCATCCTCTCTGACGGCCGCTTCTGGCTGCAGAACGCCAACCGCTTTTACGTCCTATAAGGGGTGACGGTGATTGCCCGCACGGAAGTTCCCGTGCCGTACACCGATCCCACACCGGCTCGCGCCGGTCCGTGACGCTCCTGCCGCGGCGTGTGGCCGTGACGCCGTCACGCCACCCGTGCAGCCGACTCTCTCGGGAGATACAACCATGCCTCGAGGACCTCGTTACCTGCCCCCTGGATGGAGCGTCGAAGTCTCCACCCGCACGATCTGTGGCTTCTACCTCCTGCCCGCCAACCCCCAGTTCGCCCGCATCATGGTCGGAATCCTGGGCCGGGCCCAGGAGAAATATCCGGTCCTGGTTCATGCTGCGGTCGCGGCAAGCAATCATTACCATCTGATCCTAACACCCGCCGATCTCGAGCAGCTGGCCGACTTCTGTTCCGTTTCATGCCCGTTGGCAGAGCCTGTTTCACCCTCGATGGCATGGTTTGAGCGCAGGTTGAGGCGGCAGATCTGAGAAACGAGCGAGGGGTTGGGCAGCCCCTC
>JAAUXY010142508.1_pt1 | contig 15000 bp, 5 predicted proteins | sample 7278121 | NCBI WGS metagenome assembly JAAUXY01 (sample SAMN14350117, study PRJNA611818) | marine sediment metagenome | isolation source: surface marine sediment (1.8m) | place: French Polynesia: Moorea | collected 2018-08 | reverse complement strand
CTGATCGGCGGCGTGTTGATGACGCTCGCCTATCTCACCGCGCGCCGGCGCGGTTATCCGCCGGAGGCGCCGGTACCGCTTGCGCGGGCGACGCGTATCCTCGCCGGCGCGGTACCGGCGCTGATCACGCCGTTGATCATCATCGTGCCGATCGCGCTGGGTTGGGTGCCAGCGCACCAGGCCGCGGTGGTCGCGGTGGTGTGGGCAGCGCTGGCGTCGACCCTGGGTTATCGGTCACTGCCCTGGCGCGACTACGGGCCGCTATTGCTCAGGGCGTCGAAGACCTCCGGCATGGTGCTGATTCTGATCGCCACGGCCGCCGCGTTTGGCGAGGTCATGACCTACCTCCACGTGCCGTCCCAGCTCACCGACTGGCTGCTGTCGGTGTCTCCGAGTCGGGTGGTGCTGCTGCTCCTGGTCAACCTTATGCTTTTGGCCCTCGGTACCTTCATGGACATGGCGCCGCTGATCGTCATCACCACGCCCATTCTGTTGCCGGTGATGGGCCAGATCGGCGTCGACCCGGTGCATTTCGGCGTCATCCTACTGCTCAACCTGGCGATCGGCCTGTGCACGCCGCCGGTCGGCAGCACGCTATTCGTCGGCTGTGCGATCGGTGGCATCTCGATCGAGAACGCCACCCGGGGGCTGCTGCCCTTCTACCTGGCGATGTTGGTCATCCTGCTGTTGGTGACTTTCGTGCCGGGGCTGTCGCTGTGGTTGCCGAGTTGGGTGGCTGGGGGATAGTCAGCCGTCTCCGCGAACGTAGAGCTCTGGCCTTGTCCAGCCTCTTTCAGTCACAGAGCTGACCACGGGGTTTTGTTCTTCCCGCTCCTTCTGGCGTTTCGTCGCGGCATCGAAGAGGCAGAGCCTCTCAGCAGCAATCGTCAGATACCGAGAGCTGACTTTGAATCTTTGGGTCTCTATCGCCATGATTATCTCCTGAATTAGAGCCCTATTTTAGCTTAGAACCGAGTTGAGAATGATAGAAAGAGCAAACCATGAGTAGGAAAAATCGCCATCGATACAGGTGTTTGTTCGTCCTTATGCTGCCTCTGATCTCCATTGCCTGCGGCAGTGACGAGACGGCTCCCGGCAAGCAGAGGCTGGTGCTCTCCAATGTCCACGTCGAGGGTTATCCGACCGCCGAGGGGCTGCGAGACTTCGAGCGTCAGGTGACGGAGGATCCGCTGCTCGGCCCCCGTCTGGATCTCGACCTGCAACTCGGCGGAGTGCTGGGCAACGAGAAGGAGACGCTCGAAAAGCTAGGTTTCGGCGGCGTTCAGATGGCCTGCACCTCGGTAGCGCCGCTGGTGGAGTTTTCGAGCGAGATCGGGGTGTTGACCCTACCGTATCTCTTCCGCGGCCCGGAACACATGTGGCGGGTGCTCGACGGCGAGATCGGCGACGATTTGCTGGCTTCGCTCGAGGCGAACGGTTTGGTGGGCCTCGCCTGGTACGACGCAGGGGCGCGCTCGTTCTACAACCGGGAGCGGCCGATCAGGAAGCTGGAAGATCTGAAGGGTCTGAAGATCCGGGTGCAGAAGTCGGAGATCATGCGCGAGATGGTCGAGGCCCTCGGGGCGTCGCCGGTATCGCTGGGATTCAAAGAGGTTTATACCAATCTCTATACCGGCTCGATCGACGGCGCCGAGAACAATGTGCCGAGCTATCGCTCGGAGCGCCACTTCGAGGTCGCGAAGTTCTACTCCTACGATCGCCACTCGATGATTCCCGACCTTCTTCTGATCAGAAAACCGGTCTGGGACTCCCTGACCGAGGACGAACAGGCAGCTCTGCGTCAAGCGGCGCTGGAGTCGTCGACGGCTCAGCGCGAATTCTGGCGCGATTACGTCACCGAGGCGCTAGAGGCGGTGCGGGTCGCCGGCTCCGAGGTCAACGAGGTCGACGACGTCGCGGCCTTTCAGCGGGCGGTCGAGCCGCTGTACGAGAAGTATGGCGCGGTCTACGGCGATCTGATTGAGCGTATCCGTTCGATCGAGTGATAGAAGGTCACCGCTCCAGGAAAGCCAGAGCTTTTTCGATCATCGGTTCAAACTCGGGGTTGGCGCGTGGCGGGTCTGGCTCGTTGGGCGTGAGCTTGTCGTAGATCATCGGCTCGGCCATCACCAGGTCGGCATGGGCGACGTCAAGCGCCCGGGGGACGAGGTGATGTTGTCCGGGATCGCTCGGGTCAACAAGGCGCTTGACGGCGCCCGGGGGAATGGTGACGTCGGCCTCGGAGTGGGCGACGAAAATGCGGTCGCTCAGCGACGCGAGCCGCTTGAAATCAGCTCCGGCGCGGCGGCGGATGTCCCGGATCAGCAGATGCACCTGACGGCCGGCGGCGAAGAAGTCCCGTGTGTATTTGAGCGGGTTGCCGCCGATGCCGGAGCCGGCTTTGCGCTCCGTCAGGGCGTCGCACAGGCGGGTCACGAGCCGTGAGGACAAGACCAGACGGGCCTTGGTTGGCAGCCCGAGGGCGGCGGCGAAGAGGAACACCTTGCCGTCGACCGACGTCGGATGCCGCAGACACTTGTCGATCGCCAGTGCACCGCCGGTCGACAAGCCGCCGATCGACAGCTCCGAGCCCAGAGTCGCCGCGATCTCGACCGTGCGGTTGACCGTCGACCGCCACTCCGACCGATTGACCCGACGCATCTCGGCGGTCGGATCGCGTCGTCCATGGGCTGGCAGGAGTGGCAATAGGACGTTGATTCCGCGGGCGGCAAAGCGCCGGCCGATCTCCTCCAGATAACCCGGAGAGTCTTTGAGTCCATGGATTAGCACCAGGACACGGTCGGTGCGACGCCCGTGGTGGAGGATCTTGGGCCAGTTGCCTGGATCACGACGAAAGTCGCCACGGACCACCGCGACCCCCTCCAGTCCGGGGGCCGGTGCCGGCAGCGACCGCGACTCACCGCCGTAGAGCTCCCGCCACGCACGGAGCGCCTGTTCCGTCGAGGTGTCCATTGCCAGCGGAGTCTATGCCCAAAGTCGGGCATGATTCTGGCACTGGCCACCGGCGGCCATTCAACTCTGCTTTTCATCTTTGCCCATATGCCCAAATCTGAGATGATCAGCGGCCGTTTGCCCTGGTGACCCCCATCCCACACAGGACATCGCTTGAGAACTTTTCTTATCCTCTGGTTCGGCCAGCTGGTTTCCATCTTCGGCTCCAGCCTGACCGGTTTCGCTTTGGGAGTCTGGGTGTATGAGCGCACCGGATCGTCCACGCTCTTCGCGCTGATCTTCTTCTCCAACACCTTGCCACGGCTGGTCTGCCTGCCCTTTGCCGGCGCCCTGGTGGACCGTTTCAACAGGCGCTGGCTGATGATCGTCAGTCACGTCGGATCCGCCGTATGCAGTGCCGCTCTCATCCTCCTGGCGAATTTGGAGGACACCTGGATCGGGCCGATCATGGTGCTGGTGGCCCTGAGCATGGCATTCGCTACGGTGCAATGGCCGGCGATAACCGCCTCGACACCTCTGCTGGTACCCAAGGAGCAATTGGGCCGGGCCGCCGGCTTGTCCCAAGGGGGGCCGGCGGCGGCCCTGATCCTGGCCCCGTTGCTCGGCGGCGTGCTCTTTCATCAGATCGGTCTCATCGGCGTGCTGTTGATCGATCTCGTGACCTTCGCCGCCGCTGTCCTCACCCTGTTGGCCATCCGCCTGCCACAGCCGCCCAACGACCAGGCCGACACCGAAAAGAACGGCAAGGGCTCCTTATGGCAGGAAGCGATGATCGGATGGACCTACCTGCGGCAAGACAGGGGACTGTGGGCTCTGCTGGTGCTCTTCGCCAGCACTAACTACGCTCTCGGTACCTTGCAGGTCGTGGCCGGTCCGCTCCTCCTGGATATGGCATCACCGGTGGTGTACGGCAACATCATGGCGATCTGGAGCGTCGGCGGATTGGTGGGCAGCTTCGGGCTGGCCGCCTGGGGCGGGCCACGGCGAAAGATCCGCAGCATCTTCGGCTTGCTGGTCTTCCAGGGAATAATCCTCCTCCTGGGAGGTATGCGCTCGAATCTCTGGCTTCTCGCCGCGGTGGGATTTCTCTTCCTGGCCACGCAACCCTTGATCAACGGCTGTAGTCAGGTGATCTGGATGCGCCGGGTGCCGCTTGAGCTCCAAGGGCGGGTCTTTGCCTTCCGGCGAATGGTCGCATGGTCTTCGCTGCCCTTGGCACAGCTTCTCGCCGGGCCACTGACGGAGTTCGTCTTCGAGCCGCTCCTGGCGGTTGAAGGCCCGCTGGCGGGGTCTTTGGGGCAGCTGATCGGCGTCGGGCCGGGGCGAGGGATCGGTCTGTTCATGAGCTTGCTCGGTGTTCTTCTGCTGCTGACGGTCGGGGTCGGCTCCCGCTACCGGCCACTCCGAGAGGTGGAGGTCGAGACCCGGGAGGCAACGCCTCCTCATCGATAGCACTTTGCCAGGATATTTTGCCTGTACAAACCAACTAAGACAGGGGTTGACTCCATACAGGATTGCTTGTAAAAATCTCTGTGCAGTCTTCTTGCGGCCCCAAAGCCTGATGAAGACGTGGTCAATCTCAACGTGATTCAGTGGATCTAGCGGCAATCATCAACTTGATTCAGTGAATCTGTCTTTCTAGACAAGAGAATACATCTGTCTTCGCGCGGGGTTGGTGTGGGGTTCCCTTCCGGGTCTCTCAGGAGATGTGTGGGGAGTTCTCCTTCCGTCGTTAGAGATTTTGTCTAAGACGGAGCCGAGTCGCCGAAGAGGAGAAGACGTCATGACTCGATCGCTGGGAGATTCCCCTCCCGACCATCTTGTCCCGCTCCCCGGAGGTTCTTGGGCGCTGTGGCGCCGGGTTGTCCTCCGAGGCGCCGGTTTTCCAGCTTGTCGCGTCCTCGCCATGGCTGCCCCGGCCTGTGCCGAGGCCGCCGACCGGCAGCTCGCCCAGGAAGAGCGATTGGAGGCTGCTCGGCAGCGGGCCCTGGGGCTCGTGGACGCCTCCCTCGATGACCTGCGAGCCGCGGGCCAGTGGGCAAACAAGGAAGAACGTCGCCCGCTGCTCAAGGCTTTGGGGGCGCTGAGCCGCGGCAAGGTGCCGAAGTCGGCCCCCGGCCCCGAGATCGCGGCGGCGATCGATGCGTTCGCTGAGTTGCGCCGTGAACTGGATCTCGTTCGGGTGAAGGTCGAGGAAGCCTGGGTGGAGGCGCTGGAGCACATCGCCCAGCAACTGCGGGAGGTCAGCCAGGATGCCGTCTTCCGGGAGGCGGTGGTCTGGCAGAATCCTCACGCTGTCGAGACCGCCCTCGACAAGATCGCGGCGGGACCCGGAGAGGTGCGCAACTCCCGGCGACGGCAGCACGAGGAGCTGATCGCCAGCTATCTGCAACGCTACAGTGTCAAAAACGACACCATCGGCTTCTTCGGCCCCGTGGGCTGGGCTTGGATCGACGGGCAGGAAGCAACCATCGACTTGCGACCCGGTCCCCAGCTGGTCAATCATCGCAGCGTCTTCTTCGAGAATTGGTGCATCGAGTCGCTGGCGCAGACGTTGATGCAGGAGAGAGCCTTGCGCCCTTGGCTGGCACCCCGGCTGAAGCCGACGGTGCGCATCGCGGGCGATCGGACCTGGGGCCCCCCGGCGCCACCGCAGCCCTTGAGCGCCGACGAGCGCCGACTGCTTCAGCTGTGCGACGGCCGGCGGCGAGCCCGGGACCTCGTCGCCCTGCTGAGAGCCGACGCCGAATGTACCCTGGAGACCGAGCAGGAGGTACTCGACGCGCTGGCCGAGCTGGCGAAGCGTCAGGTCATCGTCTGGGGCCTGCAAGTACCCCTGCGACGGAACCCCGAAGCGTCCCTGCGTCAGCAGCTCGAAGGAGTCGACGACACGGCCCTCCGGGAGTCGGCTCTTGCACGTCTGGAAGAGCTGGAGGAAGCGCGCCGCGGTGTGGTGCAGGCGGCGGGAAATCCCGGCGCCCTCAAAGTCGCGATCAAGGAGCTGCAGACCACCTTCCAACGGCTCACCGGCAGCTCCTATGAGCGCAATCAGGGGCAGGCCTATGCCGCTCGCGGCCTGGTATATGAGGACTGCCGCCGCGATGTCGAGCTCACCATGGGCACCCGCTTCGTCGAGCGCCTCGGCCCGCCGCTCAACCTCTTGCTGGAGAGCGCCCACTGGTTGGCCCAGGAGCTCTCCCGGCGCACGGTGGAGGTTCTGCGCCAGATCCACGGCAGTTTACGGCAAGCTACCGGCTCCGAGCAGGTGCCGGGGCAGCTGCTCTACTTAAAGGGGCTACAAACCCTCTTTCTGGGGGCGGGCCGGCATCCGAGCTTCGTGGCGGTCGAAAAGGCATTTCAAGCCCGCTGGAATCAGGTTCTGGCGGTCGATCCGGAAACGGAGAAGCGGCGCGTCGAGCGCCGGGCAGCGGATCTGCGGGAGAGCTTCGATCAGGCTTTTCCCGGCTCCGATGATCCGACCTGGGTGCTCACGCGCTACTTCAGCCCCGACATCATGGTGGCCACCGCCGATGAAGACAGCTTTCGTCGAGGAGATTTCCAGCTGGTCCTGGGAGAGATTCACGCCAGCAACAGCCTCTCCTGGTCGCTGTTTCTATCCCAGCATCCGGAGCCGGAGGAGCTCTTTTCCTTCCTGCGGATCGATATGGACGGGCGGGGCGAGGTGGTTTTGCCGCAGCTGCCCAAGGAGCAATACACCCAGCGCTTGAACATCGATCTCGTGCTTCCGGAGTTCTACTCCCTCGACTATCTCGACGAGCTGTCGTCGTACGACTGCCGGCCCCTGGCGGTCTCAGAGCTCGCGGTAGGGGAGGAGGATGGGCAGCTGATGGCGTACGGCCCCGACGGCCTGCGCTTCAACGCGCTCGATCTTTTCGGTCTCTTCTTGACCAACGAGTGCAGCCGGATACTGGGGTGGTTCCTGCCCCGCGTCGAGCACCAGCCGCGGGTGACGATCGACGATCTGGTGATCTACCGCGAGCGCTGGCGTTTCTCGATCCCCGAGCTGCCCTTCATCCAACTCAAGGATCCCGCGGAACGCTTCGTCGCAATCCGGCGCTGGGCCCGGAGTCAGGGCATTCCCCGGTTCAGCTTCTTCCACGTCATTTCCGAGACCAAGCCGTGCTATCTGGATCTCGACAGCCCCATCTATGTCGATCTTTTCGCCAAGCAGTTGCGGGGTGCGTTCGAGTCCGACCTGACCAAGAAGACCTTCGTCCTTTCCGAGATGTCGCCCCGGCTCGATCAGCTGTTCTTGCGCGACGCGAAGGGCAACCTCTACACCTCCGAGTTCCGGATGGCGGCCCTCGAGATCGATGCTTCGCCTTGAGCCCGGAACTCTCATCGACCTGTTGCAGCTCCGCGCCGCGGAGTGCCCGGAGAACTCCGCCTACGTCTTTCTGGCGAATGGCGAAGTCGAGATAGAGAACCTCACCTTCGCCGCCCTCGACCGCAGGGTTCGCGCCCTGGCGGCACGCCTGCAAACCCGCACCGCGCCCGGCGACCGGGCGCTTCTGCTCTGCCCCCCGGGCCCCGACTTCATCACCGCGTTTTTCGCCTGCCTCTACGCCGGGGTCATCGCCGTGCCCGTGCCACCCCCCCGGTCGAAGCGAGCGCAACCCCGGCTGGCCGCCATCGTCGCCGACGCGCGGCCCCGGGTGGTGGTGACGGCGGAGGAAGAAGATCGAACGCTGGAGTCTCTGTTGACGGACTTGCCGGGTCTGGCCGGCGTGGCGCGCTATACCACCGCTCGGGAGGCGGGTCCGCTCACCTGGGACCGTCCGGCGATCGAAGAGCGAACCGTCGCGTTTCTTCAGTACACCTCAGGGTCGACGGCGACTCCCAAAGGGGTCATGGTCAGCCACGGCAACCTGCTCCACAACGAGGAGATGATCCGGCGCGCCTTCGACCAGTCCTCGGAGTCGGTGGTGGTGAGTTGGTTGCCGCCGCACCACGACATGGGGCTGATCGGTGGCATCTTGCAACCGCTTTTTCTGGGCGCGCGCTGCGTGTTGATGGCGCCGATGGCGTTCCTGCAGCGTCCACGCCGCTGGTTGGAAGCCATCAGCCGCTACGGCGGGACGACCAGCGGCGGACCGAACTTCGCTTACGAGCTCTGTGTCGAGCGAATCCCCCCGGACGCCCTGGACGGGCTCGATCTCTCGACCTGGCGCGTGGCCTTCAACGGCTCGGAGCCGGTGCGTGCCCGGACGATGGAGCGTTTCGCGCGGCATTTCGCCTCCTGCGGGTTCCGTCATCGGGCTTTCTACCCGTGTTACGGCCTGGCGGAGGCCACCTTGTTCGTCACCGGCGGTGCCGTGGAAGCGACCCCCTCGTGCCGCACATTCGACGGCCGGGCGCTCGACCGCGAGGGCCTCGCGCGCCCGGCTGCCGGCGACGGTCGGGAACTGGTCGGCAACGGCCGGTCCTGGCTCGGCCAGGAGGTGGTGATCGCGGATCCGGAGAGCCGCCGGCGTCTCGCGGACGGCCAAACCGGGGAGATCTGGCTGACCGGCCCCAGCATGGCGGAGGGCTACTGGCGGCGTCCCGAGGAGAGTGCCGCTTCCCTGCGGGCACACCTGGCCGGAGAAGAAGACGCCGGCCGCTTCGTCCGCACCGGGGATCTCGGGTTTGTCGACGGCGGCGAGCTCTTCATCAGCGGGCGCCTCAAGGATCTCATCGTCCTGCGGGGCCGCAATCATCACCCGGAGGATCTGGAGCAGGAATCGCGGGAAAGCCACGCCGCCCTGCGGTCTCTCAGCGCCGCCGCCTTCGCCGTCGACATGGAGGGAGCGGAGCGTCTGATCCTCCTCCAGGAGGTGCCTCGGCGCTGGCGCGAGGAGGAACAGGAGGCGGCGATCACCGCTATCCTCCGGGCCTTGAGCGAGACCTTCGAAGTGCGGGCCGACGCCGTCATTCTCGTGCGCCCCCACAGCCTGCCCAAGACCTCCAGCGGCAAGGTGCAGCGCCGGCTCTGTCGCAAGGCTTTCCTGGCGGGGGAGCTGGCGACGATGGCGCGCCGGAAGCGCCGGCGTCGCGCCGTGCGACCGGTTCTTCGGGCGGCGGGGGAGGGCTGGACGCGCTCGAGGCTCGCGGCGCTCGCGCCCCCGCTGCGGCGCGCGGCCCTGGAGTCGGAGCTTGCCGAGCGATTGGCGAAGGTGCTTGAGCTGCCTACCCCGCGGCTGGATCCGGAAGTCCCGATCACCGGCCTGGGTCTGGACTCCGTGGCCATGGCCCGCCTGCGCAGCGGCTTCGAGGAAGATTTCGCCATCGATATTCCGCTGGTGGATCTCCTGGCGGGGCCAACCCCGGGCGCCCTGGTCGAGTTCCTGATCGACCGCCTGGAAGCGCCGGCCCGCACCGCCCTCGTCCCCCCGCCGCGGCCCGCGGTGGTACCGCTTTCCCCCGACCAGCGTCGGCTGTGGTGGCTCGCTCAGCTGGCCCCGGACAATCCGTTCTACAATCTCGCCGGAGTCGTGGTGCTGCGCGGGGAAGTGGAGCGTGCGCCGCTGTCGGCGGCCCTGGGCTCCATCCTGCGCCGGCACGAGGTGCTGCGCACGCGGTTCCCGCAGCACCAGGGGGCGCCGCGACAGGAAGTCGTTGCCGCGCTGTCCCTGGAGCTGCCGGTGATCGACCTGACCTCGATTCGCCGCGCGTCGCGCCGCCGGCGGGAGGCGACGCGCCGTGCCCGTGCCCTCGCCCGGCTCCCCTTTGCCGTCGACCGCGCGCCCCTCTTGAGGTTCGCCCTGCTGCGCCTCCGGCCGGCGGAACATCATCTGCTCATCGTCCTGCACCACATGGTCGCCGACGGGCGTTCGCTGGAGATTCTGCTCGGCGAGCTGACCGAGTCTTACGATGCCGCGGTGCGCGGACGTCGCGCCCTGTTGCCCGCTCTGCCCCTGCAGTACGCCGATTACAGTCTGCTGCAGGAGACCCGCCGGACGGAGGCTCGCCGTGAGGCGCTCCTGAGTGCCCGCAAACGGCAGCTGGAGGGCTTTTCCTTTGCCCCGCGGTTGCCCACCGACCGGCCGCGGCCGGCGGTGCAGGACTTCCGCGGGCGCGTGGTTGAGCAGCCTCTCTCTCCGACTCTGGTGGCGGAGTTGGAGCAGTTGAGCCGGCGCCTCGGCACCACCCTTTCGACCACGCTTCTGGCGCTGTGGCAGACCTCCTTGGTGCACATCAGCGGCGAGCAGGAACAGGTGATCGGCATGCCCGCGGACGGGCGCCGGGACCCCGAGGCGGAACCGCTGATCGGATTTTTCGTCGCCACTCTGGTGCTCGCCCAGCGCGTCGAGCGGACGCTGTCGTTCGACCAACTGGCCCCGCGGACCCGGGACACCGTGCTCGCCGCCCACCTGCACCACGAGGTGCCCCTCGAGCGGTTGGTCGCCGCTCTCGAACCGGAGCGCGATCTCTCCCGTCAAGCGCTCTTTCAGGTGTTGTTCACCCTCCAGCAGGCACCGGCTGAGCGTGCCGCCGGCGCCCTGGTGCTGGCCGCGGAGGAGATCGAGCAGGGCAGCAGCCACTTCGACCTCAGCCTGCACCTGATCCGCCGGGATGTCCTGACCGCCCATTGGCGGTTCAGCAGCGCCCTCTTCGACGCCACCACGGTCGCGCGCTGGGCGCGCCGTTTCACCACCCTTGCCGCGACGGTCGTGGCGGCTCCGGAGCGACCCCTCGATCAGCTCGGCGGGCCGGGGCCGGCGGAGCGGGCCCAGCTCCTGGTGGAGTGGAACGAGGCCGCGGCCAGGCCCGTGCCGGGAGATCTCAGCCTGAACGATCTGTTCGCGGCGGCGGTCGAGCGCCACGGCGACGCCTGGGCCGTGGTCACCGAAGACGGCCGGCTGCGCTACCGCGAGCTCGACCGTCGCGCCCAACTCCTGGCCAGGGAGCTGCAGCGGCGCGGGATCGGCCGCGAGGATCGCGTGGCGATCTGCTGTGACCGTTCCCTGGCCGGCATCGTGGCCCTCTGGGCCTGCTTCCGGTGCGGTGCGGCCTATGTTCCCCTGGATCCGACGTTTCCGGAAGAGCGTCTGCTCTTCATGCTCGAGGACTCCGGCGCCGGTGCGTTGCTGGTGGAGGATCCCTGGCCGCGACGTTTCCCCCGGCTGTGCCTCCGCGCCCCTGCCGTGATCCGTCTCGAGGAGGTTCCGGCGGATGCCGAGACATCGCCGGACGGGTTGACGGGGGAGCTTCCACCAGCCCCCGGCGCCGAGAACCTGGCGTACCTGATCTACACCTCCGGCACCACCGGTCGGCCGAAGGGGGTCGCCGTTGAACATCGTCAGCTGGTCAATTATCTCGCCGGCCTGGGGCGGACCCTGGGGGTCGAGGGGCCGGTGCACTCTGCGACGGTGTCGACGCTGGCGGCGGATCTCGGTAACACCTCGGTCTTTCTCGCTCTGACCTCCGGTGGCTGCCTGCACGTGTTGGGGCGCGACCGCATCACGGACCCGGACGCCTTTGCCGAGGTCTTCGAGCGCCGATCCATCGATTTGTTGAAGATCGTGCCCTCTCACCTGGAAGCCCTGCTGGCGGATGGTGCGGAGCGCCGCCTGCTCCCTCGTCGCTGGTTGATTCTGGGCGGCGAGGCGGCTTCCCGCGGCCTGCTGCGACGATTGCACCGGGAGGCCGCACCGGCCGAGGTCTTCAACCACTACGGCCCCACCGAGGCGACCATCGGGGTGGCCACCCAGCGTTTCGAGGGGGCCGAGCGTCTGCCTCTCGGCCGTCCGCTCGACGGCACCGCTCTCTACCTGCTCGGGGCTTCGGGGCGCCCGGTGCCCCTGGGCAGCCCCGGGGAGATCCAGATCGCCGGCGCCGGGCTGGCGCGTGGTTACCTGGGGCGTCCGCGGCAGACGGCGGAACGTTTCCTGCCCGACCCCTTCGCCCGCCGTCCCGGGATGCGCCGGTACCGCACCGGTGACCTGGCGCGCCATCTGGCGGGCGGCGAGATCGAGTTTCTCGGCCGGGTCGACGACCAGCTCAAGGTTCGGGGACACCGCATCGAGCCGGGAGAGATCGGCGCCGTCCTCTGCGACCGGCCGGAGGTTTCAGAAGCCTTCGTGGCGGTTCAGCCGATGGCGGAGGGGGAACCGCGGTTGGTGGCCTACGTGGTGCCCCACGGCGGGGCCGCACCCACGGCGGACGTCCTTCGGCAGGCGGCGGCACGGCGGCTGCCGGCCCCCATGGTGCCGCGGGACGTCGTCGTCCTGCCGTCTTTGCCCCGAACCGCGAACGGCAAGATCGACCGCGAGGCCTTGCCGATCCCCAGCCTCGAGCGCCAGGCCGCCGCCGCCGGCACCCCGACCGAAGAGCTGCTGGTGCAGATCTGGAGCGACTTGCTCGGCGGATCGGTCGGTGTCGACGACGATTTCTTCGCTCTCGGCGGGCATTCCCTGCTGGCCACCCGAATGGTGGCGCGGGTGCGTTCCGTCCTGGGGGCCGAGCTGACCCTGCGCGATTTCTTCGCCGCTCCCACGGTGGCGGCGCTGGCCCGGCGACTGGAGGCCGCGCCGTCGTCGCCGGTCGTCGCCCCGGCCGAGGCCAGCCGTGGCGAACCGGCCCCGCTCTCCTTCAGTCAGGAGCGCGTCTGGTTTCTGGAACAGCTCGGCGGGCCGGGAGCCGCTTACCTGCTGCCTTATTATGCCGAGGTCCGCGGTCCCCTCGAGATCCCCGTGCTGGTGGCGGCGCTCAGCGAGATCGTGCGGCGCCACCGGGAGTTGCGCGCCTACTTTCCTTCCCGCGAGGGGCGCCCGATCCGGCGCGTGGCGTCCGGTTTGCGGATCCGTCCCGCGGTGTGCGATCTGGGCGGCCTGCCGGAGGCTCGGCGGTTCGCGGTGGCCCGCGATCTGGCCCGGCGTGAGGGCATGCGTCCTTTCGACCTCGGCCGGGGGCCTTTGGTGCGGGCCGTCTTCCTGCGGCTCGGGCCGCGCCGTCACCACCTCCTCCTCACCCTGCACCACATGGTCTCCGACGCCTGGTCGCGGCGGGTATTGATGGACGAGCTGGCGGCCCTGTATACGGCGTTTCAAGCCGGACGGCCGTCGCCGTTGCCGGCGCTGGAGCTGCAGTTCACCGACTACGCCGCGTGGCAGCGAGACCAGCTGGCGAGTACGGCCGCGGAGGAGCGCATCACCTTCTGGCGCCGGCACCTGGGCGAGGATGTCGCCGCCCTCGATCTGCCCTTCGACCGCCCGCGGCCGGCACAGCAGACCACCGCCGGCGCAGCCGTCCTGACGCATCTGCCCGCGGACCTCGCCCGGCGGGTGCACGCGTTCGCCCGCCAGCAGGGGGCGACCCTTTTCATGACCTCCCTGGCGGCGTTTCAACTCCTGCTCGGGCGGCTCGGCGGCGGTCGGCGGATTCGGGTCGGAACCCCCGTCGCCAATCGGCAGCAGGAGGCTTTCGATCCTCTGATCGGTTTCTTCGTCAATACCCTGGTGTTCACCGCGGATCTTGAGGAGCAGCAAGATTTCGAGGCTCTGGTGGCGGCGGCCCGGGCCGAGCAGCTGACGACCTGGGGCTATCAAGATCTGCCCTTCGAACGGCTGGTGGAGGCGCTGCTGCCGGAGCGGGACCTCTCCCGCAGCCCGCTCTTCCAGGTGATGTTCACCGTACAGAACGCCGCGGCATCGAGCCTGTGCTGCGGCGAGGTGGAATTCCGTGCCCTCGACTTCCATAACGGCACGGCGAAATTTGACCTCACTCTTTATCTCGAGGAGACCACTGATCTCGAGGAGACCACTCATCTCAAGGAGGGCGGCGGCCTGCGTGCCCTGCTCGAGTACAACACGGACCTGTTCGACGGTACCACCGCGGAGCGGTTGCTGCGCCAGTACCGCACCCTGCTGGCGGCAGCACTGGCTGAGCCGGAGGTGCCCATCCACGATCTGCCGCTGTTGAGCGCCAGCGAGCGCCACCAGTTGGAGGTCGAGTGGAACGACACCGCGACGTCCTATCCCTCTCCCTTCACCCTCGTTGAGCTGATCGCCCGCCAGGTGGCGAAGACCCCGGATCTTCCCGCCGTGATCGCTGAGGAAAAAACCCTCACGTACCGCCAGCTGGATCGCCAGGCGCAGATGCTGGCCGCGCTTCTGGAGCGTCGCGGGGTAGGCCCGGAAAGCCGGGTCGGGGTGTTGATGGAGCGCTCGCCGGAGATGGTGGTCGCGCTGTGGGCCATTCTCCGCGCCGGAGCAATCTACGTGCCCCTAGATCCTTCCTATCCGGCCCAGCGGGTGGCCTTCATGCTGGAAGATGCCCGGGTCTCGGTGCTCCTGGCCCAGCGGACGGCCCTGGACAGGGTGCCGGAGGCCTTGCGGTCGACGGTCGAGGTGCTGTTCCCGGATCGGCTGCTCGAGGACCAGCACCCTGGCGCGGCGGCGCCGGTGGTCGCGGTCCACCCTGACCACGGGGCCTACATGATTTATACCTCCGGCTCCACGGGCAGGCCGAAAGGGGTGATCAATACTCATCGCAGCATCGTCAATCGGCTGCTGTGGATGCAGGCGACCTACCGGTTGGGCACCGAGGATCGGGTGTTGCAGAAGACTCCCTTCAGTTTCGACGTCTCGGTTTGGGAGTTCTTCTGGCCGCTGCTGCGCGGTGCCGCTCTGGTACTGGCCCGTCCAGGCGGCCACCAGGACGCCGCTTATCTGGTGGATCTGATTGAGCGGCGGGGAATCACCACCCTCCACTTCGTGCCGTCCATGTTCCAGGTTTGGCTGGAGCAGGTCGAAGCGCGGGAATGCCCGACTCTTCGGTGGGTGATTTGCAGCGGCGAAGCCTTGCCGGCGTCCCTCACCCGACGCTTTCTCGAGCGCTTCCACGGCCGTGACGTGCGCCTGCAGAATCTCTACGGACCGACCGAAGCCGCGGTAGACGTGACCTTCTGGGATTGTGCCGCCGGCGCGGTGAGGCACTCGGTGCCGATCGGCAGACCGGTGGCGAACACCCAGGTCCATGTGCTGGACCGGGGTAACACCCCCACTCCTCTGGGGGTGCCGGGGG
>JAAUXY010076005.1_pt1 | contig 15000 bp, 17 predicted proteins | sample 7278121 | NCBI WGS metagenome assembly JAAUXY01 (sample SAMN14350117, study PRJNA611818) | marine sediment metagenome | isolation source: surface marine sediment (1.8m) | place: French Polynesia: Moorea | collected 2018-08 | reverse complement strand
GACGCTGACGCCGCGCACCTGCTCGATGTCGCCGCGGGTGACAGGCTGCTTGTAGGCGACGAGCGCAAGCGTTTCCAGGAGCGCGCGGGTATAGCGCGGCGGTTTTTCGTCCCAGAGGCGGCTGACCCACTCGGCAAGCTCCTGGCGCACCTGGAAGCGGTAACCCGAAGCCACGCGCTTCAGCTCCACGCCGCGCTCGGCGGCATCCGCCTCGAGGCTCTTGAGCGCCTCGCGCACCTGCTTGCTGGCGTTGTCCTCATCAAGCTCACCCGGCGCAAAGAGCTTGACCAGGTTGGCGACCGTCAGCGGCCCATCCGAAGCCAGGAGCGCGGCTTCGACAATGCGGCGGATCTGCTCAGCTTCCATCAGCGGAATCCTCTTTGTTGGGTTCAGGCTCACCGCCATAGGTGGTGACAAAATCTTCAGAGAACATCGGCGCCCGCGCGAGCTCCCCCTGCGCGGCGCGCACGTGGATCGGCGCATACGCTTCCGCCTGCACGAACTCGAGCATGCCTTCGCGCACGAGCTCCATGATCGCCAGGAACGAGACGACCACGCCCATGCGGCCTTCTTCCGGCGTGAAGAGCTCGGTGAAGTCGATGAAGTCGCTGGTGGCGTTGACCCGTGCCAGCACCTCACCCATGCGATCGCGCACCGAGAGCGGCTCGAGCTGAATCTCGTGGCTGGCAAACATCTCCGCACGCTTCATGACCTGCGAGAGCGCGAGCAGCACTTCTCTGAGATCCACTTCCGGGTCGGCGTGCTGACGCACGAGCTCGGGCTTGGACGCCTCGGCCAGATAGATGTCGCGCTCCATGCGCGGTATCTCGCTCAGATCCTCCGCCGCGGTCTTGATCTGCTCGTACTCCTGCAGCCGACGGATGAGCTCAGCGCGGGGATCGTCCTCGTCCTCATCGCCAGTGTCGGGACGCGGCAGCAGCAGACGTGATTTGATCTCGGCGAGCATCGCGGCCATGACCAGGTACTCACCGGCAAGCTCGAGCTGCAAGGCCTGCATGAGGTCGATGTACTGCATGTACTGCGCGGTGATCTCAGCCACCTTGATGTTGAGAATATCCAGATTCTGACGGCGGATGAGATACAGCAGGAGATCGAGCGGTCCCTCGAACGTCTCGAGGAACACCTCGAGGGCCTGGGGTGGGATGTAGAGATCGGTAGGCAGCTCCTCGACCGCCTCGCCCTGCACCAGCGCAATGGTTGCGGCGTTTTCGCTGCGCGCCTGATCCAGCTGACGGGGTTCTTCATTCATCGTGCTGACCCTCCTGTCTCAGCGGTGGCTGATGCCGACGGCTTCTTTGACATCTTCCATGGTTTCCCGGGCGACTGCACGCGCTTTGTCCGAGCCTTCCTGCAGGATGGCGTGGACGAGATCGGGATCCTCTTCGAACTGCTGCGCGCGCTGACGATACACCAGTTGCTCCTCGTTGATCGCATCGATGAGCGGCAGCTTGCAGTCGACACAGCCGATACCCGCGGACCGGCAGCCTTCCGCCGCCCAGGCGCGCGTCTCCTCGCTTGAATACACCTCGTGCAGCGCAAAGACGGGACATACCTCGGGGTTGCCGGGGTCTTTGCGCCGACCGCGCTGCGGATCCGTCTGCATTGTGCGGATCTTCTCTTCCACCGATTCAGGCTCTTCGCGCAGCGAAATGTAGTTGTTGTACGACTTCGACATCTTCTCGCCGTCGAGGCCCGGCATCTTGGCGGTCTGCGTCAGAAGCGACTGCGGCTCCGGCAGGATGATGCGACCGCCGCCTTCGAGATAGCCAAAGAGGCGCTCACGGTCGCCGATGGATAGATTCTGCTGCTCGGACAGGAGCGCCCGTGCCCGCTCGAGGGCCTCGGCATCACCCTTCTCGAGAAACTCGCGGCGCAGCTCCCCATAGAGCCGTGACGCTTTTTTGCTCATCTTCTTGACCGCGGCCTCGGCCTGCTCTTCGAAACCCGGCTCGCGGCCGTAGATGTGATTGAAGCGCCGCGCCACTTCCCGGGTGAGCTCCACGTGCGCCACCTGATCCGCTCCCACCGGCACCCAGCCGGCGCGGTAGATGAGGATGTCCGCCGCCTGCAGCAGCGGATAACCCAGAAAGCCATAGGTGGAGAGGTCTTTGTCGTTCAGCTTCTGCTGTTGATCTTTGTAGCTCGGCACGCGCTCGAGCCATGAGACCGGCGTGATCATCGACAGCATGAGATGCAGCTCGGCGTGCTCCGGCACGCGGCTCTGCACGAAGATGGTGGCGGTGCCCGGATTGACGCCCGCGGCAAGCCAGTCGACGACGGTGTCGTAGGTGTGCTGCTCAATCGTCTCGGAGGCGTCGTACTCGGTGGTCAGCGCGTGGTAGTCGGCCACGAAGAAGAAGCACTCGTACTCGTGTTGCAGCTGCACCCAGTTGTTCAAGACGCCATGCAGATGGCCGAGATGGAGACGCCCGGTGGGACGCATGCCAGAGAGAACCCTCTGGTTCGAATCGTTACTGCTCAATCGAGCGCCTTGGGAAACATGAATTCTTCACATTATACGGCGGCGTTCAGTAAAGCTCTATCGCACCTTTGCCCTCGCGCAGTACGCTCGGCGGTGTGTCCGTGAGGTCCACGACCGTGGAGGGCTCGAGGCCGCAGGAGCCGCCGTCGATGATGACGTCCACCTGACGCTGCAGCCGGTCGTAGATCTCGTGCGCATCCGTGAGCGGATACTCGTCGTCCGGCAGCCGCACGGTTGTGGTCATGAGCGGCTCCCCCATGAGCTCGAGGAGCGCCTGCGCAATGGTGTGCTCCGGCACCCTGACGCCAATGGTGCGGCGCTTTTCGTGCACGAGCCGTTTCGGCACCTCGCGGGTGGCGCGCAGGACAAACGTATACGGTCCCGGCGTGTAACGTTTCAGGAAGCGGTAGGCGGAGTTGTCCACCCGCGCGTAGGTGCCAATCTCGGAGAGGTCCCGACACGCCAGCGTGAACTGATGGCGCCGCGGCAGGCGGCGCAGCGCCACAATACGCTCCAGAGCCGACTTGTCGCCAATGTGGCAGGCGAGCGCGTAGGCGGTTTCCGTCGGGTAGACCACAAGCCCACCGCCATGCAGCGTATCCACCGCCAGCTGCAGCAGCCGGCGCTGAGGATTCTCGGGATGTACTTTCAGCAGTTGGGTCACGTCACAAAAACCACAAAACCATCGTTCATCGCGGTCCGACGTGTACTTACAGCCGCGAAGGAATCTTTTATCATCCCCCGCCTCGGGCCACACCGTCGCGCGAAGCCGGCAAGGATAACGATTTTTTATGCAACAGCTACTTGATTACATCGCGATTCTCGCGTTTGTCGTCATCTATTTTCTGACACGCGACATTTTCATCGCCACCGCCGTGCTCATGGTGGGCGTGACCGTGCAGGTTGGCGCTTACTGGCTATTGAAAAAACCGATCGGCAACGAGCTCAAGCTCACGTTCTGGGCCAGCATGATCATGGGCGGCATGACGCTGATTCTGCGTGACGAGACGTTCATCCAATGGAAACCAACCATCGTCAACTGGCTTCTTGCGCTGGTGCTGGTGGGCGCCCATCTCGTGACCCGCACGTTCCTCATCAAAAAGATGCTTGGACAAGTGATGGTGCTGCCGGACAGCGCATGGCGCGCAATGACCTACGGCTGGGCCGGCGGCTTTACCGGCATCGGCGCGTTGAATCTCTGGGTTGCCTACAACTTCTCGATGGATACCTGGGTGACGTTCAAGTTTGTCGGCCTCCTGGGCTTGAGCCTCGTGATGATTGTGCTGACTTTCGTCTATCTCTTCGCCAAGGGTTACCTCAACGAGGAGAACCTGCCAGACGCCAAGGCTGACGCTGAAGGAGGCAATTCATGATCCGCGCCGCGTCCTCAATCATCATCGCCGTGTTGGCCTTTGCCGCCACGCCGGCGTCGGCGGATACGCTCTACATTTCCGATGAGCTCACGGTACCTTTGCGCAGCGGTCCCTCCGGTGGTCACCGCATTCTGCACCGCGGCCTGCCGAGCGGCACCAGGCTCGAATCCCTGGCGGTGGACGAAGCGGCCGGCTTTACCCAGATCCGCACCGAACGCGGCACCGAAGGCTGGATCCGCACGCAATATCTCGTGAGCGAACCCATTGCCAAATTGCGTCTGGCTGCTGCGCAGGCTGAGGCCAACCGCGCCCGCCGTGAGCTCAACGCCGCCCAGGAGCGGATCAGGGAGCTGACCAGCAGCAACCAGCAGCAGTCGAGCGCCAACAATCGTGGTCAGGCGCGGATTTCGGCGCTGGAAGACGAGCTGGCCGAGCTAAAGCGCATTTCCGCCGACGCGATCGAGACCCACGAGAATAATCTGCAGCTGACCGAATCCAACCAGCGTCTGCGCGACGAGCTCGACGATCTGGCGGAAGCCAACGTGCGTCTCGAGGACAACGAATGGAACCAGGCGCTCATGATTGGCGCCGGTCTCATCTTTCTTGGCCTCATCGCCGGTGTGCTCATCAAAGCACGTCCGCAGCGCAGCGCCTGGAACTGATCCGTCATGACCGTGCTGTCCGTCAACCTGAACAAGGTGGCGCTGGTGCGCAATTCCCGCGGCGGCAAGCGCCCGAGCGTCGTCGACGCCGCGCGCACGGTCATCGCCGCCGGGGCTCAGGGCATCACCGTGCATCCGCGCCCCGACATGCGCCACGTTCGTCCGCATGACGTCGACGATCTGGCGGCGCTCCTCGCGGCCGACTATCCGGAGATTGAGTTCAACATCGAAGGTAATCCGAGCGCCGGTCCCACCACGGCCGGCTACCCGGGTTTCGATGCCCTCATCGAGCGCGCCCGCCCGGCCCAGGCAACGCTGGTGCCGGACAGCGACGACCAGCTGACCTCGGACCACGGCTTTGATCTCTCGACGCGGAACGAAAAGCTCGTCGAGCAGATCCAGCGCTACCAGGCCTGGGGCGCGCGGGTCAGCCTTTTCATGGATCCGGACGTCGCCCAGATCGAGGCAGCCAAAGCCCACGGCGCGGATCGCATTGAGCTCTATACCGGGCCGTTTGCGGAAACGTGCTGGGCATACGGCATTGACGACGAGCGCACCCGGGCAAGCTTCACCAGCTATCTCGAAGCCGCGCGCTACGCAAACCAGGTTGGCCTTGGCGTGAACGCGGGGCACGATCTGGATCTCGAAAACCTGCCGCTCTTCAAAGAGATCACCGAAGTGGCCGAGGTCTCTATTGGCCACGCGCTCATCAGCGATGCCCTGGAGATGGGGCTGGAGGCCGCCGTGCGGGCCTACTGCGAGATACTGCAAACGCCCTGATCCCACCGGCTATCGGTGATACTCTCTGCACGTCAAAACGCCTTACCGGGGAGAATACGCATGGCCGACAACAACAATCCGTTTCCAATGCCGGATTTCAACGAGCTCTTGAAACAGATGCAGATGCCGGGCGTCGACCTCGAATCGCTGATGCAGGAAGGGCAGAAAAACATCGAAGCGGTGCAGGAAGCCAACCGCGCCGTGGCTGAAGGCTGGCAGACGCTGACCCAGAAGCAGATGGAGATCTTTCAGGAAACCATGCAGCGCTGGGTGGAGAACATGCAGGCGGCGAGCAGCGGCTCACCGACCGAGAACATGGAAAAGCAGGCGGAAGCCGCGCGCGAGGGATTCGAGCAGGCGCTCACCAACATGCGCGAGCTTGCGCAGATTGCCGCCGATTCGCAGATGAAAGCCATGGACATCATGCGCCAGCGCTTCGAAGAGAACATGCGCAGCATGATGCCGGGCAACAAGCAGGATTAGTCTCTCGGCCTAGTGCGTCCGCACCACGCCCAGCAGGCGGGCGCAAGGTGTCATTTCGAATTTGTGCCAGTCGTCCGGATCCTGCAGGAGCCGGTCGGCGACCACGTGCAGTACTCCCGGGTGCATGGCCATACCCGTGTGACTGCCCAGAATCTCGATGTTCTCAGCCGTATCTGACGGTTCGCTGATGCAGGTCTGCCAGCTCACCACGCCGTCGGTTTTACTGTAAATGGCGGTACTCGGCTGCGGCAGCGGTCCGCTTTCGCGCTCGGTTTTCGCCATCTCGCGCATCTCCTCGACGCTCAAGCCCGACAGCTCCTCGAAGAGGCGCGCCACCAGCGGATTGGTGTCGCCGCGGGACTCGGCGGCAAAGGGGCTGCCGAGCGTAATGACGGAACGCACAGCATCGGGAAACTCCCGCGCGAGCTCGTGCGCAAACACCCCACCAAGGCTCTGACCAATCAACGTGATGGGCCGGTCGTAGACTTTGAATAACCGGTACAGGCGCCGGCCAAAGCGTTCGATGAGCTCGGGATGCCCGTGGTTGCGGGAGAGCAGCCAAGGCTGGGCAGGATAGCCGAGACGGGTGAGAAAACGGCGCAGCGCCAGGGTTGAATCGTCCGCGCCGAGGAAACCCGGCAGCACAATGACCGGCTGGCCGTTACCTTTCTTGGCGGTAGCGAATAATGCTGGCCAGGTGACGGAAAGCGCACCCAGCTCCATGGCGACGCGTGGAAACTCTACGGCGGCCAACAACCCGGACGGACGCCGTGTCGCAGTCTGCAAATTACCTGCTCCTCTCCAGAACCTTTTCAGTTTGGTTGACAAATGCCGGCGCGTCAAACGCCCCGCCGTGTCGAAATAGTAAGGAAACTGGTGGAAATCCACTACAAATCCAACGGCGACGCTGAGCCTTACGCGTGTTAAAAAGGCGGCATAACAAAAACGTAACGGGCGGCATTGGAGTTGCACCCGTTGAGGGAGGATCCGTGAGACTCAGCGATCACGACGCGTCGTTTCTGTATTCGGAAACGGCAAGTGGTCCCATGCACGGCGCATCGCTGCTGGTGCTCGACGGCGAGCTGTCGTTCGAGACCGTGCATGAGCACATCAATTCCCGGCTGCACCTGGTGCCCCGGTTTCGCCAGCGGCTGGTGTACGTGCCGTTCAATCTGGCCCACCCGAAGTGGGTCGATGACCCCAAGTTCAACCTCGACAACCACGTCATTGCCCACAACCTGGCTGACGGCGCGAGCCTCGACGATGCAATCGAAGCGTGCATGAAGCTCGTCGAGCCGATGATGGATCGCGACAAGCCCCTCTGGCGACTCTACGTCATCAACGGCGTGCCCGGACACACGGTGCTGCTGCAGCTTGGCCATCACGCGATGGTCGACGGCGCCTCGGGCATCGACATATCGCTCCTGCTTTTCGACCTGGCGCCGGATGCGCCGGCGCCGCCGCCCCCGGACAGCCCATGGGAGCCTGAACCCCTGCCGGGCTCCGCCGAGCTCATCTCCGAGGCGGCCGCCGAGCGGGTTCAGACCGTCATGTCGCGTTCGCCGCTGCGGCGCGACGCCTGGAGCGAAGAGCGGCGCGATCTCTTGTGGCGGGCCGCCGAATCGATGACACGCTTTGTGGCGGAGCCGGTCATCACCGCGCCCTGGAACGCCGCCGCGGTGGGTCCCAAGCGGCGCCTCATGTGGCGCAAGTACAGCTTTGCCGACTTTCGCAGCATCCGCCGTGTCTTCAACGGCACCGTCAACGACGTTGTCATCGCCCTCGTTGCCGAGGCCGCCGCGCGCTATCTGGCGGCCCACAACGAGAACGTGCGCGGCGGACATCTGAGGCTCATGTGTCCGGTCAGCGTGCGCCGCGAGGACGAGCACGGTGCGCTCGGCAATCGCGTCTCGGGCATCTTCCCGATCGTCTCGGCATCCCCGAAAGACATCGTCGACCGCCTGGCCAAAGTGCGCTACGAGATGGAGCACATCAAGCACAATCGCGAGGCCCAGGCGCTCGAGATGATGGCAGAGACCGTGCCGTCGGTGCCGCCGATGATCATGGCGCCCACGTTGATGGTCGGCAGCAACCTCGATCCAACCCGGCTGGCGGCGCGTTTTCCGGCGCCGGTGCCGCCGACTTTCGGTTTCCGCCGGCCGCCGCTCCTCGGCTTCAACTTCACCTGCACCAACGTGCCCGGCGTGCAGGTGCCGCAGTACATTGCCGGCGTCGAGGTGAAGGACATGATGGCGATTCTGATGCTCGGCGGCACGCTCGGCTTCGGCGTGGCGGTGCTGAGCTACAACCAGAACCTCTATTTCAACTTCGTTTGCGACCCCCACGTCATGCCGGACCTCGAGATCATGGTCGAGGGTGTAGACGATGCCTTCGATGAGCTCATGTCCGAGGTGGCAAGTCGAACGGCCGCCGCAAGCGCATAAAGAACAAGAAAACTAGGATCCTTCCCATGTCAGACCTGGCCCATTCCCTGGAAAAACTGCGATCAACCTACCCGCACGACGTGACGCTGACCGACGGCAGCGAAGCCAATCTGCGCCTGGCGAGCCGCGATGATTTCGACGGGATTCTGCAGTTCGCGCGCGGTCTCCCGGAGGACGACCTGCTCTTCCTGCGCGTCGACATCACGGAACCGGCGGTTGTCGACAACTGGCTGTCCAACATCGAGGCCGGCACCACGCTTTCCATCATTGCCTACGACGACGATGGGGTTGCGGGCTATGCGACCGTCGACCGCAATCCCGCGCGCTGGACGCGCAGGGTCGGTGAGATTCGTGTCAACGTCGCGCCTCGCTGCCGGGCCAAGGGCCTCGGCCGTCACCTGACCGCGCAGATCTTCGATTTTGCGCGGGCGCTCGATCTGAAGAAGCTGATGGCGCAGATGACCATCGACCAGGCCGGCGCGCAGGCGGCGTTCAAACACTTGGGGTTTGTGCCCGAGGCGGTGCTTGCCGACTATGTGGAGGACCGCAACGGCGATCCGCGGGATCTGGTCATCATGTCTTATGACGTGGACGGCTTCACCGATCAGATGGACGAGCCGATTCACCTGTAGGCGCGCGCTCAGCCGTCAAACGCGTCGCTCAATCCAAAGAGCGCCATTTTGCTCTGTACCGCCTCGACGTCGTGACTCAGGATCACGAGATCGTGGAGGCTGCCGTCCTGATCGCGGACATGGTTCTTGAGGAGCGCCTCGGCGCGGAAACCCAGATCTTCGAACACCTGGATGGCCGCTTCCTGCTCGGCCGTCATGTGGGCAATGAGCTTCTTGAGTCCAAGACTGAGCGCCAGCAGAAAACTCTCCTGCACCAGCACGCGGCCAAGCCCCCGCTGGCGTTCTTCGGCAGCGAGGAGCACGCGCACGTCCCCCACGTGGGATGAGAAGGACAGCGGATCGCTCACCACCGCCGAGCAGCCGACAATGTTGTCGTCAGCAAGCGCAAGCAGACTCGGGGTGTGCCCGGACTCGATTTCCCGCACCCAGGCGGCCATGACCGGCGCGGCGCTGATGTCGCGGCGCAGGAACAGGAGATCGTGTCGCGGTAAGCGGCCGGCAAAGGCCAGCACCGCTTCCTCGTCGCTCGGCTGCATGAGGCGCAGCTCCACGCTGCCACCGGCAGGCAGCTGCACGGTGCGCGGATAGCGCGTGTCGATGTCGATGTCCGCGCTCATGTCGAGCGCACGCTCAGCCAGGCATTGAGCGCCGGCCACATGCGGCGTACCGCATTCGGTCCGGCAATGAGGCTGACGTGGCCGCCTTTGAGGAGGATTTCCTCCTTGTCGGTGGAACCGACTTTGTCGAGGAGCGCCTTGGTCGAATCCCGCGGCGCCAGGTGGTCGTGCTCCGCCACGATGCTCAAGAGCGGCACCGTCACGTTGGCAATTTTTGCTTCGCGGCCGCCCACCACCAGCTCACCCGTGTAGAGCTTGTTACCCCAGGACAGCTCCTTGGTCGTTTCCCGCATGTATTCACCCGCCAGCGGCAGCGTCTCGTCGCCCCAGCGCTGGAACGCCCGGTAGGACTTGACGAACTCGTCGTCGAACATCTGATCCCAGAGCCTGAGCTGCCCCGCCACCCGCTGCGCCGGGCGCTGCATTTCGAACATCTGCGTGACCGCCTCGGCGGGCACGACGCCCAGCGTATCGACGAGCCTGTCCACATCAAAATAGCGCGGATCGTTCCACGTCTGGGTCAGTCCCATGCCGTGCATGTTGAGCGGCGTGGTGAGGCAAACGAGATTCTTCAGCGGCCCGTCGGTGTGGGTGGCCGCGTAGATGAGCGACAGAATGCCGCCCATGCAGTAGCCGATTACCGAGACGTCCGGCTCACCGCTGTCCGCCACAATCCGGTCGATGCAGGTGGGAATGAAATCCTGCGTGTAGTCGGCAAGAGTCAGCCCGCGTTCTTCCTGCGTGGGGGGGTCCCAGTCGATGACGTAGACGTCGAATCCTTTCTTCAAGAGGTACTCGACCATGCTCTGACCCGGCGCCAGATCAAACACGAACGCCTTGTTGGTCGTTGCCATGACCAGCAGCACCGGTACGCGATACACCTCGTCAGATAGCGGATGGTAGTGGTAAAGACGCAGCGTGCCGCGGGTGTAAAGCACGTCCTTCGGCGTCAATCCCACGGGCTGCGGCGGCGCGTTGGCAAGCTCGATGGAGCGGCGGCCGCGCGCAATCGTGCGCTGCACGAAGGTCTGCATGGTCTCCAGGATGTTCGCGTCGAGGGGCGAAGATTCACTCATTGCTCTTCTCCTTGCTCTTTTTCTGCGCAGCCTTTTTCTTGCCGTTACCGCCCTGCGACGCGGCAGCGGCCTCCCTGAGCTCGGCAGGTGGTTGCTTCGTGCGCGGCGGGCGCTTGACGGGCGTCGGCTGGCTGGCCGGGCCGTTACCGAGCGACTCTTCAATGCGCTCCAGACGGCGGTCGAGGCCGGCCACCGCTTCGCTCAGGCGCAGCACGTCGTCCCGGGTTGGCATGTTCAGGTTGGTGAGAATCTGCGTCATGGTCTCGGCGAACATGCGCTGGGCGTTGAGCTGGCTTTTCTGGAACTCGTTCATGGCCTGGCTGAAGCCTTCGGTGCCCATGAACTGGTTGGCCAGGGAGTCGAAATTCCGCTCCCATTGGGTCACCCAGTCGCGAAAAAGCGCGCTCGGATCCGGCGGCGTATCTTTGGCCATAGGTCACTGTCCTCCCTTTGTCGGTGCAGTTTATCAGACTCCCCGTGTCAGTCAGCTTGGTTGACACCGGCCGGAGAAAGGTTTGCGGGGGCAGACGCAGGCGCTACCATACGCGCCATGAAAATCCGTCACATTATTTGCGGCATCATCGCCGCGTTCACCGTTGGCGTGAGCAGCCTGGCCGCTGCCGACAATCCGCGGGTGCAGATGGTCACGGACTACGGCGTGATAGAGATTGAGCTGATGCCTAAACTCTCGCCGCAAACCGTCGCCAATTTCCTCGAGCTCGTGGACAACAAATTCTACGACGGCCTGGTGTTCCATCGCGTCATCGCCAACTTCATGATCCAGGGCGGCGGCTACACGCCGGACCTCACCTACAAGCCCGGACCGAAAACGGTCGTCAACGAATCCTTCAATGGCGTGAAAAATACTCGCGGCACGGTTGCGATGGCGCGCCTCAACGATCCGGACTCCGCAGACACGCAGTTCTTCATCAACGTCAAAGACAACACCCATCTCGATGCCGCAGGCGGCAAGGCGGGATACACCGTGTTTGCCCGCGTCGTCGCCGGCATGGACGTAGTGGACAAGATCGAGCTCGTGAACACGCACCTGTCGCGTGGCATGGCCGCGGTGCCGGAAGAACCGGTGATCATCATCGAGGTGAAGCGCGTAGCAAGCTGACGCGCGCTCCACCGCAAGCGCTGGGCCGGCGGCGAATTTGTTGTAGAATGCGCCGCTTTTGCGTTCACAAGAAGACACTATGCCTACCTATGTCATCGCGCTGGCGAGCGCCCTTCTGCTCGCCGCGCTCGTTACCGAAACCGTCTCGAGATTCTGGCCGGACAGCTACCTCGCGCTACTGATCGTCACCGCGGCCGCGCTCATCATCAATGGCCTTTTCAACGCGCGCCTCAGCCAGCGCGAACCGGTCGCCGCGGACACCGCCCGCAGCGGTAAAGGCTCGAGCAAAGACAGCAACCGCAACCGTTCGCGGCAGGACAGCCGCCGCAAAGAAGGTAAAAAGACCAACGGCAGAGATGCACGCGCGGCGGAAAAACAAAAGCCCAAACGCGAAACGCCCAAGCGCGAGGACAACGCGCCGCGCGGTCCCGAGGAGACCGGCGAGGTCAAATGGTTCAACCGCTCCAAGGGTTACGGGTTCATCATCCGCGAAAACGGCGATGAAATATTCGTGCACCAGCGCTCGATCGTTAACACCGGCGGCAGCCGCCAGCGTCCGGTGCTGCAGGACGGACAGAAGGTGAAGTTTGTCGTGGCCCACCTGGAGAAGGGCGCGCAGGCGGAAAACGTCCAACCGCTGGATTGAGCAATGCTCGTCAAAGCCATTCTCAGTGAGCGGATCGAAGCGGCGTTCGCGCAGCTTGGCCTCGACGGTCAGGCCCTCGTGCAAAACGCCGCGCGCCCGGAATTCGGCGACTACCAGGCCAACGGCGTCATGGCTGCCGCCAAGCGCGCGGGAAAAAATCCGCGGGAGGTGGCCGCCGAGGTGCTGGACGTTCTCGAACTCGACGGCATCGCCAGCAACGTCGAGATTGCCGGACCCGGTTTTCTGAACATCACGCTGGATCCTGAGTTTCTCGCCGACAACACCGCGGGTGTGGTGGACGCATCCGTCCCGCTGCAGACGATTGTGGTGGATTACTCCGCGCCCAACCTTGCAAAAGAGATGCACGTCGGGCATCTGCGCAGCACCATCATCGGCGACTGCCTGGTGCGGGTGCTCGAAGCGCAGGGGCACAACGTCATCCGCCAGAATCACGTGGGTGACTGGGGCACTCAGTTCGGCATGCTGCTGACGTACCTCAACGAGACGGGTGACGATTCCGACGACCTCGCGGATCTGGAGAACTTCTACCGCGCCGCCAAACAGCGTTTCGACGCGGACGAGGACTTCAAGACCCGCAGTCGCGAGGCGGTGGTTGGTCTGCAGGGCGGCGACCCCGAAGCGTTTGCCACGTGGCAGCGCTTCATCGACATCTCCATGTCACATTGCCAGGAAATCTACGATCGCCTCGGCGTGACGCTCAAGGCTGAGCACATTCATGGTGAAAGCGCCTACAACGACGCGCTGCCGGGCATCATCAGCCAGCTCGACGAGGCCGGTCTCCTGCAGGAATCCGAGGGCGCCCAGTGCGTGTTCCTGGATGAGTTCAAGAGCAAGAAAGGCGACATCCTGCCGGTCATCGTGCAGAAATCCGACGGCGGCTATCTCTACACCACCACCGATCTTGCCGCCATCCAGTACCGCACGGGCAACCTCAAAGCCGATCGCGTGGTGATCTTCACCGACGCGCGGCAGACGCTGCACTTCAAGCAGGTGTTTGCAGTCGCCGAGCGCGCCGGCTTCATCGCCAACGACGCTCACCTCGAGCACATGCCTTTCGGCGCCATGCTCGGCGCGGACGGCAAGCCGTTCAAAACCCGCGAGGGCGGCGTCGTGAAGCTGGCAGAGCTGCTGAATGAGGCGCAGGAACGCGCCACGGCGCTCGTCAAAGAGAAAAACCCCGACATCGATACGGCCATGGCGGCTGAGCTCGGCGGCCGCATCGGCATCGGCGCCATCAAGTACGCGGATCTCTCCAAGAGCCGCACCAGCGACTATGTCTTCGACTGGGAGCAGATGATCAGCTTCGACGGCAACACCGCACCCTATCTGCAGTATGCCTACACGCGCATCAAGAGCGTTTTCACCCGCGGTGAGGTCGACGCGGCATCACTGCCGGATCGGGCAATCGCCGTGGACGAGGCAGAGCGCAAGCTGGCGGTTGCCATTGCCGGTTTCAACGACACGCTCGCGGCGGTAGCGGCTGAGGGTCAGCCGCATCTGCTGTGCGGGTACCTCTTCGAGCTCGCGCAGACCTTCTCGCAGTTCTACGAGGAGTGTCCCATCCTCACGAGCGAAGGTGACGTGCGCACTCGCCGGCTGGTGCTGGCGCGCCAGGCGGGCGATACGCTGAACAAAGGATTGGGGCTGCTGGGAATCGACGTCGTCGATCGGATGTAACCTGGTCAGACCGGACGGCCCTCATTCACAGACGTAGAGTTTCTCCGTCCAGGTGCCAAGGCGTCCGTGATCGACCATGTTGTAGCGACCCGTTACGGTTTTGTAGCCACAACGAGAACGCATTTCTTCGTAGGCGTCGTAGTTTGGATTGGCGTCACACTTGGCGGCACGCGTCGCCGATTCGCCAAAACTACCGGTGCGAGTCGGCGCCAAGTACGCATTCGCGCGGCACAGATGCACCTGGCGCTCGCGCTCCTGCCTGGCCCGCTCCATCGCGGCGAGTTGCTTGCGATAAATCTCGGCTTCTTTCTGCTCAGGGGTAAGGGCCATCCAGCGCCGGACTTCGGCTTCGATTGCAGCATCGCGGGCAGCCGCCACGCGCGCTTGACCTTCGGCTTTCTTGCGAGCGTGGAGTTGCGCCGCCAATGGGTAAGCGCTTCGGTTGTAAGCGAGAATCTGGCCCAGGCCACAATAGGGAAACGCCTGATTGCCCAGCACGCGCCTCGTATCGCATTGCCGCTTGCTGGGGACCTCAACGGGTACTTTGCCTGCTTTGACCAGCTCCGCCCGATAAAAGGCATCCAGACAGACCAGCGCTTCTTCGGTTGCAACCTCGCTCATGTAAGCAACGTTGGGAATACACGATTGCCAGGACACAGGATTGGCCGGGAGATTGTATAAAGGCGCACACCCCGCTCCGAGGAACGCAAAGCAAACAAAAAGGAGTCGTCTGACCATGTCCATTACCTGACCGATGCTCGAGTCCGGCGGCAATATGCCGCGTGAGCGATCAGATATTAGCGTCGTCGGGAAAAAGCGTTCTGTGACATGGTTCGCAGATTGTTTCCCGCCTCAAAAGGCCACTCCGGGAGTGCGCAAATCCGGCGCTGTCGCAAAAGGCCTGATGCCAAATGCCGGATAAATCTCACTCGGGTAGTAGAAGACGCCATCTTTAACCACCATGCG
>JAAUXY010189450.1_pt1 | contig 15001 bp, 16 predicted proteins | sample 7278121 | NCBI WGS metagenome assembly JAAUXY01 (sample SAMN14350117, study PRJNA611818) | marine sediment metagenome | isolation source: surface marine sediment (1.8m) | place: French Polynesia: Moorea | collected 2018-08 | reverse complement strand
TGCCAGACCAGCGCCTGCAAACAAGCCCTTGAACATGCGCGCCGCGCGCACGCCTTCACTGACCATGACCATCTCCCCTTCCGCCTCGGCCAGGCTCTGACCGCGACCCAGACGCTCGCCCATCTCACGATTGCGGCCGTGCGGTGAGGTGGCGGTGACGAAGAGATCGCCAATACCCGCTGCGCTGAGCGCCGTGTCAGGCGCGGCGCCCAGCTCAGGCAGAAGCCGCACGGCTTCCCGATAACCCGCAGTGAAGACGGCCGCCTTCAGGTTATCGCCGCCGCGGCCGTCTTCTTTGAGACCGTCGACGACGCCACAGGCAAGCGCAATGACGTTTTTGAACGCCCCCCAGTACTCCGCGCCGAGCGGATCGCTTGCTGCCGCAAGCGTCAGCGTTTTTGTCGTGAGCAGCGATGCCATGCGCGCGGCCAGATCAGCATCGTCGCTTGCCACCAGCGCTGTTGTATAGACACCCCGGGCAAGCTCCGGCGCAATGGTTGGGCCCATCATGACGCACAGGGAGATGTCGAGATTCGCCGCGGCAAGCTTCTCCTCGATGACATCGGAGATCAGCCGATCGCCCGGGGCCAGGCCTTTGGCCAGATCAAGCAGAATCTGGCCGTTCTCGAGATGCGGCACGAGGTCGTCCACCACGCCAAGCACAACGCCCGAAGGCAGCGCAAGCACGACAATGTCCGCACCTTTTACCGAGGCGGCAATGTCCATCGACGCCTGCAATCCTTCCAGCACAACTCCTGGCAGGTACTTTTCATTGATGCTCGAAGCTTCGAGGGTCGCATACACCTCTTCCTCGACGGTCCACCCGCGCACGTCGTAACCCGCTTCGAGCCAGTTACGCGCCAGCGCCGTTCCGAAGTTGCCCAACCCCAGCACCGCAATGTCCGTCATGCCGCTTCTCCGCGTCAGTTTTCCAATTCTTCCAGCTTGATCAAAAGCCGCACCAGATCCGCCAGCGACCGTGAGCCGGTCTTCTGCATGACGTTGCTGCGGTGGATCTCTACCGTTCGTTCGCTGATACCGAGCTCTATGGCGATCACTTTGTTGGCCTGACCGCTCGCCACGCGTTTGAATACTTCCTGCTCGCGGGGCGTCAGATCCGCCACCCGCTCGCGATAGCTTTCCAGGTCCGCCGCCTCGCCGCGATGCTGAGCATCGAGAGACAGAGCCTCCTGTATGCGATCCAGCAGCTCCTGATCGCGGAAGGGTTTGCGCAGGAAGTCCACCGCGCCCCGCCGCATGGCTTCGACCGCCATGGGAATGTCGCCGTGGCCGGTGATAAATACGATGGGGACGTCGATTTCCATCGAGACGAGTTTTTCCTGCAGCTCCAGCCCGCTCATGCCCGGCATGCGGATATCCAGCACCAGACAATTCACTTCGGCAGGGTTGACCTCGTCGAGAAACGACTGCGCGTCCGGGTAAGTGGCGTATGGGATGTCCACGGTCTCCAGCAACATGCCTATCGAGTCGCGTACCGCCTCGTCGTCATCGACGATGTACACCTTTTCCCCATTACTCATTCTCATCTCCAACGGGCAGCACAAAAAAGAAAGTACAGCCGTAATCTTCGTTATTCTCGAAATTCAAGTCTCCGCCATGCTCGCGCATGATGGAACGGCAGATCGACAGGCCCATCCCCATACCTTCCTTTTTCGTCGTGTGAAAGGGGCTGAAGATCATCGGCTTGTTTGCCTCGTCGACGCCGGAGCCACTGTCGATGACAGAGACCCGCACGCGCGCAGTCGCCTGCTCCGCCCGCGTCCGCACGACAACCTCCGTCCCATGCGCACAATCAATCTCCTGCATGGCGTCAATGGCGTTCCTGATCAGATTGAGCGCCACCTGCTGTATCTGCACAGGGTCACAATAAACTACAGGTAGATCTTCTTGAAGGTCGAAGGTCAACTCGACGCTGTGCAGACGGGCGTCGGGAGCGGCCAGGTGCACGAGATCCCGCATCAGCTCGTTGAGATCGACAAGCTCCTTCTGGCTACCCTCATGCCGCACAAAGCGCTGGATACGTTCGATGACCGCACCCGCGCGCAGCGACTGATCATTCAGCTTGCGGAGTCCGTCACGAACGCGCTCGAGGTCGCAGTCCTCTTTCTGCAGGAGCTTCTGACAGGCTTGTGCGTACGCGGCGATGGCCGTGAGGGGCTGGTTGATCTCATGCGCGATGCTTGCCGTCATCTCCCCCATCGTGCTCAAGCGACCGACTCTGGCAAGACGCTCACGCTGCTCGAGCAGCGCTTCCTGATTGGCTTTGGTTTCCGAGAGGTCGCGGATGATGCCGGCAAAATAGCTGCCCCGCTCCGTTTTGATTTCACTAACCGCCAGATAAATCGGGAAGAGCGTTCCGTCTTTCTTGAGCGCGCTGAGCTCCCGGCCGATGCCGATGATGCGCGCCTCGCCGGTTTCGAGAAAGTTATCCACGTAGCGCTGGTGCCGGCTGTGGTGCGGCTCCGGCATGAGCATGTCGACCGACCGCCCCAGGAGCTCGCTGGCGGCGTAGCCAAACAGCGTTTCCGTGGCCCGGTTGACGGACTGCATGATCCCCCCTGCATCGATGGTGATGATGGCGTCCACCACGGAATCCAGCACTTCGATGGCATTGTCCACGAGCCACCGCTGATCGGTTCCTATCACCCTGCCTCCCCGCTGCGCAGCAAAAAGTTGCCGTTAGAGCGCATTCAAACCTCCGTCGATGAGAAATTCACTGCCCGTGGAGTATGCGCTCTCGTCGCTGGCGAGAAACAGCGCCATGCGGGCCACCTCCTCGGCCTGCGCGCTGCGCCCGAGCGGTGTGCGCTTGATGAGCTTTTCGTTGTTGCCGCCGAGCTGCTCCGCCATTGGCGTTTCGATGAGCCCGGGGTGGATGGAATTCACGCGCACGCCCTTGCGCGCAAGCTCCACTGCCGCGGCCTTGGTCATGCCGCGCACCGCCCATTTTGACGCACCATACGCCAGCGCTCCGGCGGCCGCCCGCATACCCGCAAGCGACGAGACGTTGACGATCGATCCCTTGCCGCTCTTTATCAGCAGCGGCGCAAACGTGCGCATGCCGAGAAAAACGCCGGTGCAGTTGATGTCCATGACCTCCTGAAATTCTTCGAGCGGCGTGTCGATCATCCTGTTGCGTCGGAAAATCCCGGCGTTGTTGAGCAAGACGTCAAGGCGTCCGTGCGCACTCTCCACCTCCTCCGCAAGCGCCTGCCAGCTTTTCTCATCCCGCACGTCCAGATGGCGGTAGGTGCCGCCTATCTCGTCGGCCAGCTGCCGCCCTTCTTCATCCAGCACATCGGTCAGCCATACCTCGGCACCCTCCCCGGCAAAGAGGCGTGCTTCCGCAGCCCCCTGTCCTCTGGCGGCGCCGGTAATTACACATACCTTGTCGTCGAGCCTGGCCATGACACCTCCCGCGTTCTTCAAGTTCTTGCTTCCGGACTCAGAAATCCCGGAGCTTATAGGCCAGCTCCGTGAGCCATGTTGCAGGATCGGGAGACTGCTCAGGGTCGGTCAAATACGATTCCAGCCTGGCCGCCCAGACCTCCCCACGCACGTCGAACTCGAGGCTCTGCTCCGACGCCCACGCCTGCAGCGCCGCGTTGCTTTCCAGTAAACCATCGAACGAACCTCGATGGACGGCAACGGCGTAGCTGCCGGCGGGGAAAATCCCGCTCACAATTCGATCGGTGCCGGATAGCTCTGTCGCGGTCGGAATACCCACCTCCAGCTCGCAGACGCCTTCCATATCGATCTTCACATAGCGTATGAACGGCGCGCCAGCCATGACCGCCTGCACCTGCGATAGATGGCCTGCCACTTCCGGCCACAGCACCGGCAATACCGAGTCGAGCTCGTCAAGACGAACCTCAGCCGCGATTGCCGCATACGGCTGTGCATGCCGCTCCTGGATTTCCGGCAATGCCGACATATCTCCCCTCCCAGCGCGCAGCTTACGCCATCTGGTGTCGGCGTTCACCCATGCGTCGGGAGGGGAGGAAAGGCGCGGGCGCTAGCTTGCAACGGCCTCAGGGTAGCTGCGCGTTGACCCGACGTAGCGAGCTGCAGGCCGGTAGATCCGGTTGTCCTGTCTGCTCTCGAGGAAGTGAGCGACATAGCCAAAGGCCCTGGCCATTGCGAAGCCCGAGGTGAAAAAGTGATTGGGCAATCCCAGCACCCGGTAGACGAGACCTTTATAGAACTCGACGTTGGCGTGCAGCGGTTTGCCGCGGGCCTGCATCTGTTCGCTGAACCGCTCGTCGATCGCCCGCAGGACGTCAAAAGTCCGCTCGTGATCCGTACCGACGCTCAATCGCTCGGCCCAGTCCTGCAGGTAATGTGCGCGAGGGTCGCGTACCCGATACTCACGGTGACCCATACCCGGGATTTTGCCGTTTTCCGCCAGCGTCTGATCCACGTATGACCGCGCGGCCTGCACCGAACCGAGGGTATCGGCGATGTTCAAAACGGCCTCGTCCGCACCACCGTGAAGCGAGCCGGACAACGCGGCAATGCCAGATGCAATGGCCGCCTCTACTGGCGCGAGCGTCGAGGCGACGACCCGAGCGGCAAACGTCCCGGCGTTGAAGCTGTGCTCGAGCTGCAGGATCTGCGCGACGTTGAAAGCCTCCACCAGGCGGGGATCCTGTGCTGATCCGATAGCAGCCAGAAAACGCGTGGCGTAATCGCTGCCTGGATCGAGCTCGACGGCGCGCCGCTTGAGGTGCGTCGCGACGACAGCGGGTAGCTTTGCAGCCACGTGAATACCCTGATCACCCTCACCGAAGCCGAGGGGATCGCAACGGGACAGCAGCGGCACCATGCCCTGCAGCAGCTGCATGGGATGCAGACCGGCATCTGCACCCAGCACGAGTGCAGTTTCCGCGGTCGTGAGATTGGCCGACTGCGACAGCATCGTCTCCAGCGACGTGCCGGGATTGCCGGTGACGACAAGCGCCGCCACTTCGGCAAAAGGCCGCGCCACCAGATCTGCAATATCGCAGCCGCGGTAGCTCAAACGTCCATCCGCTGCGACGTCGGAGATTTCGGTGTCCTCAATGACGACACCAGCCAGTCCTTTCGCGACATCGGGCATATCGTTCCTCCTGATAACTCGGTTGAGCAAAGGTCGTGCAAGGGCCTTCAGGTTAAGCCCTGAGCGCCGGCTGACCAGACTGCCTGGCTTCTTAAACTATCCGATTCGCTTATATTTCTACTGATAAGAGACTCAAAACGATCTCTCTATAAGTAAAACTGATAGAACTGCCGATAAAATTACCCTATGGTGGACTCCGTCATTCACCTGGATTGCACGCCGTCATGCAGATAGAGCGCCACGAAGCGCGGGTTCTCGATGCCGTGATCGAGGCGGGTGGATTCAGTCGCGCCGCTGAGCGCCTGAGCTTGTCCCAGTCCGCCGTGAGTCAGGCAATCGCGAATCTCGAGCACAAGCTGGGCACCCAGCTCATCGTCCGCGGCCGCCGTCCCGAGCTCACGGAAGCGGGACGGCGCCTGCACGCATTTGCCCGCCTGCTGCAGACTGAAGAACGCGAGGCGCTGCAGGACATCGAACTCATCCGCACCGGTGCGCTGACGACGTTGAGCCTCGCCACCAACTCGATGGTCAATCGTTACTTTGCCCGCACCCTTCTATTGCAGTTCTGCGAGCAGAATCCGCTGACCCGTCTCAAGCTCGATGTCGTGCCGAGCAAAGAGATCATCTATGGCGTCGACGAGGGCCGTTGGGAGCTCGGTTTCGGGCCCTTCCAGTCATCCATGCCGCAGCACTTCGAAACGCGCGTTTACTTCAACGAGCAGAGGCTGCTTGCGGTTCACGAGAACCATCCGCAATTCGATTCCCTGATGACCGATCCGGCCGCGGTCCTCGCCGACGTGACTCTATTGACCTCTTATCTGGACGAAGTAACAAAGCGTTCAGAGGCTAAGCGCCTGAGCGACCAGTTCGCCGCCGTCTGGGAGGTCAGTAATCTCGATCTGCGTCTGGCACTCGCCGCTGCCGGGAAAGGCGTCACTTACCTGTCCAATCGGCTGCTGGAGGATTCGCCGGGCATGCGGGCGGTGACGGGTTTACCCCAGGCCAGCATTCCCCGCGAAGTAGGCATTTACTTCAACCGACACGAACCGCTGTCGACCGGCGCACGCCACTTCCTCGCCATCTGCGATCGCCAGTTCGCAACCGGAGCCGCCGAGCGTAGCGACGCGCCTTAGTTTTTGGCTTAGGCTATGGGTTGGAAGAGGAGAGCAACCCGCAAACATGTCGCAGCGTGACATCAACTGCCGTTCGTTCAGCGTGTATCTGAAATTGATGCGCGAACGCGGCATTGCGATCGACGACATCTGCGATGGTCTCAACGTAACGCTCGACGAAGCGCTCGACCCCAGGACCTGGCTGGACTGGCCAACCGCGTGCATCTTCATGCAGAGACTCGAAGACTACATTGGCGGGCCGCTGGCCGTGGCCGATTTTTCCTTCGACGCAACTGCCCCGCTGAACGCTTCCTTCTACGCGCCGCTGTTCCGCCTGGTTGTTACGCCCTACCAGCTCTATCGCCTTGCGGTAAAAGTTGTAGCACCCGGCAACTGCCCGTACCACGACGCACAAATCACGCGGCTCGATGATCAAACGTTAAACGTCGTGTTATCAATCCCGGATACGGGGCCAGGCAGCGAGACATTTTTCCGCACCGCCGACGGCTTTTTCCGAGCGCTGCCTACGATTCTCAATCTGGAACCCGCTGGTGTAACATCAACCATCGGCCCGCATCGCGGTGAATACACAATCAGAATAGGCCAGAGCCTATCCATGTGGACAAAAATAAGACGCATGCTGTCGCCGCGCTCGCGCGCAGCTGCGATCGAAGAACTGGAGTCCCAACAACGTCAGCTCAGCGAAAACAATCGCGAGCTGCAGCGCGCGTATGACGAGATCAAGGCACGGGAGCAACGGCTCACCGAGGAGCTCGAAGATCGCGCTCGAATGCAGGAAGCCTACGAGCTGCAGGAAGAGCAGCTGCGCCAGTCGCAGAAGATGGAGGCCATGGGCAAGCTCTCCGGCGGCATGGCCCACGATTTCAACAATCATCTCACCGTGATTCTGCTGTATGCCGAAGCCACCCTCCAGGCGACGGATCTCGACAGCGCCAAGCACTACGCCGAGAAGATACGCGATGCGGCGATGACCTCGGCCAGCCTGACCAAGCAACTGCTGGCGTTCGCGCGCAAGCAGATGCTGAAACCCAAGGTGCTCAACCTCAACGACCTCGTCGCCAAAATGGACGACATGCTGCGTCGCACGCTCGGCGAGCGCGTTGATCTCGATTTTGTCCGCGGTGCGGGTCTCGGCAAGGTTCGAGTCGACCCTGCGCAGCTGGAACAGGCCCTGGTCAACCTCGTCATCAACGCGCGCGATGCCATCGGCGATGGGACCGGCTATCTCACCGTGGAGACCGCAAACGTCTATCTCGACCGGAGCTACGCGGAGTCACACGGCGACGTCGAACCGGGCCGGTATGTGATGCTCGCCGTTTCGGACGACGGCCCCGGCATACCCGAAGACGAAATGAAGCTGGTGTTCGAGCCGTTCTTCACAACCAAGGAAACGGGCACGGGCCTCGGGCTCTCGATGGTGCAGGGTTTTGTTTCTCAATCCGGCGGCTTGATCAACGTCTACTCCGAGCCCGGCGTCGGTACCTCTTTCAAGATTTACCTGCCGCGGGTCGATCAGGAGCATCCACCCGACGGCTGGGACGAGACGCCAATCACCGACAGCGTGCGCGGCTCCGAATCCATTCTCGTCGTCGAAGACGAAGAATTGTTGTGCGACCTTGTCACACAGATGCTCACCCACCACGGCTACAAGGTCATGTCCGCCAAAGACGGCATGGAAGCGGTGCGCATCGCCGAGGGCAAAGACCTCGACCTCGTGCTTACCGACGTCGTCATGCCCGGCATGAACGGGCCGGAAGTTGCCGCCAAGCTGCGCGAAACGCATCCGGACATGCTCACTGTGTACATGTCCGGCTATACCGAGAACGCCATCGTGCATCGAGGTGAGCTCGACGCCGGTGTCATTCTGATCGAAAAACCTTTCACGACCCGGGAACTGCTCGGCGTGGTGCGCAAAACCCTGAGCCGACACAAAACCTGATCCATGGCTGCCAGCTATGAGATCAGGCAGCGCTTCTTCATCCTGCGCCTGCAGGGCAACTACACCATGAACGACATACTGAACACCTGCGAGGAGGCGTTCGAAGATCCGCGGTTTCCAGAAGACGCGCTTGCCATCATGGACGTACGCAACTCGACGGCCCTGAAGGAGAGAAGTCCGGAGGATCTGCGCTTCATGGCGCGCAGGCTGGCCGGGTTTTCAGGTCGTTTCGGTTCGCGCCTGGCGCTCGCTGCGGGTAGCCAGCTGTACTACGGCATGATGCGCATGGCGGAAGTGTTCAGCGAAAGCAGCGGCATGACGGCCAAAGCCTTCATCACCATCGAAGAAGCAGAAGCGTGGCTGCAGATGACGGACGCGAACGATTCATAGCGTTGCCACCGTAAAAAGCGCCACCAGAACCAGGCTCAGCGGCAGCAGGACCACGAAGTAAACGGCCATCTGAAAGCCGAACGCGAACACGTTCCCCAACCAGCCGCCGCCGTAAAAACGCTTGAGGGCAAGCAGATGGTATACGGCCAGCAACCAGGGCATGCCGTTATTGACGCTATTGACCAGCATCGTCGTCGTTTCGCTCTGCGGCTCATCCGGCAGCAGCAACAGAACGATGTACACGAGGAACGCAAACGTGTGCAGGTGTGTTGCGAATACGAGGTGCTCGACATAGAAGTGGCCGCGCCGCCAGTACATCACTGCCAGGAGAAACGCGAATACCGGCAGCATGAGAAACATCGTCAACGGCAGGTTTTCGAGCAACGCGCCCAAAGCCGAGCCGGGAGAGTACGCCGCATCGACGAGCTGCCCGAGCGCGAAGGTTGCAACCGCGTCCGCCGCCTCACCTTCCGCGACGGCGGCGGCAATGGTCATGGCAAGCTGCCTGCGCCATGACTCCTCGGGTTCAGCCAGCATCTCCTGCAGCTTCTGGTTGCGCGACTCACCAAGAACGCTCGACAGATCGTCGACCTCCGCAGGTGCGTCGACAACCTCGTCAGAGGGCAGTATCTGCACGCTATCGGCGGCTTCGTCGATGTTCGTGGTGACCGAGAGCAGAAAAAAGAACGATATGCTGACGAACAGATAAAGACGGATGGGGCTGACGTAACTCGCGCGGCGATTGCGGCTGAACTCCAGCGCCAGCTCCCCGGGCTTGAACAGAAGTGAACGCAGCGTGCGAAACACGCGCGAATCGATTTCGAAGGTCTCCCGAAGCAACTCTCCCAGGAGCGGTGGGAACGAGCGGTGATAGTCACGGTCATTCTGCCCGCAACGGGCGCAGAAGGCGCCATGGCGCGTCGCACCGCAGTTTGCACAGGTCTCTCCTTCCATCCGACGATTGTGCCCTATCCGCGGGGGATAGTCCGGAGTGTGCGCGCCGCCTATTTGAATTTGACGAGCAGCGGTATGCGTTTGCCGGGCGATTCGTCCATCAGGCGCGAGTAGGTGCGTCCATCCCAACGATAGTCCACGCGGTAGCCGCGTATTCTGCTGGTTGAGTGGCGCAGGCACTCACGCCGTAAATCCCAGGCCAGGAGCTCCGCGAGATCGAACGTCTCGGGTCTACTCACCGGGCAGTCCGGCGACGGCGCCACGTTGCGCTGCTCGACCACCGGCTCGACGTTCACGACCTCCCCCCAGACGATTCGCTCAACGACGTCGGCATGACCCGCCACCGGCAACAGCAGCAATGCGGCGAGCGCCCTGCGGATCACAGCGACCACCCCATGTTGGTGAGCACAATTTGATCCTGCACGGTCAGCCCGCTCTGACCCACCGCAAGCACCACCGCGGAGCCACGTACCGGCCGTTTGACCCGCTGCACGCTCACGGTTGCACCCTGCAACCTGTCGCCAAGTGTCTTAGCGAGGCTCTTGGCGCGACTGTGCGAATCGAAGGTCACGAGTGTACGCTCCTGAGACGGCTCGAGCCTGGTCGGCAGCATGCCATCGACGATACGACGCTGATGCGTCAGCACCTTCTCGGCATACGCCAGCGCGCCGCCAGGCAGCTCGGCGCTTGCCTTGATACGCGTAGGGCCGTAGTTGTACGCCGCCAGCGCGCGACGCACGCTGCCGAATTCGTCGAGCAGCTCGCGCAGGTATTTCGCCCCCAGCGAGATGTTGAGACACGGATTGTAGAGTTCCGCAACGCGCCGCACGCCGAGATGGCGCGCCGTGCCGGGCCACTGAATCTGCATGATGCCGTGAGCGTCGGCATGCGAGCGCGCATCCGCTTCCCAGTTACTTTCCGTCGCCGCAACGGCAAGCAGCAGCTCAATTGGCACCTTGTGCATTTGCGCCGCCACTTCGAAGCAGCCCTGATACGGGTATGCCCGCGAAGGTAGTGCCAGCGCGTCTGCAGCCAGGAACAACAGCATCAATGCGACCCACGCTTTCATGTCTGCGGTATCCCGGTCACCTCGGCAATCTGTTCACGCATCGCGCTCAGATCCGCCTCGCCGGCATAGACGAACGTCACCGCATAGTCGCCAGGGCCGCGTTTCTCGACGCTGAAGGGACGCCCGGTCTCGCGGCTCAGTCTGCGCGCAAAACCGTTCGCCGAAGCTTCGCTGTGAAAAGGTCCCCAGGCCGTTGCGGCCTGCTGCCCCGCCGTTTGCGGCGCACCGTCCGAAAGGACGTCCGCAACGGGTACGGGTTCGAGCGATCCCGTCGAGGTTGCGGCGATCGGTGAATCCGTTGCTTCCTGCGGAAGCACCTCCTGCTCCTGCTCCTGCTCCTGCTCCTGCTCCTGCTCCAGCACAGGCTCTGTCACGGCCACGGGCTCCGGCATCTCGACCGGGTCGGACGCGCGCACCGCATCCGGCATTTCCGTTTCGATGAGCCTGTCCGACAGGCGCGCCGTGGTGTGTACCAGCTTCCCGACCAGATGATCCGCCGGCGCATCAAACGCCGCGGCGATAAACAAAGTTGCCAACGCTCCGGCAACCAGACCAAATATGAAACGCATTTCTTACAACCTCCTGAATCCTGAAGGCGACTCTGCCGTCGTCAGATGCATCGCGCGCCACTGCAGTCGAGACTGCAGGCGCTCTATCGCTGCAAGCAGACCGGCCGGACTTGCCGGACGACGCTCGCTGCATGCTGCGCTTGCTCTCCTCACCAGACGCTCCAGCTCCCGAATGACCTCACGGTCGCGGCTGGCGACGACATAAAATCCCGTCCGCGCGTCGGCATCGGCCGCCACCTTTACGCGAAACTGAAAATCACCGGCCGCACGCCGCTCCTGGCGGGCGGTGCACGAGGTTGCCGAGAGCGCCGCAGCATGCGTGCGGAACACCAGCACGTAGGCATCGTCATGAAGCGTGAAACCCACCTGCGCGCAGCGCGCACGACGCTCCACGCAACGTTCCAGCGAGTGAAAGTCGCTCAACAAATCAATAGACGTAGCTGCAGGCACGATGCGGGCATCGGCAACACGATGCCCTGAGCGTTGCGGCCGGGTTACGGTGACCTGCGCGAGACGCTGTGTCGCCTCGGTGTCATCCGCGGCTGCGAGGGCCAACACCACCTGTGTCGGCATCGGCGGCGTATCGGCGAGCACAACGCGCAGCTGCCAGTCGCCGTGATCCTTCTCCTCCGCCATCACCATGCCGGGCTGCGCAACAAGGCGCTGTTCGAGCTCTCTGGCGAGCAAATGCAGCTCCGGGTGCTCGGGGAGCGCGAGAGTGACGGTGCCGTCGAGGCCCTGCGGCAGACTGCAACGCATCTGCTCGAGCAGGCGTTCGACGACCACCTGGCGATTCTCCAGCGGCAGCGGCCGATCCGACGAGCCGGCCGGCGTGTTGCTCACCGCCTGCGTCAGCGCAGCGCGCTGCGCCGTGCTCAACCGACCGCGCCAGTTGAGACTGACACCGGCTACCCAGATGCCTTCGGTCACGTCCATGACCGCCAGGTTCACTTCGTGATAACGGCTGCCGGAAGAGCGGACGTCGATACCCACAAGGTAAGTTTCAGGCTGCCCCAGACGCTGACAGCTCGGAGTGAGATTACCAACGACATCGTTGGAGCCCTGCTTGAGGATGCGATGCGTCAGCACCCGGCGGATACCAACCGCAAGCTCGTTGTCGATCGCCGCCGGGCGACCGTCGGCAACGCCGACAAACCGGACGCGCTCGCCTTTGAACCTCGGGTGCTTGGCGAGCACCTCCGCGAGCTGCGGCCCCGCGCGGTCACGCAGCCACGCATCCAGCGACAGCGGTGATGCCGCCAAAGCAGGCGCCGCTGCAACCAGCAGGACGCACAAGCTAACGAGCCGCCACATGCCGGACCTCTTCGAACCGATTGATCAGGAGCTCACCGTTGTTCACGGTTGCAACCAGATCCTGAATCTGACGCTGCACCCGCGACGGCAGGCCAACGGCCCACTTCGTCGGCGCTGGCCCATCGACCCGGGCCAACGCGCTGCGCATCTGTGACGGTATTGTGCCGGGATCCAGCTCATACACCTGCTGTGGCGGCGCTACCGGCGTAAAACGGTAGTCCGGCGCCAGCGTCAGAAAACGATCTTCATCAAACGCGTAAACCGCCACCTTGCCGCGAGCAACCAGCCGTAGAAAGTCGGCCTCCGACGCAAACCGCAGCGTCAGCCCTTCCTCTTCAGCGGATTCCGCAGCCGCTTCGGGCGCGGGCTGCGGTTCCGGCACGGAAACCACATCCAGCGGTTCCTCTTGCGGAGGCACATCTGCCAACGGTACTTCGAGTGCCGGCTCCGGCGGGACAGATTCGGTCTCTACAACCGGTGGCGGCGCAGCCTCGACCGGTTCTCGACGTATGACGAACACCTGCTCTTCAGGCTCGGTAATCTCCGCGGAAGGCAGAGGCGCAGGCTCCGGTGGCAAAGGTGTGGGCAACGGCTCGGGCGGTTCCTGCGTTACCTCCGCCACAATCGGAATCGGCGCTGGCGCGCTCACGGCTTCCGCGGGCGCGGGTGGCGCTTCGACATTGCGCACCATGGCGAGAATGGCGATGAGACAGAACGCCACGATGGCCATGAAACGCATGACGTCGGTCTGCAGACTGGCCTCGTCGACCTGCACGTGATGGCGCCTTCTCATGCCGTGCGCTCGTTCAGCTCAACCACGGTCGACGGACCGAGACGATCCAGGTGGGCTTCGATACGCTCGGCAGCCTCGAGCAAAGCCACCATCTCCTGACGATCCAGCGCTTCGTAGTAGTTCTGCAGGGCAGCGCCTGCGAAAATGGTTTTCGACAGGCGCATCAGATAGCCACCGACCGCGCCGACAATGGTCGTCGTGAGCGCAAGCAGAATGCCGCCGTCGACGAGCTTGCGAAGCACGTTCCCTGCGCTGTCTTCCAGCGCCGAGGTCGGGTCGCCAAGCGCCGCCTGCAACGCGCTACGCATACCCACCGCAGTCCAGATCACCCCGATGCCGACGAATACCTGGATCCAGACGTCCAGCATCTGATCGAGCGCGGCAATGTCGCGAGACCGTCCGGCTGAATCCGCGGGCTCTTCCAGAATGCGCACGAGGTGGCGCAGCTTCAGGCTGAACAACACCAGCACGATGACAAAGAGCCAGACCGAGTGCCCCAGGTTAATGCTGACCCAGGTTGCCCAGCCGGTGTCCGCGGTGCCCGCAGGAGGTGACTGCTGAGTGAAGAGAGCCACCAGCACAATTGCAGCGCCGGTGGCGAAACCCCAGCCGAAACCCCACGTGGCGCGACTAGCGTTGTTCACCAGCCGCGCAGGCACGACACGTCGCCTCGAGCACCAGCTGTGCCTCCTTCAGGAGGTGATCAGCGCGGTAGTAGCTGGTTTTGTCGTCGCTGGCTTTCAAGAGACCTACCTGCTTGTCGCGCAGCTCGTTCTGCATGTTGGCCATGACCTGCCCCTGCACCGGGCAGGCCTGCGCGCAGGTATTGTAGTCACCGGTCAGCGAGACGAATTTCACGTTGAAGTAGCGGTTGTAGTACTCCCGCGCCTGTCGCGTGCTGATGACACCCGTTTCGTTGGCGCGCATCAGAAAGTCGCTGAAGAGCACTTTGTTCTCGCTGCTCGGATTTGCCTCGGCGGTTGCCAGAAGCTCGGCGAAGTACCGATCGAAATGGTATTCACACCCGGTGGCGAGACGCGCTTCGACGTCGTGGATGGCGTTTTCCAGTCCCGGGCTCAATCCGGCGGAACAATGGCTGGCCACCGGCGTGGTGGTGCAGGCGGCGACGGCAATGACCGTCAGTGCCGCAAAGCTGATCTTTGCAAACATGTCTTATCTCCACTTGCTCGTTACATTTCCAGGGGACTGACAAACTCAGTCTGGCCAATCGCATAGGGCGGCGCGGCAATGGGTGCTTCGTTGATCGCCTCACCGAAGAGGATTTCTTTCACGCCGCCGACTACTGCCGCCATTTCCGGCGTGATCATGCCGAACGACTGATTGAGCTGTTCCATCAAAGCGGCGCGGCTGATTTCTTCCTGCGTCGCGGCAATCAGCTGTGCCGCTTCCTCCATATCGAGATAGATGTCCGCGGCGACCACAGCAAGCGATTGACCGGGACCGTTGCGATGCGCAGCGACCAGGTCGTAGTACTGTTTGAAGCGATCCGACAAACGCACCCCCGATCGCCCTCTGAGCGCCGGTCGCTTGGTGCTGCTCGTGGCGGTTGGCCTGCCGAGCAGCTGATCCTGCAGCGTGGTGGGGGTGGTGCGTTGACCGAGCTCCTGCCGCAGCCGCTTTTCCAGGCTGCCGCGCGTGCTTTCGACGGCGCGCTCCATCTGCGGCAGGCCGTCAGACATGGCGTTGAGCATCTCGAGATA
>JAAUXY010083971.1_pt1 | contig 15004 bp, 17 predicted proteins | sample 7278121 | NCBI WGS metagenome assembly JAAUXY01 (sample SAMN14350117, study PRJNA611818) | marine sediment metagenome | isolation source: surface marine sediment (1.8m) | place: French Polynesia: Moorea | collected 2018-08 | reverse complement strand
GATCGACTCGGTGTGGGACTTCTGCGCGGCCTTGCTCGTCGGGTGCTGGCCGTTCTCGTGCAGCTTCTTCCATGTGTCGAGCGAGCGGAGGTCGTTTCGGATGCCCTGCACCTCCGTCAACATGGCCTTCATGGCGTGCGTTTGCTCCGCTACGTCTCGAGTTAGGTGGACCCACGCAGAGTAGCCGCCAAGCCCAATGATCACCGCCGGCAAGAGCGCCAGGACACCGCCGATCAACGCCTGCAGCCGTCCTATCGTGAGCGGCTGGTTCTTCAACGACACGACCGACACCTCCCTGTTGCCGATCGGCTCCACCGGCACTGCCCCCGCGGCCGGCGTCTTCGGTGCCGGCGTCATGTCCACCATGGGGCGCGTGGGGGGCGGTGGCAACCACGATGCCGCGAGTTGCGTGCGTTGTGGCGTCGCCGACGCGTCGAAACTCCGCTTGCGTTCGACAGCGTCGCGCACCAGTGCCGTCAGGTGCCCGGCCCGCCACTCGGTGTCCTTGTTGAGCTCGCCGACGATGAAGCCGTCGTCAGCAAGTTGCCGCAGCACTCGTGGGTCGAGGATGCCCGTATACGCGATGATGGCCACCTCGGGCTGGGCCAGCGCGTACATCTCGAAGGTCGACTTGCCCTCGTAGTCGCGCACGTTCGCGTCGATGAACGCGACGTCAATGTGGTCTGCACCGACCGCCGTCGAAAGCTGGTCGTGCAGCAGGATGTCCCACGTGGGATTGGCGGCACGCAGCGCCGCCTCGAGCTTGCGGCGGTCGCCGGGGTTGTCTTCGAGAATAAGAATACGCGTTGCCATGCCTCACGCCCTCACCGCCTGCAGGAACAGGTCCCACGGGAACCCGCGGCCGGGGTCCTGCTTCCGGTCGGGGTCGATGTCGCTGTGGCGGACATCCGCCTCGATGTCGTGGACATCGTGCCACTCCCGCGACTGCTCGACGCCCGACTCGAACGCCTCCTCGGTCACCCAGCCCGGCTGGTGAATGGATCGTATGAAAGACCCGTAGTCGTGCCGGCCGGGGACCAAGAACTCGGTGCTGAGCGAGTCTCGGTTGTGTCCCCTCGCGTGCCACGCCACCTGCTCATCGCTGCGGCAGCGGATGATCTCGCCGTCGGGCGCGACCAAGGCGTGCGCCGAGAGCCCCACATCGTCGAGGAACTGAACTGCGTGCTTATATACCCCCTCGTGCAGGATGTACTCGCCCATCGCGTGAATGACGATCAGGCGCGGCAAGTTGCCCTGCCTACCGTGCCGCAGGGGCCGGTGGCTGCACCGCATCATTCACCTCCGCTTGCCGGCGCCGGCTTTGCCTTCCGGGTCAGGCCCTTCTCCTCGAGCTTGCGACGCATCGCCGGGTCCTCCCACAGCGACTCGATGAGCACCCGCAGCAGGTGCCGCGGGTCCCCGTCGGGGTCGTCGGCCTCGAAGGTGTCGCCGTTGGACGCCACGAGCTCAACCTTGTTGGCCTGCCCGGTCTTACCGAAGGGCGCCACGGCATCGGGGTCGTGTCCGGTCTTCTTGTCGATCGCCATTGTCAACCTCGCTTTCAGATAGACCCGCACATGGTCTGGCTGCGCTCCGCGATCACCGCGTCGGACAGCGCCTGGTCGTAGATCACGATCTGGTGGAAAGCGCCGAGCACCCGCTGTGCGCTCGACACCGTAGAGCCCACCCACAGTTCGGAGCTCGTGCCCGTGTCGGCGGCGGTGAGCGAGCCGGACGTGGCCACCTTCACGCCGGCCACATGGTAGGTGATCACGTTGCTCTCGCGCTTCACCCATAGCGTCACCCACTGGCCATGCTGAGGGATGGCGCACGCCGTGTAGTTGTACGTGCCGTTGGTCGAGTCCTGTGACCCGTGCTGCTGCACCCACGCGGGAAAGAACCGCTGCGTGTTCGAGTGGGCGAGGTAGATCGTGTAGAGGTGGTTGTAGGCCGACCCCGCCCCCGACCCGCCGAACCGCACCAGCGACTGGTAGTTCGCCGTCGAGGAGCCGTGCGCCTGATACATCAGGAAGAAGCACATGCCGAGGGTGAGGTCCCCAGTGATCTCGAGGTCCGCGTGGTTTGCGGCCTTGTAGTCGACGGCACCGTCGAAGAGCAGCACCTGGTTGTCGCCGTCGGCCATGTCGAACGAGTCGACCGAGCCGGACACGCGCGAGAGGTCGTGACCGTTGCCGCTGCTGTCGGTCAGGTCGCCTTGGAACTGGTAGTTCACAACGGGGTCGTCGGTGTTGTCGACGAGGCCCAAGCCGTAGCGGAGTTCTGCGACGCCGCTGCCCGAGTCGACGACGCGCATGTTGTTGCAGTTGAGGGTGGAGACGTTTGCAACCACGATTGACCCGTCCTTTTGAATGTCCATATCAGGTACCCGCCACGGTCAACGTCTCGCCGTTTCCGCCCTCGACGACGGGCGCAGGCAGGGTCGACTCCTTTTTGTCTTGGATTCGGACGCGCCGCAGGACGCCGCGCGTGCCCCCGCCCGCGTTGACGGCTTCGATCTCGACGGCGAACTGGATCACGCCCGTGCCGATCGTCGACGTGTTGAACTGCGCGGTCTTCTCGGTGTCGTTGTCGGCGCTACCGTCGAACGTGGCCAGCGTGACGGACGCGAGCAGCGTGCCGGTCGTCGCGTCGTAGGCGTGGCAGGACACCTGTACCTGGTCGTTCGGTCCCGGGTTGGTGAGGTCGTCGACGGCGGCACCGAACTCGACCTGCGTCACCTCGGGCTGGATGTACAGCGGGTAGCGCAGCACCTCGTAGCTCGTGCCCGGCGCGCGGAACGAGATCCCGAGTGTCTGGGCCAGCTTCTGCCCGGACCCGCCACCCCAGCCGGCCGGCGCGCACCCGTGGGACACGTGCAGGTGCGTACGGTTCTGGAAGCTCCAGTTGAGCTGCTCGACGACCTCGAGGGCGTCCTCGGCGAACACTCGCCGGCCGAGCACGAACGTGGCCGGCGAGATCGTGGTCTTGGCGGCGGTACGCGTCATCCTCGCGTCTCCCAGTACGCCACACACGATAGGGGCCAGACAAACAACTCGTTGGCGCCGTCGGTGCCGTACACCTCGTAGAGCACGTGCCAGGTCTGGTCGGCGGTCAAGCTCGACACGTCGACGAAGATGCGCTCGAAGAGCGGGTTGCGCCGCTCCGCTTCGCTCTGGGCGCCGGGGATGCCGGGGTTGTAGCCGGTCGCAGCGCGCCCGGGGCTGACGAACGTTGTGGCGGTCGCCTGCGCCGTCGTAGTGCCATCGTCGACGGTCACGCGGTGGTGGACCTGTCCGACCGTCCGCGGCGAGACGGCTGCGTACGTGAAGTGACAGCCGACAAAGTTGACCTCGTCGTGCGCGTAATGCTCGCCCTCGGCCGCCGGCACGTAGTCGGCGGCGAAGATGAAGTTGTCGGCGTAGGCCGTGGCCGCCGAGATCTGCTGGAAGCCGAACGGCTGGCAGAGCACGATGCGTGGCGAGCTCCGCGCAACGTAGTACGCCGTGCGCAGCGCGTTGGACCATGCCCGCGCGGTGTAGGCGGCGTCGGTGTGGTGCGACAGCATGGGCGTAAGGCCCGGCGTGCGGTAGTGACGACCGTCGAAGCTCACCCGATCACCTCTGCGTCTTGGGCGTAGACCGCCACGCTTGCCAGCCTGTATTGCAGAGCCGAATAGATGTTGTAGGTCGCGCCGGTCTGGATGATCTGCTGCACCAGCGTCTGCGGCATATCGGGCGCTGCAAACGAGATTGCGTCTGCCGTTGTGCCGGTCGAGTTGAGCCGCTCGACGCTCAAGATCTTGCCGCTCGTGTAGACCGGCAGCGAGCTGGCGCTGTCGACGAACTCGACCACGTGCCCGCCGAACCCGTCGTCGACCCCCAGCACCGACCCGCCGCTCGCGGGGCCGTTCCACGCCGCGCCGCTGTCGTACATGATCTGCGTCTCGAACAGCGCCGCCGGCGTGATCCCGTTGACCGTGCCAGTGTTCCGGCCGCCGAACGTCGCGGTCGACATGAGAGCGCCCGTGTTCGGGTCGCCCATCAGCCACAGCCAGATCGGCTCGAAGTCGGTGCCACGGCGCACAGGGACGTCCTCGAGCGTGACCATCTGCCAGCCGTTGTTCGTGCCGGTGCCGAGCGTGGCGCCGTCGCTTTGCACCTCGACGACGTTGGCGCGCTCGGTGTCGAACCGGTTCAAGCTGCCCTCCGTCATTGAGGTGTCGAGCCGCAAGAAACTCGAGAGTTGGTTGCCGCCCCCGGCCGCGGTTCCGCTGACGTGGATCAGAGCACGCAGCGTGACCTTGTTGACGTAGGGGGGCTTGGGCACGAGCAGCGCGCCCGGCAGAATCGGAGTCCACTCCCCGTACGGCGCGTAGCCGCCTCTGGCGCCCTTCACGTTCGCCTCAGAGCCATCGGTGGAAGCATCCCAGCCCTGAACGAAGAGCGGGCCGCCGCGGACCGCAAGCCGGTTGCTGTTGCGGACCACCTCGCGCAGCAGGTGAGCGTTCCCCGCCTCGCCGTCGACGACAGCGGCCGAGTCCACCGCGCCGTACTTCGACGCAATGTGGATTTCCGAGATCCTAGCCATCGCCGAACCTCCAGGGCTTGTCGCTTGAGCCGTCGATCACTGGGGGCGTTGCGGTCTTGCCGGCCAGCGACACGTAGGCCGCAGACTGCGCTGCAACCTGATCTGCACGCTCTGCGTAGCCGATGAACTGACCGCCGGCCAGGTCGAGGTTGCCGCCGAAGTCGCCGTCGACGGTCACGCTGTTGGTCGTCGAGCTCACGACCGCCGCGGTGTTGACGCCTGCCGCGTTGCTCACGTCCGGGTTCATCAGGTGCAGCACGTCGCCCGCGTTGAACGCGGAGCCGTCGGAGGTGTGCAGGCTGTTTTGCGCGTCGGACGCGGTGAACAGCGACGAGGTGATCGACAGCGTGTAGTTGCCGCCGCCGGCCGCCGCCGCGCTCACGATGTACGCCGAGGGCGCGATGCGGCCGAACTTGCTGCTCGGGCCGTACGACAGGATCTCCCAGTCGATGCCGGCGTTATCGCCGTCAGCGAGCACGAACTCGCGAGACAGGACCACCGCGAGCACGCCCGACCAGCCGCGCACACCGGTCTCGGTGTTCGGCAGGTCCGCGTGCGTGAGCGCGATGATGTCGCCGGGCACCCGCTCGTACTGGTCGAACCACGTTCGCAACTTGAGTTTCCACAGGGGCCGGTAAAACCGAAGTAGCCGACGCGCGGCGAGGTCCCAAAACTGCGCCTCCTGCGCGAGCGTCATGCCCGGCACCTCGACGACGAGCGTGCGGTCCTCGGAAAAGTCGCCGCGGGCGACGTTCCATCCGTCGAAGTCGCGATCGCGGAACGTGGCCAAGTCCGGCTTGCCCTTGAAGGGCGACGGCGTGCGGTATTGGACGACGTTGTACACGTTGCTCGTGTCGGGACCGCCGACCACGCTGTCCTGCCAGACGAGGTCGTTTTTGACGTACGCGTCCCACACCGCCTCGTCCCACGTGGCGGTGCTGCTGCCGGACAGGGGCAGGGTCGGGAAGCGCAGCGCAAGCTTGCCTTCCTTCGAGGTGACCTGCAGCCCGAGCGGCCGCAAGAAGTTCTTCGTGATCAACTCGGCGAAGCTCACCGGCTGCTCGCCAAAGTAGAAGTTGGGGAAGGCGTAGGACGCCTTGCTCTTCACGTCGAGGAACGACTGCACGTCGATCCGGTCGTACGGGATGCCCAGCCCGTAGCCGACAGGCAGGCAACTCCAGTTGCCGAGAGCGCCGCCGTTGACGAGCTCGAGGCCGTCGTCCTCGTGCGCGCTGCTCGTCAAAATGCAGAGCATGATGTCCACCGGGTGGTCGCTCTTGATCCACGCCGAGCTGCGCGTCGTCTCGGTGTTGTTCGGGTCGTAGCGGAACGCGCACGGGCCGGTGGTGTCTGCCCCCATCACGACGGACGCCTGGTCCTCCTCGGCCGGCTTGTCCTTGTCGATCGGCGTGTTGAACTGGCCGCGCCGCGCGATCGTTGCATAGGTCCAGTTGAACCGGCCCGATGGGATGTCGACGCCGATGACCTCGTCACCGATCTTGAGCCACCCCTCGTCTTCGTCCCACGGGTCCCATGTGGCGACCACCCGAGTGTTCGTGATGCGCTGGCCGCGCAGCGGCGACAGGGCGAGCTGCGTCAGGTTCGGGTGCGCCAAGCTCGAGTACTGCACCGTCACGGTCACCGGCTCGGTGGCGACCTCACGCTGCACGAACCGTAGCTCGGACTTCGCAGTGAGTCGCCAGGTGTTTTTCGACGGGTCGAGCGTGTACCCCGTGACGAAGAACGTCCCCACCTCGTACTTCTCAGCCCAGTCGTCGGCATCAACCGGCATCAGGTAGACGCGCAGCCGGCGGTCGAGCAGCGTCGGCATGTACGCGAACACCGCCGCGCCCGCGTAGTGCTTTTGCGCCTCGGTGTCATACTGCGTGCGGGCGCAGGTGATCTGCGGCGCAGCCTTCGCCGACACCTTCATCACCTCGCTGCCCACGTAGATGTAGTCGCCAACGTCAACCCCGCTTGCGGTGTCGAGGTCGAACGAAACCGAGGCCGTGCCCTTGTCGATGTCGGCCGCGATCGTCGCGACCGGCTCTGCATCGATCCGAAACTCCGAGGTGAGCGTGTCGTCGATGTCTACCAGCGCCAGCGAGAACTCGGATGCGCTCACCACGCCGCCGAGCGCGGGGGACTTCTCGGCGAGCAGGTCCGGAAACACGCGGTCCTCGACCCAGGGCCGGAACGTGATACCGGCCATCGCGTTGGTCGGCGTCTGCGCGCAATACGCGATCTGACTGCCCCCGGACCCGTGCCCAGAGAGCGTAGCCACGAGCTGGAGCGCCGACGTCCGGTCGGCCACCGCCTGCGCGAGAGTAACCATCAGCCCACCTCGACCGCCTGCAGTGCGACGGCGAACCGGTACCGGGCTTGCTGGTCGCGGGTGATCGGGTCAGCCAGCGAGGTCGTCTTGAGCAGCGTGTAGTCGCTCGAGCCCGTGCGGGTCGTCGCCATGTCCTCGTACAACCTGAACGCCCACCCCTTCGAGATCGCCTGCGTCCACGCCGTTTCGAAGGCCCCGTCGGGGTCTGTGGTCGGCTCGTGCTCCGACAGGCTCTTGGCCTTGTCGAGCAGGTGCCATCGCAGCACGCGGGTCTTCTGCGGCGTCACCGTGCGCGACACGCGTACGAGGCCCGAGGCGGTCATCGTCACCGCGCCGACGTAGGGCTGTCGCAGGCGGCTGTCGAACAGCCGCAGGCTGTTGGGGAACCAGAGACCGGATGTACGGTTTGGGGCCGTCAGGACCCCGCTGGAGCTCGTGTCGTTTGACGAGGTGTCGAAGCCCCACAGCGACCCGTCGAGCGTCGTCGCGGTCAGCCAGACCAGCGTGAAGTCGTGTGTGTCGTGGGTGATCTTCACCTGCCCCGAGCCGTCGCTAGTCGTGTCGGCGATGGCCCACGTGCCGCCCTGGGTGTGCTGGGCGAGGCAAGCACGCAGCATCTCGTACAGGTCCCCCACGCCGTTGACGCCGCCGTCGGCGTCCGCCTGCGAGTCACCCGACAGCCAGTAGTTGCGGGTGGTGTCGACGGTGCCGGCGGCGAGCGGGAACGTGAGGTCCTCGGTCACGCCGTTGAGCGTCACTCGCAGCACATACGTCGTCGCGGCGAACCGCACCGGCCACAGCAGTCCGTCTTGCTCGACAGCCATTACGCCCTCACCACCTGCAGCGCGTTGGCGCGCTCGAGGATGCGGATCAGCTCGCGGCCGACCCGGCCTTCGGTGCCCGGCAGCACCCCGTTGATCGACACGTTGACGATCGTGTTCTGCGGCGAGCCGCCTATGTCGAGCGCGAACGGCGCATCACGTCGATTGCTCGTCGGGCCCGTGCTGCGCCGCGGGTCGACGGTCGAGGGCCGCCGCGGGCTGAGGCTGCCGCCGCCGCCCGAGCCGATGGCCCCAACCAGCGCGCCACCGACCACCAGGGACGCGCCGGCCGCGATCATGCCGGCGCCGGCCGCCGCCCCGCCGGTCGGACCGCCGGTCATCGCCCACGTCGAGGGCGCCAGCGCCGAGGCCGCCGCGAACGCCACCTGCGCAGAGCCCAGCGCGATCCACGATTGGCCGATCTGCGTCAGCATGCCGGACAGGAAGCGCTGGAAGGCGGCACCCACGTCGGCCTCGCCGCGAACCGCGCCCTGCACGAGCTCGGTGATGAAGGTCGCCATGCCGCTGGCCGCGATGTTCGCCACGCGGCGGAAGTGCCTCGACCACGCCTTTTCGCGGCGCCGCTGCTGCCGCGCTTCGATCTTGCTCTGCTTTGCGTCGGCCTGCGCAAGGAGCTTCTGCGTCTCCTCGTCGTTCTTCTTGATCCGCGCCTGCTGCTGGTCGGCGGCACGCTCGAGCAGGCCCTCGAAGTCCTCCTCGGACCGCACGCCGAACTCGCCCTCGAGCCGCCCCCGGGCGCGGTTCGCTCCCTCGCCGGCCGCCTGCTCGAAAAGGAAGTCGGCCCGGGGCCCGCCCCGGCCGCGCCGCTTGTCCGGCTTTTTGCCTTCGATCAGCAGGCCCTTACCGAACACTTCCCCGCTGAACGTGCCGGTCATCTCGGCGTGCTGCTCGGGGGTGATCGTGCCGGCGGCGAGCAGGAAGTCGAGGATTGGGTTCTCGGATGTCGCGCTGACCGTCGTTTTCTTGGCGAATGGGGTGCCTGTGGGACCACCGGGCAACACCATTCCCTCGGCCAGCTTCGCGTTGAGGATCTCGACCGCTTTCCCCGCGGCGGCCAGATTTGCTTCGGTGGCGAGCCCGATTCCGGGGATCGCGACCATTAACCCGCGAAGCGCAGTCAGCGCTGTGTTCAGCTTCTCGCCCAGCCGCGTGGTCGGGTCGACCGCGTCGTCAATGAAGCTTGCGAGGGCAGACTTTCCGCCTGTTCCCTTCTCCAGCCAGATTCGCGAGCCGCGCTCGAGTTCCTCGGTGAGGTCGCCGAGCACCCGCCCGAGCTTTTCCGACTCAGTGATCGAGTCGCCGAGCGCACCCAGCGCAACGGTCTTGGCCGCCTCCCACTTCTTGATCTGTCGGCCGAGCGTGTCGTCGATCGTTTGCAGCGCGCGGTCGGTCGCCCCGGCGCTGTCGCGCACGCCGTCGAGCACACGCTGAAAGTCCTCGCCCTTGTTGGCGGCGAGGCCCACGGCACCGGACACCGCCTCGATTCGGCCGAGCAGCCGCTGCAGCGACGAGTCGGTGCGGCCCTCGGACTCGACGATCTGCTTGAGAAACTCGACAAGGCCCATGGAGCGCAGCGCCGCCACACTGAACTCGACGCCGAGATTCTCGGCCTCCTTCGTGCTCTGTGCCGTCTGCCGCGTCACCGCGGCAAGGATGCTTCGGACCTGCGTGAACGCCTCGGAGGTCGACGCACCGCGCAGGGTGAGCGTAGCCACCGCGGCGGCGACCTCCTCCATGGAAACGCCTAGCTCTGCGGCCAGCGGCGCGACCACGCCGAACGACGATGCGAGCTCGTCGATTCGCGTCTTTCCGAGCCGGACGGTGCCGAAGAGCACGTCGGACGCGCGGGCTGCCGTCAGGTTCTCCTGCCCCCACGCGTTCGTGACAGTCGTGAGCACGTCGATCGTGCCTTCGATGTCGGCGAGCCCAGCGACCGCAAGCTTGTTTGCGGTGTCAACCGTGCCTGCGGCGTCACGCGAGCCGGCCGAGATGGCCTGGTACAGCGCCTTCGCTTGGTCGGTGGGCGCCGTGCCGTAGGTGATTGCGAGCCGCCGGCTGAGGTCTTCGACGCGGCTCAGCGGCAGCTCGGTCTCGTTGGCGATCGTGAGCACCTCACGCGTCGCCTGCGCAAACTTGTTGCTCTCGTCGACCGCTCGCCCGAGCGCCGCTGCCGCACCGTCGACCGCCCTCGAGAACACAGCCACGCCCTTCGAGGCGAGCTCGATTGCCGAGTTGATCTCGGTGAAGCTCTTGGCGAACTTCGTGGCGACGTTGTTGACGGCCCGGTCGAACGCCGAGTCGAGCAGCTTGAGCCGGAACCGTACTTCTTGCTCAGCCATCGTCGTCGTCCTCCGGGCTCGGGCGGTGCGCCGCCGCATAGAGCGCGCTCCACGCGGTCAGGAACCAGTTGGAGCACTCGCGCTGATCGCGCAGCGCGATCTTGCGCTGGGCAGTGAAGCGCCACTGCCCGAAGACCGCCTGCAGTTCAGGGTCCTCGGCGAGCACCGATTCAGGGTGCCGCCGTAGCCACACGCCCTCTTCGTCCTCGCCGATCCACCCGTGGTCGGCCTCCTCCCCGGGGCGGAAGTCAGGCCGACGGTCCCAACGGCGCGCGAGTACACCGGGGGCGGGCTCGATGACGCCGTACTCTCGCTGCAGCTCGGTCGTCACCGCACCCTCCCATCCCGGCAGGTCCCACGCGTACGCGCCGAGGACCCTCAGGCTAAAAACTGCTCGACGTCCGGTGCCTGGGCGTCGATGCAGCGGCGAGCCACCTCGTCGGCGAGCGCGACCGCGTCCAGCAACTTGACCGACTCGGCCGGCTCGAGATCGACGAGGTCGACATCGCCCACGGTCACGCCGTGGATCTTCACGAACGCCTCTGTGAGCACCGAACGCAGCGCCTCGCGGTACTCCCGCGAGCCGTCGGCAGTCAGGTTGCCCTCGCCCCAGAGCTCCGGAGCGGTGGCCTTCGTTGTGCCCTCGCGCAGCTTCGCCCAGCGCTGCGCATCGCGCAGGCGGGCTTGCCGCGTGGCCATGCCCCACTGAAACGCCAGCGAGGCGCCGACGAGCTTCACCTCGAGCTTCACGTCGACGTGACGCTCCGCTCGCTGATACAGCGCCTCGTGCGCGGCCTTGTAGTCGTCGTAGGTCTCGGCGTCCTCGCCCGCCGCAACCGGCGGGGCCTTCCACTGCGACCGCTCCACGAGGGGCTCGGGGAACGGATACAGCGGAACGGTTCGGATCGAGCCGAGGTCGGGGAACTTCAGCATGTCGTTACGCTCTCACGTGTTGCACGGGAAAGCCTGCCTCGCCCGAGGCAAACTCTCCCGCGTCGTAGGCTTTGATCTGGACTTCCTGTCGGATCTCGCCGTCGCCGTTGACGGGGTCTGCCTTCTGGATCACCCCGTTCTCGAAGTGCCAGCAGCTCGTATTCAACACGCCGCCGGCGAGGATGCCTGCGCCCCACTGCAGGAACACCCGCCCGCCGGTCGCGGCGCGCTTGAGCGTCTGCAGGGCCTCGGTGCGCAGCGGGCGCACGGTCAACATCGGTTGCAGGTCGATGCCCACGTAGTCGGACCGGCCGTCGTCGGTCTCGCTCGACTTGCGCTCGGACGCGGTGATCCCGAAGTCGAGGGTGCCGCCCTCGATGGCGTACCGCGTCCCGTCGAAAAAGAACGCGGAACCCAGGAACACCAGCGGGTTCGAGCCCGGCGCGACGCCGGCCACCGGGGCCGAGGCCCGGGGCTGGTCGTGCGACGTCGGCGTGAAGTTGGTCTTGGTGGTGCCGGCGAACTGCCACCGGATCTCGATGATCTGGCCCGCTTCGAACGTCGCTGAGGCGCCGATGCACCGGCCGCCGCCGAGCAGGTACGCCTCGTCGTCCTCGGTCATCAGGAACGACAGCGTGTTCCCGCCGTCGTCGTCGGCGCGGTAGTGCTTCGAGCCGTAGGCGACCGCGGCCGCGCTCGGTGCGCTCACCCACGCGGGGCTGACGTTGTACTGCGTGCCGCCGCCGACCGCGCTGCCGTCGTCGGTCACCAGGGCCCACTGCACGCGGTCGGCGCCGTTGGGCGCAAGCCCGCTTTCGTACACCGGGATCAGGTGCTGCGAGTCGTAGGTGTCGTCGGCGGTGTCGATGGTCGACGCGGCCGAGGCACTCACCGCGTCGCCGGCCGTGGTCGCCTGCACGCCGAACACGTGCAGCATCAGTTGGTCGTACCAGTCGTCGCCCAGTGAACTGGCGTTGTAGCCGTCGGCCGCCGCGGACACCATGCCGAGGGCGGGCGTGGTGCACTCGATCGCCCACGCGTCGGGGCCGGCGATCGGCGCGGTCGGCCAGTTGCGGCCGGTCTGGTAGTTGGTCTTGAGCTGCGCGCGGTTGTCGGCCAGGTCGCCGATCGACCGGCACGGCATCCACAGGTACCCGGCGCCACTGGCAGAGGGGTCCTCGCCGTGCGACGTCTCGGTGTCCACCCACAGGGCTCGCTTCTTGTATCGGGCCATCAGGAACCTCGCTGCGCGATGATCGCCATCGGGAAGCTCACCCGGACGACGTGGTTTGTAGAGATGCCGCCGGCTCGCGCAGGCTGGGGGCCCTCAATGGTTTCGATCGTGCCGTCGTCGTGTACCACCTCAACGACGTTGGCGTTCAGCCAGTTGGTGATCTCGGACATCGCGTGCAGCACCTCCTCGGCCTCCTGCGCCACCGCCCGCAGGAACGCGTCGTGCGTGCGGTCAGGGGCGCCGGGAGCTCTTCGGTGCAGGAACAGGTCGAGCGTGATCGCCCAGCGCAGCGTGAGCGGTGTGGCGTGCTCGTGCGGGAACGCGACGGGCATCCGCCAGAAGAGCTCGCGGTGCTGGCCGTTGCCGCGCTCCTCGACGAAGTCGTCGATGAACGTGTACGCGGCTTTCGACCCCCCGTCGGAGACGGGCGGCGTCAACGCCTCAAGGACCGCCACGATGCGGTCGAGGGCGGCCCGGAACGCGTCGGCCGCCATGGCTCAGATCTCCGTCGATCGGGTGAAGACCGGCGCGATGTCCGAGTGCGTGACGGCACGCCCGCCGACGTCGTTGGTGGCGGTGCCGCTGATCAGCAACTGGTCGCTGGTCGGCGCGCCCGCCTGCAACCGCCCGGCCCAGTAGTTGGGCCGGTCGGCGATGTCTTCACGCCGCTCCGCGAACCGCTGCAGCATGTCCTCGGCGTACTGGTCGCCCGGCTCGCCGCCGTTGGCCGAGGCCCACGCGAGGCGCGTGCGTGCCTCGGCGTAGTCGACCGCGATCTCTTTCAAGATCGCGATCGCAGCGGCGCCGCTCGAGAAGGTCGTGGGCAATCCGCCGGACTGCAGCGACGCCTTGATCTGGTCCTCGGCATCGTCCAGCCACTGCTGCACCTGCGCCGTCGTCGGCGTGCTGCTCGCTCCGATCTCCGCGTAGGCCACGCGTGCCGTCACGTCTCCAACTGCGCTCCAGTCGCTCACGAGCTCCGCTTGCGTCGTCCACGTCGCCGCCGAGGAGCCGGCGGCGCCGGTTCCCCGTCGGAGTCCGCCGACCCCTCGGCCACGACAACCGTGGTTGCGGGGTCGGGCGCAGGGGTGGTCGAGGGCGCAACCCCCTCGACCACCTCGACGTCCTTGTCGTCGATGTAGTCTTCGGCCAGCAGGTGTTCGAACCGCACGGGCTCGACCACCCCGACGACGCGCATCGGCGCCTCGCGCTTTTCAGCGTTGGAGGCGCCGCGCTTCACGTCGCGCAAACGAACGGTCGTCAACCTGGCCTTCAACCAGACCATCGACTACGTGTTCACCGTCTTCGTGGCGCTGGCCCAGTGACCGTAGCCCGTGTTGTACCGGCCGCTCAGCGAGAACCGATGCTCCTTGAAGTCGATGACGTGCGACCCGGTGGTGTCCGACTCGAGCGAGACAGGCTCGCGGAGCTGGAAGATCAGCGGGCGCAGCGCGCTGCCGACGTGCAGCAGGTACCAGTCGTTGGCGTCCGACAGGTGCGCCGACGGCAGGACGTCGATCGTCATGCCGCGGAACTTCACGTTGTCGGTGTTGCTGATCGTCTTGGCGTACACCGCCTCGTTCATCGTGCCGAGGATGGCCCACGGGCAGACGATCACGAACTCGCGCATCATGTTGTGATACGGCATGCCGTTCTCGGCCGTAAAGCCGGCCATGGCCGCGATCGCCGCGGTGATGTCCGTCTGCAACTGCGCCGTCGTGGTGCCCGTGCCGGCCAGCAGGTTGTCCTGCGTGCCGCCCGAGTCGCCGCGAACCGGGTGCGAGTTGCTGAAAAACGCGGTGCTGTCGTGGCCCGTGTTCGTCGTGCCGTTGATCAGCGCGTTGATCAGCAACTGGTTCTGGTGGCCGACCACGCCCTGTGCGAGCTGGCCGATGCGCAGCGGGATGCCACCCACCTGATCGTCGTTGATGTCGTCGACCTTGACCGCGATACCGCCCTGGTAGCGGTTGTTCTCGATCGTGTAGGTCGCGTCGGACATGCCGGTGAACTTCGCGCGGCCGGTCCACAGGGACATGGCCGGCGACTCGCCGATCCAGGCGTAGTCCTCCGACTTCTTGTTGGAGTCGGCCACGGTCGCGACCATCGGAATGATCGACTCGCGGTCGGCACCCTTGAGGTCGCGCAGGAACTGGTCCTTGACGCCGGCCTCGAACAGCGCGGGGTTGTACGTCGTCATCTTCGGTTACCTCCTACGCCTGCCGGACGTCGGGACCGATGGCCACGATCGCCGCGGCGGCCGAGACCACCTCGACGAGCACGCCGGCCACGGGGCAGTTGGTCGCCTGCGTCTCGTCGACCGTCTGGTCGTCGTCGGCGTAGACGATGTTGTTCACGCTGGTCTGCGCGATCGTGTCGGCGGCGAGCTCGAACTCCCCGGAGAGAACTTCAGCCCACTTGTCGCCGGCCGACCCCGCCGAGTTGTCGACGGTCTCCTTGAAGAGGCCGACGACGCCCTGGTTTGAGACGCTCGCCTGCGCCGGGATCGCGAACCCAGCGCTGTCGATCATCGCCATGCCGCCCGCGTAGCAGACGTCGACGCCGACCTTGTAGCGGCGGGTCTTGGTCGCGCCGAACGACTTGATGGGACGTGCAGCAGTCAGAGCAGCCATCAGTTGGCCTCCTCGACGCTCTCGACGAGCGAGCCCTTCTTGGTGGCGAAGACGCCCTTGCCCGGCACGAAGCCGGCGACGTTCTTCACGTTGGCGAGGCTCTT
>JAAUXY010002348.1_pt1 | contig 15004 bp, 17 predicted proteins | sample 7278121 | NCBI WGS metagenome assembly JAAUXY01 (sample SAMN14350117, study PRJNA611818) | marine sediment metagenome | isolation source: surface marine sediment (1.8m) | place: French Polynesia: Moorea | collected 2018-08 | reverse complement strand
GTGTGCTCTTCCGATCTCGCCGGGGACCGAGCTCGAAGTCGCGGTACGCAGGCGCCGGCTGGCAGCGACGGTGGTGGCGCTGCCTTTCTATCGCCGAGACGCCTGATCACTCAGCTATCGACCCATCAGGAGAAACAGAGATGTATCCTACAGAATACCTCTATACGGAAGAGCACGAGTGGGTGCATGTCGAGGGAGACCAGTGCACCGTGGGCATCACCGAATACGCCCAGAACGAGTTGGGGGAAGTCGTCTACGTCGATTTGCCCGAGATCGGGGACACCTTCGATGCCGGCGAAGAGTTCGGCGCCATCGATTCGTCAAAGACCTCGGCCGACGTCTACACGCCGGTCGCTGGTGAGATCGTGGCGGTCAACGCCGCCCTCGAGGAGGCCCCGGAGAAGGTCAATGAGGGTGCTCACAAAGAGGGTTGGCTGATCAAAATCCGCATGTCATCTTCCGACGGGCTCGAGGGACTGATGAGCGCTGAGCAGTATGAGGAGTTCGCCGGAGCTCAGTAGCAGCAAGCTCGAAAGCCTGGAGCTGGGCCTGCTGGCGTTCTTCCTGGCCATCTGGCTGGTGGCGATCCTCGCCGGCCTGGGCCTGCTACCCCTGGCTGGCACGCTCCATCTCGATCTCTATCGCCTCTACAGCATCGCGGCGGTGCTCGGCTGGGTGGCGGGCAACATTTATGTCTCGCGAGCCCAGAGCCTCGAAAACTCTCCCTCAAAACAAGCCGCTGGACGGCGTGTTCGCAAACGTCTGCTCCTGAGCTACCTGATCCAGCCTCAGAGCTGCGTCTATCTGCTCAGGACCCTAGCGCCGTTCGAGGCCCAGCAAGCGGCACCGATGGTTCCGGTCTACGCCTTCGGCGTCTACTCCCTATTTTTCCTGGTGCCGCTGACGCTAAGGGCGACCCGAACGCCGCAACGAAGATTTCGGGAGTAGCTTTTCCAAGAGCATGGCGTCGCCGTAGGAGTAGAAGCGATAGCCGCGGGCGACCGCTTGCCGGTAGGCGGCAAGGACGTGCTCGCGACCGGCGAAGGCGGAAACCAGCATCAGCAGGGTCGAGCGCGGCAGATGGAAATTGGTCACCAGCGCATCGACCACCCGGAACCGAAAGCCCGGCGTGATGAACAGCTCGGTGGAGGCCCCTCCCGCGTGAACTTTGCCGTCACCGGCCAAGACAGCGCTCTCGAGGGTGCGCACGACGGTGGTGCCGACGGCCACGATCCGCCCACCGGATGCCTGAGTCCGCCGGATCGCCTCGGCCGCTTCGCTGGAGATGCGGTAATGCTCCAGGTCCATTCGATGATCCTCGACCCGCTCGACGGCGACCGGCTTGAACGTGCCGTAACCGACGTGCAGAGTGACCGCGGTGCGGCCGATGCCGCGCGCCTCGAGCTCGGCGAGCAACTCCGGCGTGAAGTGCAAACCCGCGGTGGGTGCGGCGATCGCGCCAGGATGACGCGCGTAAACCGTCTGGTAGGTCTCACGGTCGGCAACTTCATCGCCACGCCGAATGTAGGGCGGTAGCGGCATATGACCAAAGCGCTCGAGATGCGGCTCGACTTCAGAGGCGAAGCGCAGACGGCGTCGCCCTCCCTCGCCGACCTCGATCACTTCCGCCTCCAGGCCACCGTCGAGCTCGAGGATGCCGCCGGGTCGCAGGCGGCGCGCCGGCCGGGCCAGCGTCTCCCAGGTCCTCAGCCCGAGCTTTTCGACCAGCAGCAGCTCGACCCGGCCGCCAGATTCGCGGCGGGACGGATCGTCCCGCGCCGGAATCTGTCGGCGCGCGAAGATCCGCGCCGGCAGCACCCGGGTGTCGTTGACCACCAACAGATCACCCGGCCGCAGGATCTTCGGCAGATCGCCGATCGAGCGATGTCGATCCGCCTCCGGTGCCCCGACCACCAGCAGGCGACTCTGACCCCGTTCGGCCGGACGCTGTGCGATCGCCGATTCCGGCAAGTCGAAATCAAAGTCGGAGGTTCGCCATTCCATCGCAAAGCTCCTATTCATCCTCGACCGTAGCGGCCGGAAACTTCACGCCGGCTTCTTTCCTCGCCGTCTCGCTCCGCGGGTCCAGTAGATCTCTCAAGCCGTCGCCTACCAGGTGGATCGAGACGACGGTGATGATCAAAGCCAGGGCGGGAAACGTCGAAACCCACCAGGCGGACAGCAGGAAACCCTGCCCGTCGGCGATGATGTTGCCCCAGCTGGCTTGCGGCGGCTGGACGCCGAACCCGAGAAACGACAGCGACGCCTCGAACAGGATCAAAGTCCCGACCCTCAGGGTCGCGGTGACCAACAGGGGAGTCAAAGCGTTGGGCAATAAATGCCGAAACAGGATTCGGATTTCGGAGAGGCCTTGGCCACGGGCGGCGTGAACAAAATCACGCTGCTTGAGCCCGATCAACTCGGCCCGAGCCAGACGGCTGACGCCGGGCCAGGCAGTGATGCCCAAAAGCAAGATCAAGATTCGGATATCGGGAGGAAAGAGCGCGGTCAAAGTGATCAGCAAAAAACTCCAAGGGATCGTCAAAATACCGTCGACCAGGCGCATCAGGAGGCTGTCGAGGAGTGGGCCGCCGAGGGCCGCAAGCGCTCCGACGAGAATGCCGATCACCATCGCGAGAGCGACCGAGGAGATGCCGATCATCAGCGAAATCCGCGCGCCGTGAATCACCCGCGACAAGACGTCACGACTGAACTTGTCGCTGCCGAGAAGGAATATCCGACGATCCGCCACCCCGTCGTCGGTCAGATTCTCGACTTCGTGCTCGTGGTAATGCTGCACCTGCCCCAGGCGTTGGGCTCTCAGACCGTCCGGCGTACGCTCGACCCGGTCGGCCAGCTTCCACACGCCATGCTCGAGCTCGATGGCCGCCATCACCGTCAACGGCGCCACATGCCTGCCGGCCACCGCGTCGATCTGCTCGGTCGGATCGTAGGGTGCGACCCACGGCGCGGCCACTCCGACGACAAGGAAGAACATCAGCACGGCGGCGCCGGAACGGATCAGGGGATTAAGCGACATGCCTCACCCTCGGGTCGAGCCAAGCATGGAGTAGATCGGCCAGAAAATTGCCCACCGTCACCAAGACGCCGGTCATGGCGGTCGCCGCCAGAATGACCGGGTAGTCACGCTGCAGCATCGCCTGAAAGATGGCAAAACCCACCCCCGGCCAGGCGAAGACGACCTCGATGACCAGCGAACCACTGAGCAGGAAGGGCAAGGCTAGACCGAAGCGCTGGACCAGCGGGATCAGCGAGTTGCGCAGCGCGTGCACCCAAAGCACCCGTGCCGGGCTCAGGCCTTTGGCACGAGCGGTGCGGATGTAGTCCTGGCTGAGCACGTCGAGCAAGCCGTTGCGCACGAAGCGCACGACGGCGCCGCAGCGCGCAATTCCCAGGATCAGCGCCGGCAACGCGAGGTGGTGCAGAATGTCCAGGATCTGCTCGAAAGGAGGTAAGAGATGAGCCCGATCCGAGCGCATCTGATTGATCGGAAACAGCGGCCAACGTACGGAAAAGATCTCGATAGCCAGCAGCGCGAACCAAAAGGCCGGCACCGAATAAAGCACCAGCGACATCACGCGTATCTGACGATCGAGGAGAGAGCCGGCACGTGCCGCCGCGACCAAGCCGAGCACGAATCCCAGGACGTGTTCGATGATCAGCGCCGCCGCGACCAGCAGGCAAGTATTCGGCATCCTCTCCATCAAGACGTCGAAGGCCGGCCGATTCAAAGAGATCGACGTCCCCCAATCGCCTCGAAGCACTGACGCCATCCAAGTCAGGTATTGCTGCCCCAGGGGCTGGTCAAGCCCATAAACCTGGCGCAGCTCCTGGCGTCTCTCCTCGGTGATCCTGGGATTGTCAAACAGGCGGCTGGGCTCACCCGGCGCGATGTGGATCAGGAAGAAGGTAGCCGTCAGGACCAGAAGAATCAGCAGTACTGAGGCACCGAGACGACGGAGAATGAAGCGGGACACGATTTCCCAGTTGGATCATTCGCCGGCGACGCCGTTCGCGAGCCGCCAATTCATCAGATTGTAGAAGGGCGAAACATGGTTTGGCTCGACCCCCTGAAGATTCTTATGCGCCGCCGATAGGCGCAGCTGTTCGTAGAGAAAGGTCATCGGCAGCTCTTCGTGCAGCAGATCCTGCAATTGATCGAAGAGCGGCTTGGCGGCCACCGGATCGATGTAGTTGTTGACCTCCTCGATCAGTTGATCCATCTCCGGATTCGAGTACATCCCCCAGTTGAAAGCACCGCTAATGCCGGTGGAGTGGAAGAAGTACTCGGTGTTGAGACTGGTGTCGAGGGCCAGCCCTCCCATCACGACATCAAAATCATGATCGCCCAATGGGCGCAGCAGGGCGTTGAATTCCATCGAGCGGGTGCGCACATCGACGCCGATCCTCTTCAGATGCTCCTGGATCATCACGATCAAATCGATCCGCACCTGGCTTTCCGAGTTGGTCACCAGCTCAAAGCTGAAGGGTTCGCCGTCTCGTTCGATGATGCCGTCACCGTCGGTGTCGACCCAGCCCAACTCAGCCAGCATCTCCCGAGCCCGACCCGGGTCATAAGGCCAGGGCTCGAGGTCCTTGTTGTGCGCCCAATGATTCGAGGGAAAGACCGAGTGACCGACGCTGGCGTATCCGTAGTAGATGGAGTCGACGATCTCCTGCCGATCGATGCCCATGGTCAGAGCCTGGCGCACTCTCTTGTCAGCGAACAGCGCCCGGGAGACGTTCCACTGCAGAAAGAAGAAGTACCTCGGGATGTGGGTCAAGAGCCGCAGATCGGGATCACCTTCGATGACGCCGGCGTCGGCCGGGTGAATGAATTCCATCATGTGCGCTTTTTTCGAACGCATCAGGGCCAGCCGGCTGCTTTCCTCCGGAATGACCTCAAAAACGACCCGATCGACCTTGGGCATGTCTTCCTCGTAGTAGCTCTCGTTACGACGAATGACGTAGCGCTGCTGAGGCGTCCAGGATTCGAGGGTGAACGGGCCGTTGACGACCAGATTTTCGACGAACCAATCACTGTTCTGTCGCCACTCTTTGAAAGGCAACTTGCTCCAGGCATGCTTCGGTAAGACGACTCCGAGCATGGCGTCTTGCAGCTGACCCGAGTAAGCCTTCGAGAAGTGATACGTCACCGTATACGGGTCGACGACTTCGACATCTGTAATCCATTTCTTGGCATCGATGAAACCCCAAGCGATCTCGGGATGGGTTTGTGCCTGCCAGGTCCAACGCACGTCTTCGGCCGTCACCGGCACACCGTCGCTCCACTGGATGTCGTCCCGCATGTAGAAGGTCAGGGCCAGACGGTCATCTGAGAACTCGTAGTTCTTGGCCAGCTGGGGTTCGAAAGACGGCGGGCCGTCTTCGTAGTCCGGCATCTCGTCCACCAGCACCCGAAACCAGGCCTGGTAAAGCAGAGCATTCATAACGGCGGTCGACTGGGTAATGAGCTCGTTGACTCCCTGGATGTCGACCGAGTAGGCGACGACGACCGTGCTTTCGTCGTTGCCTTCACCGCTCGGGCCGTTGCAGGCCGCAAGGGGGAACAGCATCAACGCGAGAGGGATCAGCGTCAGGCCGGGAGCAAGCGATAGTCTTTTCATGATTCCTTTCAGTTTGCAGGCCAAGACGGACTCTGCCACCCGTCCATGGCCGGCAGTCGCAGTGACGCTCAGCAAAACTGCACTGCTTCACGGCCAGGGATTGCCACGCAACGGCCCGAAAGCGAATTGTACCCCGAGCGTAGAAAATGGCGTGCCGGCATGCGACGATTTCCCTGGACAGGGTCGATTCATCTTTCCTCAGAACAGTGCCGCGGAACCCTCGAAAGCCACCCGACCACCATCCCGGGCGGTGTTATTCTTCGGCCATGTCGCTGCTGACCTCTCGACGCCTGATCATCATGGCTGTCACCTTCGCGATCTTCATCGTGTTCGATATCGTCCTTTTTGGCTGGCTGATCTTCAACTCGCTATCCCAGCGGGAAGTCGAAAATGCCTTACTCGAGACTCGGGCCGAGGCAGAACCTTTGGCCAGAAAACTCGAAGAGCAGGCCCTGAGCCTGGGCCAAGATCTCTACGTCGCGGTGAGCGTGGTTCAGGAGAAAACGACCTATATCCAGTCTTTCCCGACCCAGCGCGAGATGATCCGACGTTTCGAAATTCGCGACCGTCACGGCACCGTGGTCTACCAGGAGGAGAATACTGAGGAGCTCCCGGCCGGCCTGCCCGGGGTCCCACGAGTGGAGACCGGCGATACGTCCCTCGAGGTCCCTCCCCTATCGCAGCCCGAGCTACAGTTGGAGGAGGTCGAGGTCGCAATCGGTGATCTGGGGACGATCATCGTCGGATTGAACGAACAAGCCCTGGTGGAACGTATGGATGTCCTGCGGCAGGATTTGATCCGACAGACGTCGCTGATCGGAGTATTGACCCTGGCCCTGCTCCTGATTGCGTTCGCCGCCATCTGGGCTCTCTTTCGTCGCTCCCGCCGGCTCGAGGCGCAGGCGGTTGAAGCCGAACGCATGGCTTACATCGGCACCCTGGCGTCAGGTCTGGCGCATGAGATCCGCAATCCGCTGAACTCGCTATCCCTCAACATGCAGATGCTCGAAGAAGAGACTTCGGGCGCTGACACATCTCAGAAACGATTGCTGAACATCACTCGCTCTGAGCTACGTCGCCTAGAGCGCCTGGCGACCGACTTCCTGTCCTATGCCAAGCCTCGCCCGCTGGAGCTGAAAGAGATCCCGGCGGTCGAGCTCTTGGAGCAGGTGCTCGAGGTGATGGGCGGCGAGGTCCAGAACCGCGGCGCGGTGGTCGAAATCAAAGATTCGAGCGCTGGCGCCCGAGTCCGCGTAGATCGCCATCAGATCAAGCAGCTATTGCTCAACCTGACCCAGAATGCCCTGACGGCTGCTGAGGAGTCCGACGAGGCCCTCGTCCGTCTGATCGCTCGACGCTCCGGCTCCGACGTGGTGCTCGAAGTCAGCGACAATGGCCCGGGCATCCCACGGGAGGATCAAGAGCGGATTTTCGATCTCTTCTACTCCACTCGCAAAGGGGGCACCGGCCTCGGGCTGGCGATCGTGCAACGCATCGCGCGCGCCCACGACGCCGAGCTCGACGTCGACAGCCGACCGGGGGACGGCACCACGATCAGTTTACGCTTACCGGCCGTCACTGCCGACCAGCCGGAATTGGCTGCCGAGAGTCCAGGTTTCAACCGCCCGACGTCATCGCCTCGAACTCTTCCTCGCTGACGAACTCGTCCGGCTCATCGGCGCCGCAGACCATGCACGTCGCTTCGACGAGTTGGCTATTCTCCCACTCGAAGGTGTAGCACGGCGTTTCGCAACTGATGCAGATCAGATACTCGGGTGCTTCCATGGTGACCTCCTAAGGTCTCCTATTATAAACGCACGTGACGGGCCATTGACCCGCGGCCGGCTTCATGGTACGTTCTCACGTCTCGCATTTCGGCGGCCGGTATTGTCTCGTCCAAACGGCATTGTTTCGCCAGACAACTGCCCTGGCCCGCCAAAGCAAAACCACACTCCAAGACACTCGGCCGACTCGGCGGTCCCGACGGCCTTCTCGACCTCCGGGAGCTTCAGAAATGTACGCAATCATCGAAACAGGCGGCAAGCAGTACCGCGTTCAGGCGGGTGACGTCATCGACGTCGAGCGCCTCTCGGCGGTCTCCGAAGAGCAGCCGGAGGTCGTCTTCGACCGCGTCCTGATGGTGGACGACGGCGGCGACGTCAAGGTCGGCAGCCCGGTGGTCGAAGGAGCGCGGGTCAACGGCGTCCTTCTGCGGCCGATCCGCGGACGCAAAGTGACGGTTTTCAAGATGAAGCGGCGCAAGGGCTACCGACGCAAGAACGGGCATCGGCAGAACCTGCATCAGGTCAAGATCCAGGACATTCAGGCCTAGTGCCAGTAGTTATCAGGAGACGTCATGGCTCATAAAAAAGGTCAAGGCTCTAGCCGCAACGGCCGCGATTCGAACCCCCAGCATCTCGGCATCAAGCGCTACGGCGGCCAGCGGGTCACCGGCGGCACGATCATCGTGCGCCAGCGGGGCACCAAGTTTCATCCGGGACGCAACGTCGGCCGCGGAAAAGACGACACCCTCTTCGCCTTGGCGGATGGCGTCGTCGAATTTCAGAACCGCGGGCGTCACGGCAAGTTCGTGCACGTGCAGCCGCCCGAGTAAGGCGGCATAGCGCGTCCTTCGCCGAGTTCCTACGGCGCGTCCGTAGGCGCGTGGAGGCTTCCCGTGGTTTTCATCGACGAGGCGGTGTTCGATGTTGTCGCCGGCAACGGCGGCAACGGCTGCGTCGCCTTCAGGCGCGAGAAGTACGTGCCGCGGGGCGGCCCGTCGGGCGGCGACGGTGGCGACGGGGGTTCGGTTTGGCTGGTCGGCCAGCGCGACCTGAACACCCTGCATCACCTGCGTTTTCGCTCGCGGATCGCCGCCCAGCGCGGTCGCCACGGCGAGGGCTCCCAGAAGACCGGCCGGCGCGGCAAGGGCGCCGATGTTCCGGTGCCGCTGGGCACCATCGCCTACGACCGCGACAGCGACGAAGTGCTCGGAGAGATCCTGGAAGACAACCAGCGTCTGCTGATCGCTCAGGGCGGTCGCGGCGGCCGCGGCAACGCGCGCTTCAAGACCGCGACCCGTCGGGCTCCGCGTTACGCCGAAGAAGGCAGAGAAGGCGAAGAACGCCGGGTGCGGCTGGAGCTCAAGCTGCTCGCTGACGTCGGCCTCGTTGGGCTGCCCAACGCCGGCAAGTCGACACTGATCAGCACCGTCTCGGCGGCGCGCCCCAAAGTCGCCGACTATCCGTTCACCACCCTGGTGCCCAACCTGGGCGTGGTCGCCGAAGGTCCGCTCGCCGATCCTTTCGTGATCGCCGATCTACCGGGTTTGATCGCCGGCGCCGCCTCCGGCTCGGGTCTGGGCTTCCAGTTCCTGCGTCATGTCGAGCGTTGCCGGGTGCTGGTCCATCTAGTGGACCTGTCGAATCCCGACGACCGCAGCGACGTCGATCTGGCGACCATCGAAGGCGAGCTCGAAGCGTTCAACCCCGAGCTCCTGCAGCGCGCCCGCCTGATCGTCGGTAGCAAGCTCGACGCGGCGCTCCCCGAGCGCCAGCGGGAGCTTCGCGCCGCGGCCCAGGAACGCAACTTGCCTTACCTCGAGATCAGCTCGGCGACCCGTGCCGGTGTCCAGGAGTTGATTCACGAGATGCGCCATCGTCTGCGTCTTTCCAGCGAGACATTCCTCGACCCTGATTCCTGAAGCAACATGAAGATCGGCCTCTACGGCGGCAGCTTCGACCCGATTCATCGCGGCCATATCGAGCCCGTGCGCGAGGCTCACCGAGCGTTGGCGCTCGACCGCGTGATCTATCTGCCGACGGCAAATCCACCCCACAAACCGCGGCGCAAAGTGCCCGCCTTGGCACGCTACGCCATGGTCGAGCTGGCGCTGCTCGCGGAGGCTGACTTTTTTGTCGATCCGTTCGAGCTCGGCCCTGAGGTGTCCTTCACCGTCCATACCCTCGAGCACTTTCATCGTCGCCACCCGGAGGCCCGACTCTTCCTCATTCTAGGCAGCGATTCGTTCCTTCAGCTCGATCGGTGGCGCGAGTGGCGCAGGATTCTCGAGCTCGCCGAATTGGCCGTCCTCGAACGGCCTGGAGCCGACGTCGAAAAGCTACCGCAACCGCTCGAAACAGAACTAGATCCACACCGCGTCCATCGCATCGCCAACCTTCCAGTCGCCGCGTCCTCAACCGAAGTTCGTCAACGGCTCGCGGCCCATTCCCAAGACCTGCACCAGCTGGTGCCACCGCTGGTGCTAGACTACATCGCCAAATATGACCTCTACAGATAAGCAAGTCGCAACCGAAGTCCACGCCGAACCAGAGTCGGCTCAAGAAATTCGCCGAATCCAGATCGCCGTCGACGCCGCGCTCGACCGCAAAGCCGAGCACCTGCAGGTGCTCGATTTGGCCGCGATCAGCGACTTTACCGACCATTTCCTGATCTGCAACGGAACCAACGAGCGCCAGGTTCAGGCGATCGCGGACAACGTGATCCGGCAACTGCGAGACGGCGGCTTGAAGCCCCTGCACGTCGAGGGGCTCCAGCGAGGCCGCTGGATCCTGCTCGACTACGGCGGCGAGATGGTGATCCACATCTTTCTCGGCGAAACCCGCGAGTTCTACAGCCTAGAACGCCTGTGGTCGGACGCGCCCGACGTCACCTCTCAGTTTGTCCAATAGTGGAACCCGAGTCCTTCGCGGCTCTGTTCCGCGCCTCGCCTGCCCTGGCCACGGCCCTACCCGCGGCCGAGCGGGCGGCGGCCAGCGATTCGCCGATCCTGATCCTCGGCGAGCCGGGTAGCGGCCGGTCGACGATCGCCCGCGCGTTCCATCGCGCAAGCCCAAGGCGCGATGGTCCGCTGGTCGAAGTCGATCCCGGCGCGATCCCTTCGACGCTGTTCGAGAGCGAGCTCTTCGGCTACCGTGCCGGCGCCTTTACCGGTGCCGAGACAGCGTCCGCTGGTCGCGTCGAGCGTGCCGCCGGCGGCACCCTGGTGCTCGATCACGTCGAGGAGATCCCCCTCGCCGCCCAGGCCAAGCTCTTGCGCCTCTTGGCGGAGAAACGCTTCGCGCCCCTCGGCGGCTCTGAGCGCACCGCCGACGTCCGCTTTATCGCCATCGCCGCTCCGGATCTGGCCGAGCGCGCCCGCGTCGGCGCCTTTCGCCAGGATCTGTTCTTTCGTCTCGAAGTGCTCGCCTATCGGCTGCCGCCGCTGCGCGAGCGGCTGGAGGATCTGCCGGGCGTGGCGGACTATCTGCTAACAGATCTGGCCGAACGCTTCGCCCGAGAAGCCCCTCGGCTGAGCGAACGGACTCTGAGCTGGATGTCGCGGTACACCTGGCCCGGAAACCTGCGACAGGTCCGCAACCTGCTCGAACGCGCCCTGATCGTCGCCGGCTCCGACGAGCTCGACCTCAAGCCGCCGCCAGGCGCCGATGAGCCCAAGCCACGCACCCTGCGCGAAGTCGAGCACGACGAGATCCTGCGCGCCCTGGCCTACACCCGCGGCCACCAGGGTCGCGCGGCACAGCTCCTCGGCATCAGCCGAAAAGCGCTGTGGGAGAAGCGTAAGCGCCTCGGAATTCCGTGAACCGGATCCCATGAGCCGAATCCTTCATCCCAACCTCGACCCGGCCGAGCGGCGTGAGCTCTTCCTCGAAGGCATACGCCTGTTCAACACCGGCGAGTACTACGCCTGTCACGAAGCTTTCGAAGAGATCTGGCGCTCGACCACCCCCGAGCCCAAGGATCTATTCCAGGGGCTGATTCAGGTCGGCGTGGGGCTATACCACTACTTCGAGCGTCAGCGACCCGACGTCGCCCGTCGGGTCCTGATCAAGGGCCGACTCCGGCTAACACCTCTATTACCCGAGAGTCACGGCCTCGACCTCGTGACCCTAGTGGCCTCCGTCGTCCTCTGGGAAGCCTGGCTCGAAGAGCCGCGGGGCAAGCCGCCGGAAGTGCCGCGAATCGTCGTGCTCGACGACGCCAAAGTCCGCTGATCGGCAGCGAGCACTGGGTCATTTTGCCTTTTACAGCGTAGCCTCTGGTCAGCGGGCACTGGCCCGCGGAGTGCACGGATCGGCTCCCGGAGGACTAGCGGAGGCTGCGTGTTTGAGCGCAGCGAGTCAGGCCGGAGCCCGGAGGGAGCCGACAAGGAGTCCTGAACAGGCTCAAGCTGACCTGCCGCGAAGCTGGGAAAGGCAAAATGATCCAGTGCTCGCTGAACTCGATGTCAGAAGGGGCGGCTGATACCATGGCACCGGTCGATGAATCTATACGCTGCCGTCATCCTTGTAACCCTGGCCGCCGAATATGTGCTCGGCTTGGTCGCCAACCTGCTCAACCTCAAAGCGCTCGACAGCGAGCTGCCGGCTGAGTTCGCCGACGTCTACGACGCCGACTCCTACCGCAAGTCCCAGGACTACACCCGCGTCGCCACTCGCTTCGGCTTCGTGACCGTGACTTTCGACCTGCTGATTCTGCTGGTCTTCTGGTTCGCCGGCGGATTCAGACACCTAGATCTCTGGCTACGCGACTTCGAGCTCGGGTCACTGTGGACCGGCCTGCTGTTCATCGGCATTCTCGGCCTGGCGAAGGGCATTCTGAGCCTCCCCTTCGGCGTGTATTCCACCTTCGTGATCGAAGAGCGCTTCGGCTTCAACCGCACCACGCCGAAAACTTTCATACTCGACCAGGTCAAAGGCCTGGCGTTGGCGATCGTGATCGTTGGGCCGATCCTGGCGCTGGTGCTCAGCTTCTTCGAACGCCTAGGCCCCGGCGCCTGGATCTACTGCTGGTTGGCTCTCAGCGCGTTCACCCTCGTGCTGCAACTGATCTTCCCGGTGTGGATCTTGCCACTTTTCTTGAAGTTCACCCCGCTCGAGGAGGGTGAGCTGCGCGACCTGCTATCGGACTACGCGCGTTCCGTCGGCTTCGCGCTTCAGGGCATCTTCGTGATCGACGGCTCACGGCGCTCCAGTCGGACCAATGCGTTCTTCACCGGCTTCGGTCGCGCCAAGCGCATCGCGCTCTTCGACACCCTGATCGAAAAGCACACCAAGCCAGAGATCCTCGCCGTCCTCGCCCACGAGGTCGGCCACTACAAAAAGAAGCACGTGGTGAAGGGCCTGGTGCTGTCGATCGTCAATAGCGGTGTGGTGTTCTACCTGCTCTCGATCTTCCTCAGTCACCAGGGCCTATTCGACGCCTTCTTCATCGATCAGCCGTCGATCTACGCCGGGCTGGTTTTCTTCGGCCTGCTCTATGCCCCTGTCGAGCTGCTCCTATCCATATTCCTCAACCACTGGATGCGCCGGCACGAGTTCGAGGCCGACCGCTATGCCGTCGACACCCTGGACCAGCCCGAGGCCATGGCCTCCGCGCTCAAGAAGCTGTCGGCCGACAACCTCTCCAACCTCACCCCGCATCCGTTCTACGTCCGGCTAAACTACTCCCATCCCCCGGTCCTCGAGCGGGTGGCAGCGATCAGGGCGGCACTGTAGTTAGGGCCAAGATATGGACGAGGACATGGACCACGTCGATCACGAGAAACACGTCGCTGACCTGCAGGCGGTGCTGGAGGTATCGCGCGAGCTAGCGGTCACCGACTGCCTCGAGCGCCTGGTGCGATCGGTCGAGGCAGCGGCGTGCAAGGTGCTCGAGTGCGAGCAGGCGACGCTCTTGCTCTACGACCGCGAGCAAGACACCCTGGAACGCCCCGCGGAAGCCGGCGACGGCGGCCACGCGATCCAGCTCGAGCTCGCGGCCGCGGTCGCCCGCGGCGGCCAGCGCATCGAGCTTGACGATCCGGCCGCCGATCCTCGCTTCGACACCGACGCCGAGGGCTTCTGCTGTATCGAGACCCACAACCTTGACTTCTATCCGCTGCTCGACGACCAGCAACGGGTGGTCGGCGTGCTCCAGGTACGCAACATCCCGCCCAAAGACCCCTGGGACGACGAGCTGATCAAGATCTTCGACGCCCAGGTGGGCGTCGCCGTCCAGCGCCACCTGCTACTCGAACACTACGCCGAGAAGCAGCGCATCGAACGCGACCTCAAGCTCGCCCGCAACATCCAGCAGGGGCTGCTGCCGAACGGCAATCCGCGGGTCGAGGGTTTCGACGTCGCCGGTTGGAACCGACCCGCTGACGATACCGGCGGCGACTTCTGGGACCATCATCCGCTGCCCGGAGGCGCCACGGCCCTGGCGCTGGCCGACGCCACCGGCCACGGCATCGGCCCGGCACTGATGATGGCCGCTTGCCGCTCATTGTTTCGTGCCACCACCTCGATCTCCAGCGATCTCAACGAGATCGTCGACCGCATCAACCGTCTGCTTCACGAAGATCTCACCGATAGCCGCTCGGTCTCCGCCGTGCTCGCCAAGGTCACAGAAGACACCCTATCCTTCCTGAGCGCCGGCCAAGGGCCGCTGATACGTTACCTGGCGGCGAGCGACGAGATCCGCTGCCAGAACGCCCACGGCATCCCGCTGGGCATCATGCCCGAGTATCCGTGGCCGGACGCCGAACACTTCAACATGGCGAGCGGCGACCTGATGATGTTCGTGACCGACGGCTTCTTCGAGTGGCAGAACGACCGTGGGGAAGAATTCGGCATCTCGAGGATGCTGCGAGTGCTAGAGAGACATCGCGAGCACTCGGCCGAAGAGATCATCCGCGCCATGTATAACGCGGTCAAGACGTTCGCAGGCGAGATGGCCCAAAGCGACGACTTGACCGCGGTCGTAGTGCGCAGGCTATAAGCCTGGCTTCATCTTAGGCAGCGGCGCCGAAGCGACCGCATGAAAAGAAACAGCGAGGAAGCAACACATCTCATTAGATCAGGGCACGCAACCGGCTTCGCGCCCGAGCATTCCCTTCTACTCTCTAAGGCGTTATCCAAGAATGAAACGGGTCAACTTTCTTTTGATTTTGTTTTGGAGCCTGCTTCTCGCCATCCTGGCGCTTGGCTGCGCGACCCCCGAACCGCGGCCCCACACCGACGTCGCCGACCTCGTGATCACCGGCGGCCGCGTCTATACCTTGTCTTGGGGCGAACCCGCCACCGACGGCACCCCGGCCGCCGACGCCCCACACGACGAGGGCGGCTGGCGCCCCGACGCCGAAGCCGTCGTGATCCGGGCTCACGAGATCCTCTTCGTCGGCACCGCGGAAGAGGCTGAGAGCTACATCGGGGTCGAAACTGAAGTCTTCGACGTCAACGGCGCCACCGTCCTGCCCGGCCTGGTCGACTCCCATACCCACGTCGCCGGCCTCGGCGAGCTCGAAGCCCGGGTCAATCTCATCGGTGTCGAGACCGAAGAAGAGGCCGTCACCC
>JAAUXY010051387.1_pt1 | contig 15007 bp, 15 predicted proteins | sample 7278121 | NCBI WGS metagenome assembly JAAUXY01 (sample SAMN14350117, study PRJNA611818) | marine sediment metagenome | isolation source: surface marine sediment (1.8m) | place: French Polynesia: Moorea | collected 2018-08 | reverse complement strand
CTATGTGGGGTTGGTAGAGATGGAATTTTGGTCTTCGGTCCAGGGCAGATGAAAGATACTCATCACCTTCCAATACGATAAAATCGTTGTCCTCCGTTAGGTGAACCATGCGATCAAAACCGTCAAGCTGGGCGCCTACCATAAAATCAACTTCGCGTTCATGATAATTGAGGACATGCAGGATCATTGAGGTAATAGTAGTCTTCCCATGACTCCCGCCAATCACAACACGGGTCTTATTTCTGGATTGTTCATAAAGGAATTCAGGGTATGAATATATTTTTATCCCGAGATCCCTGGCTTTGATCAGTTCCGGATTATCAGCCTTGGCATGCATGCCAAGGATAACCGCATCCAGTTCTGTGTTGATTCGATCGGGAAACCAACCCATAGCATCGGGCAGGAGTCCCACCTTTGACAGGCGGCTTTTTGATGGCTCAAATATTACATCGTCACTGCCACTGAGTTCATATCCCTTGTCGTGAAGTGCTAAGGCAAGATTGTGCATGGCACTACCACCAATGGCTATAAAATGGATCCGCATTTCTCTCTGATTATGGGCTGTAAAGATAGGTATAGAAAAGTCTTTGCCAAATGTAAGTCCCAGGATCTAATCTTACTATCTTAGCACAGAGAGTAACCTCTTAAAATACTATTCCAGAATATGGATTTGAATTTAGAAAAGATTAGTACCAAGGAGTATTTTCCCGGGTTCTTGGGTAAAATGATCCACACAGAACACATGACCATAGCCTTCTGGGAGGTTGAAGCCGGAGCTGAAGTACCTTTACACGATCACCATCATGAACAGGTGATGCATGTTCTTGAAGGGGAATTTGAATTCAAATTAAACAGATCAACAGGAAAATACTATAAAGGAGATATTGTGGTCATACCACCTAACGTACCACACAGCGGAAGGGCCATAAGCCCATGTAAAATCCTCGATATCTTTAGCCCTGTAAGAGAAGACTACAAGTGATGAATATACTGCTAACTGGAAAGAAAGCTTTGGTAGGCGGTGCCACGTCCGGGATAGGGCGTGCTATTGCAGAGCAATTAGCCAAAAGCGGGGCGAGCGTCACCCTTATGGCCAGGAATCGGGATAAACTTAAAAGGCTTGCTCAAACCCTTGCAAAAGAACACGGTCAGAATCACGAATACCTGGTAGTTGATTTTAGCAATTTTCAGGAATATCAGGACATTATTAAAGATTTCTTTGGGAAGAAGAAAATAGACATCCTGATCAATAACACACAAGGGCCTGCTTCGGGAGGTGCCCTGGAGAAAGAGGTTGAAGACTATCAGAGCGCTTTTGACCTGTTATTCAAGAGTGTTGTGTTGACCACAAATCTTGCCTTGAATCACATGCAGGCAAATCAATGGGGTCGAATTATCAATGTGTCATCCGTCTCCGTAAAAGAACCTCTTTCCTATCTGGCTCTTTCCAATTCAATCCGCTCTGCAGTAGTTAGCTGGGGAAAGAGTCTTGCAATTGATGTTGGTCGTGATGGGATTACCGTGAACAGCATCCTTACAGGATTTTTTGATACTGAGCGCCTTCAGCAGTTGAATGACAAAAAAGCTGAAAAACTGGGTGTCAGCATTGAAGATGTGCGCCGGACTATGGAAGAAATGACAGCTGTAAAGCGCATCGGTGATCCTCTTGAATACGGTTATCTCACTGCCTGTCTTGCCTCCGATAAGGCCGCCTTCATAACCGGTACTGCAATACCTATAGATGGAGGATATTTAAAATCACTATAGCCTCTCAATAATCGATCTTTCGGTGAGTGCTTGCCGCAGCTCCGGATTGAGGTCTAATGATTTATTGATAGAAGCGAGAGCTTTGTCCTTGTCCGACTTTTTTCGGTAGATCTTGGCCAGTCTTAAATATGCCCATTCCAGCGGTACACCATCCAGGACAGTGTAATTTTCAATGTACGTAGTCAGGTGTTCTATGCCTTTATCAAGCTCCAATCCGTAATCACTGGAAATTTTCCCAATTTGGTAATTAAGTTGATTACGCTCTAAATGGTCCAGCCCATTCAGGATGGATAAAGCCTTTAAATATTGGTCTCGTGCCTTTTCTGGCTCATCATCATATTCATAGACATAACCTAATGCCAGATGTCCGTCAAGAGGTTTCAGTTCTTTAAGTTCCCTTGCGTAGTCATATGCTTTAGACATACTACCCCCCACAATACCTGGTAGGGAAACATAAAGGTCTATCAACGCCCAGTGGGTACGGATATGCCGGGGATTGAGGTCCAGGGCTATTTTGAAACTGTTTTTGATGCGTCCGAGCATAGTAAGCGCTAAAAAGGTATTGCTGTCCTGGGCCTTTTTCGCCAAAACACCCCCATATCTAAAGAAAAACTCTGCATTTTCAGGATAGCTTAAGGTGAGCTCTCTGTAGATTTCCACAGCTTCATCCCATTTTAATTGATAGGCATATACCTCGCCCAATTTAGCTTTAAGATCAGGATCGTTCTTAGCTTTGATTAAATCTACAAGCTTCTGCTCAGCAGTCCGGTACTCCTTCTCTTCAATATGTTTTTCAATGCTAGTAAAATTGGACTGGGCCTCCAGAATCATTGGAATTAACAAAAAGAAAAGTAGTCGCAATACGAGCATCTTTAGCACTTTTTGGGGCTTTAGTCGAAGTTTTTACCTAATACTTATTCTCCAAGTCAATTTTATGAATTGCTATATTTGGTATTTAAATCCCGGTAAATGTCCTATTTCAGGCCATTTTTCAGCAATTTTATGAGCTTCAATCCTTATTGGGGTTTATTTTTTATTCTACTCATTGGGATTCCCAGGTTTATTATTGTGCTAGGTGCCAATGTAAGCGGGAACTACAATTTCACTTCCCTTGTTTTCATCTTCATGATGATATTGCCATTTATACTTCTCAACAGACAGGGAAGACAACAGATCGGTATAAGGAAAACGAAAAAGCCGGTCAGTTTGTTATTCAGTTTTCTCCTGGGTATAGGTATTTGCATTCCTGTATTTTTGCTGGGATATGGTTTATATGGATTGACAACTGATAACTGGTTTGTGTATATATCGAGATCGTATTCCGGTGGTTTACCCGCTGAGCTGGGTGATGCCAGATTTCTTTATTTTTCCATCTTTGCTGTTATCAGCATGATTTTTAGTCCTATTGGTGAGGAGCTAATGTACAGGGGATTCATACACGGCTGCTTTGAAGGCCAATTCGGACCGAAGAGAGCCTCTGAAATAGACAGCGCTGCTTTTGCACTTACACATCTCGCGCATTTTGGGATACTCTACACTGCTTCCGGATGGGAATTCCATCCAATTCCCGCATTACTTTGGGTTTTGGCCACTTTTGGCATAAGCAGGATCTTCTTTTACTGCAAAAAGCAGTCGGGAAGTTTGCTAGGACCTATTCTCTGCCATGCAGGTTTCAACCTTGCTATGACTTATTTCATTTTCTACCATATTCTGTAGTATTTACTGTCTGTTTGACCGTATAGCACATACTGATATCCGGCCAGATTGTTGAAATCTCGGTGGAGTAATAAGGCAGCCACAGGTAAAAACAGACAGAATTATCCCTAATTTTAGAATATTAACAACTAAACCAATTTAAAATGAATTCTAAAGTATTTCTGGTATTGCGAATACTTCTGGGCTTATTTGTCCTTGTATTCGGTGCCAACAAATTTCTTCAGTTCATACCCCCTTTTGAGGTGGGTGAAGCAGGAATGAATTATTTAGGTGCTTTAACCAGCACACATACACTTACTATGGTGGCTATCATAGAGATTCTCGCCGGACTTGCCCTAATCTTCAACAAATTCGGTGCGTTAATGACTTTGATATTGATGAGTGTTTCGGTTAACGCGGTTCTGTTTCACGCAACACTGGACCCGGCAAATATTCAGGGTGCTATCATCCTGATCGTTCTCAATATTGCGGTTCTATATGGATACAAAGACAAGTATTCAGAACTGTTAAAGGGCTAGCTTAAAGCACAAAAATCTGATAAAGGCGCGGGTTTGTATAATTTGCGCCTTTTTTAGTGGATGAAACACACTCTAAAGCTTCGCTACTTTTTTGCAGGAGGATATTTGGAAAGTACTTTTGAAACCATTTCAATGATTTTCCTTTCCCGAACCTCGGGAGAAGCCTTTTCACTGATATTGCTACTACTTATAGCTTGCCAGAAGAGCTGGTCTTTTCCATTGTCCACAAAATCGAATATCAGTTCGCGTTCCAATGTCTGCCCTCCAACGGGTATGCCTATAGAAACGCCTCCGCCAACATTACTACCTGTTCCCCCTACTCCAACACCAACTGAGCTGGTTTGAGGATTATAGTAGGATTGACCCTGAATATTGATCAGGAACTCAGGCTCTTCAGATAGTTTTAGTCCTTTTTGTTGCAAAACAGAATCTATGGCACTGAACAGGCGGTTGTTGTCCAGATTACTAAGACCCGTCTCCATATCGGTAAAATAATTATAGGTACGGTATGCACTGAAATCTGCATCCGGATCATAATCATAGCGAACCTGGGTTGCTGAGCAGGATAAAAGCAGTAAAGACAAGATTGCGAGAATAAATGGTCTCATACGATGAAATCTGTATAAATGTAACGCAAAAGAAAGCGGAATATGATTAAACAAATACTAATTATTAATAGCCGTCCAGAGCTTGTCTTTAAGTGCCTGTAGCCCGTATTGAGATACTGAGGAGATAAACATGAAAGGAATGCCGGCCAGGTCAGTTTGAAGTTCCCTGCGCATTTCGTCCATAAGCTCTTCATCCAGCATATCGGACTTGGATATTGCTACCAATCTTAATTTATCTAACAGTTCGGGATTGTACTTTGTAAGCTCATTGAGCAGTATGTCGTATTCCTTGCTGATGTCTTTGCTATCTGCTGGAATAAGAAAAAGTAAAACTGAATTTCTTTCTATATGTCTCAGGAAATAATGCCCTAAACCTTTACCCTCCGAGGCCCCTTCAATTATCCCCGGGATATCGGCCATCATAAAACTTTTAAAATCGCGATACGGAACGATCCCGAGATTAGGTTTTAAGGTGGTGAATTCGTAATCGGCGATCTTAGGTTTGGCTGAACTCAATGCTGCCAAAAGTGTGGATTTCCCGGCATTCGGAAATCCAACAAGGCCAACATCAGCAAGAACTTTTAACTCCAGTGTTAGCTGTGACTGCAATCCCGGTCTTCCAGGCTGAGCGTACCTGGGAGTCTGATTTGTAGGGGATTTGAAGTGCCAATTGCCCCGGCCTCCCAGTCCTCCTTCCAGGATGATCTGCGGTTTGTCGTGCTCTGTGATCTCACATAGCACCTCCTGGGATTCACTATCTTTTACCACCGTTCCCAGCGGTACTTCTATAATCTCGTCTTTACCATCGGCACCAGTACTCCTGTTCTTAGCACCATCTCCTCCATGACCAGCCTTAAAATGCTGTTTGAATTTAAAATGGTATAATGTCCAGAGATTTTTATTGCCTTTGAGAATGATATGACCGCCACGACCTCCATCGCCCCCATCGGGGCCTCCCTTCGCCACGTATTTTTCGCGTCTGAGGTGAGCACTGCCCTTACCACCATTACCTGAGGTCACATGTATCTTAACATAATCGACAAAATTTCCTTCAGTCATGGTACTTTAGAATACGCCGCTTGCAGGATAGAACAGCATTATTACTTAAAACGAAAAGGGAAATTGCATCAAACGGTCTGCAATTCATCAATTACGAGGGTAAGTCGACTGGTAATCTCCTCAATGGCTCCTATGCCATCCACGCTGTGGAACTTCCCCTGTGCTTCATAATAGCGCCTTAAAGGGGCCGTTTTTTCATTGTACTCAAGGAAGCGGTTCCTGATCTTTTCCTCGTCCTGGTCATCTGATCTGCCACTTTCCTTGCCGCGCTCCAGCAATCTCTGGAGCAAAACCTCATCGTTGGCCTCCAAAGCAATGGTAGCATCAATTCTCATCTTTTTGGACTCCATCAGGTTGTCCAGTGCTTTTGCCTGAGCCTCGGTCCTAGGAAAACCGTCAAATATAAAACCGTTGGCCTCAGGAAACTTTTCTACCTCATCTCTCAACATTTTGATAGTAACCTCATCGGGCACCAGGTCTCCCTGATCTATATAGGATTGAGCTAGTTTTCCAAGCTTAGTTCCCTCTTTCATATTATACCTGAAAACCTCTCCGGTAGATATATGCTTTAAGTTGTATTTTTCTTTTAAATAATTAGCCTGAGTGCCTTTGCCAGCACCAGGTTTGCCAAATAGGACAAGATTAATCATTTGGTTCTGTGTTAATTGGTAAACTGATCTGAAGTTTCTCCCCTGTTCCCTGTAATCAAGACCATAGCCCACAATAAAAACATTCGGGATCTCAATACCGTAATAATCAATAGGATATTCCCCATTATAAACCTCCGATTTGTAAAACAAACTGGCAATCTTGAAATCCTTGACATTGGAGTTTGAGAAAATATGAACCAGCTCCTGTAAAGTTCTACCTGTATCTATAATATCTTCCAGGATAATCACACTCCTTCCCTCTATATTCTCCGGAACGTCCAGTAGGGTTTGAACAATGCCGGTAGAAGTAAGGCCCCTGTATGAAGCCAGTTTTACAAAAGAAACCTCACATGGGTAGGGATAGTGTTTTAGAAAGTCGGCCACAAACATGAAGGCCCCGTTCAGTACACCAACAAAAATGGGTACTTCATCCCTGTAATCCTCGGCTATCTCTTCAGCGATCTTTTTAACCGCAGACTGGATGTCCTCTTCTTTAAGAAAGAGCTGAAATCGTTTGTCGTGTAACTTGATCAATGGTTTGCGTTCAGTGGGACCGCAAAGATAACATTTTGATTTCTCTTTTTAGACTGAACACCCCATGTTTCTGAGAATTAGATGTATTTTTGCACATCTTTGAAGAAGGCAAAACAGGCATTATTCCATGGCTAAAAATTACTTTTCATCAGATTTTACACTTGGTATTCTGGGCGGCGGTCAATTAGGCAAGATGCTGCTCTATGAAACTCGGAAGTTCGATGTGGGCACTGCAGTTCTGGATGCCTCTGAACACGCACCTGCCCGCTTGGGGTGCAATTCCTTTCACAAAGGCGATCTGATGGATTACGACACAGTGTGTCAATTTGGAAAAAATCTCGATCTGCTCACGATAGAAATAGAAAATGTAAATGTGGATGCATTGGAACATCTTGAAGGTGACGGAGTAACTGTTTATCCACCGGTAAATGTTATCCGAACAGTACAAAATAAGGCCAGGCAGAAGTTATTCTATGTGGATAACAATATCCCCACAGCAGCTTTCTCCAGATATGCATATTCCAACGAGATCACAGATAGCATATCCAATAGTGTTCTCAACTATCCCTTTGTTTGGAAAAGCGCTCAATTTGGCTACGATGGTCAGGGAGTAAAGATTGTTCGCAACGAGACAGATCTGTCAGCTCTTCCCAATGTGGAATGCATTGTTGAGGAATTGATCGATTTCAAAAAAGAACTCGCCGTAATCGCAGCTAGAAATCCGCAGGGAGATATCATCACCTATCCGGTAGTTGAAATGGAATTTCATCCTGAAGCGAATCAGGTTGAATATGTTATTTGTCCGGCTCGAATTCCTTCGGATATCGCCGAAAAGGCCAGGAAGGTTGCAATAGATTTAGTGGGTAAGCTCGAACACGTAGGTTTGCTGGCCGTAGAAATGTTTTTAACCCATGAAGACGAGATCCTTGTTAATGAGATAGCTCCGAGGCCTCATAATAGTGGTCATTACAGTATTGAGGCGAGCTATACCAACCAATTCGAACAGCATTTAAGAGCTATTCTCGGATTGCCCTTAGGCAATACAGAGAGTAAGCTTACTGGAATAATGGTAAATTTGGTGGGTGAAGAAGGCCATGAGGGTGAAGTGGTTTACGAGAATATTGAGACGATCCTCGGAATGAGCGGGGTTACACCTCATATCTACGGAAAAGCGCAGACCCGTCCCTTCAGAAAAATGGGTCATGTGACCATAGTACACAAAAATGTGGAAAAAGCCCGAAGCCTTGCCGGAGAAGTAAAAAAAACCATTCGAGTAATCAGTAAATAGAGAACCATGAGCAAAGTAGCTGTAATAATGGGGAGCACCAGTGACCTGAACGTTATGCAGGAAGCGGTTGATATCCTCAAAGAATTTGGAATTTTGGTTACTGTGGATATCGTTTCCGCACATCGTACACCGGATAAGATGTTCCAATTTGGTAAGACAGCCCACGAGAAAGGCTATTCAGTAATTATTGCCGGAGCTGGTGGTGCAGCTCACCTCCCGGGTATGGTGGCCTCACTCTCACCGCTACCTGTTATAGGTGTTCCTGTGAAGAGCAGTAATTCAATAGACGGCTGGGATTCTGTGCTGTCTATCCTCCAAATGCCTGGTGGTGTTCCCGTGGCCACGGTGGCGCTTAATGGAGCCAAGAATGCTGGTATTTTAGCTGCCCAGATCATTGGAAGCCATGATATGGCCATTCAGAAGAAAGTTTTGGACTACAAGGCCGGCTTAAAGGAGAAGGTCATCAAAGGAGCAGCATCGGTCAATAAAGATCATTAAAGCTACTAACTCAAAAAGAAAAAACTATTAAAGACTATTCCCCAACTATGAATCCCTTACTACAGAGTTTTGATCTAACCCCTTTCTCTAAAATTGAAACCGAGCATTTTGAACCTGCCTTCAAACAAGCCATTAAGGATGCCAGGGAAGAAATAGAACTGATAGTCAACAACCCGGATGAACCAAGTTTCGAGAATACCATAGAAGCTCTGGATTATGCGGGCAGGCAACTGGAAAGAGTATCCTCTGTATTTTTCAATCTCAATTCTGCAGAGACCAATGAACACATTCAAAAGATCGCTCAGATCGTTTCGCCCTTGTTGTCTGAATTCTCCAATGATATTACCCTGAATCAACCCCTATTCCAACGGGTAAGGAAGATCTATGAAAACAGGACTGCTGCTGAACTCAATGCTGAACAGCTGACGCTGTTGGAAAAGAAGTATAAGAGTTTTAGCAGAAATGGGGCTAATCTCAATGAGGAGGAGCAACAAAAACTCAGAAAAATAGATAAGGAACTGGCCAAGCTCAAACTGACATTTGGAGAGCATGTTCTGGCTGAGACCAATCGCTATGAAATGCATCTGACAGATGAGAACGACCTGGATGGTCTGCCCAAGTTTCAGAAGGATGCTGCCGCTGCTCTGGCCAAACAAAGAGGGAAAGATGGTTGGATCATCACCCTGGATTATCCGAGCTATGTGCCTTTTATGAAATACGCCCGGAACAGAGAATTGCGCAAAGAACTTTCACTGGCCTTTGGCAGAAAGGGTTTTCAAGGCGATGAATTGGATAACAGGCAAATCGTTCTGGATATTGTAGGGCTGAGACATGAACGGGCAATACTACTTGGATACAAATCCCACGCCGATTTCGTTCTCGAGGAACGGATGGCGGAAACGCCTGAAAAGGTCAGGGAATTTCTTAACGAACTGCTCGAAGAAGCCCTGCCTGCAGCTAAGAAAGAGTTCAATGAGATGGAGGAGTTTGCTGTGGAATTGGATGGTATTGAACAGCTGCAAAAATGGGACGGTGCTTATTATTCCGAAAAACTCAAGCAAAAACGCTACGATTTAGACGATGAGCTGTTAAAACCTTATTTCAAACTGGAGTACGTTATTGAAGGAGTATTTACCGTGGCCGAAAAGCTCTTCGGTCTTCAGTTCGAAGAAGTATTTGACATTGATAAATATCACGAAGAAGTTAAAACCTTTAAGGTCTATAATCAGGAAAAAGAATTTGTTTCACTATTCTATGCTGATTTTCATCCCAGAGCAGGAAAGCGCGGAGGCGCCTGGATGACATCGTATAAATCTCAATACATGCTAGACGATGTGAACGAGAGGCCTCATATCTCCAATGTATGCAATTTTACACGATCGTCTGAAGATACTCCATCATTGTTGACTTTCAATGAAGTTAAAACTTTATTCCATGAATTTGGTCATGCTTTACACGGCATGCTGGCGAACACCACTTATCCCAGTTTGTCAGGAACTTCAGTTTACTGGGACTTTGTAGAGTTACCCAGTCAGATTATGGAAAACTGGTGTTATGAAGGGGAAGCGTTAGACTTGTTTGCCAGGCATTATAAAACATCGGAACCCATTCCGAAGGATCTGATTCAAAAGCTTAAAGATTCTGCCACCTTTCAGGAAGGCATGGCCACAGTGAGGCAACTGAGTTTTGGTCTGTTAGACATGGCTTGGCATGGTGCAGATCCGGGTGAAATAAACGATGTAAAGAAATTTGAGGATAGCGCCTTTGAAAGCACACGTCTTTATCCGGAAACGCCTGAAACTTGTATGAGTACTTCATTTGCCCATATCTTCCAGGGTGGATATTCCGCAGGTTATTACAGCTATAAATGGGCAGAAGTTCTGGACGCAGATGCCTTCGCATATTTCAAGGAAAAAGGGATCTTTAATAAGGAGGTAGCGGATAAATTCAAATCTCATATCCTATCAAAAGGGGGTACTGAAAAACCTATGGTTTTGTACAAACGATTCCGGGGTAGTGAACCTAAAATTGAAGCTTTACTCGAACGATCCGGGCTTATCAAAAAAGCCAGCTAAGGAGCGGTAGCCTCCACATATGCGTCATACCCCCCAATCAGGTCTGTTACCCGGTACCCCAGTGAGTCCAGAAGGGCGGCGGCTTTCGCACTACGACCACCTTTCTTACAGTATACATAGATGGTTCTCTTGCCTGCTATCTCACCCACCTTTTCTGCAAAGTCCCCATCAAACCAGTTGATGTTTATGGAGTTTTCTAAATGCCCCAATTGATATTCTTCAGCTGTCCTGACATCTATCAGCACTGACTTTTCTATATTCTTTTGTGAAAGTTCTGTGATATGTATTGATTTCCTTTGCGTGCAATGGAAGAACAAAAGCAGAGAGAAAACTGTAATCGCCATGGTTTTCATTTGAACATAGATTAAGAGTTATAGCAAATAGTAATTAAAAATTGCACTAAATTTGAAACTAACGAAGCGCACAGCACCGATGAATAAATTGCAGCCGGACAATTGGGTGGACAATTATGCGGATTATTTATACAATTACGCCATTGCCCGGATTAACGACCCTGAAATTGCCAAAGATCTGGTACAGGAAACCTTTTTTGCCGGACTCAAATCTGCAAAGAATTACCAGGGTAACGCAACAGAACGTACCTGGCTTATCGCCATTCTTAAGCGAAAGGTAATTGATTATTATCGAAAAATAAATTCCAAAAAGGGAAAAGCTGAAGTACGGATCAATTACAATTCAGATTCTGAAAGCGAAGGGGATTGGCTGGAAGAACAAGTGGCAGATCCAGGTAGCATTCTGGAAAATGATGCTATTGAAAATGAAGAGTTGGGCATGGCAATTCAGGACTGCATCTCCAAACTTCCGCAAAAACAGTCCGCTGTTTTTACCATGAAAACCATAAGAGGACTCAGTACTGAAGATATTTGTAATGAATTAGGCATTAATCCGTCTAACCTCTGGGTAATGGTGCATAGAGCGCGAACCTCATTAATGGGATGTTTGAATGAAAATTGGTTTACATAAATGATCTCCTGCGACGAAGCCAGACATATCTGTCATAAAACACAATACAAGGACGCCACATTTATGGAAGTCCTTAAACTAAAATTGCATTTATTCATTTGCAAGGCCTGCTCGGCATTTTCCAGAAAGAATACTAAACTCACCACCTTGTGTGAGGAAGCCACCTTACACGTCTTATCTGACAAGGAAAAAACCCATATGAAGGAAAAATTGAAAGAGGTGAATTAATTTCACCAAATTGTTCCTGTAAACAGAAGAAGTAACCAGGGAATGGGAAGTCCTTCTACCCAAAAGGACGCGTAGTACTTTGAAGGATACTCAGGTGTCCGGATAATCAGGATGCACAGCACTATCGTCATGACACATCTGACACCTATTGCTACAGAATTCATCTCATCCTTAAAATAAATAAGTATTAGCGAAAATACAGCCAGGAAAACACCTATCTGTTTCGTTCTCGTAACACCGTATTTTCTGGGGAGTGTGTTAATTCCAGGTGGATCCAGATACATATCACGGATCTCAAAAGGGATCATCATAGCAAGAATAATAAGGAATCTTTGCAAGGAAAGAATCCAGGCATCCCAACTCAGAACAGCTTCATCTGCCAGAACAGGCAGGAAGACTGTAAATCCGGTCCAACTTATCGCCACAATGATGACCTTTAACAAGCCCAGACTTCGGAGGTTTCTGTCACGTGGGAAAACCGGAACTATATAAAGGATTAACAAAAGGAGAAGAAGACTCATCAGGGGGATAATTTGAGATGGCAGTGCGAAGACTGAAAAAGATACAGCTATCAGGCTGAAAATACTCAGAATGACGATCCAGGTAAACTCTTTCCCTCTGTTATTGAGATTCTCTCTTAAGTTCATGCCGTATTTAAGAAAATTATAAGCTAAAATTGTGCTAAAAAATACGAAGCAAAGCAAGCTGTTAGTTACCGAAATGTTTAACGTATAAACGCTTATGAGAAGAAAAGAAATAACCGCCAAACCCACATGGATACTGGCATTGACATAGAAATCGAATATTTTCAATGGCCATTTCATTAAACAAAAAGTTGATTTCCGTGTAATCCTATTGGCAGTGGTTAAAAACTTTGTGTTTGCCCTTGCTGAAAATACAGCATAAAATGGAAGAATTACCTAATTTTGTGGACTTTTGAACCCCATTGTAAAAGCAAGTTATGAGGACAGATGTGTTCGCGACCAGACATATAGGAATCAGAAAAGCTGATATTCCAGGTATGCTGCAAAGGATTGGAGCCGATAGTCTGGAACAACTGATAAAGGAAACTATCCCACAGGACATCAGGATAAATGAGGAAATTGATCTAAAACCTGCGATAAGTGAGCACCAGTTTCTGGAGGATATTGGGCAACTTGCGAGAAAGAATCAGGTATTCAAAACCTATATTGGGTTGGGTTATCACGAAACGATCACTCCTTCTGTAATCAAGAGGAACGTATTGGAGAATCCCGGTTGGTATACGGCCTACACTCCTTATCAGGCCGAAATAGCTCAGGGACGACTTGAAGCGTTGCTAAATTTCCAGACCATGGTCTCAGATCTTACGGGGATGGAACTGGCCAATGCATCTCTTCTTGATGAAAGTACAGCAGCCGCAGAGGCTATGACTATGTTGTACGATGTCCGAAGCAGAGAACAAAAGAAAAACAATGTGGTCCGATTCTTCGTATCCGAAGAGGTATTACCTCAAACCATTTCTGTCTTACAAACCCGCTCCAAACCACTTGGTATTGAGCTTGTAATTGGCGACCATAGGCAGTTTGACTTTTCTGCGGACTTCTACGGAGCTTTACTGCAATATCCCGGCAAATACGGTGAGATTTTTGATTACAGTGCTTTTACAGAAGAAGCTAACTCAAAGGATATCAAAGTGGCTGTAGCCGCTGATATACTTAGCCTGGTTCTGCTGACACCCCCGGGTGAATTTGGTGCCGATGTTGTAATAGGGACCAGTCAGCGTTTTGGTATACCACTAGGTTACGGAGGTCCTCATGCAGCATTTTTTGCCACTAAGGAAGCTTATAAAAGACATATTCCCGGACGGATAATTGGAGTAACCAAAGACCTGGATGATAAACCGGCCCTTAGAATGGCTTTGCAAACCAGAGAACAGCATATAAAAAGAGATAAGGCGACCTCTAACATTTGTACAGCTCAGGTTTTACTAGCCGTCATGGCGGGAGCATATGGCGTATATCACGGACCCGAAGGACTTAAACATATAGCCAGTACCGTTCACAGTACAACCATAACACTGGCAAAAGGATTGGAAAAGCTGGGATTGGTCCAGTTAAATGAATCCTATTTTGATACGATTCGGATCAAAGCTAAAACAGCTACGCTAAGGCCATTGGCGGAGGCTGAGAAGATCAACTTCAATTACATAGACGAAAACACCGTTTCAATTTCTGTAAACGAGGCTACTTCCCTGGAAGATGTTAATCGTATTATTGAAGTGTTTGCTTCAGCTGAAAAGAAATCCCCGGCAGAGGTTAAGGAGCTCTATAGCGGATCTTTAATCGATGAAGAATTTTCCAGAACCACCTCCTTTATGGAGCATCCCGTATTCAATTCATACCATTCTGAGACGGAATTGATGCGTTATCTTAAAAAGCTGGAGCGTAAGGACCTCGCCCTCAATCATTCGATGATTTCACTGGGTTCCTGTACTATGAAGTTAAATGCCGCCAGTGAAATGTTACCCTTAAGCAATCCGGAGTGGTCCAATATTCATCCTTTTGTTCCGGTAGAGCAGGCAGAAGGATACCAGATCATGTTGAGAGAGCTGGAGAACGACCTTACAGCCATTACCGGCTTTGCAGGAACCTCTTTACAGCCTAATTCAGGTGCTCAGGGAGAATACAGCGGTTTAATGCTTATCCGTTCCTATCACGAATCGAGAGGGGAAGCACACCGAAACATTTGCATTATCCCTGCAAGTGCACACGGAACCAATCCCGCTTCAGCAGTTATGGCCGGGATGAAGGTGGTAGTTACCAAAACAGATGAATGGGGAAATATTGATCTCGAAGATCTTAAAGCCAAAGTGGAGATACATTCTGACAATCTTGCGGCCTTGATGATCACCTATCCCTCAACGCATGGTGTATTTGAATCCTCCATTCGTAAGATCACAGATTTGATTCACGAGCATGGCGGTCAGGTATATATGGACGGGGCCAATATGAATGCGCAGGTAGGTCTGACTAATCCGGCTGTAATAGGGGCCGATGTTTGTCACCTGAACCTGCACAAAACATTTGCCATACCCCATGGT
>JAAUXY010033767.1_pt1 | contig 15012 bp, 13 predicted proteins | sample 7278121 | NCBI WGS metagenome assembly JAAUXY01 (sample SAMN14350117, study PRJNA611818) | marine sediment metagenome | isolation source: surface marine sediment (1.8m) | place: French Polynesia: Moorea | collected 2018-08 | reverse complement strand
TGGCGGCCATCGCGCCGGGCGACCTCGACATGGTCTTCCTCGGCTCGACCGGCTCGGAGGCGGTCGAGGCCGCGCTCAAGCTGGCCGAGCGGGTGCAGGGGCCGGAGCGCGCCAAGGTGGCCTACGGCGAGCATTCCTTTCACGGCAAGACGCGCGGCGCGCTCTCGGTCACCGATTCCGAGTTCTACCAGGCCGGCTTCAAGCTGCTCGACAACCGCGTGCGCATCCCCTTCGGCGACGCCGCGGCGCTCGAGGCCGCGCTCGCCGCCGAGCGCGCGATCGGCACGGTGATCCTCGAGACCATCCTCGGCGGCGGCGGCATCGTCGAGGCGCCCGCGGGCTATTGGCGCGAGCTGCGCCGGATCTGCGACGCCCACGACGTGCTCTGGATCGCCGACGAAGTGCAATGCGGCATGGGCCGCACCGGCCGCTTCTTCGCATTCGAGCACGAGGAGGTGGTGCCGGACATCGTGGTGACGGCCAAGGCGCTGGGCGGTGGCAAGGCGGCCAGGTCGGCGATGATCGCGCGCAGGCCCCACTACATGAAGGCCTACGGCCAGCCCAAGGACGCCCTGATCCACGGCCCCTCGACCTTCTCGGGCCTGGGCGAGGCCTGCTGCACATCGATCGAGATGCTGAACCTGCTCTACGACGAGGGGCTGATCGAGAACGCCGCGGCGCAGGGCGACTACCTATTGGACGGCCTGCGCGGGCTGCAGGACAAGTACCCCTCGATCATCAAGGATGTGCGCGGCCGCGGCCTCATGGTCGGCCTCGAGTTCCAGGACTTCAGCCAGACCATGCCGCTCGGCCTGCGCCAGGTGCTGTCGATCCTCGACGACAAGCTGAAGGGCAGCCTCTGCGGCTTCGTCGGCAGCCTGCTGGTCAAGGACTACGGCATCCTGGTGGCCTTCACCGAGTACAACCGCAACGTCATCCGCCTCGAGCCGCCGCTGATCGTCGGCCGCGAACACATCGACCAGTTGACCGCGGCGCTCGACGACCTGCTCGGCCGCGGCGTGACGCGGATCGTCATGGACTACGCCCGGGCGTTCGTGCGGAAGAAGTAGGGGCTGCAGTCCTATCGTGCGTCCTTCGAGACGCGCCCTATCGGGCGCTCCTCAGGATGAGGAAGACCGAGGATGGCACGAAGAAAGACCCTCATCCTGAGGGTTCCGAAGGAACCGGGCGAAGCCCTGTGTGAGCGGGCGTCTCGAAGGACGCACATCAATCATCCAACACCATGCCCTACGCTCCGCGTCTCATAACTCTCCTCTTCGTCGCCTACACCGCGGGCGTCAGCCTCTACCTGTTCCTGCACCCGCATCTGAACTGGGACATGCTGGGCTACGTCGGCGTCATCGAAAGCCAATCCAGCGGTAACCCAGCCGAGATCCACAACCGCGTCTACGGCCCCCTTCGGCAGCTCGCCGACGAGGAGACCTTCGAGGAGCTGACGGCGGGCATGGACTACCGGCGCCAGGTCCACGCCGACCCCGAGGCCTTCTTCCAGCAGATCGCCTTCTACGCCATTCGCCCGCTCTACTGGGGCACGGCCTGGGCGCTGAGCGGGCTCGGCATGGACGTCTTCGTCGCGACCTACGCGATCTCCAACGCCGCCTATGCGCTGATCTGCCTGGCCTGCTTCTTCTACCTATGGCGCCGCACGCAGCCGCTCTACGCCCTGGCCGGCGCGGTCGTGCTGTCGCTCATGCCGCCCCTGCTGGAGCTCGGCGCGGCCTCGACGCCCGATACGACGCTCGCCCTCCTCGTCCTGCTGTCCTTCCTCCTGTTCGTGCGAGACAGGGTCGTCGTGGCCAGCCTTGTGCTCCTGGCCGCCGCTTTCGTGCGCAGCGACGTGGTGTTCTACAACGCGATCCTGGGCGGGCTGCTGTTGTTCCGCGACATCCCGCTCGGCCGCAAGCTCGCGGCGATCGGCCTGCTCGCGCTCTCCGCACCCGCCGCTTACGCCCTGCATCAGCATTACGGCTACTACGGCTGGGCCACGATCTTCCATTTCAACTTTGCGGAGATGCTGCCCTATCCGGCGGAGACCGAGGTCTCGGTTTCCGTCGGCGCGTATCTCTCAGCGCTGGCCGGCGGGACGGCGGAGCTGATCCGGCGCAAATGGTTCCTGATCACGGCGCTGTCGGCCGTCGCCTACCTCGCTCTCAACGGCCTGCGCCCATGGCGCCTCACCGCGCTCTTCGAGCTGCCCCGGCGTCTGCGCGCGGCGCGGCCGGAGAACGTGGTCCTCTTGGCCTTCCCGCTCTACCTGGTGGTCCGCACCCTGCTCTTCCCCGCTTCCTGGCCGCGCTTCTATCTCGGCCAGATCCTGGTGTTCTACCTCTGCCTGCTGGTCGTCTTCTACGAGGCCTACGGTGCGCGACTGGAGGGCTGGCTCGGCCGCTCCGCGAAGACCGCCGCTTAGCGAGACGTCACGAAGTCGATGCAGGCCCGCTCGCCAAAAGCACGGCCGAAGGCCTGAGGATCGCAGACCTGACGCGTCGACTGCGCTGTGGCGGTGGTGCCGAGGCCGGGGAAGTTGGAGAACACGGCGAGCGGCGTGTCGCCCTGTTCTCCCAGGAAGCTTGTCGGCTCGTGATAAACGGGCCCGTCGGGGCCGAGGCATTTGACCTGATCGGCGAAGCGCTCGGTGACGAAGTAGCAGGTCCGGCCGGGTCGGTAGAAGGTCACCATCTCGAAGCCCTTGTCGAGCAGGACCAGGCGCTCGGTCTCGAAGCCCGTGGCGATCGCCCGGATCAGCCCGGCGCTGCGCAGCCTATGGTCCTCGCTGACCAGGACGTACGCCAGCGGCTTGCCGAGCACCGCGGCGAAGATCACGACCAGGCCCGCGAGGCAGAGCGCCGCGGCGCGCGGGCCGGCGCGCTTGTCGGCGGGACGCAGGCCGGGCAGCAGCGTGACGGCCTGGCCGACGCAGATGCCGTAGAAGGGCGCGGCCGAGATCCAGCGCTCGATGCCGTTGGGCTCGACGATGTAGGCGAAGAGTGCGGCGCAGGCGAAGGCGATCAGGGCCGCGCGCACGAGCCGCAATTCGGCCACGCCGGTGCGGCGAAAGGCCGCGATGGCGGCCAAGAGGATCACGACCGCGAGCAGCGCCAGGCTGGCCGGCAGCAGGCCCTCGACCCGGACGTCGCCGAACAGCGGCTTGATGTTGATCGGGAAGGGTAGCAGGGCAGCCACCGCACCCTGGCCGAGCAGCAGGAGCGGGCTCGCCGTGGTCTCGACCACCGCGAAGGTGTCGCGGCCCTCCGACAGCGCCTCGCCGATCACGGTCAAGAGCGCGACCGGGTCGACGCAGAGCAGCAACAGCGCGCCGTAGACCAGGCCGGCCGCGAGACCCCAGTTGAAGAGCGCCGACAGCCAGGCGCGCGGCGCGGCGCCGGCCTGGACCAATACGAGGTAGACGAGGCCGGGCGCCAGGGCGAAGGACTGGAAGTGGAAGGCGCCGGAGAGTCCGAACCAAAGACCGGACCAGATGAGCCCGCGGCGCCCCGGCGTCGCCAAGGCCAAGACCGCGGCGACGGCGCAGAGCGCCTGGAACAGGTTGTCGTCCAGATGGGTGCTGGCGTAGAGCACGCAGAAGCTCGAACAGCCGGCGGCGGCCGCGACGGCGGCGCTGAAGCGCGCCGCGCCGAAGCGCCGGCAGGCCACGTAGATCAGGCCGCCCAGAGCGAAGAGCGCGAGGTTGCAGGCCACCACCAGGAACAGCAGCAGCGCGTGGCGGCCCAGCAGGCCGGCGATTGTGTCGGACAGGACCGGGAACAGGAAGGAGTAGGGCTGCGGCGCCACCGGCCGGCCGACGGCCAGGGGCACCAGGATGTTCTCCACCGTGTCCCAGTCGTAGCGGTGGAAGAGATAGGTCAGCGCCGTGGTCGCCAGGAACAGGCCGGCGCCCGCCACAACCAGCACGGCGCGATGGCGCGCCGTCGGGCCGTCGGCGGCAATGTCCTGGCTCGCCATCGCCGCCTAGCCCCGGATCTCCAGGCGCCGCGCCATGTCGGAGTTGAGCCGCGCCGCGGGATCGACCCGCGCCAACACCTCGCGGAAGGCGTCGAGCTTGGGGTACATGGCGCGGAAGGACTCCGGCGTCAGCGTGCCGTCCTTGGCCAGGTAGACGCGGCCGCCGTGATCCATGGCGATGCGCTCCAGGCGCCCGAGCAACTCGCGCGTGCCGCGCCGGCGCGGGAAGTCGAGCGCCAGGGTGAAGCCGCTCAGCGGAAACGACAGATGCCCTCGGCCCTCGCCGCCCAAGGTCTTGAGCACCGTCAGGAAAGAGCCCTGGCCCGAGGCCGCAGCCGCCTCGAGCAGCGCCGGGATGCCGCGGCCGGCCTCGGCGTCCGGGATCACGCCCTGGAACTGGTAGAAGCCGCGCCGGCCGTAGATCCGGTTCCAGCGGCCGATGGCGTCGAGCGGAAAGAAGAAGCGGTCGAGCACGACCTCGCGCACGCGGCCGGCGGCCGGCACCCGGCGATAGTAGGCCTCGTTGAACAGGCGCACGGAAAGCGGGTTGAGCGCGAATCCCGGAAAGTCGAAGGGGACGTCGCGCACCGGGCGCAGCGCGGGCGGATCCCCGGCCGGCGCGAACTCGGCAGTTTCAAGGATGCCGCGGCCGAATCGTCCACCGCGCGACAGCGCGTCGATCCAACCGACCGAATAGGTGGCGCCGCGGCGCGCCGCGTCCAGCGCGGACATGAAGCCGTCGAGGTCGGCCATGCGCTTTTCGCGCACACGCAGATGGGCCGAGGGCACTTTCATCAGGCGCAGGCAGAGCCTGGTGATCACGCCGGTGAGCCCGATGCCGCCGATGGTCGCGTCGAACAGCTCCGGGTCCGCCTCCGGCGACACGCGCCGAACCTCGCCCGAGGGCAGCGCGAGGTCGAGCCACAGCAGGTGGTCGCCGAAGCTGCCGGCGCGGTCGTGGTTCTTGCCGTGCACGTCGTTGGCGATGGCGCCACCGAGGGTGGCGAAGCCGGTGCCCGGGTTCACCGCGGAGATATAGCCGCGCGGCAGGAAGGCCTCGGTGAGGGCGCGGATGGTGACGCCCGGCCCGCAGACCAGGATGCCGCTCTCGGCGTCGAAGGCGCCGATGCCGTCGAGCCGCTCGGTGAGGATCGTCCGGCCGCCGTCGTTGAAGGCGGCGTCGCCGTAGCTGCGGCCGCCGCCGTGGGCCAGGATTCCGCTTTCGTCCGCCGTCGCGAGCGCGACCGCCACCTCGGCTTCGTCGCGCGGCCGGCAGGCGCGGCTGCGCGCCTCGACCGCGCGGCCCCAGCACGCCAGCTCGACGGTCTCCCAGGCGATGTCGCGGGCCGGCACCGTGTCGTGCGGCGCGGCGGCGACGGTCTCAGCCATGGATCAGGACCGCGAAGGCAGCGGCCCAGAGCAGGATGGTGACGATCAGGAATCGGTCGGAGAGCACGATCGCCGTGGGCGAGCCCGAGCGTTTCTCGACCAGGGTGATCTGCAGGTAACGCAGGATGCCGGCGATGACGAAGGGCACGGTGTAGTAGAGCCGCTCGGTGCCCATGTCGGCCATCACCTGGCGGTCGGTGGTGTAGATCATGTAGGCGACCAGCACGGCGCCGAGCACCACGGCCACGGCGCTGTCGAGGAATCCTTCGGTGTAACCGTTCAGGCTGCGTCGGTGGTTGTCGTCGAGGCTTTTGACCAGGTCGTCGCGACGCTTGGCCAGCGCGAGGAAGAGCGCGAGCAGGCCGGCCACGATCATGATCCAGGCGCTGGCGGCGATGCCGATCAGCAGCGCGCCCGCCTGCACCCGGAGCACGAAGCTGAAGGCGATGGTCAGCACGTCGATGATCGCCAAGTGCTTGAGCCAGAGCGAATAGGCGAGATTGACGCCGAAATAGAGCGCGCCGACCGCGGCGAAGGCGGGCGACAGCCACAGCGCCAGGCCGAGGCCGCCCGCGACCATCACCAGCAGCAGAGCCAGGGCCTGGGCCGTGCCGACCGTGCCGGCGGCGAGCGGCCGGTTGGCCTTGCTCGGATGCCGGCGGTCGGCCTCGCGGTCCATGTAGTCGTTGACGATGTAGACCGCGCTCGCCAGCAGGCAGAAGCTCGCCACCCCGCCCAGCACCAGCAGCGCGTTGGCCAGGGTGAAGGCCGGCGGCGTGAAGAACAGCGGCGCCGCCACGAAGGCGTTCTTGACCCACTGGTGCGGCCGCAAGAGGGCCAGCAGGGCGGGCAGGCGCAGTTGGGTGGCGGCCGGGGCGGTCGAGGCGGATGGCACGCTGGTTCCTCGCGGGGCGCGGGCAGACCGCCGGAGCTTAGCAGATTCGAAGATAACCGAATCCTAAAGCGGGGCGGCGGCGCCGACGGGCCTAGCCGCCCCCCTCCATCGGCGCGTCGGCGGTCCAGTCGTAGGTCCCCTGGTCGCGCTCGCGCACCGCCTGCTTCCAGCCGACCGCCTCGGCGCGCCGCTTGAAGGCCAGGCCCTCGCGCGTGTGGCGGGTGATGCCGTCGAACAGGGTGGCGATCATCTGGGTCGAGGCCAGGCCCATGTTCTCCAGCGCCTGATTGATCATCAGCTTCTGCATCATGAGCTGGTTGCGCGGGACCCCCGCGACGCGCCGCGCCAGGCCCTCGACCTCGTCGTCCAGGGATTCGACCGGCACGGCCTTGGTCACCAGGCCCATGTCCTGCGCCTCGCGGCCGTCGACCCGGTCGCCGGTCAGGAGCATGCGCTTGGCCTTCTCCGGCCCGAGGCGATAGAGCCACATGGCGGTGGTCGGGCAGCCCCAGATCCGCGCCGGCATGTAGCCGATCTCGGCATCCTCGGCCATGACGATCAGGTCGCAGCAGAGCGCGATGTCGCTGCCCCCGGCCACGGCATAGCCGTGGACCTTGCAGACCACCGGCAGGAAGGAGCGCCAGAGGCTCATGAAGAGCTCGGTGTTGCGGCTCATGAAGGCGTAGTCCTTCATCGGGTCCCAGGGCATCTCCTGGGTGACGCTATTGCTGCCGCTGGCCTCGGCGTAATAGCTCAGGTCGTAGCCGGCGCAGAAAGCCTTGCCGGCACCCGCCAAGAGGATGACGTGGACCCGCTCCTCGCCATTGGCGCGCGCCACGGCCGCGGCCAGCGCGGCCGGCAGCTCCTCGTTGATGGCATTGAGCACTTCGGGCCGGTTGAGCGTAATCCGGGCAATCCGACCATCGCGTTCGTAGCGCACGATATCGTTGGACATGGAGCCTCCCTCCGCTTGCAGACGTGCGGGGCCATGGCAGCCCCGGGCCGGGACTGCGTCAAGGCCGAGACCGGCACGGCGGCCATAAACGGCACGAGGAGGGCCCCGGCCGGTCTCGAAGCCGGCCAGGGCCTCCCCGCGAAGCGGCGCCTGGAGGGAGGCGCGCCGCTTATCTGATGCTGTGCTGCCGTGGCGGGTGCCCTGACGCCGCGGCGAAGCTCATGGTGCCCGGCGCTATGCAATGGGCTTTACGGGCGGGCGGCCGGCGCCATCCCCATCGAAGCCACAGCGCAAGGGCGGAATCGGGCTGGAGCGGTCCGTCGGAGCCGCCAGCCGCAGCCGCCAAGGGCGAAGGCAATGCTACGCCGGATGCAAACGCGACAGACGATCGGCGATCCGCAGAGGTTCGGGCAGGCGGAAGCGGGATGTGCAGTGCAGCACCCGTTCGACCGCGCTCTCCAGGCCGATACGGTGACCGACCGAGACGAAAAGCGGCCGCGTCGCGCTGCGGCTGCGAACCACCGCGCCGATCACCTCGTCGCCGTCCATCAGCGGAGTCCGACTGCCCTTGTCGGCGCCCGGCTCCGCATGGCTGCCGATCAGCCGCGACTTGGCGACCCCGATGGTCGGGAGATCCGTCAGCACGCCGACATGACAGGCCAGGCCGAAGCGGCGCGGATGAGCCAGCCCCTGGCCGTCGACCATGAGGAGGTCGGGCCTGACCGTCAGGCTCTCGAACGCGGCGAGCAGCGCTGGCGCTTCGCGGAACGAGAGCAAACCGGGCACATAGGGGAAATCGAGGGGCCGGCCGGCCAGGGCGCTCTCGCGCAGCTCCAGACAGGGCCAGTCGAAGGCCGCGACGGCGCCCCAGACCAGTCCGCTGCGTTTGGCGTAATGGGCATCCAGCCCCGCCACGACGCGGACCGGAGCGACGTCGTCCTCTCGGATCACACATTCGCGCAGCCGCGCCTGCAGCCGCCGCGCCTCGGCCGGCGACTTCGGCCAGCCCCTGTCGGCCGTGCCTTTCGGAGGGGACGCCGTCAATCGAGGGAGAGCGCCAGGATCAGGCTCATCTGGCAGAGCGGGCGGCCGCTCTCTTCGGCCCAGGCGTTGAAGGCGGCCTGCACCTGGGCCCGGTCGCGCTTGCCCTTGGGCGTGCCGTCGAAGGCGCCCCAGCGGTTGAGGGCGCGCACGACGTCACCGGTGAACATAAAGGTGTCTTTGCCGGCCATGCGCAGGAAGCTGGGCGCCGAGTTGCCGCCCATCTGCTTGAAGCGCTTGGCAATGTCGTCCCACAAGAGGACGCAGCGCTCACCCGGCCAGCCGGCCAGATAGGCGCCGAAGCTGCCGTCGCTCTGCGCCAGCGCGCAGAAGGCCGCGGCGTTGTCGCGCACGGCGCGCAGCTTGCCGCCGTGGCGGATCAAGCGCCGGTCGCCGAGCAGGGCCTCGATCGCTTCGTCGTTCATGGCGCGCACGCGACGCGGGTCGAAGCCCTGGAAGGCCTCCTCGAAGGCCGGCCACTTGGCGTCGACCAGGCTGTGCTTCAGGCCGGCGCGGAAGATCCGGAGAGACATGAGCGAGAGGTAGCGGTCGTCCGGCACGGCGCGCAGCTGCTCGGCCGTCTTCGGCACCGGCAGCCGCGCCTCGAGCGCCTCGGCGTCGCCCGCGCGCGCGGTGGCGGCGGCTTCGATCTCCTCGAAGGGGGTCATGGCGGGGCTATCGTAGGGAGCCCCGTGTTAGGCCTCAATCGCTCGCGGCGGAAGGTCGAGAAAATGATGACAGCACATGACGGACGGCTCGAGACGGGCCAGCTTCACGAGACAGGCCGGAGCAATGACCAATTGACCGAGGAACCAGACTGAACTAGACTTAGTTTAGTTTAGGAACTGGGCGATGAAGACCGTCAACATCCACGAGGCGAAGTCGCATCTGTCGCGGCTGGTCGAGGCCGCGGCCGCCGGCGAAGAGATCATCATCGCCAAGAGCTGCCGGCCGATGGCCAAGCTGATCGCCCTGGAAGCGCCCGAGCAACCGCGGCGTCCCGGCGCTCTTCGGGGCCGCATCCGGATGCATGAAGACTTCGACGCGCCGTTGCCGCCGGAGATCGCCCGTGGATTCGGAGCGGGTGGGTTCGACGAGGACCAGTGAACCTTCTCATCGATACGCATGTCCTGGTCTGGTGGCTGGGCGACGAACCGCGCCTCGGTGCCAAGGCTGCGGCCGCCGTTGCCGACCCAAAAAACGCGGTCTGGGTAAGCGCCGCATCCGCGTGGGAGATCGGCATCAAGGCGGCCCTCGGCCGGATGGATTTCGGCGAGCCGCCCGAGGACTGCATTTCCCGGGAAATTCAGCGCGGCGGTTTCAAGGTCTTGCCCGTCAGTCTCGAGCACGGACTCGCCGTGCGAACACTTCCGCCGCACCACGGCGATCCCTTCGACCGTTTGTTGATCGCCCAGGCCCGGTCCGACGGTCTGCGGATCGTCACCGCCGACAAAGCCTTTGGGCTTTATGACGTCGGTTTGCTTCCCGCCGCGATCTGATCCGCTGAACAACCGCCTCTATCTCAACCACCCCGCCCGGCGCACGGCCGGGAGGTGCCGTTCGCTCACCGGCACCTCGACACCGTTGCTCAGTGTCAGCAGCACCCGCCGCCCGTCGCGCTTGAAGCCGGTCACGGCGCGGCGTGCGACCCAATAGGAGCGGTGCACCTGTAGGCCGTCTTCCGGCTCCAGCTCGCGCAAGGCGTCGCGCAGGCGCATCAGGATCAAATCGTCGCCGCGCGAGGTGTAGATCCTGAGGTAGTGGTCCTCGGTCTTCACGCAGAGCAGCTCACCGGCGATCTTCGCGGGGATGCGCGCGAGGAAAGCGGCCGGCGCCGGGGCCGAGGCCGGCTCGGACTGACCGTAGAGCTCGACCGCCCAAGTGATCGCGCCGTAGTTCAGCCAGAAAATGACCAGCCCCGTGCCGGCGATCCAGAGGTAGAGCTCGGCCAGGTCGTGCGGCCCGCCCAGCCCCAAGAGGGGCCTGAGCAGCAGCAGCTCGCCGACCAGGAGAGCCGCCAACAGAAAGGCCGTCACGCTGCCCACGGCCTGGAAGGGCCAGCCCGTCCAACGGCTCATCAGCCCCTCCAGCAGCAGCCACTGGACCCAGGACAGGGCGACGATGATCAGCCAGTAGAGCAGCCGCAGCGGCAGGGCCATCTCGCCGAAGGTGCCGTAAGGCCCGACCGACCCGACCAGCAGACCGAGCGCCAGGATCCCGGCGCCGTGGCGCAGCCAGCGCTGTTGCAGGACGGCGGCGGCGGACATGGCGGCGGCGCACCCCGCGGTTTCACGTTTCGCGAAACCGGAGAGTGCCGGACTGACGAAGAAATCGCCAGGACCGGCGAAGCGGCGCTGGCCAGCGCGAAGCCATGGCCCGACCTTGGGGTGAGCGCAAAAGGCCCACCGGAGCCATGTTTCATGATCACCCTGCACAGTGCCTTCGGCATCGCCGCCCTGCTGCTCGGCCCGCTGATCTTCTTCAGGCGCAAGGGCGACCTGCCTCATCGGCTGCTCGGGCGGGTATTCTTCTGCGCCATGCTCGGGGTCAACGGCACCGCCTTCGGGATCTACGAGATGACCGGGGGCCCGAGCGTGTTTCACGTGCTGGCGCTGCTCAGCCTCTGGACCCTATGCCGCGGTTACGCCGCCATCCGGCGCGGCGAGGTCGCCTGCCACCTGGCCTACATGGCCTTCGCCTACACCGGCCTGATCGCCGCCTTGGGCTCGCGCCTGCCGGCGATGCTGCCGAGTTGGCCGAGCGGCCTGGCCATGGCGCTGGGCATCACCCTGCCGTTCCTGATGACGGAGTTGTTCGTCCAGCGCTGTGTCAGGCGCCTGCCCGCGCGCCCGCGCGAACGCGATCAGGCCGCGGCGGAGTAGGCCTCGACCTCGGCCACGAGGGCCGCCTTGCGCGCGTCGTCCAGGAACGCGGCCTCGAAGGAGTTGCGCGCGATCTCCGCGAGCTGTTGCGTCGACAGCTGCAGCGCATCGTGAACCGCGAGATAGTTCTCGTTGACGTAGCCGCCGAAGTAGGCCGGGTCGTCGGAATTGACCGTCACCATGAGGCCCGCCTCGAGCATGCGGCGCAGCGGGTGGTCCTTCATATCGCGATAGACCGCCAGCCTGACGTTGGACAGCGGGCAAACGGTCAGCGGCATCCGGCTTTCGGCCAGCCGCGCGACCAGCGCCTCGTCCTCCATCGCGCGCACGCCGTGGTCGATGCGCCGGACCTGCAGCAGGTCGAGCGCCTCGCGCACGTAGTCGGGCGGGCCCTCCTCGCCGGCGTGGGCGACGGCGAGAAAGCCCTGCGCGCGGGCACGCGCGAAGACCTCGGCGAACTTGGCCGGCGGATGGCCCCGTTCCGAGGAATCGAGGCCCACCGCGACGATGCGCTCCCGGTAGGGCTGCGCCTGCGCGAGGGTCTCGAAGGCCTGGTCCTGGTCGAGATGGCGCAGGAAGCACATGATCAGCGCACTGCTCAGCCCGAGCTTGGCCTCGGCGTCGCGCAGCGCGCGATCGATGCCCTCGAACGCGGTCGCGAAGGCCACGCCGCGCTCGGTGTGCCCTTGCGGATCGAAAAAGATCTCGGCGTGGCGCACGTTCTGTGCCCGCGCCCGCTCCAGATAGGCCCAGGTCAGGTCGTAGAAGTCCTGCTCCTGCAGCAGCACCGCCATGCCCTGGTAATAAAGGTCGAGGAAGTCCTGCAGGCTGCCGAAGTCGTAGGCCGCGCGCAGCGCCTCGACCGAAGCGTAAGGCAAAGCGACGCCGTTGCGCTCGGCCAGCGCGAACATGAGCTCGGGCTCCAGCGTGCCCTCGATGTGGAGGTGCAGCTCGGCCTTGGGCAGGCCCTGGATGAAACGCGCGATGTCGGTCAAGGCGACGGTGCTTCCGGCAGGCGCGACTCGGATGCCGCGTGTCCCTGTCACATACGCCGCTGAGACCCCGCCGTCCAGTGGGCAGGCGGGTTCTCGGCCTCTTGACGCAAGTCATTGGGGGCACCAAGCCCGTTCCGGCATCCTAAAGCCCATATGGCCGCATCACCATCAAGCCGTACCGCAGCAGACGGCGCCCGGCCGCGCCGCCGGCGCGGTCTGCCCATCGTCGTGGCGCTGATGGCGGGATTCGGGCTCTTGGTCGCCGTCGCCGTCGCCCTGGTGTTTTCCTCCGGCTACCAGGTCGCGCGGCTCAACACGACCGAGCTCGCCCGCGACAAATCCGAGCTGTTGATCGATTCGATCCTGCGCCGGATCCAGGGCCACCTCGATCCGGCGCGCGCCCAGCTCGAATACCTGGCCGGGCTGATCGGCGCGCAGGGGCTCGACCTGGAGCGGCGCGAAGAGCTGGGGCGTCTGCTGCTGGCCTCGCTGGCGGCGGCGCCGCAGGTCTCGGTGGTCGCCTTCGTCGCGCCCGACCTCAGGGTGCTGCGCGCCTTCCGCAACCGGCCGGAACAGCCCCTGCAGTTGAGCGACTGGAGCGACGATCCGGCCATCGCAGCCGCCGTGCGCGCGGCCGAGGCCGCCGCCGGGCCCACCTGGGGCGATCTCTTCGTCGCCGACGAGATCGGCCTCACCTACATCAATTTGCTGCTGCCGCTGCCGGACGCGTCCCGAGGGGCGGGTACCCTGATCGCCGGCATCTCGATCCTGGAGCTGTCGGAGTTCCTCAAAAACCTGGGACACCGCACCAGCGAAAACGCCTTCATCCTCTATGGCACGGACCAAGTCCTGGCCCACCGCCGGCTGCTGGACGGGCTGCCTGAGCTGAGCGACGCCCATCCGCTGCCGACGCTGCACGAGCTGGGCGACCCGGTCCTCGCGGCGATCTGGACGCCCGGCTCCTCCGCCAAGCTCGAGGCGCGCTTCGCCAACGACGTCGAGGCGCGCGTATCCGAAGTCCAGGGCGAGCAATACGTCTTCCTGTTCCGCGAGCTGGCGGGTTACGGCGAACGCCCCTGGCTGGTCGGCACCTATCTGCCGACTCGCGAGCTGGCGCCGCAATACGAGCGGCTGACGTCGGTCCTGGCGGTCGGCGGCGTCGTGCTGGTCGCCGCCCTGGTCCTTGCGATCCTGCTGGGACGCGGCATCGGCCGGCCGATCCGCCAGCTGGCCGCCGGCGCGCGCCGGGTGCGGACGCTGGACCTGGAGGGCGCCCCGGCGCTCGGCCGCGGCCCATTCCGCGAGGTCAACGAGGCCGCCGCCGCCTACAACGGCATGGTCGAGGGCCTGCGCGAGTTCGAACGCTACGTGCCGAGCTCCTTGGTGCGCCGCCTGCTGCGGCGCGAAGCCGCCGAGCGCCTCGAGTCCGAGGAACGCGAGGTGACCGTGCTGTTCACCGACATCGTCGGCTTCACCGCGATCGCCGAGCGCCTGCCCGCCGCGCAGGTCGCCCGGCTGCTCAACCAGCACTTCACCCTGGTCGACCGTTGCATCGAGGCCGAAGGCGGCACGCTCGACAAGTACATTGGCGATGCGGTCATGGCCTTCTGGGGCGCGCCCGAAGAGCAACCCGATCACGCCGCGCGCGCCTGCCGGGCGGCGCTTTCGATCGCCCACGCGCTGCGCGTCGACAACGAGGGGCGCATGGCCGCCGGCCACGACCGCTTACGCGTGCGCATCGGCATCCACAGCGGCCCCGTGTTGGTCGGCAACATCGGCGCACCGAGCCGGATCAATTACACGGTGATCGGCGACACCGTGAACACCGCCGAACGGCTCGAGTCGTTTGCCCGGGACAGCGCGCCCGCGGCCGCAGACGTCTATGTGCTGGTCAGCGGCGAGACCGCGGCCCAGGCGGGCGAGGGATTCGCGTTCAAGCGCATGGGCAGCTGCCGCCTCGCCGGACGCCACGAACCGGTCGCGACTTTCGAGTTGCGCGGCCAAAACGGCGGGTGAAGCAGCGCCCTTTCTCGGGCAGCAGCCTTGACAGTTTTGTCGCCTAAGACCTAACGTTTACGACAATTACGTGACCTAAACCGCTCAGCATCGGCCAGCAGCGAAGCCGGCCGAAGAGCGGCCGCAAAACCTTCGGATTGATTCGAGGCTACGCGATAGCTCTCGAATCGGGCAATGGAGCCCGCCGCCTGATTGAACGGCGCGGGCTTTTTTTGTTCGCGCCAAGCAGGGGATTGGCCATGGCCGAACGCCCACTTCATCGCCGTCGCCGAAGCGAACCGAAAGCCATCGAGACCGGGGACAGGGACATCCTGCGCCAAACGGCACGGTTAGGGCGCGGTCATGCTTCGCGTCCTCGATCCTCTAGAAAGTGAAGCCAATCAACACTTCAGAAATCGAAGCGACCGGGAGGAATCTCACCATGAAACGCAGGCAACAAGACGAAATTTCAAGTGTAACCCCGAAGAAGCGACCTGCCGCGGACGAAACGCGGAACGTGCCGTCCGGACCGGAGATCGACCGGCGCCAGTTCATGACCGGTGCCGCGGCGGGCGTCACGGCCGCGACGGTCCTGACCGGGATCAAGCCGGCCAAGGCGCAGTCGGGGCCGGTCAAGATCGGCCACATCGAGGACCTGTCCGGCAACCTGGCGGTCTACGGGGTGCAGAAGGATCACGCCGCCCGGCTCGCGGTTAAGGAGATCAACGAGGGCAAGACGCTGAAGGGCGGTCCCGTCGCGTCGGGCGGCCTCGGCTCGCTCAGCAACTTCGCGGCCAATCCACCGATCATGGGGCATGGCAAGGGCGACCTGAAGTTCGTCGACGAGGGCGGCGACCGCAGCGGATCCGGCATGGC
>JAAUXY010182799.1_pt1 | contig 15044 bp, 12 predicted proteins | sample 7278121 | NCBI WGS metagenome assembly JAAUXY01 (sample SAMN14350117, study PRJNA611818) | marine sediment metagenome | isolation source: surface marine sediment (1.8m) | place: French Polynesia: Moorea | collected 2018-08 | reverse complement strand
GATTGGCCGGATGGACACTGGAACGGACGTCGTCCGCCGGCAGGTTGAGGTGGGGCGTATGGCAGTCGGCACAATTTGCCGAACCGGACCGGCCCAACCGGTTCGCTTTGCCGTGGTAGCCGAATCGATACGTGACAAAGTAATCCTCGTGGCAGTCGCCGCAGGTCTCGGCCGTCTCCAACCTGGCTTCCGTTGTGTCCGGGCTTTCGATGCCGTGGGACGAATGGCAGTTCGTGCACACCGGAGCGCCTTCGTTGTCGTCCGCCCAGGCCCTGCCGTGAGCACTCGCGTCGAGCCAATCATTCAACAACAGTGCGTGACAGGAGCCGCAGGTCTCCGCCGCGTTCGCGTAGGAAGTCGCCGCCCTTTCGTTGTCTGTCGGCAGGATTTTGTGCGAGCCGTGGCAGTCGCTGCAGGCGGGCGCATCGGAGAGACCTTTGCCGATCAGTGCATGACCGTGAACGCTTGCCTTGAAATCGTCAAGCGCTGTCGGCTCCTCGTCGTGGCAACCGCCGCAAGTATGCAGCTGGTTGATGGCCGATACGGCCGAATCGATGTCGGTCACCAGGTGCAGGTTGTGCGGGTCCCCGTGGCACTCGCCGCACGTGGCTTCGTTCTTGTGAGCACTTCGGCCGATTTCGCGCGAGGCTTTGCGGTGACAGCCCTCGCAGCTGTCCTCATCTGTCAGCGGCTCGAGATCATCGCCTTCGTGCTCCACCGTGACGTTGGTGTGGCAATCGGCACATACAAGGTCCTCGTCGGCATGGGCGGGCGATTCGACAACCACATCCGCGTGGCACTCGCCGCAATCGATAGCATCGTCCTGCGCAATGGCAACACCGCTTGCGACAAATGCGACCGCTGTCCAGACAACGGCGAACAGAGATTTCTCCAGGCGGGCCGTTACATCCATTGTTGTTCTGACCTTGCAGGAATCCTCGGCCCTTATCTTCTACCCGGCGGCGAAACTCAATCGTGGCTATCCGCTACTCATCGGGGATCTGCAGCCGCATGCGCTCGCGGAAGTCGTTAACGCTGCCGAAAAACTCGCGCATCATCATGACCCACAGGTAGTGGCCGCTTTCGGTCAGCCTGAGCTCGTTACCCTGCTTGCGGATGGCACCGATCAGGCGCAAGCCTGTAAGTTCCGGTAGCAGGGCCTTGTAGAACGACCGGCCAAATCGCTCCGACGCGGCCGCCAGGTTCAGCGACCCGCCGAAGAGCTGCATCAACAGGAAGTAACGCATCTGTTCCCGCACCTCGAGATCGGAGCGGCGCGTAATGCCGGGCCGACCGCTGCTTACGCGGCGCAGGTACGTGTTAATCGAAAACGTACTGCCGTAAAGGTTGCCGCCAATATAGCTGAAGGCGCCACTGCCGAGCCCGAGGTACTCCTCGTTTTCCGTGATGTACTCGTCGATCATCGATGGCGTGCGTGAGAAACACCAGGCGGAGGAGCGGTGGTAGCCGTTGGCGAGCATGTGATCTGCAATCTGGTGGTAGAAGCGGCGCTCGCGGCTGTAGTCGACTCGACCGATCTCCTTGTCCATCGCCTTGCGTGTCGACTCTGCCGACATCAACGGGTACCAGGAAACCTGGTCGGCCGCTATACCCTCGGTCAGCATGTCGAGGTCCCGCTGCAACGACTCGCGAGTCTGGTGCGGAAAGTTGAACATCATGTCGACGTTCAGCGTGTCGAATATGCCGTGCGCCCGCCTGAGGTGCGCCCGAATCTGTTCGCCGCTACCGTACTTCTCGAATCGCTCCATTTGCCGCAGCAGGTCGTCATCGAAACTCTGCACACCGACGGACAGACGGTTGATGCCGGCGTCGGCGAGCGCTTCGAGCGACTCCATGCCCAGGTCGTTCGGATTGGTTTCGGCGGACACCCGGTCGGCGCCGTATTCGCCGCGCAGTCTGCGAACGATGCGTGCAAGTTTATCGGGCAGCACCGTCGGCGTGCCTCCGCCGAAATACACTTCCGAGTACGTGAAACCGGCATTTGCCGCGATTTCGACCTCGCGTTCGAGAGCATCGAAGTAGCTCAGGGCGCGGTCCTGCCTGAAGCGAACCCGGTGAAACGAGCAAAACGGGCACAGCACGACGCAGAACGGGACGTGCAGGTACAGGAGATAGCGGCGGTCCGCGTCCGCCTGGGGTAAGCCGGACGTCGTCGCGACCGGCTGGAAGGACAGATGGCGCCGGGCGACCCGGCGCATGTGATTACCGATCAGCCGGTCGCCAATCACTCCGCATACAGGGGCGCGATGTCGATGTAGATCTTGTACGCCCGGATCTTGTCGCCTTCCATGTCGAACACATCGGCGAACGGGACAGCCACGTCACGGCCGTCGAGGCGCGTGTAGGTCACCGCACCCTCGCAGGCGATCGTTCCGGGCGCCGCCCAGACGTGTTCGACCTGGTGAGTCAGTCCCTCGATACTGCCAAAAAAGGCCTCGAGCGCCGCGGTTATGGCCTCGCTGCCAACCGCGGCCGGGCCTGAGCCGAAGCGAAACGAGGCATCCCCGGTCAGAAAGCCGAGGAAGCCTCGTATGTCTTTCGCGTCGATCGCGGCAAAGAGGTCCGGTAACCAGTCCGTTGCCGGTAGTTCGCCTGCCACGATTATTGCTGACTCGCGTAGTAGTGAATCAACGCTTCGGTGTCTGCTTCGCTGAGCGCTTCCATCTTGTCGCGCATCTTGCTCGGCTGGTCGCGCTCGTCAGCCGCATACTGCGCAAACGTGGTCTCGAGGTAACCGATCCACTGGCCGGCGAGTATGCTGGCCTCGTCGCCGGGATTGGAGCCACCGTCTGAATGGCACTTGTCGCATTGCGCGTCGTGTATTTCCTTACCGGCTGCAGCCTTGTCAGCATCGAAATCCTGCTCGGCGGGAACGAAGGGCAACGCGGCGTAGTGCTCGGCGACCGCTTCGATCGTATCGTCGTCGAGATCGGCAACGACAGCACACATGGTCGTCGCCGGCTTGCTCGTGTCGCCCTGCCGATACTCGCTTTCGGCACACGGCCGTTCCTCGTCGCGATAAATGTACAGGGAGTCTGAGTGCACGAAGGAGTCGATACCGGCAATCGTCGGCACGTCGGTCCACTGGCTGACGCCGTCGTCGCCGTGGCATCCGTTGCAATCTTCGATGATTGCGTCGAGATCGCCTGCAATGGCGCTGGCCGCGAGCAGCGAGCACGCGGGCATCACGATGCGAATGAGTTTCGTTTTCATTTGTTTACCTTTTCAATTGCCTGCGGACAGGTACAGCGTACTTATACGCCCGAAACGCTGAAAGCGGGGTGAATATAACCCAAATGCTCCTTTGCCCGGCAGTCGTAGTGGCAGCGAAACCCGGTAAGTAGTTGCCGATGTGTGGCTCGCCGGGGGCATCTGGTACAAGTTGGCCAACAACTCAAGAAGCGTCTGCGTTAGACGGTCATTCATTAACGCATCCAGGGGTCGACCATGAAACGAGCAACGACAACGGGACTGGCGTATCTGGTCCTCGCAGCATTCTTCATTTCGGGGTGCGAAGGCGATACCGGGCCGTCAGGACCGCCGGGGCCAACAGGGCCCGCGGGACCGACGGGCGACCAGGGACCGCCGGGGACCGTCGGACCCGGTTTGCCGATCGAGTCGGCGAGCATCATCAACGCGACCGTCAGCAGCGTTACCGTGGAACCAGGCGGTGGCGAGACAACCATCAACTTCACGCTGAGCAACCGCCTGGGCCAGGGGCTGACCGGCTTGCCGGCATCTCACATGGGCTTTGTCATCGCGCAGTTGTCACCCGCGGCAGGCGGCGGTTCCAACGAATGGCAGGCCTATACGACGAGCGCATTCGCAGACAACAAGCAGGCGGGTTACGAGAGCGGCTCTGACGGCGCCTTCGTCGACAACGGCGACGGCACCTTCAGCTACACGTTCGCCAACGACCTTACGGGCTACGCGTTCGGGCCCGTCTATGACGAGTCGAAGATTCATCGTGTCGGATTCGAGATCCGCACGAACCGCGGGCTGCTTCCCTTCAATATTCCCGCCAACAATGCGCCGTACGATTTCCGGCCACTGGGCGGACCAGTCGATCGCAGCGACCCCGAGCATCGACTGATCGTCGACAACAGCACGTGCAACGCATGCCACGACAATCTCGAACTGCATGGCGAAGCGCGCTTCGACATCGACTACTGCGTCCAGTGCCACAATCCGTCGTCGATCGACCCCGACACGGAAGCTGAGCCCTGGGGCGGTTCCGTCGACATGACGATCATGACACACAAAATCCACATGGGCGCGAAGCTCACGAACGGCTACTTCATCTTCGGATTTCGTGGCACCCTGCACGACTATTCCGACGTGCAGTTTTCACAAGACGTTCGCAATTGCCAGACCTGCCACAACGAGTCCAACAGCAACGTTCCGCAGGCCAGTAACTGGCAAAACATCGTTACCCGCGATGCCTGCGGCGCGTGCCACGACGACATCGACTGGGCCAATGGCGTCATTCCGCACGACGATACGTTCCCCGAGTCCGACTGCCTGGCCTGCCACGGCCCTGGCTCGACGGTCCAGAACGGCGAGCTGACGGTCGCTGCCGCGCATACCATTCCGATACAGGTCATCGCACAGGACTTCCAGTTCAACATCGTCGACGTCACGGGCACCGGTCCGGGCGAGACGCCGGTGGTCGATATCTCGGTGAGCAACCCGAACACGGGCGCGAACTACGATCTCCACAACGACGCCCCGTTCACGCAATGCGCGGACTTCACGAGCCGGCTCGCCGTTGGCATCAACTGGAGCACGACGGACTACACCAATACGGGCAGCGGCAGGACTCCCGGGCAACCGATCTCGATGAACCCGCTGCCGGGCGCTTGCTTCGGCGCATCGCAGAATATCGGCGACAACGTGTTCCGCGTGACCTCGCCGACGCCGATCCCCGCGAACGTCGAAGGTACGCTCGCCGTAACAATCGACGGGCACCCCTCCGTCGCCATCGACGGCGAAAACGCGACGATACCGGTTGCCAATGCAGTGGCGTACTATCCGGTCACCGACGATGAAGCAGTGCCACGCCGCAATGCGGTTGCGCTGGAGAAGTGCAACGATTGCCACAACTCACTGGCAATCCACGGCAACAACCGCACGGACAATATCGAGGTCTGCGTGACCTGCCATAACCCGAATGCGACGGATATCAATCGCCGGGTCGGCACCTGCGCTGACGAACTGGGCACCGATGACGTGTCGATCGATATGAAGTACATGATCCATGCACTGCACGCAGGCGGCGCCGAGGACGGTATTCCCTACGACGTCTGCGGATTCGGCTTCCCGAGCCGTCCGCACACCTTCGACTTCGCGTACCCGGGCAGGCTCAACAATTGCGAAGGATGTCACCAGGAAGGCGGCTACTACCCGGTAGACCCGTCGACGGTACTCGGCACGACGGTCAGTGTCGGCGCCGATCCTGCGTCGCCGACCGACGACGTGGTTGTCTCGCCAAATACGGCGGTGTGTTCCGCCTGCCACGTCAGCTCACTGGCAGCCGAGCACATGCGGCAGAACGGCGGTGACTTCAATGCGACCAAGTCGGCCGACAGCGAGCTGATCTCGTCCGGCGTCGAGACCTGCGAGCTATGTCACGGCCCGGGTCGCTCTGCCGACGTTAAGGCGATGCATGACGTCGACGGCTTCCAGTTCAACTAGCCGGACAAGACGCGATGACTCGTAACCACGCGACTGAACATCGCCTGCGGCAGCTGCTTTTGGTGGCTGCCGCGGTCGCGCTGCCAGCAATGACCGCATTGGCGGCCGAAGGCGACTACAGCCGCAAAGGCGCCGATACCTGCCTGTCCTGTCACGAAGAAGACTTCACGTACGCGTTGTTCCGCGGCAAGCACGCGGTGCCGTCCGATCCGAACGGGCCGTTCGGGCACGGCCAGTTGCAGTGCGAAGCGTGCCACGGCCCTTCGGGCGACCACTCCGGGCGCGTACGGCGTGGCCAGGAACGTCCGCCGTCGATCGATTTCGGGTCCGGCGCCGCGACACCGATCGCAGTGCAGAACGACATGTGCATGGGCTGCCACGAGGCTGATACCGGCTTCGGGTGGCATGGCAGCGAGCACGACCGGAACATCGCCTGCGCGGACTGCCACACGAGCCATGCGGCAACCGATCCCGTGCTCGTCACGTCGACCCAGGCGGACGTCTGCATCGATTGCCATCAGCAACAGCGCACGCAGATGCTGAAGCCTTACTCGCACCCGGTGCAGCAAGGCAAGATGGCGTGCTCCGATTGCCACAGCGCGCACGGCGCCACGACCGGCGAATGGCAGCTGGCATTGCAGACGGTCAATGACACCTGCTTCCAGTGCCATGCCGACAAGCGCGGGCCATACCTTTGGGAGCACGCGCCGGTTGCCGAGGATTGCAGCAATTGCCACGATCCGCACGGTTCCAATCACCCGGGCATGGTCAAACTGCGCGGCCCCATGTTGTGCCAGGGCTGCCATTCTCAAGCCGGTCACCCGAGCATCGCGGCAGACGAGTCGGGACTTCCCGGCGGCTCCCCGTCGCCGTTTCTGCTCGGACAAAACTGCATGAACTGCCACAACGCCGTGCACGGCTCCAATCATCCATCCGGTTCGAGGTTAATGCGATGAGCACTCTGTCTCGTTCACTCGCGCTCGCGTTGTTTGCGCCGGCCGCTGCAATTGCGCAAGTCGACACGAGTGACTGGGAATGCGAATACTGCCCGTTCGAGGACGGCTACCGGGCGGACGTCGACGTTGGCGCAATCTACGTCAACGACGATGCCGCGCGTTTCGGTAACGGCACCGGCCTCGACGAAAAAGGCACGTACGTTGATCTGAGCGGTAATGGCAGCTACGCGAAAGACGGTGTGCAGATGCGCTGGTATGCCGAAGACCTCGGGCTCAGTTCGCGCGTGCTTCATGTCGAAGGCGGGCGGCAGGGCCACTACGTCGGCAGCCTGACCTACAGAGAGTTGCCGTACCGCCGCTTCGATACGAGCAGAACGGTATTCTCGGGCGGCGGCAACGATCTGTCACTGCCGTCCGGCTGGGTTCGCGCACCCAACACGTCAGGGATGACGGCGCTAGGGGCGTCGCTGACCGGGCGCACGATCGAGACCGACCGGCAAAGTCTCGAACTTGCCGGCGACTACCGCATCAGCTCGGAGGTTGCGCTGTTCGCCGACTACGGTCGGCAGCGCCGTGACGGCTTCAAGATTACGACGGGCTCGACGTTTGGCCAGGCGTCATTCCTGCCCGCGCCCATTGACGACTACACGGACCGGATCGACCTGGGCGCCAGCTACTCGAGCGGCGGGTTCAACGTGCGCCTCGCCTACCTCGGCTCTTTCTATCGCAACGAGCTGACGTCGCTGACCTGGGACAATCCGTTCGTCGCGTTCACCGGCCAGGACCAGGGCCGCACCGCGGTTGCCCCCGACAACGACTTCCAGCAATTCTCGCTGTCGGGCGGCTATTTTGCCGAAACGATGAGCACGACCCTGGCGTTCAGCCTGGCGATGGGCCAGGGTGAGCAGACAGCCGCACTGTTGCCGTACACAATCAACGCCACGCTGGCACCCGAGCCGCACCCTGTTGCGGCACTGAACGGGAAGGTCGATACGACGAACTACGCTTTTACCGTCACATCGCGGCCGATCGAAAAAGCGCGGATCAGACTTTCGTACCGCTACGACGAGCGTGACAACAAGACGCCGATTGACGCATGGTCCCGTGTCATTACCGACGCACTTTCGACCGTCGAGAATCGCAACAACGTGCCGTACAGCTTCGAGCGTTCGCGCTTCAGCCTGAGCGGCAGCTACCGGCTGTTCCCGTCGCTTCGCCTTTCCGCCGGATACGATCGCGCGCAAGTCGACCGCGATTTCCAGGAGGTCGCGGAGCAGACCGAGGACACCGGCTGGGGCAAGGTGCGCTGGCAGGCGTCGGACAACGTCGAAATCAGCGCGCGCGGCGGCACTTCGCGGCGCGACATCGATCGCTACGATGAGACCCTCGCCGTGGCGCTCGGCCAGAACCCGCTGATGCGGAAGTACTACCTCGCCTACCGCTACCGCGAATTCGCAGATCTTTCGGTGGCGCTGTCGCTTGCCGAAACACCGCTGTCCATTGGTGTGACCTGGCTTTACGCAGACGACAGCTACACCGGATCCGAGCTGGGCATGACGAGCGGCAAGGAGGATCGCTTCACGGCGGACCTGAGCTACGCTGTCGGCGACACGGCGTCGCTGTATGTCTCCGGTGGCGGCGAAGTGATCGAGGCTCGACAGCTTGGCAGCGAGACATTCGCCGCGGCGGACTGGCAAGCGGATCATGAGGACACGTTCCGTCACTACGGCGGCGGACTGCGGATTCTGGACGTCGGCGGCAAAGCCGACGTCGTGCTCGACTACACGCGCAGCCTGGGCGAGACCGACATAGAGATCGACCGCTTCGGCGGTTCCACGAGCATGCTGCCGACGCTGGAGTCGGTGATGGATTCGTTATCGTTGAATGTGGGCTTCTCCGTCAGCGACAGCTGGGACGCGAACGTCGAGATCCGCTACGAGCACATGGACGTTGACGACTGGGCGCTCGACGGCGTCGGGCCGGCGACGATCCCGACCGTGCTGACGATGGGCGCCGGTGCCTGGGATTACGACGTCTGGGCCGTCGGGATCGGTTTCAGCTACCGGCTGGGCGAATCCGGCGAACAGCAATAAGGAAACGTGCCAATGCGCTACCTGCTTCTGCTGCTCGCAGCACTGATGCCGCTCGGTGCCGTCGCGGCCGATCCCGACCTGGTCGCCGTCTGCGCCGCCTGCCACGGCGAGGACGGCAACAAGGTCAGCAACCAGTACGCACCGGTCATCGCGGCGATCCCTGCCGCGCATTTCGAGGAAGCGATCTACGCCTACCAGGACGGTGCGCGCAAGTGCCGCGACGAGCCCGCCATGTGCGCGACGGTCGCGGATCTGTCCGGGGAACAGGTTATCGCGCTCGCGGAATACTACAGTGCGAAACAGCGTGTCGCGTCCAATGACGTATTCGATCCGGAGCTCGCCGAGTTGGGCGAGATGCTGCATCGCGAGCACTGTGCCCGCTGCCACGTCCTGCCCGACGATGACGATGCCGATGAAGCGCTCGGTATTCCGCTGAACGGTCAGCGATCGGCGTATCTGCGCTACGCGACGTACGCATACCTGAACGGCGGCCGCGCGACGCTTGCGCCGGCCATGGCAGCGAAACTCGTCGAGCTCACCGAGAACGACATCGAGGCGCTGATTCACTATTACGCGAGCTACCGGCCCTGATCGCGGTTGTAAAACCGAGATCGATGTCAGGTTATCGAGCCGACGCTCTCTTCCCAGTTCTGGCCATCGAACGGCTTGATCTCGAGGAAGTCGAATCCCGCATCGAGGCAGCGCGCGTTGACGTCGTAGCTGCCCGGATGCGAACGCGGCCGGCTGAATGGATGGATGCCACAAATCCTGCAGAAACGATGCTCTGCCGTGCGCGTGTTGAATCGATAGGTCGACAGGCTTTCCTCGCCCTGCATCAGGACGAAGTCCCGAGGCGCGGCAATCAGGTTGATAAAACCCTTTTTCGCACAAATCGAGCAGTTGCACTCCAGCGCTTCAGGACGCTCGATACGAACCCTGAAGCGAACGGCACCGCAATGGCAGCCGCCCTCGTACCAGTCGCCGTTTGAGTTTTCCATTAGGCAAGAATAGCAACTGGAACGATCGCGGTCTCACGTTGTTCGTTCGCGGTTTTACGTTGTCTATTCGCGGTCTCACGACCGCTCCTACAGGTGCCAATAGAAAGCTGTAGGAGCGGTCGTGAGACCGCGAATAGACAACGTAAGACCGCGAATGAAAAACGTCAGACCGCGATCCACTACTCCCGCGATCCCGCGGGCGCCGTATCCGGAAAGCCGATACGGCGCAGCAGGTTCTGGAACGCTGGCTCGGACCGCAATTCGTCAAACGCCGGCATTGCCTTGATGTGCAGGATCTGCGGTTGGCGCCGTTGGTAGGCTTGCTCCAGCCATTCGAGGGCCGCTTCGCGATTGCCAGCCCTCGCATAAAGCGTGGCGAGCGTCACATAGTTCGTGTACGCGGGATCCCGGGCGACCAGTGCGTCGGCCAGCGAGTGAATTGCGCCAACGTATCCCGACTCCCTGTAACCACGCTCCATCGCCTGCAGCAGTGCTTCGTCTCTGCCCCACGTCGCCTTGTGTGCGGCAAACGATTCGGCGAGGTGACCCTGGAGCCACAGCGCTTCCCGATAATGCGAGAGATCTGCTGGAGGACCCGGATCGCCCGCCTGGATGCTGCGGCCCTCCTCGATCACCCGATCGTATTGCCGCACGAGAATGCGATGAAAGCCCACGACGCTGTTGGCCATCGGGGAGAACGGATCGTATAGCTGTCCGATCTCGACCTGTCGCAGGCTCCCTTCCAGGTCTCCCATTACCATCAGGTAGTCCGCGTACGCGTGCCGGGTACGCGAGTCATTGGGGCTCAGCTCCAGGGCTCGTAACAGATTCGTCCTTGCCGACTCCCAATCCCACTCATAGTACAGACGGATGAAGCCGATAGCCGAATATCCTCCCGCCGAATTCTTGTCGAGAGCGATGGCCTTCAAGGCCGCCTCCCGGGCCCTGGGTACGGCGTCGGACATCGGCATCTGCTCGAAAAAACCCAGGAGGAGATATGATGCGGCCACGCCAGCGTGTGCGTGCGCGAACTCCCCGTCCAGGTTGACAGCCTGCTGATAATGGCGAAGGCTCTGATCGAATTCGAAGCGATCGAAATAGTGACGACCTTGCAGGACCAGCTCGTGCACTTTCAGGTCAACGGGCCGTTTTCGTGCCAGATCCTCCGTAGCCGGCTGCGCCACTGTGACTTCTATCTCGTCGGCAATGGCCACTGAGATTTCGTCGATCAGGGTAAGAACGTCGACCAGGTCGCGATCGTAGCTCTTTGCCCAGAGCTGCTCATCAGCGGCACCCCGGACCAGCTGCGCCGTGATTCGGACCTGGTCGTCATCCCGCAAAACCGAACCTTCGACGAGTGCGTCTACTTTCAACTCGCGCGCGATCTGCGGGATCGACTTATCGGTTACTGCATAGCGTGTTGTGGAGGTCTTCGAAATCACGCGCAGCCCCGTAATCGCGGAAAGACGGGCAATGAGCGCATACTGCATGCCCTCCACGAAATACTCCTGAGCCGGGTCGTTGGAAAGATTCCTGAGCGGCAGTACGGCGACAGACTCGATGGCGTCGTCGGAGGGGGCGAGCAGCATCCGGCTGCCGATAGCAACGAGCAGCAGCGCGGCAGCGTATGCCAGCCAGCGTTTTCGCGGCGCGCGAATCCTCTTCGCAGCATCGCGATCGCCGATTTCCTCGATCTCGGCCACGAACTGGTAGCCCCGACCGTGAATCGTCTTGATGACCCGTTGCTGTTGCCCGTCATCCCCAAGGGCCTTTCGAGCGCTCTTGATATGATTGCTCAGCGATGTGTCGGAGACGACCTTGCCAGACCAGATCGCGTCGAACAGCTCCTGGCGCGTGAGCAATCGGTCCCGATTCTCGATGAGATAGACGATCAGATCGAAAACCAGCGGCTCGACGGAGACGGTCTTGCCGCGCTCGGCCAACCGGAAATTGGCAGGGTCGATCTCGAGAGTGCCCAATCGGTAAATCATCAACTCGCGGTCCTGATCCGCGTTGCCTGGCGCGCTACTCCGCTGCTTAGACAATCGTTACCAAAACAACACAAGTCCTTCACGCATTTTCTCCCTGTTGGCAATACCTTACAAATTCAAGGGGGAGCAGCAACAAGGAGGCAGACCATGAAAGCATTCATCTCCAAAACCCTGATCGTGCTGTTTGTCACGGTCGTTCTCGGTCCGGTCGCCACGGCAGACACGCACGCAGGCTGCCACTTTGCCTTCGGACATGGAGTGGTAGAACAGAATCTGCTGTCGCCGGATGAACCTAACCCCTACCTGGGGCCGATTCGTCTGCGTATCGGCCGTGTCGCACTGGACGGCGAGGTCGACATGGTCATCACCGACGGCTTCAACGTCTTCGGCAGCAATCCCGACACGGGCGTAACCCGCATTACGGGATTCGGCAAGACCACGTTCGATTTCGGTGAGCTCGGTACCTTCCACACGTGGGAGGTCGACACGTCTACGCTCATCGGATCGTACCCGTGGGAGACGTCCATCCTGCAGGGCGATATCAGAACCGGTCCAAGCCGCTTCGCGGATCCTTACGGGCCGCCGATGCCCTGGGGCACGGGCTTTTTCGCCAATACCGATGCAACGCTGAAGGGCTGGGGCTCGAACCGTTTCCGGATCCTCAACGCGGACGGTGCGCTGGTCAATGAATTCACGTACATCATCTGGGGCAAGATCTGCGACGTCGACCTGAGAGGCATTCGTCACGCGCTCAGGCACTGAGACAGCAGCACGCGGCCGGGCACGCCCGACGCGGTCGATCGTGGATCGCGGTCTTACGACCGCTCCTACAACCTGCTTTTGGCACCTGTAGGAGCGGTTGTAAAACCGCGAACAGGCAATGTCAGACCGCGATCCTAAGACCAGTCCCCGTCGAAGCGCGTGTACTTCATCGCGCCTTCGACGCGCTCGCGCGCCATCTCGGTTGCGGCCTCGCGCGGCAGGATGCCCTTGTCGTCCATGCGCTTCAGCATCTCGGACGTATTGTTGCTGACCTTTTCGTCGATCGTGGTCAGCGCATCGCGCTTGCGGCCGCCGGCGAATTCGACGGCGGCGCAGATGACGCCACCTGCGTTGGCGATAAAATCCGGCACACAGAGTACGCCGCGATGGTGTAGCTCGTTTTCGGCCTCCTCGGTGATACCGATGTTGGCGCCGGGCACGATCAGCTTGGCTTTGACGGTTTCCTGGTTGTCGGAACGAATCACGTCGGGTCGTGCGGCCGGAATCAGGATGTCGCAGTCGACGCCGATGATGTCATCGCGATCTATTTGTTGGCCGCCCCTGAAATCGCAGATATCGCCGCCGCCATTGACGTGAGCGACGAGTGCCGCGACATCGAGGCCGTCCGAATCGTGTACTGCGCCGGTGATGTCGGCCGCCGAGACGATTACCGAGCCGCGTTCATCGAGGAATTTCGCGGCATTCATGCCCACGGCACCGAAGCCCTGGATTGCCACGCGCGCGCCTTTGACGCGTATGCCGACGCGATGTTTCGCGACGTCCGCGCTGGCGACCACGCCGAGCGCCGTCGCGCCGATTTCGTCCAGCGGGATACCGCCACAATCGGTCGGCAGTCCGGCGCAGCGACCACCTTCGTCCTTGATCAGCGCCATGCAGGCCTCGTTGGTGCCCATATCGGGCCCCGGAACGTAGTCGGTCAATGGCCGGATCGCGTGGGCGAATGCCCGGATCAGCTGTTCCTTGTCGGGCCCCGGCATCATCGGATCCGCGAAGATGACCGATTTCGCACCGCCGTGCGGGAGGCCCGCGGCGGCGTTCTTGAGCGTCATGGCACGAGCGAGACGAAAACACTCTTCAAGCGAAACATCGGGTGCCATCCGGGTGCCGCCGATCGCGGGTCCCCGGGCAACGTTGTCGACTACCACAATGGCCTTGAGACCAACCGTCGGCTGATACACGTGCATGATGGTCTTGGGGCCGAGGTCATCACAGAATCGGAATCCTCTTGCCTGCATTGTTATCTCCCTTGAAGGGGCGCCTGGCTCCGGTGCCCGGCAAGATGGTCGCACCATCTTTGTGCGTCATGAATCAGTACTACTACGAACGCCGATAGCGCCCGATTCGGGGCGGCATGAAACAGGTATTTCCCCCTATTGAGAATCGTTCTAACCAGTCAAAAAATCTGCCGGGTACTTGGAGAAAACCATGCGCAACTACCTCGCGTCATACGTGATTCCGTGCATCGCCCTGTGGCTGTTTTCCATGCAGCCTGCAGTCGCCGCTGACGCGGACGCCGGCAGCGGAATTTTCGAAACGACGTGCGCCGTATGTCACGGCGAAACCGGGCGCGCGGACGAGCAGAGCCCCGTGGTGAAGGGGCTCGGCGTCGTGCCGGCCGACTTCACGGACCCGCTGTTCAACAGCCGCGAGCCGGCCGGCGACTGGGAGATGGTCATCGAGCACGGCGGCCACGCACTCGGACTGAGCGACAAAATGCCGCCACACGGCAGCGTCCTGGATCCGCAGCAGATTCGGGATGTAACGGCCTACGCCAAGTCGCTCGTCGATACCACCGGCTTCCCGCCCGGCGAGATGAACCTGATGTTACCCATCCGCACCAAGAAAGCGTTTCCGGAGGACGAGGTTGTCTATAACGGTCGATTCACGCCCGTCGACGGCGGCGACGACGAATGGAAAAACGTCCTCGAAATCGAAAAGCGTATCGGCAAAGCGGGCCAGGGCATCCTCGAACTGGTGCACGAATCGGAGGGCGGCAGCAGCGAGCTGACCGAAATCGAGGTCGGTTACAAGCAGGCACTGTCCTTCAGCACGCAGCACGTCCTGTCGGCGGCCGCGATCGTGGCAATGCCGGTCGATTCAGCGGACGGCGACGGTGAGTTACAGAGTTACCTGGCGTACGGGCGGGTCCTTTCGGATACCTGGACGCTGCAGTCGAGCCTCAGATTCAAGCTGCCGTTCGACAAGGTCAGCGATGGGTCAGTCGAATGGGCGGGCATCGTGCACTACACGCATACGCCGTGGCCGCGACGTGCCTTCCCGGCGCTCGAAGTCGTCGCCGAGGCGCCTTATCGTTCGCGCAACGGCGACCTCGAGTGGACCGCCATGCCGCAGGTCCGCTTCGGGCTGACCAGGGGCGGTCACGTGGCGCTCAATTTCGGTGTTGAACTGCCCCTGTCGGGCCAGGACTGGGACTACCGCGGCTACGTGACCCTGCTCTGGGACTTTGCCGACGGAAGCTTCTTCCAGGGCTGGTAAGTGGCTGTTTCT
>JAAUXY010110845.1_pt1 | contig 15062 bp, 10 predicted proteins | sample 7278121 | NCBI WGS metagenome assembly JAAUXY01 (sample SAMN14350117, study PRJNA611818) | marine sediment metagenome | isolation source: surface marine sediment (1.8m) | place: French Polynesia: Moorea | collected 2018-08 | reverse complement strand
TCCTTGTCCCACTGGACGACCACGCGGCCGGGCATGGCGGCGGGCTCGAGCGGCACCACCTCGTCGAGGCGGCCGGCGGCGATCACCATGCCGCCGGAGTGTTGGCCGAGATGGCGCGGCAGGTTTTGGATTTTGTTCCAGAGGTGCATGAAGTGCTGGACGCGACGCTCCTCGGGCGCGAAGCCGGCGGCGCGCAGCTCCTCGGGCAAGGATTTCTCATCACCTCGCGAGGTGTCATAACGAAAGCGCCCGAGCTGCTTCGACAGCTTGCCGATCTGCTCGGTGGAGAAGCCCAGGGCTTTGCCCACCTCGCGCGCCGCCAGCTTGTCCCGATAGGTGATGACGTTGGCGGTCATGCCGGCGCCGTGGGGGCCGTAGCGATGGTAGACGTACTGGATGACCTTCTCCCGCTGGCTGCCGGAGGGTAGATCGAGGTCGATGTCCGGCCACTCGCCGCGCTCTTCGGACAAGAAGCGTTCGAACAGGAGCTCCATCTTGACCGGGTCGACGGCGGTGATCGATAGCGCGTAACACACCGCGCTGTTGGCCGCCGAGCCGCGCCCCTGGGCGAGAATCGAGTGCTTCTGGCAGAAGCGCACGATGTCCCAGACGATCAAGAAGTAACCCGCCAGGTCGAGCTTCTCGATCACCGCCAGCTCCTTTTCGATCTGGGCCTGAGCGCGGGCGGTGAAGGGGCGAAAGCGTGCCCGCGCGGCATTCCAGGTGACCTGGCGAAGGTAGGAGGCGTTGGTCTCGCCCGGTGGTAGCGGGTAGTCGGGGAAGCGGTAGCCCAGGCCGTCGAGGGTGAAGTCGAGCTGCTCTGCCAAGGCGAGGCTTTCGTCGAGCGCTTGCGGAACGTCGCGAAACAGCTCGGCCATCTCCTCGGCACTCTTGAGGTGCTGTTCGCGCTGGGCGGCGAGATGACGCCCGGCCTGATCCAGCTGGGTGTAGTGGCGCAGGCAGGTGAGCACGTCGTGCAGCGGTTTGTCTTGGGGGGTGGCGTAGCGCACGCCGTTGGTCGCGACCACCGGTAGCTTGAGGCGCTGGGCGAGCTCGAGCAGCGCCTGGTTGCGATGTTCCTCGGCTCGCACATGGTGACGCTGGAGCTCGACGTGGACGCGGCCATGGAAGGTCGAAAGCAGCTTTTCGAGCAGTTGCTTGCCGCCTTCCATGCCGCCCGCGGTAAGCGCTCGCGCCAGCGCGCCCTCGGCGCCGCCGGTCAAGCAGTGCAGCCCGGCGGCGTGGGCATGGAGCATCGGCCAGGTGATGCGAGCGTCGCCCTTGGGGCGATGGCGCGCGGCGGCGGTCAGCAGGCGACAGAGGTTACGGTAACCCCGGTCATTCTTGACCAGCAGCGTGAGCTGCTCGCCACCGGCCGCTCTGCGGGAGGCTTCGCGGCGCGTGGTCCTGGCCTTCTTCGTGCGGGGTTTCTCGTTGGGGTCGGCGAAAACCACCCTGGCCCCGACCAGCGCTTTGATTCCCGCTTCCCGCGCCGCCTTGTGAAAGCGTGGCGAGCCGTAGACGCCCATGCGGTCGGCGAGCGCCACCGCCGGCAGTCCGAGGGCCGCGGCGCGCTCGACCAGGTCCTCTGGCTGGGAGGCACCGTCGAGAAACGAGAACGCGGAGGCTATGTTGAGCTCGGCATATCGCCGAGGCGCCGGCCGCCGACGGTATTGGCGCTGGCGCAGCTTCTCTTTGCGGGCCCCCGGTGACGTCTTCAGTCGTTCCAGGCTATAGCCGAAGTCGCGGGAAGGGGTTTCTTTAGGGTCGGACATGACGCTGGCAGCCGGACGATCGACTGTCCGGCGAACAGCGTCAGTCTATGCGGTAACAGGGCGTAAGTCCAGGCGAATCATGTGATCCCGAGCTGGTCTTTCCACGCAAGGAGTTTGGCTCGGAGCTTCTTTTTTGCGGGCTGGGGCTCGGCAATGCTACTCGCGAAGTGATGGGACTTGCGTTTCTCCCAATACCGGCGCTTCTCCTGAGCCTGACGGAGAACGACGCGATACTCGGCTTCGACTTCATCGCGGTGAGCATCGATATAAGTCAGCGCCGCGGTCAGCTGCTGATCCGAGAGATTGAGCCAGTGCCGAATCAGCTCCGGAGGCCAGTCGGCTTGCAGATAGTCTATGACGCTGTAGAGCGTCGTCCTTGTGCCAGCGATGGCAAGACCGCGATCCGTCCTGACGACTTCAGAAGCAGGGGATTGCATGGTGTCGCTCCTTTGGGACGAGTGATCGAGGCCTGTGTGACGACCTCACGACTCAGCCACCTTAACACGGCGGCTGACGTCCCGGGAATCGGATGCGAAGGACGTCAGCTCCGCAGTACCGCGCCGATCTCACGCTCCAGGCGTTTGATGATCTTGTTGCGGATCTTGGCCACCGCTTTGTCGGTCAGAGTCCGCTCGTCCGACTGGAAGGTCAGGCGGTAGGCGAGGCTGCGCTTGCCGGCGCCGAGCTTCTCTCCGCGGTAGAGGTCGAAGAGCCGGACGCCGCGTAAGTTCTTGCCACCTGTCTGATCGATCAGCTGTTCGACGGTCGCCGCGGAGACGTCGTCGCCGACCACCAGGGCGAGGTCCTCGACCACCGCCGGGAAGCGCGGAATGTCGATCGCCTCGTGGCGTTCGGGGATGGCGCTCAGCAGGGCCTCGAGATCGATGTCGGCGGCCAGGACCGGCTGTTCGAAGCCGTAGGCCTCGCGCACCTTGGGGTGCAGCTCGCCGAGCTCGCCGAGGGGCCGGTCTCCGGCGTAGAGCTTGGCGCATCGCCCGGGATGCAGACTCGGATGATCGCCGGTTTCGAAACGAACGCCTCCCGCGAGATGGAGATCTCGGCACAGGCTCTCGACGATGCCCTTCAGGTCGAAGAAATCCATCGCCTCGGTGTCAGCGCCGGTCCAGCTCTCGGCCTGCCGAGCGCCGGACAGGGCGATCGCCAACTGCCGGGGTTCCTCAGGCAGCTGCTGGCCGTCTTGCGGCAGATAGACGGCGCCGATCTCGAACAGCGCCAGGTGGTCGGCGACCCGGGCGTTGCGCTCGGCGATCTCGAGCACGCTCGGCAAGAGCTCGTGCCGCATGCTGGTGCGCTCGACGCTGATCGGATTGCTCATGGTGACGTAGGGGCGTGGGTCCGGCGTCTGGTCGAGCCGGGCGCGGGCTTCGCGCTCGGGGGTCGTGAGGCGGTAGGTGACCACTTCTTGAAGGCCGAGGTCGACCAGCAGATCCCGCACCCGTTCCTCGGCCTCGAGGGCCGGATTGCCACGCTGCGGCGGGGTGGTATCGGTAATCTGGGTCTCCGGGATCTTCTCGTAGCCATAGACGCGGACGATTTCCTCAATCAAGTCGGCAATGCCAACGATCCCTGTCCCGACGTCGATCCGGTGGTCGGGCACGGTGACCGACAGCACTTCGCCGTGATCCGCGACACCGAATTCCAGGGCCTCGAGAATGCGCACGATCTCTCGCTTGTCGATTTCCATGCCGAGGTAGCGGAAGATCTCGGACAGCGGCAGCTCGACCACCACGGCCTCAGGCGGGGCCGGATACTCGTCGACCATACCGGAGCACACCGTGCCGCCACCCAGCCGGCGCATCAGCTCGATCGCCCGCAGGTTGCCGCGCGACGCCATCGCCGGGTGGACGCCTCGGCTGAAGCGATAACCGGCCTCCGAGGTGGCCATCTGCTGAGCCTGAACGGTGCGACGGATGTTGATGAAGTTCCAGCCGGCGGCCTCGAGCAGGACGTTGGTGGTGGAATCCGATACCTCGGATTCGGCACCGCCCATGATGCCGCCGAGGGACAGCACGCCACCTGTGTCGCACACCAGGATGGTGAAGTCGGCCAGCTCACGGTCGACTCCGTCGAGGGTCTCGAGCCGCTCGCCGGATTCCGGCAGGCGGGTGATCAGGGTCGGCACCTCGGCGCCCGAGGCCTCGGCCCGTTCGACCAGCACGTCGTAGTCGAAAGCGTGGAGCGGCTGACCGACCTCGAGCATCACGTAGTTGGTGACGTCGACGATATTCGAGATCGGACGCATGCCGGCGAGGCGCAGGCGGTATTGCATGGCATACGGCGAGGGCTTGATCTCGAGGCCCTCGATCAGGGTGGCGGTGAAGCGCGGATTGAGGGCGCTCTCCCGAATGTCGATCCGAATCTTGTCGGCGATCGGCGACCCGGTCATCTCGACCTCTTCACTGGGATTCCTGAGCTCGGCGCCGGTCAACGCCGCGATCTCGCGCGCCACGCCGTGAATCGAAGCAATGCGGGCCATGTTGGGAGTGATCGCGATGTCGAGCACGATGTCGCCGAGATAGTCGGCCAGCGGCGTGCCGGCGGCGGGAGCGTCGGCGTCGAGCAGGATGATGCCCTCGTGCTCGTCGGAAATGCCGAGCTCCTTCTCCGAGCACGCCATGGCGTAGGACTCGACGCCGCGGATCTTGGAGCGCTTGAGCTTCTTGACCTTGAGCTCGGAGGAATAGCCGTCGTAGAGCTTCGATCCCTCGCGCGCGTAGGCGACCTTGAGCGGCTCCTCGAGCGGTCCCTGAACCCTGTAGGGATAGAGGTTGGGGGCCCCGGTGACGATGGTGTGCTCACCCGTGCCGTCGTTGGCCCTGGCCAGCACCAGCTTGTCGGCGTCGGGGTGGGGCAAGACCTCGAGCACGTCGGCGACGACGATCTTGTCCCGATCCCAGGCCAGGCCGCTGACCTTGGCCTCGAGCCGGTCACGGTTCTCCGGCAGGGCCAAGCCAACGTACTCCATGGCTTCGACTTCGAGGCCGGCGAAGGTCAGCACCCGGGCCAGATCTTCGGGCGGGAGGTCAATGTCGACGAAATCGCGAAGCCAGCGAAGTGGAACTTTCATGATCTATCTCCGGAACGGTGCCATGCCAGCGGATTGAGGTTCTTCCCAAGAGGATTGGAACGCGTGCAGAGTCCTGTCGACGTCTGCACCGAGGTCGCCAAGGCGAGATTAAAACTGTTCTAGGAAGCGGAGGTCGTTGGCCCAGAAGTGGCGGATATCTTCGATGCCGTAGCGCAGCATGGTGATGCGCTCGGGACCCATGCCGAAGGCGAAACCCGAATACTCGGTGGGATCGTAGCCGCCGTTCTTGAGCACGTTCGGATGCACCATGCCGCAGCCCAGGATTTCGAGCCAACCGGCATATTTGCACACGGCGCAGCCTTCGCCGCTGCACAGGAAGCACTCGATGTCCATCTCGGCCGAGGGCTCAGTGAACGGGAAGTGCGAGCAGCGAAAACGTGACCGGGTCTTCTGGCCGAAGAATCGCCGGGCGAAGTCGGTCAGTGTGCCCTTCAGGTCGGACATGCGGATGCCCTTGCCGACCGCCAGGCCTTCGATCTGGTTGAACTGGATCTCCGAACGAGAGGTGATCTGCTCGTAGCGGTAGCACATGCCGGGCAACACCACCCGGATCGGATCCGGGCAGTATTCGCGCATGGCGTGAATCTGCCCGGGCGAGGTGTGGGTGCGCAGCAGGACATCCGGCGTCGTGGTGTGAAAAGAGTCCTGCATCTCCCGCGCCGGGTGATGTGGAGGGAAGTTGAGCAACTGGAAGTTGTATTCGTCGGATTCGACGTCGCGGGACCGGTAGACCTGAAAGCCCATCTCGGCCCAGATCGCCTGGATTCGGCGTAGGGTCTGAGTGGTGACGTGCAGCCGCCCGCGCTGGACCGGTCGGCCCGGCAGAGTGACGTCGAGTGCGCCGGCAGTCAGGCTGGCCTCGATCTCGGCCTGGCAAACCTCTTCGCGGCGGGCTTCGAACGCCTGTTCGAGGGCCTGACGGATCTGATTGGCGCGCTGACCGACCGCCGGGCGTTCTTCCTTCGGCAGCTGGCCGAGGGAGGCGAGCACGTCGCGCATGCCGCTCTTCTTGCCCAGGTAGTTTCGGCGCCAGGCTTCCAGGTCTTCTTTGGCGGCGGCCTCGGCGAGCGCGCCTTGCGCCTCCTGTTCGATTTGATCCAGTCGCTCCAACAGCATGAGATCGTCCCTCCGGACGGAAGAGAGGGCCCGGGAGTGGGCCCTCAGCACGAATCATAACACTCCGCGCGGCGATCACGAGGAGTCCGCCGCGGCGCCCGAACCTCTGCGGGCGGCGCTACTCGAGCACGTGGATGTTCTTCTCCGCGCACATCTCCTTCAGCACTCGCGGCCAGACGGTCACCGAGACCTCGCCGAGGTGTGCCTTCTTGAGCAGCAGCATGTAGGTCCGCGATTGGCCGATGCCGCCGCCGATCGACAACGGTACGTCGCCGCTCATGACCGCCTGATGGTATGGGAGCTCGAGGAAGTCGAGCTGACCGGTGATCTCGAGCTGCTGCTTGAGCGTCTCAGCGTTGACTCGCACGCCCATCGACGACAGCTCGTGGCGACGCTGGGTGACCGGATTCCAGACCAGGATGTCGCCGTTGAGACCGTGCATCGGACGGCCGTCCACCGACTTGGTCTCGGTTACCCAGTCGTCGTAATCGGGAGCTCGCAGCTCGTGGGGGTACCCGTCGTCGAGGGTCCAGCCGATGCCGTAGATGAAGATCGCCGGATGTTCCTGCAGGATCGCGGTCTCGCGCTCTTTGCGCGGCAAGTCGGGGTACCGCGCGAGGATGTCTTCGGCGTGGATGAACTCGAGCTCGTCGGGCAGATTCGGATACCGGTCGTCGGCGAGCTGAGGGAATAGCTCGTGGGCATGGGTCTCGGCACCCTTGAGCACCTTCCAGATCTTCTCGACCACCGAACGCAGGTAGGTCAAGCTGCGCTGCTCTTCGGAAATCGCGACTTCCCAGTCCCACTGATCGACGTAGGCACTGTGATCGTGGTCGAGGAAGTAGTCCTTGCGCACGGCGCGCATGTCGGTGTTGAGGCCTTCACCGACGTCCATCCCGAACTGTTTGAGCGCCATGCGTTTCCACTTGGTCGCCGCCTGGACCACCTGGGCATTGATCGGATTCTTGCCGTGATCGTTTCTGATGTGGAAGTCGACCGGGGTCCGCGAACCGTCGCGGTCCAGATAGTCGTTGACGCCGCTGTCGACGTCGACGATCAGCGGCACCGTGACGTTGATCAGGTTGAGCTCCCGCGCCAGGCCGTCTTCGATGTAGCGCTTGACGGCGGTGATCGCCAGCTGGGTCTCTTTGGAGCTCAAGGGTGAGCTGTAATCGTCGGGCAACACGCTTTCCAGCTCGTCGTAGTCGCCGATGCCCGGGCCTGCCAGATCCGTCTTTTTATCGCTCATGTCCGTCTCCTGCGGGTGGTCGGTAGGTTGGAGATCCTGACGCTACCGGACGGAATCGATTTTCCCGTCGCCGCAAGGGGTGGTTTCTCGACGCGCCGAGGTGGTCTGATCCTGTCCTTACGGGTGGTTGGCGACGGAAGCTCCGTCTCAGGCCAGGGCAAAGCTCGAGGTCAGCGCGTTGGCGTTTGACGGCTAATCTGGTCTCAAGAGGTCGCCCGAGCGTGACGCTGAAGGAAGACCGCGACCTCGGACTTTGAGATCTTACCCTCGGCAACGCCGAGCACCAGGTCGACCAGGTCGGCGTCATCCGCCTCGACTTCGACGTCATTCATCCACAGGAAGACGAGAGCTGTCGCCAGGGCAACCCGCTTGTTGCCATCGAGAAAGGGATGGTTTTGAGCGATGTGGAATAGGTAGGCGGCGGCCATCTCATAGAGACTCTGGTGCAGGAATTGACCGCCGAAGGTCGCGGATACCGTACCCAGCGCTGAGGAAAGCAGGCCCTGGTCGCGAATGCCCGAGATGCCGCCGTATCGGAGGATCTGATCCCGGTGAAGCGCCAGAACCTCGTCGAGCGTCAAGAAGATCGGATCCGATGCCGGCACCAGGCTCTATTCCGCCAGCTTCTGGAAAACCCCGGCGTAGCGGGCGTTGATCGCCTCGATGCCGCTACGGAGCTTCTCGACCCTTTCCGCGTCGCGAACCGGGGTGATGACGATCACGTCGCCGTCGGTCGAGACCTCGAGAGCGGTGTCGGCGTCGATCCGGGCCGCTTCGAGCAAGGGCCGGTCGAGGACCAGCGCCAGGCTGTTGCCGGTCTTGGTCAGATGTTTCACCATGGAGAGCCTCTTTGGGGTGGAGCCTCGATTGAGGTCGACTCGTAGCGGATACGATCGTCTCGTACGGACAAGATATCATAGTTGTCCGTACGAGAGACTAGCCGGTCGCCCCCAACCTCTACCTGTCCGCGACGTAGAGTCATTGGGCACTGACATGGAATCCCGATCCTTCAACCCCACACCCTTGCTCCTGGCCTTCGGGCTGGTCGCGTTCGGTCTTGCCGGCCTGTCGATCGCCGACATGTTCGTGCCCCGACCCTACGACGGCGTGGTTCCGGACGACATCACCGGGCGCCTGGTGGTGCGCGAGGTGATCCCGGGGTCCGGGGCGGATCGGGCCGGGATCGAGCCGGGGGACGAGATCCGAGGCATCGCGCGCGAGATCGTGCTCTCGGCCAAGGGCGCCGCCGGGGAGCTGGCTCGATTCCGCTCCGGTGACCTGGTCGACTATTTCGTCAAGAAAAGGGACGGTGGCGCGCTCGTCGACCTGAAGGTGCGGTTGGGCCTGCGGCGAATCGGCGACGGTACCTATTTCTACTCCTCGACCCTCGGCTTCTCTTTCTTCCTGGTCGGCCTCTTCGTGCTGATCCGGCAACCGACCCTGCGGGTCAGCCAGGTCTTCTTTCTGCTCTGCGGGCTGTTCCTGCTATTCCTGGTTTGCCGCATGCGGCCGCCGTCGTACTCGGGCATCGATTCGCTGGTGCTGTCGATCGGCACCATCGCTTTTCTGCTGCTGCCGGCAGCCTTCCTGCATTTCTACCTGCTTTTCCCGCGACCCGCCTGGCTGCATGCCGCTGCCGAGAGCTCGGTCTGGCGGTCGGTGGCGCGCCTCTGGCGACGCGGCTGGCCGCTGCTCTACGCCTTGCCGCCGATTGTTTTCTGGAGCAGTGTGGCGGCCGGCAAATGGCGCGGCTCACCACCGATTCTGACTCACGGCGCGCCGGCAGCCAATTGGTGGCTGCTGGCGATCTACATGCTGCTCGGTATGGCCGCTCTGCTCGCCAACTCGCGGCAGCTGAAGAGTCGGCGCGAGCGGCGTGGAGTGGCGCTGGTGCTGGCCGGCTCGTTCTTCGGCCTGGCGCCGTTCGTCGCCACCAGCCTGGCGTTGGGTACCGGGCAGTACTCGGATCGATTCTTCTTTCTCGGCGTCATGCCACTGGTGCTGGTGCCGATCACCTTTGCCTACGCCATCGTTCGTTTCCAACTGCTCGATATCCGAGTCATTCTGAGGCGCAGCCTGCTCTACTCGGTGACCAGTGTCCTGTTGACCGCCATCTATGCCGGCGGCATCGCCACGTTCAACTTCTTCTTTCGCAACTCGACTCTGGCCAAGAGCGGCTACTTTCCGATTTTTCTGGCGCTCGCCATTGTGTTGCTGTTCGATCCCTTGAGACGGCGTCTCCAGGAGGTGATCGATCGCTATTTCTTCGCCGGCAGGTCGCGTCTCGAGCGGGCGATGGTCGACCTCGGCGAGGCGATGACCGCGCAGATGGATCTGCGGACGGTGGTCGAGGAGCTAGTGGAGAAGCTGCCTCAGATCCTCGGTTTGCAGTTCGCCGCCCTCTACCTCCTGCGCGGTTATCGACTCGATCTCTCCGCCGGACCCGAGTCGTTGCCGGCGCAGCTGCCGGTGTTGCCCGAGCTCGAACGACACCTGCAGCGTCGCGGCAAGCTCACGCGCCTCGACCAGCTGGGCGCGCTGCCGCTGCGTTCACAGGAGGTCGCGCGGCTGGTCGAGCAGCTTGCGGGGCATGGCGTCGAGGCGGTGGGCAGCCTGGCGTCGCGGCGTCGCCATATCGGCATGGTGCTCTTGTCCGGCAAGCGCGGCCAGATCGCATTCGAGCCGGAAGAGCTCGAGCTGCTCGAGCGGCTGCTGCACCAGGCGGCGCTGGCGCTCGAGACCGGGCTACTGCTCGACGAGCGCACTCAGAAAGCCGAGCTCGAGCGCGAGATCGAGATCGCCGCGACCATTCAGGCCCAGCTGCTGCCCGCGGAGCTGCGTTTTGCCGAGGGCTGGGACGTGGCCGCCGAATGCCGCCCGGCCCGCATCGTCGGAGGCGACTTTTTCGCCCAGCTGCCGACCGCCGACGACAGCCACACGGCGGTGATCTTCGGCGACGTCTCGGGTAAGTCGGTGGCCGGGGCGCTGATGATGATGGCCGCCCACGAGGCACTCTATGCACTGGCCCTGACCCGTCCGCAGCCGGAGGAGCTATTCGCGCTGACCAACCGCCGTCTGTACGAGCTCGGCAAGCGCAGCTTCGTCGCTCTGGGCTACTTTGCCGCCAGCCTCGACGGCCAGAATCTGCGCTATCTGGTGGCGGGTCAGCCGCCGCCGCTGCTGCGCCGAAAGTCGGGCGAGGTGGTCGAGCTGCCGCTGTGCGAGCACCGGATCCCGATCGGCGCGATGCCCCACGGCGTCTACCGCCAACTCGAAGCGAAGGTCGAGCCCGGGGACGTCGTCTTGGGCTATTCGGACGGAGTCACCGACGCCCGCTCGCCGAGCGGTCAGTTCTTCGGCTATGACCGTCTGCGCGAAGTGATGACCGACTCCCCGGCTGACGCCCACCAGGTGGTGCAGAACGTGCTCGAAGCAGTTCGCAACTTCACCCACGGGGGCGTCCAATTTGACGACGTCACGCTGGTCGCGGTCGGGCGTGGCGCCCCTTCCGCTGGCAGACCGGCGAAGGTCATCGGAGAGGACATAAAGACATGAGGCTGACATGAGGCTGAAACGGGTCCTGCTGTTCGCCATCCCCGCGGTCGCTGCTGCCGGTGCGGTCTGTAGTACCGGGGTCTATTGGATGCTGCGCGCACCGGAGGCGGAGTGGACGACCCGGTCTCCGAGAGCGCTCAAAGAGTTCGAGAGCGGGCTCAAGGATCTGGCGAAGATGTACGCCATGGACGCCGTGCAGCAGTTCGAGAAGGCCCTCGAGCTCGACCCCGAGTTCGCCATGGCCAAGCTGCACCTGGCGGCGCTCTCCCTATCGCGGTCGGAGCGCAGGCGCCTGCATGAGGAGCTGCAGCAGGTCGATGCTCAGGAATTGCAGGCGCGGGAGCGCTTCCTGCTGGCCTATCACCGGGCGCGATTCGAACAGCGCGACGCCGATGCCGAGCAGGTGCTCGAGTCTTTTCTCGAACAACATCCGCAGGATCCTTTCGGGCTGCAGGCTCAGTGCGAGGTCGCATGGGAAGCCGAGGCCTGGGATGAGGCGGTGAGCTGCTACGACTGTCTGCTCACTCTGTACCCCAACCGCGTCGAGGCCTGGAACAAACTGGGCTATATTGCGCTCGCCCGTGGCCGATTCGACGAGGCAGAAGAGCGCTTCTTGACCTATCGCTACCTGGCTCCCGATCAGGCGAATCCCCACCATTCCTTGGCTTACCTGGCGACCATCCGCGGCCGTTATCAAGAGGCTGAAACGGAGCTGCAAAGGACGGTGGAAATCAAGCCCGATTTCTGTGCCGCCTACACCCAGCGGGTGGACGTCGGCTTACTCTCCGGACGTCTCGAGCAGGCGGCCTCCGCGCTCGCCGAGCTCGAAGGGCTCGAAGAGTGCGGCTATTTTCGGGAGCGCGGTGTGGTGTGCGCGTTGCGCGCCTGGCTGCTTTATCTCGAGGGAGACGCGGAGGGCGCTTGGCGGCAGCTGGACGACGGCTGCCTCGAACGTCTGGAAGGGTTCGATCTATTGGCCCACCGTATCGCCGTGATGACCGGCCGCATCGAGGCCGGTATCGCCATGGAAGAGGTGGTGAGCAGCTATCGCGAAAAGATGCTGTCGGCCGGTCGGCCGATCCAGGCGCGTTTGAGCGGCGCCCTGCTGGCCCATATGCAGGGCATTCGAGAGCTGGCCGATGGCGACCTGGATGAGGCGGCCCGACTGCTGTCCGAGGCCGATGGAGCGCTCCTCTATTGGGGCGGCGAACGGGCCAGTATCAAGCTCTTCAATCGGCTCAATCTGCTGCGGACCCTCGAGCTCGCCGGACAGACTCAGCAGGCGCAGGAGCTGCGGCGGGAGATCTCTGAGATCAACCCTCGCCTGGTCGACGACTTTCCGCTTCCCGGCGTCGACGCCTTGCGCCGGATCGGCTCTTCAGGCTTGTCGGCGTCGTTTCCGATGCGCCGGGCCGAGGTGATCGAGTGAAGCTCAAGATCCACCCTGACGTCCAGGAAGCCCTGGCTGCTGGCCGTGCCGTCGTGGCCCTCGAGTCGACGATCATCGCTCACGGCATGCCTTATCCAACGAATATCGAGACCGCCCTCGAAGTCGAGCGTATCGTCCGCGACGAAGGCGCGGTGCCGGCGACGATCGCCATCCTCGGCGGCGAGATCTCGGTGGGCTTGGACCAGCAAGCTCTCGAGAAGCTCGGCCGTTCCCACGACGTCGCCAAGGTCAGCCGCCGGGACCTGGCGGTCGCCGTTGCCCGCGGGCTCGATGGCGCCACCACGGTGGCGGCGACGATGATCGTCGCCGCGCGGGCCGGTATCGAGGTTTTCGTCACCGGCGGTATCGGCGGCGTCCACCGCGGTGCCGAGCGCACCTTGGACGTCTCCGCCGATCTCACCGAGCTCGCCCGGACACGAGTGGCGGTGGTCTGCGCCGGCGCCAATGCGATTCTCGATCTGGGGTTGACCCTCGAGGTGCTCGAGACCCACGGCGTGCCGGTGATCGGCTTCGGCTCGGATCGCTTTCCGGCCTTCTACACCCGCGACAGCGGCTTCGGCGTTGACGTCCGGGCCGATTCAGCGGTCGAGCTGGCCGCGATCGTCGGCACCCAGTGGGATCTGGGGCTCGACGGCGTCGTCGTCGCCAATCCGATTCCCAGGGAATACGAAATGGATCCCGAGCGGGTAGAGCGGGTGATCGGCGAAGTCGTCGCCGAGGCCGAGGAACAGGGCGTCACGGGCAAAGACGTGACGCCGTTTCTGCTATCGAAGCTCGAGGAGCTCACCGGCGGTGACAGCCTCGAGGCGAATCGGGCGCTGATCGAGAACAACGCACGGGTCGGCGCGCGGCTGGCGATCGAGCTGGCGAAGGGTTGAACCGCGTCGCGACCCCTGGCCGCGCGCCCGCCCGACCAACCGGAGAACGGGAGATCCCTCCCTGGTGACGACTGAAGGACAAAGAGAGTAGCTGTGAGCAAAACAAGATTTAGACAGGTGCTCGTCGCGGCGACGGCTTGGATAGTCGTTGCGCTTCCCGCAATGGCGGCATGGCCAGAAGGACAGGCGGAGACGGCGGCAGGGCCGGTGGAGCTGACGCCGGAGTTGGAGCAGGTGCTCGGGTCGGCTCAGTCGCCGCGCGGCAGGGTGAAGAACATCACCGTGCTCAAGCAGAGCGGCGGACGCGTGAGCTGGTCTCCGATGGGGGACTCCATTCTGATGGATCGAAAGAGCGAGGATGGCTACTACGACATCTACGTGATTCGACCGGACGGCAGCGATGAGCAATGTCTGACCTGCGATCAGACCGCGGTATTGGGCAAAGGGCATATCGGTCAGCCGGAGTGGCATCCTTCCGGCCGGTACATGGTCTTCCAGGCGCAGAAGCGGAAGAACCAGGGAAGGTGGGGGCGGGACCTTGCCGCCACGCCGGGCTTCGGGCGGCACTCGGATTTGTGGTTGATGGAACTGGCAACGAAGCGCTGCTTCCGATTGACCGACACCCCGGAGGGCGAGGCCAGCGGCGTCTTGCACCCTCACTTCTCACATGACGGGGCGAAGCTCACCTGGGGCGAGATGTATGAAAAACCGAGGGCGTTCAAGGGTTATGGCAAGTGGACGATTAGGGTCGCGGGCTTCGCCTTCAAGGAAGGTGAGCCCGTGCTCTCCAACCTCAAGTCATATGAGCCCGGCAAGCCGGGATGGTACGAGAACCACGGCCTTTCGCCGGACGGCCGAAAGCTCCTGTTCACGGCGACGTTTGACAACCAGAAGGCGTTCCATTCGAACATGTACCACTACGACATCGCGGACAACCGGCTGGACCGCCTGGCGGACGAGAAATGGAACGAGCATGCGTTCTACGCTCCCAGCGGCAAGAGAATCGTGTGGATGACCGGCGCGCACAACCACCGCGGCGGTACCGATTACTGGTGCATGAATCCGGACGGCGCCGACAAGGTCCGCCTGACGGATTGGAACAACCCCGGGTTGCCGAGTTGGCAGAAGAAGATGATCGTCGCCGCCGACGCCAGTCCCAGTCCGGACGGCAAGTACCTGGTGGCGTACCTGCAGGTGAACCTATTGACCCAGGACGGCGTGACGGTACTGATCGAGCTGGAGGACGGCTGGGAGCGCCCGGGCTCCGGCTGAGGCTCAGCCTTTGCCGAAGATCTCCCGCGCCCGTTCCTTGAGCCGGAGTGGGATCTGGGGCTCGACGGTGTCGTCGTCGCCAATCCGATTCCGCGCCAGCACGCGATGGATCCCGGCCGCATCGAACGGGCGATCGGCGAAGCCGTCGCCGAGGCAGAGGGGCAGGGCGTCACGGGCAAAGACGTGACGCCCTTTCTGTTGTCGAAACTCGAAGAGCTGACCGGCGGGGACAGTCTCGAGGCGAATCGGGCGTTGATCGAGAACAACGCCCGTATCGGTGCGCGGTTGGCGGTCGAGCTGTCCAAGGCTTGAAAACCCTCATGGGCCCGCCGCGCCTCCGACACAGGTGCCGCCAGCCTTTAGGCCGTACCACCGTGATCGAGCTCGGACCTTCAATGCCGCACTTTGCTAAAGTCGACACGAACCGAGTATGATTTTCTGAGATAACCACCGCTCTGCCAATACACGAGCGGCGTAAACCAGCCAAAAACCCGATACTGTCGGTGCTCCAGTGAAAGGGTCTCTTGTCCCCTGAAGCTTGGGGCAGTGCGATAGACAACCTCTGTGTCGGGTTTAAATAGCTGCTGAGACAGCTTTGGCCATGTGTACCATTTTGTGTCCAACCAGTTTCTTGCCTGCTTCCCCGGGTTTTCGCTAT
>JAAUXY010093067.1_pt1 | contig 15062 bp, 13 predicted proteins | sample 7278121 | NCBI WGS metagenome assembly JAAUXY01 (sample SAMN14350117, study PRJNA611818) | marine sediment metagenome | isolation source: surface marine sediment (1.8m) | place: French Polynesia: Moorea | collected 2018-08 | reverse complement strand
TGGTCGGCGACGTCGTTCAACGAGCTGGCCCGCGACGGCCAGGATTGCGTTCGTTGGAACCGGTTGAACCCATTCGAGTCCCCCCGGGTTCCATACGTGACCAAGGCTCTCTCAAAGGCGAATGGACCGGTGATCGCGGCGACGGATTACATGAAGAACTATGCCGAGCAGATCCGCGCCTTTGTTGAACAGCCCTACACGGTGTTGGGCACGGACGGCTTCGGCCGATCCGACAGCCGGGCCAACCTGCGGCGTTTCTTCGAGGTCGACGCGGATCATATCGCGGCCGCTGCGATGGGCGCGCTCTATCGCGGGAAGGCGGTGACGAAAAAGGATCTCGAGGCGGCGCTGAAGAAATACCGCATCGATGGCGCCAAGCCCAATCCGCGTCTCGTCTGACGCGACAGCGAAGAGGAGCAAGCAGCATGTCGGTCATCGAAGTGAGGGTCCCCGACATCGGCGACTTCTCCGACGTCCCAGTGATTTCGATCTTGGTGGCGCCCGGCGACGCGGTCGCCGAGGAAGACGCCCTGATCGAGTTGGAGAGCGACAAGGCGACCATGGAAGTGCCCGCACCGGTCGCCGGCAAAGTCGCCGAAGTGATTGTCAAGGAAGGCGACACCGTCTCGGAAGGATCGGTGATCCTCAAACTCGAGGCCGGCGAAGTGGCGGCCCCGGTCGAGCCGCCATCGCCCAAGGGCGTGCAAGAGGCCGAACCGGCGGCTCCCGCGCCGCCGGCGACCACGGCGCCAGCCGCAGCGCCGGACGCTGCGGCGCCTGCCGGCAACCTGGCGACCGTCAACGATGCCGGGTTCGCCAAGGCCCACGCCTCGCCATCGGTGCGGGCCTTCGCGCGGGAACTCGGGGTCGATTTGTCCAAGGTCGCGGGCACGGGCCGCAAGGGACGGATCCTGCGCGAGGACGTCACCGCCTACTTCAAGGGCGCGAGCGAGGCGGCTGCACCGAGGGCCGCCACACCCCAGGCCGGCGCCGGCATTCCACCGGTCCCAGCGGTGGACTTCTCGAAGTTCGGGGCGGTCGAAGACGTCGAAATGCCTCGGATCAAGAGGATCTCCGGCCCCGCCCTACACCGATCGTGGCTCAACGTACCCCACGTGACGCACAATGAAGAGGCCGACATCACCGAGCTCGACCAGTACCGCAAGGAGCTGGATACGGCGGCCAAGGAAGACGGCTACCGCGTCACTCTGCTGAGCTTTCTGATCAAGGCCAGCGTGTCGGCGCTCAAGACCCACTGGGAGGTGAACGCGTCGATCCATCCGGACGGCGACAAGCTGATCCGCAAGCACTTCTACAACATCGGCTTCGCCGCCGATACGCCGAACGGTCTAGTCGTACCGGTGATCAAGGAGGCCGACCGAAAGGGTGTCATTGAGATTTCGCGGGAGCTGGGCACGCTGAGCGCCGCGGCCCGAGAGGGCGCCTTGAAGGCCGAAGACATGCAGGGCGCGACCTTCACCATCTCCTCCCTCGGCGGCATCGGCGGTACGTCCTTCACGCCGATCGTCAACGCCCCCGAAGTGGCGATCCTCGGTGTCACGCGCTCGAAGATGGCGCCTGTTTGGAACGGCGACGCCTTCGTGCCGCGCAATATGCTCCCGCTGTCGCTCAGCTATGACCACAGGGCGATCGACGGGGCGCTGGCGGCGCGGTTCTGCGCCACGCTGAAACATCTGCTCGGCGATGTCCGCCGGCTGTCGCTCTAGAGGAACCTGCAGCTATGGCGATCGTGGAGGTCAAGGTCCCGGACATCGGCGATTTCGCCGATGTGCCGGTGATCACGGTGATGGTCGCTTCTGGCGACCAGGTCGCGCTCGAGGATCCGCTGATCGAGCTGGAAAGCGACAAGGCGACCATGGAGGTGCCCGCGCCGGTCGCCGGCACGGTAGCTGAGATCATGGTTTCCGAGGGCGACACGGTGTCCGAGGGCTCCTTAATCCTGACCATTGAAGCCGAGGGCGAGACCGCCGAGGCCACGCCAGCCGTCCACGAGGACGGGGCGCCCGCGACGGTGGAACCCGCTGGCTATGGTTCGTCGGCCGGCGTGCACGAGATCATCGAGGTGAAGGTGCCGGACATCGGCGATTTCTCCGATGTCCCGGTCATCACGGTCATGGTCTCGCCGGGCGATGAAGTCGCCGCCGAGGATCCGCTGATCGAGCTCGAGTCCGACAAGGCGACCATGGAGGTGCCGGCACCGGTCGCCGGCAAAGTGGGCGACATCGCGATCAGCGTTGGAGACACCGTGTCCGAAGGCTCCGTCATCCTGACCATGTCGACCGGTCAGGTGGCCAAGCCCGCCGCCCCCCCGGAGGCGCCCGCAGCCCCGACATCGCGCCCGACCGCGCCGGTGCAGGGTGACATCCATGCAGAATTGCTTGTGCTGGGCTCCGGTCCCGGCGGCTATACGGCCGCCTTCCGCGCGGCCGATCTGGGGCTTCAGACCGTCCTCGTGGAGCGCGACCCGACCCTTGGCGGGGTTTGCCTCAACGTCGGCTGCATCCCCTCCAAGGCTCTGCTGCATGCCGCCAAGGTGATTACGGAAGCGGAGGAGATGGCCCATTTCGGCATCTCTCTCGGCGCGCCGAAGCTTGACCTGGATGCGCTGCGCGGCTGGAAGGACAGCGTGGTCAAGAAGCTCACCGGAGGCCTCTCCGGATTGGCCAAGGGTCGCAAGGTGCAGGTCGTCGAGGGTACCGGCCAGTTCGCCTCACCCAACATGCTGCGGGTGGCGACGGCGGACGGCGAGAAGATGATCAGCTTCGATCAGTGCATCATCGCCGCCGGCTCCGAGCCGATCGAGCTGCCGTTCGTGCCCCACGACGATCCCCGCGTGATCGACTCGACCGGCGCACTGGAACTGCGCGACATCCCCAAACGCCTTTTGGTGCTGGGCGGCGGGATCATCGGCTTGGAGATGGGCTGCGTCTACGATGCGCTGGGCTCCAAGGTCACGGTCGTCGAGCTCATGGACCAGATCATCCCGGGTGCGGACCGGGATATCGTCAAACCGCTGCACAAGCGGATCGAACAGCGCTACGAGAACATCTTCCTCAAGACCAAGGTGACCGCGGTCGAGGCGCAGGAGTCGGGTCTCAAGGTCACTTTCGAAGGACCGGACGGCACCTCGAGCGACACCTTCGACCGGGTCTTGGTGGCGGTCGGCCGCCGCCCCAACGGCAAGATGATCGGTCTCGAGAATACAGGCGTTGCCGTCGACGACCGCGGCTTCGTCGCCGTCGACAACCAGCAGCGGACCAATCAGCCCCACATCTTCGCCATCGGCGATGTCGTCGGACAGCCGATGCTGGCTCACAAGGCGGTGCACGAAGGGAAGGTGGCCGCCGAGGTGGCCGCCGGCCACAAGCGGGCGTTCGACGCCCGTGTCATTCCCTCGGTCGCTTATACCGATCCGGAAGTCGCCTGGGTGGGTATCACCGAAACCGAGGCCAAGGCCAAGGGTCTGAAGATCGGCAAGGGCGTTTTCCCTTGGGCGGCCTCGGGACGGTCCCTCGCACTGGGACGGGACGAGGGGCTGACCAAGGTGCTGTTCGACGAGCAGACGGACCAAGTGGTCGGCGCCGGCATCGTTGGCCCCAACGCTGGCGACCTGATCGCGGAAGTGGCCGTGGCGATCGAGATGGGCTGCGATGCGACCGATCTCGGCCACACCATTCACCCCCACCCGACGCTTTCGGAAACCGTCAATTTCGCCGCCGAGATGTTCGAGGGAACTATCACGGACCTGATCCCGCCCAAGCGGAAGCGGTAAGGAGATCGGGTGATGAAGACCGGCGTGCCGAGGGAAGAGCATCCCGGCGCTCTGGAGGACCCGAGCAGCCCGATCGCCGGCATGCCGGTGCTGGAGGTCTGGAAGGCGAACACGGTTCTCGTGCTCAAGCGCAGCATGGCCACGGGCTATGCCGGCGTGGACAATCCTCTGTTCTACAAAGAGAACACGCGCATGCTGTTCGGCGACGCCAAGGACAGCGTGGACGCGGTTCTCCGCCAGCTCGGGTCCTGAGGGATGGCGGCGGATCTTGCCTTCGACCATTACGGTGACGGTCCGCCGCTGATCATTTTGCATGGCCTGTTCGGCTCGCGTCAGAACTGGGTCGGTATTGGCCGCAAGCTCATGCGCAGCCGGACCGTCTACGCCGTCGACTTGCGAAACCACGGTCAGTCGCCTTGGCTGTCCGAGATGAATTTCGCGGCGATGATCGGAGATGTGATCTCCTTTATGGACGCGCAGTCCATCGAAAGCAGCGAGATCATCGGCCACAGCATGGGTGGAAAGACCGCGGCCGGGCTTGCGCTGCTGCACGGAGACCGGGTGTCCGCCTTGATCGCGGTGGACATCGCACCGGTCGACTATGCCAGCAACTTTCTCGACTACATCCGGGCGATGCAGAACATCGATCTGGATCGAGTCACACGGCGGGCAGAGGCCAGCCAGCAGTTGGAGTCGGTGGTTCCGGACCTCGGTATCCGAAACTTTCTGCTGCAAAACCTGGTACGCGACGGCGGACGATTCGACTGGCGCCTGAACCTCGCCGCATTGGCCGCGAGCGTACCCGAGATCACGGGATTCCCGGATCCGCTCCTGGATCGGACATTTGCCGGCCCGACCTTGTTTCTCGGTGGCGGCATGTCGGACTACCTTCGCCCAGAGCACGAGCCGATCATCCATCGGATGTTTCCGAACGCCGAGATCGCCCATGTCCCGGGCGCGGGACATTGGGTTCATGCTGAAGAGCCCGGCCGGTTCGTGGCCGCGGTCGAAGAGTTTCTTAGGATCCCCGCCACGCCGTCGGCTTGACCGTGCGGGCGACCCGGACGTCGACGCGGCACCGGGAGGGATAGCATACCCCTCGTCTACATACAGAAATCCGGGCCGGCGATCCGTGAGTTCATCGGACATGAAGCCTCCAGCGGCATCATTCTGATCGGTGCAGCGCTGCTGGCCCTCGTCCTCGACAACTCGCCATTGGCTTGGCTCTACGACGGGCTGATCGAGACGCCGATGGAGATTCAGATCGGTGAGCTGGAAATCCACAAGCCATTGCTTCTCTGGATCAACGACGGCCTGATGGCGATCTTCTTCCTTCTCGTCGGCTTGGAGATCAAGCGGGAGGCCCTGGAGGGCGAGCTCTCGACACTGGCGCAAATCGCCCTGCCGGGCATCGCGGCAGCGGGCGGAATGGCCGTGCCCGCGCTTGTCTACGTCCTTTTCAACCTGGGGAGCCCGGCAGAGCTCAAAGGCTGGGCTATCCCCGCCGCCACGGACATCGCCTTCGCGTTGGGGATCTTGGCGCTGCTGAGATCGCGGGTGCCCTTGACCCTCAAGGTCTTTCTCTTGGCGATCGCGATCATCGACGATCTCGGCGCCATCGTAATCATCGCTCTCTTCTACACGAAAGACCTGTCACTGATGTCGTTGCTGCTCGCCAGCATAGGTCTCGTGACGCTCACCCTCCTGAACAGGCTCCGCGTGGTCCGCCTGGCCCCCTATGTGCTGGCCGGGATCTTCATCTGGGTCTGTGTCTTGAAGTCGGGCGTCCACGCCACCCTGGCCGGGGTCGCGCTGGCCTTCGCAATCCCCATACGGGCGCGCGACGACCCGGAGCACTCGCCGCTCCGCGAGTTGGAGCACATTCTGCACCCGTGGGTCGCCTACGGCATCATGCCGATATTCGCCTTCGCCAATGCCGGTGTGCCGCTGGTCGGGATCACCGTGGCGACGCTCCTCTCCCCGTTGCCATTGGGTATCGCGATGGGTCTCTTCGTCGGCAAACAGATCAGTATCTTTGGATCGGTCTGGTTGGCGGTGAAGCTACGGCTTTGTGCTCTGCCGCAGGGTGCGACCTGGCCGCAGATCTATGGTGTCGCGTTGCTGTGCGGCGTCGGCTTCACCATGAGCCTGTTCATCGGAACGCTCGCCTTCGAAGACCCTCAGCGTGCCGTCGGCGTGCGCATAGGTGTGCTCGGAGGATCCATTCTGTCGGCGATAATCGGATACTTGGTTCTCCGCATGGCCACGTCTGAGCGTTCTCGCACAGGAGATGTGGGGCAAAAGGCATCGACGCGATTACAGTGAGGCCAGACTGGATAGATCCTACGACACGCCAGTGATACCCGATCAGGCGCTCACGCGCCCGCCACCTTGACCAAAGCCTGGCCCTGTCCCTCCTCCACGATCTCGCCTTCCCCGACGAGGATCTCGGAGACCGTTCCGCCCGCCCTGCGCTGCTCACGCTGCGGCGCCGGAGGCCCCGAGGAGATCAACGTGATGCCGGACCGGGCCGATCCAACTACCGCAGGGGAATCCCCATCAGCCCCTTGATCCGGTCCTGTCGCGTGCCGTCCGGCCCGAAGAATGCAGACCGCCGCCGCCGGTCCGGCTCGCCAAAGCCGACGCACTCGTTATGGCCCTCGACCGTGACACCCTCGAGCGTCGCGGTCTGGTCGGACTTGCCCAACCGGAAAGCACGGCAGAACACCCGGTTCCACTCCGGCCGCGTCCAGCGGACGGTCAGATCGCGGCCGTAGTTGGGACCGTAACCCTTATCGGTCCAGGCCATGGCATCGAAGCCGGTCCCGTCGCAGTTCTCGAAGATCGTCCGAACGACCCACAACTTGTCCGCCTTGGTGTAGAGGCATTCCGTGTTGCTGACCGGCTTGCCCCAGCGATCCAGTTTGGCCTCGGCGTTCTGGATGCTTCCGGTGCCCGGCCAGCGCACGTTCTTGAGGTGAGTGTCGACAACGAGGATGTCCTCGCCCGCCTCGATCCTGAGGCACTGGGTCTCGTTGCCCTCGGTTCTATTCTGCTGGAAACCCTCGTTGAACACGCCGTCGCAGGTGATCGACACCAGAAGCCCGCCATTGGTGGATTTCGCGCCCTTCCGCCCGCTGCCCACCATGACGGCGCGCACGCCGTACCCGCTCCTGCGGCCGGGCTGCGACCGGATGCTGGTGAAGCGCCCACGGATCTCGAATGCCGGCGCGCCGCGGACGATCCGGCCCTCTTCGATCTCCATGGCGTTCGCGTCGCCCCACTTGTAGGCGACAACGCCCAAGCCAAAAGGCGCATCGTGCACCCAGCCGTTGAAGGAGAGACGTTTGATGCGAAAGCGCGACAGGTCTTCGGCGAAGAACTTCGGTCTCGGGTGATAAGTCGCGGCAAGGTAGGACGTGCAGCCGTCCCATTCGGCAAGGTCGAACCGCAGCTGCTCGATGTCCCGCGTCATGCGCGGGTTGAAGTCGCCGAACCGCCTGCCCTTGCCGTCGAAGTCGTAATCGTTGCGCGGGGAGGTGATAAAGGCGATGCCGCCATTGCAGGTGATCTTCCCCTCGCCTTCGATCGTGAACCTGGCGGCGTTGATGCCCCAGCCGACCTTTCGGTCGCCCAGATCCAGCGTGCCGTCGACGACGAGATGGGTATCCACCTCAAAGTTGCGGTTGACGACGTTGGGCGCGCGGCAATGGCTGTCTTTGGGAACCAGGCCGATCAGGCTGGGCCGCTCCGCGAGTTCGTTGAGCCAGGCGTCGATCGCCGCGCTGTCGTCGTTCTCCCGGTTGCAGAGCGCGCCGAACTGCTGCGGCGTGATCGCGCCGGGCTCGGCAGGCGGCGCCACCGAAGGTTCCGTCCGCGGGTCGATCGGCGGCTCGGAGACGGTACCGTCCAGCACCGCGACGCCGCGCTCGAGATCGGAGCGCGGCTCGCGCAGGCCGGGCGGGATCTGGCCCGGCTCGCCCCCGGGCCCTCTCGGGGCTTCGGGACCGATCTCCGGGACGACCTTGTCGTCCGGGATCGTGGCCGGAATGCCGTCGGCCCGCGCCGGGCACGCAAGGACAAGAGCCGCCACGAAGGCGGCGGCGAAACGGAGCATGGCTGTCTCCCTATACGATTTATGTGGGGAGAACGATGAACGGAACAAGCGGCAGGTCATCAAGGCCGCGCGAGAGATCCATCGGGACAGCCAAGAATAAGGCCCGCGTCTGCGGGCCGTGGTCAGGGGTTTGCTTGCCGCCGTAGCGCGGTGGTAGAGCGCACGCTTGGTAAGGGTGAGGTCGAGTGTTCAAGCGACTCCGGCCGCACCATTTCTTTCGAACACTTGACCGAATGTTCTCTGTGGGCGCTCCTCGCTCGTGCCCCATCAGGAACGGCACCCGGCTGTGCTGCAAGCCGTGGCGCGTGGCGCCGCCGAAGAGGTCCTCCCGCAGGCGGGCATGGCCACCGGGCGGGCCGGATGAGAACGTCGAACGACCAGCGCCTAAGCCTGATCCTCCACCGACACCCCCTTCACGCGCTCGGTCCGCTCCGCTCAGCCGGACACGCCCGATAACGCGCTTACCCGCCCGACACCTTGACCCGAGCCAGGCTCTGTCCCTCCTCCACGATCTCGCCTTCCCCGACCAGGATCTCGGAGACCGTTCCGCCCGCGCCCGCGCGCACCGGGATCTCCATCTTCATCGATTCGAGGATAATGATCGTCTGCTCGCTCGCCACGACATCGTCCGACGCGGCTTCGATCTTCCAGACCGATCCGGCGACCGGCGCGCGCACAACATGGTCGGTCATGGCTCAACCCTATTCCTGCGATGCTTTGGAGTTCGGTGCGCGACGGCGCGGACCGGGTTGGATGGTCGGTCGACGGTCATCAGACGGGCGGACGCTCTCTCTCCCCTCGGGTCAGCGCGCGCAAGAGCGGCTGGACCCGCTCGACCCACCGACACAGGGCGGGGCGCGTCTCGCGCGGATCGATCAGCTCGTGCACGGAAAACGACTCCGCGCGCGGCACGGACGATTGCTGGCTCGCCATCGCCGCTTCCAGCGCGACGCGGCGCGCCTCGGGATCGTCCGCCGCGGCGATCTCGCGGCCGAAGGCGACGGCGACACCGCCCTCAGCCGGCACCGCGCCGATCTCGGCCGACGGCCAGGCCAGGACGAAGGCCCCCGGTCCGTAATGGGCCAGCGCCGCGACGCCGAACGATTTGCGCACGATGACAGAAGCCCAGGGCACGGTGCAGTCCGCCACGGCCAGCGCGGCCTCGACGCCGTAGCGGATCGTGCCCGCCCGTTCGGCCTCCAGTCCGATCATGAAGCCCGGTTCGTCGACCAGCGCGACCACCGGAAGGTGGAAGGTCTCGCACATCGAGACGAAGCGGCGGACCTTCTGCGAGCCGGCCGCCGTCATGGCGCCGGCATAGACCATGCAGTCGTTGGCGAACACGCCCACCGGCTGGCCGTTCAGCCGGGCGAGGCCGGTGATTTGTCCCCGGCCGTAGCCCGCGGTCATCTCGAAGAACGTGCCCCGGTCGACGACCAGGTCGATCAGTGCGCGCATATCGTAGCCTTGCCGGCGGCTCTCGGGCACGAGCGACAGGAGCTTCTCCTCGCGCCGATCCGGATCGTCATCCGCCGGCAGCACCGGCGCCGGCTCCCAGATGTTCTGCGGCAGATAGCTCAGGAACCGGCGGATCTGATCCAGGGCATCGGCCTCGTCTTCGGCGAGGTTGTCCACGACCCCGTTGCGGGTATGCATCTCGGCACCGCCCAGCTCTTCCTTGCGGTGCGTCCGGTTGAGCGCGCGCTCGACGACGGCCGGACCCGCGACCATCACCTGTGCCGTCTCGCGCGTCATGACCGTGAAGTGGGAGGCCACCAGGCGGGCGGCCGGCATGCCCGCGACCGGGCCGAGCGCGGCCGACGCGACCGGCACGGTCGCCAACGCGCGCGCGACCGAGCGAAAGCGCGGCGGCGTGAAGACCGGGTTTCCGACGGTGCGCGAGCCCGTCCCGGCCACGCTGCCACCGCCGCCCTCGTGAAGCCGCACCAGGGGCACCCGATACTGACAGGCGAGCTCTTCGGTGTAGATGCTCTTCCGCAGCCCGGCCTCGTTGGGCGAGCCGCCCTTCGAGGTGAAGTCCTCGCCGCCGACGATGCAGGGGCGCCCGTCGATCTTGCCGAAACCGAGCACGAAGTTCGCCGGCGTGAACCCGGTGAGCGCGCCGGACGGGTCGCGCTCGGCCGCACCGGCGCCCGCTCCGATCTCCTGGAACGACCCCTGATCCAGAAGCGCATCGATCCGCTCCCGGACGGTCAGACGGCCCTTGTCGTGCTGGCGCTTGACCGCATCCTCGCCGCCAAGCTGCTGCGCACGCGCGCGCTTTCGTTCGATCTCCTCGACCTGTTTCCGCCAGCTCATGCCGCCCGCCTCGAGGTGCGCGCCCTCGCTAGTGCCCCATCAGCAACGGGACCTCGGTGTGCTGCAGGACGTGGCGCGTGACGCCGCCGAACAGGTCCTCCCGCAGGCGGGCATGGCCATAGGCGCCCATGACCAGCACGTCCGGGTCGTTGTCCTTGCAGTAGTCGAGCATCGTCTGCCCGACCCCTTCGCGGGTCGCGACCAGCGAGACCCGGCGGGCGTCGATCCCGTGACGCTCGAGATGCCGAATGATGTCCAGACCGGCGGTGCCATCACCCTTCTGCTTGTCCTCGTCCGACGCGGTCACGGTGACGACGTCCAGGCGTTTCTTGGTCTCCAGGATATGCATGGCGTCGGTCAGGGCGCGCGCGGCCACGCGGCTGCCGTCCCAGGCCACGACGGCGTACTCGCGGAAGGGCCGGACGTGGTAGCCGCTGGGCACGATGATCATCGGCCCTCCGGCTCGGGTGACCAGATCCTCCGCCCGGATGTGCCGTTTGTCCTGACCGGCCTCCGAGAGCTGGCCCATCAAGAGGATGTCGAAATAGCGGGCGAAGCGGGCCAGCAGCTCGTTCGGTTGGCCCGTGCCGGCAATCCAGTCGACCGGTCCCTCGAAACCGCCGGCGGAGATGCCTTCGCGGAAGCTCTCCTCCATGGACTTGCCGATTTCTCCCTGGGCCGACTCGAGGGATTCCATGACGTCGTCCGAGATCCAACGCTTGACATGCCCTTCGAAGCGGACGGGCGTGGCAACGAACAGACCGGTCAAGGTGGCGTTGTACTTCTTGGCCATTTGTATGGCGAACTGCAGCGCCGCCTTTGCGTTGCTGCTGCCATTATAGGAAACGGCCAGATCCTTAATCGCCATGATGAAGGTCCCTTCTGGAAATTGCCCTAGATCGCCAGCGCGGCCTTCGGCGCGCTCACGCCGCAACACGCCGTTCGGACATACGGATCAAGTATCAGCGGATGACAGGATCGCCACCGCACGGAACTGCAGGTCAGCCTCACGCCTCGATCACACTCCCCGGCTCGCGCGGCGCATGGTGGCGCCGATCTCCGCCGCCGAGGGTGCCACATGTACCCCGGCCGACCGCAAGGCCTCAATCTTTTCCGCGGCCCCGCCCGCGCCGAACACGTTGACCGTGCCGGCGTGGCCCATGCGGCGCTCGGTCGGGGCGTGCAGCCCGGCGACATAGGCCGCGATCGGTTTCCTGGGCTTCTCCTGCTTGATGAACGCGGCGGCCTCCTCCTCGGCCGTGCCACCGATCTCGCCGATCAGCAGGATCCCCTCCGTCTCCGGATCGGCCAGGAACAGCTGCAGGCAGTCGATGAAGCTGATGCCGTAGACCGGGTCACCGCCGATCCCCACCGAGGTCGACTGGCCCAGCCGCGCCGCCGTCGTCTGTTCGATCACTTCGGAGGTCAGCGACGCCGAGCGCGAGACGATGCCGATCTTGCCCGGCTGTTCCCGGTGCGCCGGCATGACGCCGATCTTGCACCGCCCGGGCCAGAGAACGCCCTGTGAGTTCGGGCCCACGAGCCGCGTCCTGGCGCCTTCGAGCCTGCGTTTGACGCGGACCATATCGAGCACCGGGATCCGCTCGGTGACGCAGACGAGGAGCGGCAGCTCGGCCTCGATCGCCTCGATCATCGCCTCCGGCGCCGACACCGGCGGCACGAACACCGCGCTGGCATTGGCGCCCGTGGCCTCGACCGCCTCGGCCACCGTATCGAACACCGGCAGGCCCAGATGCTTGCTGCCGCCCTTCCCGGGCACGACGCCGCCCACCACTTGCGTGCCATAGGCGATCGCCCGCTCCATGTGATAGCTGGCTTGTTTGCCGGTGAACCCCTGGCAGATCACGCGCGTATCGGCTTCAAGCAGGATCGCCATCACGCTGCCCCCGTCTTTGCCGCCTGCACGACCTTGGCGGTCGCGTCCGCCATGTCCTTGGCGAACGTCACCGGGATCTCCCGTCCGACCAGGATGTCGCGCGCGAGCTCGCTGTTCGTGCCGGCGGCGCGCACGATCATCGGCGGAAGCTTGGTCTGGTGCGCCCGGCAGGCCTGGGCCATGCCCTCGGCAATGGTGTCGCAGCGCAGGATCCCCCCGCCATAGACGTTGACCAGGATCGCTGCGACCTTGGGGTTGTCGAGCAGCATGCGAAAGCCCATCGCCACCTGATCCCGGGTGGCGGACGGACGCACGTCCATGAAGTCGGCCGGATCGCCGCCGCCTTGCTTCAGGAGATCGATGGTCGCCAGCGCCAGCCCGGCACCGTTGACCATGACCCCGATGTTGCCGTCGAGCTTGACGAAGTTGAGCTCGAAGCGCTTGGCCTCCAGCTCCGTCGGTTCCACCTCGTCCTGGTCGCGCAGCGCCTCCAGGTCCTGGTGCCGGAACAGCGCGTTGTCGTCGAGCGTCATCTTCACGTCGAGCGCCAGCAGATCGCCGGCGTTGGTCACCACCAGCGGGTTGATCTCGACCAGGCTGGCGTCGCACTCGACAAGCGCCTGGTAGATCCCGTGCATGACCGTGACCGCCTTGTCCACCTGAACGCCCGCGAGCCCGATCGCACGGGCCAAGGCGTCGGCGGACCCCGAGACGAACCCCTCATCCGGGTCGATGACCAGGCGCGAGATGGTTCCGGGAGCCTTGGCCGCCTTCTCCTCGATGTCCTCTCCGCCTTCCTTGCTGGCGATCAGGGCAACGCGGCCGACCGAGCGATCCACCAGCGCGGCGATATAGAGTTCGTGCCCATAGCCCACGCCCTCCTCGACATAGACCTGCCCAACGGCCTTACCCTCCGGACCGGTCTGGTTGGTCACCAGGCGGCTGCCCAGGAGCGAGTCTGCGGCCGCGCGCACTTCTGCCGGCGAGCCCGTGATGCGGATGCCCCCCGCCTTGCCGCGCCCGCCCGCATGCACCTGGGCCTTGACGACGAAGCTGGGCGCTTTCAGCTCCCGCGCGACGGTTTCGGCCTCGGCAGGCGTCTTGGCCACCCCCCCGCGCGGTATGGGCACGCCGTAGCGCTGGACGAGATCCTTCGCCTGATATTCGTGAATGTTCATCGCTTCTTGCCACCTCGCAGCTGGGTTCACGTATCGCTTGGGGACAGTCGGCTTGGTCGGCCCCTGGCTCCGACCTTCGACAGTCTTCAGGCGGCAAATAATTGGTATAATGTATACCAAAACTCGGGGATCTTGCAATGCGCTTGTTCGAGGGACGGCCGTTCCCGAGGCCGTCGTCCGGACACCACCGGGGCTCGAGCGGCCCAGTGGTATGGCGGCGATGCGCGGCTTGCCAACGGTCGCCAACAGGGTCACAGTCGAACAGTCGGCGAAACCACTTCCAAGCGCACGCGGCGACAGGGTCAAATGCTGGCGGCAAGCGATTTCACGCGTTGGTTTCTGGCGCTGTTCTTCGTCGGCGTCGCCGCTTTCTATACGCTTCGAATCCTGGCGATAAAGCGGCGGAGACGCGTCTCGCCCGTGTTCTCCGGCCGTCCCGGAACCGTGCACTGGGCCAGCCATTCTACCTTTCGGGTCTTCCGTGTCGTCATCCTCGGGGTGTGCCTGCTTCGCCTGATCTGGCCTGGGCTCGACACATACCTCGTCCCATTCGATGCCCTGTGGCATCCCGCCGTCCTCATGCTCGGAAACGGCCTCTTGCTGGCTGGCTTCTCGGCCGTCGTCATCATTCATGGCTATATGGGGGAAGATTGGCGCTCCGGGACGCGGGCCGAGGACCGGACGCGGCTGATCACCACGGGTCCGTTCTCGGTCTCGCGCAATCCGATGATGCTCGGTGTGATCGTGGCTCAAGTCGGCCTGTTTCTGGCTCTGCCGTCCGTCTTCACCCTGGTCTGTCTGATCGCCGGCGTCTCGGCCGTGGTGGCGCAGGTTGGTGTAGAGGAACGGGTGCTGCTGACGCGCTTCGGAGCGGACTACCAGGCATATGCGAAGCAAACGCCGCGCTGGTTGATACCTCGTTAGCGTGAGCAGGCATCGCTGACGAACACGCGCCTCAGTATCGGCGGGCGGATGCCGGACCGCGCCCCTGTGTCTCGCCCCGGGTGAACCGAGACCCCCCGCCCGACGTATCCAACTCTAGACCTAACGAACTCTGGAGCTTGCGATCATGAAACACACCCTCGTGCTCATGGCCCTTGGCCTGGCGTTCTTTCTTTCCACCAAGAGGAATGGCACACGCCGGTTTGGTACGGCCAAGCTTTGATCTGAGGACGACCAGCGCCGGGAAGATCCGGCGCCCCACGGGTCGGCCGTGCCTGACGCGCTGAGCGCTTCGGCCGTCGTCGCTCTGGCAAGTACCCGCGGCGGACAAAGCGACGCTCTCCGCAGCAGCGCCGTCGGCGGTCGCACGCCCAGACCCTGCGACAGAGCGAAGGCCCGCGGGTCCAGTGCGCGATCCCCCCCAAGCGTATGCAAGATCTGACTTGCGGTCCCCACCGCCGGTAGCCATTGCCAATCATCGGGCACTACGATGGGGCATGATCGGATCGAAGAAACGGCGGCAATCGGGATTCGCGCGCCACCAGCTGATTGGCTTGTTTGCCGGCCCCGTGCTGGCCACAGCGATCCTGGTGAGCCCCGCCCCGGAGGGACTGTCCCAGCAGGGCTGGTGGACCGGTGCGGTCGGCCTCCTGATGGCGGTCTGGTGGATGACCGAGGCGCTGCCGCTGGCGGCCACCGCGATGATGCCCCTGATCCTGTTCCCGCTCCTCGATCTTCGCGGCATCGAAGCCAGCGCAACCCCCTACGCCCATCCTCTGGTCTTTCTCTTCTTCGGCGGGTTCCTGCTCGCGCGTG
>JAAUXY010169601.1_pt1 | contig 15065 bp, 12 predicted proteins | sample 7278121 | NCBI WGS metagenome assembly JAAUXY01 (sample SAMN14350117, study PRJNA611818) | marine sediment metagenome | isolation source: surface marine sediment (1.8m) | place: French Polynesia: Moorea | collected 2018-08 | reverse complement strand
GTCGGTGTCAATGACGGCTACACGTCCACTCCGGTCGATCTCGGTTCGCCGTCAGCGGACTACACGACGCCCGGAGCCATGATCTATCCGTTCAAGAAGATGATCGGCAACCAGGTCGCTGACCCGGTGAATCAACTACTGCTGGTGCCGCACCTGTTCGGCGGCAAAGGCGGACCCAACCCGTACTGGGCCAAGTACGACTGGGACCTCGCTCTGCAGGACGGCGCGGCGTACACGAGCCGGCCGTACTCGGGTACGTACGAGTTCGTCGACACGTACATGTACCTGACGATCAACCACGAGGTAGCACCGGCAGAAATGGCACACGGCAAGGACGGCGCCTGTGGTGACTGCCACTTCGACGACAAGGTCGACTGGTCCGCTCTGGGCTGGACGGACGATCCGTTGCTCCTTGGAGGCACGAGGCCCTAGCCGGGCTCAGGCCCCGTAACACGAGCGCCCGCGTCTGCCGCGGGCGCTTTTTTTGTGTTGCAGAGTCGGATCATTATGATGGCGTCCTTCATGACCGTCGCCGCTCCGAAAAACAAGGTGGAAATGCTGCTGCATCGCGTGCTTGGCCTAGAGCGGCACGAGTACTACGGTGTCGCCTGGTCGTTCGTCTATTTTTTTTGCGTGCTGTCGTCTTATTACATGCTGCGTCCCATGCGCGAGGCGATGGGCGTAGAAAGCGGCGTGGAAACGATCCCGGTGCTTTTCTCGAGCACTTTCGTGGTGATGATCTTCGCAACCCCGATATTCGGATGGGTGGCATCCAAATACCCGCGCCGCGTGTTCCTGCCGTGGGTCTACGCTTTTTTTGCACTGAACATCCTGGTCTTTTATGGCGTGTTTTCCTGGGCGATCGAGAACGACGTCGAAATCGTCTGGATCGGACGCGTGTTCTTCGTCTGGATCAGCGTTTTCAACCTGTTCGTCGTGTCGGTGTTCTGGAGCTTCATGGCCGACATCTACACGCGCGAGCAGGGTCGACGCCTCTTCGGCGTGATTTCGGCCGGCGGAAGCATGGGCGCGATCGCGGGGCCATTCGTCACAAGCGCGCTCGTCGTACCGCTCGGATTCCATAACCTGCTGCCGCTTTCTGCCGCGCTCCTGGTCTTTAGCGTGTTCTGCATCCGCCAGCTGCGCCGATGGGTGCAGACCGAACACGAAGGTCAACACGTAGAGACGATGTCGTCGCCAAAGCCGCTGGGTGGCAGCCCGTTTGCCGGCATATCGCACGTCGCGAAATCGAAGTACCTGTCGTCGATCGCTGCGAAGTCGGTCATCGCCAGCCTGTTGGGCACGGCACTCTACATGTTCATGAATCAGCTAGTTGGCGAAGCCGTCGAGGGTGCCGACCAGCGCACGCGCATCTTCGGATGGATCGATGCCGCCACTAACGCGCTGTCGCTGGTCTTCCAGTTACTGGTGGTGAAACACGCCGTCCAGAGGCTGGGCCTCGGCGCGACGCTTGCGATAATGCCCGTCCTCTCCTTTGTCGGTTTCGCGCTGGTCGCCGTGAATCCTGCACTGCTGATCGTCGCGGTCTTCCAGGGCATGCGACGTTCGTTCGGCTTTGGCTTTGCCAAGCCATCGACGGACATGCTTTATTCGGTCGTTACACCGGAAGAAAAATACAAGGCCAAGAACTTCATAGACACCGCGATCTACCGCGGCGGAGATCTCGTCGGAACCTGGACGGTCAAATTCATGTGGGGCCTCGGCGTCTCGGGAATTTCACTGGTCATGCTGCCTTTCGCGATGATCTGGACGACAATCGCGCTCTGGCTCGGCCGCGAATACCGCCGCCGCGCGAGGCTCGAACGGGAAAAGGACGAACATGAACAAAGCAAACTGGAACCGGCGTGAGATACTGGCCGCAACCGCCGCTGCGAGCATAGCGCCGCTCGCGTCGCTCGCCGACGAGCATCAGATGCACCGACGACCTGTTCCGAAATCCGGTGAACTGCTACCCGTCATCGGGCTCGGCACCTACTCGGTCTTCGACGTTGCCAGCACGCCGGCCAACATCGACGTACGGCGGTCGATCGTCGAACTGCTCACTGCGCAGGGCGGCAGCGTGATTGACACGTCGCCGATGTATCGTCGGTCAGAAAACGTCATCGGCGACGTCGTCAAGACGTTCAGGCCGCGCGAGGCGCTGTTTCTCGCAACCAAGGTCTGGACCGACGGGCGGGACGCGGGGATACGGCAGATGCATCGCTCCGCCGAACTCATGAACACGGATGTCATCGACCTCATGCAGGTACACAACCTGCGCGATACGGCGACACACATGGCAAGCATTCGTGAGCTGCAGGGACAGGGGAAGATTCGTTACAACGGGCTCACGCACTACACGGCGAGCGCGCATGGCGCGTTGATGCAGGAAATGAAGCAGCACAAACCGGAGTTCATCCAGATCAACTACTCGCTTGGCGAGCGCGAAGCGGAAAACGAGGTATTGCCGCTGGCGCAAGAACTCGGCATCGCGGTCATTGTCAACCGACCGTACCAGGCGGGACGGCTGTTCCGCGCCGTGTCCGGCAAGCCGCTCCCGCAGTGGGCGGCTGCGTATGCCGGTAGCTGGGGCCAGTTCTTCCTGAAGTTCATCGTCGGCCACCCCGCAGTTACCTGCGTCATCCCCGCCACGAGCAAGCCGCAGCACATGCAGGACAACCTCGGGGCCGGTTTCGGGCCGCTGCCCGACGCGGCAACACGCAAACGCATGGTCGCGTACTTCGAGGAACTCTGAGCATGCAAAACACCGGTTTCTTGCGACGCATCGCCGCCATGCTGTACGACACACTGCTTGTTTTCGCGGTGCTGTTTATCGCAACCACGCCGTTCATTGCGATCCGCGGCGGCGATGCCGTCGAGGCTGACGACCACCTGTACGCGCTCACCATGCTCGGGGTGGTTTACCTGTTCTTCGTCGGGTTCTGGTCACGACCGGGACGAACGCTGGGCATGCAGTCCTGGGGGCTGCAGCTCGAAGCCATGGACGGCGGCAAGGCATCGTTCGGCCGGGCATCGGTACGCTTTTTTGCGGCGATCCTGTCGTGGTTGCCTGCCGGCCTCGGCTTTCTGTGGCAGCTCTGGGATCGCGACCGGCTCACCTGGCACGACCGCATCAGCGGGACGCGGATCGTGCACTACCCGAAACCGCGAAAAAAATAGCGCTATCGGACTCGGGCGAGCGCTATCATCGTGACGACCATCAACGCTACGGTCGGCAGGAACGTGATGACCACCGGATTGAGGTCGAACACCTGGCCCGAATTCGCGAGCGTTTCGCTGATGAGGTAGTAGGCAAGCCCGATCCCGACGCCGATCATCAGGCGACCGCCGGCACCGCCCGTACGCACCGAACCGAATACGAAAGCAAGCGACAATACGGGCATGATGAGCACGCTGAGCGTCCGCGATATCCGGTTCCAGAGCTCGGTCTCATAGGGTGTGGAATCGAGCTGATTGCGTTGCAGGTAGTCGATGTAGCCGAGCAGTCCCCTCGCGGACAGGCTCAACGGTTTGGCCAGCGCATTACCGAGCAACTCCGCATTCACCTCGAAGGACTCCACCGCGACATCGGTCTCGGCCACCTGCACACCATCGTCGCGGAATTCCGTTTCCCGAAGCCGTTCGAGAATCCAGTTGTCGTTGTCATCGATGCCGGAATTCTCGGCCTGTGCAATGGACGTCAGGCGGTAGTCTTCGTCGAAGCGGTACAGGAAGATCGTCCCGAACTCGAATTCCGAACTGACGCGCTCCAGGTGCAGGATCGTATTGCCATCCTTCACCCAGGTCTCGCTGCCCAGCCTGTCGTCTTCCTTCTGGTACCTGGCCTCAGTGCGCATGTTCCTGGCGTAGAAGTCGAGCGGCGGCCCGATGAACTCACCGAGCAGCGCAGTCAGTACCAGCAGTACGAAGCCCGACAGTGCGACCATGCGCGCCAGGCGGCTCACCGACAGGCCGGCCGAACGCATGACGATAATCTCGCTGTTTGCCGCGATGCCGCCGAGCCCCAGCAACGAGCCGATCAGAACGGCGACCGGCAGCATCTCGAATGCGAGGTTCGGTAGCCTCAGCGCGGTAAACAAGACGGCCTGCGGCGTTTCGTAGTCGCCCCGGACGTCGTCGAGCTCAGCAATGAATTCGAACAGCCCGGCGAGCGCCAGCAATACGACCAGCACGAGCGCCGAACTGGCAAGGATGGTCCGCATCAGGTACTGGGTGAGAATGCCGTTCACGAAAAGATCCGCTTGTGAACGGAGTTTTGAACGGCGAGCAATCCGAGCCCGAACGCGAGAATACCGCCGTGCACCCACCAGAGTCCCAGCACGGGCGAGGCCTCGCCCTGTTCGATCCAGGCTTTTGCAGCGCTCAGCAGGTTGAAATAGATGATGAACAGCAGCAACCCGATCGCGATGCGACCGTAGCGACCGGCGCGCGGGCGGCTCCTGGATAGCGGCACTGCCACGAGCGCGAGAATCAGGGTTGCCATCGGCACGCCGATACGCCAGTGCATCTCTGCAATCTCCTCGGGGTCATCAGAGCTCAGTAGCGCGGCGAACGGCATCACGCGAGGCCGCGGATCGGTCTCCTCCAGGCTGGGTAGCTCGTACGGGATGCCGTGTTCCAGGAACTCGATCACGCGAAAGCGGCCCGTTCCCGGAATGCCTTCGTAGCGACGGCCTTCGTGAAGTACCAGGAGTCGCGTGTTCGGGTCCTCCGACTCGAGCTGCTCACCGCGTTCCGCGACAACCAGTTCGATCGCGCCCGAATCGAGCTGGCGCTGCAGGAAGACGTTGTCCATGACCCCTTCGGCGCTGACGCTTTCGCCATAAACCACAGCGCCCGGCCCGACGGTTGTGAAGCGCCCCGGCTCAATACTGGCAAGATCTGCCTCGCGACGCGCCTCGGCTCCGATTCGGTCGACGGCCTGCAGCGCGGCCGGCCCGATCTCGATCGACAACCACGCAACGCCGAGCACCAGCGGCACGAGCAGGAACGCCAGCGGCCGGTAAATGCCCATGGGTCCCACGCGGCAGGCGAGCATGGCCGGCATCTCGCTGTCCCGATACAGCCGGCCGAGCGCCAGCATGATGGCGAGAAACAGGCCGATCGGGACGAGCACCGTCAGATACTGGATTGCCGACAATCCGAACACCTGCATGGCCGCGTCCTTGGGCAGTTTGCCCTTCGCGACATCGCCGAGCACACGTGCGAACTGGTTGGTCAGAAGGATCAGCAGCAGCACCATCGTGACGCCGAGCCATGTCAGCGCTATCTCACGGAAAACGTATCGGTCAAGGATGCGAAACATCGGAATATCAAATATTTGCGTGGCTGATCTCAGATGAAATCAGTTAGACTACCGCTTTTGTTTTGTCCGGGACACCTTTTTCGCAGGTACTCATGAACTACTTCACAACAACAAGCAAAGCCTCGAGACGCGCCGTAGATTGCGTCATCGTCGGCATCTACGAACGCGGCAAACTCGCCGCCGGCGCAACCGATATCGACGCCGCCAGCAAGGGCACACTCAAGGCCCTTTACAAGTCCGGTGACGTCTCCGCCAAGGCCGGTGCCTGCAAGGTTCTAACCGGTGTTGCGGGCGTGCGCGCACCGCGGGTCGCCGTGGTCGGGCTCGGCAAAACCGGGTCGTTCGACGTCGCCGGTTTCCGCCGGGCCGTGGCAAGTGCGACGGCGGGAATTTCCAAAAGCAAGGCGAAGTCGGTTCTCAATACGCTGACGCTAGAAGACGTCGATGGGACCGACGTTTACTACCTGGCCCGGCACACCGTCGAGACGATCGGCGAAACGCTCTACCGTTTCGAGCAAATGAAAAGCGGCCGCAAAGACCCGCCCATGCCTCTCAAGAGCATCGGCGTGTCGATCGCCAAGCGTGGCGATGCAGCGCGAGCCGCAAGAGGCTGCGACCACGGCGACGGCATTGCGTGGGGCGTCGCTCTCGCGCGGGACCTTGGCAACCTGCCAGCAAACGTCTGTACGCCGAGCTACCTGGCCCGTACGGCGAAGAAACTCGCCGCAGGCGACGGCAAGCTGACCACGCGCGTGCTGAACGAAGCCGAGATGAAAAAGCTCGGCATGCACTCTCTGCTGAGCGTCACCGCCGGAACGGTCGAACCCGCGAAAATGATCATCATGCAGTACAAGGGTGGCGGCAGCGAAGCGCCGATCGTACTGGTGGGCAAAGGCGTGACCTTTGATTCCGGCGGGATCTCGCTGAAACCCGGCCTTGCCATGGATGAAATGAAATTCGACATGTGCGGTGCGGCGAGCGTTATCGGCACGATGAAGGCGGTCGCGACGCTCAAACTACCCATCAACCTGAACGTCATCGTCCCGGCCGTCGAAAACCTGCCTGGCGGCAACGCCACGAAACCCGGCGACATCGTCAAGAGCATGTCCGGCCAGACGATCGAGATACTCAACACCGACGCCGAGGGGCGGCTCATTCTCTGCGACGCCCTGACCTACGCGCGTCGTTTCAAACCGTCGACGATTATCGACGTCGCTACGCTGACGGGCGCCTGCGTCATTGCGCTCGGCGCGCATCACACCGGCATCATGAGCAACGACGACGACCTTGCCGAGGAAATCAAAGCGGCGGGCCTCACGGCTGCAGACCGTGGCTGGCCACTGCCGATCGGCGGCAATTACGCGCGGCAACTCAAGAGCAACTTCGCCGACATGGCCAATGTTGGCGGCCGCGAGGCCGGTGCGCTGACGGCCGGGACCTTTCTCGGCAAATTTACCGACGGCATGCGTTGGGCTCACCTCGATATCGCCGGAACGGCCTGGAAATCCGGCGCCAAGAAAGGCGCGACGGGACGTCCGGTGCCGATGCTGTCGCAGCTGCTGCTCGAGCGCTGCGGCGCCCTGCCCTGATCGCTGTGGCACGCGTCGACTTCTACCTGCTCGCCCAGGCCGGCGAGCAATCCCGACATGCCTTCGCGTGCCGCCTTGCCGAGAAGGCATACCGGCTGGACAACACGGTCCACATCCACGTCAACAGCGAGGCCGATGCGAGACGAATCGACGAATTGTTGTGGACGTTTCGCGACGGGAGTTTCGTACCGCACCACCAGCTGGGCGGCGATCGAAACGCCCTGCCCTCGCCCGTGACCGTCGGCTGCGACGATCGGGACGTCGGGGCTCGCGACCTGCTCATCAATCTTGGTGACGAGGTCCCTGCGTTCGCGGACGCCTTTCCGCGTGTTGCAGAGCTTGTAACCTCGGACGAGGAGTGCAAACGCATCAGCCGTCGTCGATTCGTGCATTACCGCGACCGGGGCCATACACTCGAAACACACAACGTCTGAGCGCATCATGGACAAGTCCTACCAGCCCGCAGAAATCGAGAGCCGCGTCTACGATCGCTGGGAGTCGCAAGGCTATTTCGAGCCGCGCGGCGACGGCGATCCGTACTGCATCGTGATTCCTCCGCCGAACGTTACGGGCACGCTGCACATGGGGCATGGCTTCGGTGACACGATCCAGGACGCGTTGACACGCTACTACCGGATGCGGGGCCGCAAGACGCTCTGGCAACCTGGGATGGATCACGCCGGCATCGCGACACAGATGGTCGTCGAACGCCTGCTGAATGCCGAGGGAACAACGCGCCGCGAACTGGGTCGCGAGCGGTTCGTCGAACGCGTCTGGCAATGGAAGGAAGAATCCGGCGGCAAAATCGCACGGCAGACGCGTCGTCTCGGCGCATCGGTCGACTGGAGCCGAGATCGCTTCACGATGGATGAGGGATGTTCGAAAGCCGTGCGGCAGGTCTTCATCTCGTTGTACGAGGAAGGCCTCATCTATCGCGGCAAACGACTTGTTAACTGGGACCCGGTGCTGCACACGGCGCTTTCGGACCTCGAAGTGCTGTCAGACGACGAATCCGGCAAGCTCTGGCATTTCCGCTATCCGCTCGCGAACGGCGATGGGAATCTCGTGGTCGCAACGACGCGTCCTGAAACCATGCTGGGTGACAGCGCGGTAGCGGTGCATCCCGAAGATGAGCGCTACAGGGAGCTCGTCGGCCAGGAGGTCGTTCTGCCGATCGTCGGTCGGCGCATACCGATCATTGCCGACGATTATGTCGATCCCGAGTTTGGCACGGGCTGTGTCAAGATCACGCCGGCGCACGATTTCAATGACTACGAGATCGGACAACGGCACAAGCTGCCGATGTACAACATCCTGACCGATGACGCTGCGCTCAATGACGAAGTGCCGGAGTCATACCGCGGCCTGGACCGTTTCGTCGCGCGCGACAAGATCGTCTACGAATTCGAGAGCCTGGGTCTGCTCGACAAGGTCGAGGACTACACGGTCAAGATTCCGCGCGGTGATCGCTCACATGCAGTCGTCGAGCCGTATCTCACTGACCAGGGGTACGTAAAAATAGAACCGCTCGCAAAACCTGCGATCGAGGCCGTCGAATCAGGCAGGATTCGATTCGTTCCCGAGAACTGGTCAAAGACCTATTTCGAGTGGATGTACAACATCCAGGACTGGTGCATCAGCCGGCAGCTGTGGTGGGGGCATCGTATCCCGGCGTGGTACGACGACGACGGCAACGTATACGTTGGTCACTCCGAAGATGACATCCGCGCCGCCAACAAGCTCAGCATGGACACAGCACTGCGCCAGGACGAGGACGTACTCGATACCTGGTTTTCGTCAGCTCTCTGGCCGTTCAGCACGCTCGGCTGGCCCGAAAAGACCGAAGCCGTCGACAATTTCTATCCCGGCGCCGTGCTCGTCACGGGATTCGACATCATATTCTTCTGGGTCGCCCGGATGATCATGATGGGCATCAAGTTCATGGACGACGTGCCGTTTCACGAAGTTTACATACACGGGCTCATTCGCGATCACGACGGCCAGAAGATGTCCAAGTCGAAGGGCAATATTCTTGATCCGCTCGACCTCATCGACGGCGTCGATCTCGACACTCTGCTGAAGAAACGCACGACGGGCCTGATGCAGGACCACCTGAAGTCGAAGATCGAGAAAGCCACCCGGAAGGAATTTCCGAACGGCATTGACCAGTTCGGGGCAGACGCACTTCGTTTCACGTTTGCCGCGCTTGCAACGACCGGACGTGATATTCGTTTCGATCTCGGCCGCATCGAGGGCTACAAGAACTTCTGCAACAAGCTGTGGAACGCCGCGCGCTACGTACTGATGAATACAGAAAAGCTGGACGACGGGGAAATCGCCCTGAGCACGGCCGACCGCTGGATTCATGAGCGCCTCGACAACACGATAGCGGCCGTACGCCAGCACTTCGAGAACTACCGACTGGATCTCGCTGCCCAGGCGATCTATGACTTCACGTGGCGCGAATTCTGCGACTGGTACCTCGAGCTTTCGAAGCCGGTGCTGCAATCAGACGATGCTTCGGAAGAGCTCAAACGCGGTACGCGTCGCACATTGGTCAACGTGCTGGAGTCATTGCTCAGACTGTTGCACCCTTTGATGCCGTTCATCACGGAGGAAATCTGGCAACAGGTCGCACCGCGTGCGGGTATAGCCGGCGAGACCATCATGCTGCAGCCCTACCCGGTCTCCTCGGATGAAGCGGGCCGCGATGACTACGTGGCGGCGGTCGACGACATTGAATGGGTCCGCGCATTTATTCTGGGAGTCCGCCAGATTCGTGGCGAGATGGATATCTCACCGGGCAAACCGCTCCCTGTGGTGCTGCAACACGCGACAGAGCTGGACGCGAAGCGCGCCGCGGACAATGCCTTGCTCCTTGAAAAAGTCGGTCGCGTCGAATCGATCGCGGTGCTGGAAGACGACGAGGAGGCGCCACCCGCCGCCACGGCGCTGCTCGGGGACTTGCGCCTGCTGGTGCCGATGAAGGGCGTCATCGACGTCGAGGCGGAACGCACACGGCTCGAAAAACAGATAGACAAAACCGAATCCGAGCTGCGCAAAGCGCAAGGCAAGCTCGCAAACGAGAAGTTCGTGACCAATGCGCCCGCTGCCGTTGTCACACAGGAAAGGGAGCGCGCCGCAGAATTCGAGAAGGCGCTCGCGCAACTTGCGGAACAGCTCGAGAAGTTGAAAGAACTCGACTAGGGCGCCGGCATTCTGAGTACTGCATCACACTCTGGCCGGCCACCCGTGCAAATCGCGGCAGCATCCGCGACGATTGGGAGCGAAGCTACGATGAACCGAGGACCAACGCATGCAGCACGGAAGCACGCTTGAATCAGTGCCCGCGACGACAGACGCGCGGAACCAGGCACTCGAGCGAGCACAAGCCGCGCTGGGCAGCATCATCCTCGGCAAGGACGAGCAGATCCGGCTTGCATTGACCTGCCTGCTGGCTCGCGGCCACCTGCTCATCGAGGATCTGCCGGGTCTTGGCAAGACAATGCTCGCCCAGGCGCTGGCGCGCGTCCTTTCCCTGAGCTTCCGCCGCATACAGTTCACGAGCGACCTGCTGCCCGCCGATATCGTCGGCGTAACGGTATTCAAACAGGACAAGGGCGAATTCGAGTTTCAGCCAGGCCCGGTCTTTTCGCAGCTGATCCTGGCCGACGAGGTCAACCGCGCTACGCCCAAGGCGCAAAGTGCCCTGCTCGAAGCCATGGAAGAACACCAGGTGTCAGTCGACGGGCAAACGCGCACGCTCCCCGATCCGTTCTTCGTCGTGGCGACGCAAAACCCCGCCGACCAGATCGGCACGTTTCCGCTGCCGGAGTCGCAGCTCGACCGCTTCCTGATGCGACTCGAGATCGGCTATCCGAATGCCGACAACGAGCGCGAGTTGATCACGGGATCCGATCGACGCGCCATGCTGGCCGACATAGAAGCGTCTACGACGCCAGAAATGCTCGTCGACCTGCAAAAGGCCGCCAGCGGCGTGCACATGAGTGACCCGCTCGTCGACTATATCCAGGCGCTCGTCCGTCAGACACGCGAATCGCCCGATATCGAAATCGGTCTCTCTCCGCGCGGTGCGCAAGCGCTCGCGGCAGCGGCGAAGGCGCACGCGTTCGTCGAGCGCCATTCCGGTGTCTATCCCGACGACGTACAGGCCGTATTCGCGGCCGTCGCCGGTCATCGGCTGAAGCCAGCAACAGCGACAAGCACACAAAGCGCTGCCGAACTCTGTCAGCATGTCCTCGACGACGTGGCCATTCCGTAATCCCGGGCAGCTGCTGACAACGCTGGCGTCGTTCGTCAGCGTCAGGGTTCGCCGCTGGGCACGCAAGCGCCAGGGCGCCGATCCGAAATCAACCCGTCTGCGCCCGGGCCGCGTCTACATTCTCCCGACGGCGGTCGGCTTCGTGTTCGGAATCATGACGTTCGCGATGCTGCTCGGTTCGATGAACTACAACAACAACCTGTCGTTTGTCCTCACGTTCCTGCTCGTCGGCATCGGCCTCGTGTCGATGCATCAATGCCAGCGCACTCTCGTGGGCCTCGAACTTAGCTTCGCCGGTGTCGAGCCGGTGTTTGCCGGTCAAAGCGTGCAATTTCGCATTGCCGCAACGAATCACTCGCGAAATACGCGTCACGCGATCCGGCTCTACTGCGAGCACGGTTTCAGCGAGGTCCACGACCTGGCGCGCGGCGAGAGTCGGGTGTTTTTTCTGCAGGTGCCCACCGACCGACGCGGCTGGGTGCGGCTCGAGCGTTTTGGCGTGAATACCCTGTTTCCGTTCGAGTTGTTTCGCTCCTGGGCCTGGCTGCACATGGATCTGAAAGCACTCGTCTACCCGCGCCCGGCGGATCAGGCGCCGCTGCCACCCCCGACGCAGGCCGCGCGAGGTCATCGTCAGCACGACGCACGCGGCGAAGAAGACTTCGCCGGGCTGCGCCGCTACCACGAAGGGGACTCGCCGCGGCACGTCGCATGGAAAGCGTACGCGAGAACCGGGCAGTTGCTTGCAAAACAGTTTGCGGGCGCGGATACGAGCAGCCAGTGGTTCGACTTCCGGGCGGTGCCTGCGCCAGACGTCGAAACACGACTGTCGATACTGACCCGCTGGATCGTGGACGCGGATCGGCGCAGCGAGGATTACGGTTTGCGCCTGCCATCGGCCGAATTCCCGCCGACACATGGCGACAAACAGCGCCGGCAGACGCTGGAGGCGCTCGCGCTGTTCGACCTGGAGCAGAGCGATGGCTAAACGCTATGGCACGGACGGCTCGCTCCTGTTGACGCTGCCGTGGACGCTGGCCGCGCTGAGCGTCGCGTTGTCGGCGCACGTCCCGTTCCTGCCGATCTGGATCAGCACCGCGTTTTTTGCCTGTGCCGCCGTTCGCTACGTGGTTGAAAGGCGCCGCATGCGTCTGCCCTCACCCTGGGTCCGCATGGTGTTAGCGGTGATCTGCTTCGCCGGCGTCTGGACGACATACGGGACGATCAGTGGCGTTGGCCCGGGGTCGGCATTGCTTGCCATTATGGCGGCCCTCAAGCTGCTCGAAACGCGCAGGCGGCGCGACCAGTTCGTGCTCCTGTTCATCGCGATCTTTCTGGTCATGGCATCGCTGCTGCGCGATCAGTTCCTCTGGTCGCTGCCTTATCTCGTTGCCGCGATGGTGCTGATCATGACCGCGTGGCTGCGCATGTCCGCGGCCGACCAGGTGCCCGCGCGGCGCAGTTTTCTCACGTCGGGCCGGCTGCTGGCGTACGCGCTACCGCTCGCGATTGCGATGTGGGTATTTTTTCCGCGGCTCTCGGCCCCGTTCTGGTCCGTCCCCATCGACACGAGCCGCGGCAGCACGGGCCTCAGCGACACTATGAGCCCCGGCGACATCAGCAAGCTGTCCATGTCCGATGCCGTCGCATTTCGCGTCAGGTTTTCGAGTGACGTTCCGCCGCCGCGTGAGCGCTACTGGCGCGGCATCGTGCTCAATCGGTTCAATGGACGCGAGTGGTTTGGTGGCGAGCCGCGCTCGGACCCACACGTCGAGAACAGGATCGTCTACTCGGGCGACCCCGTCGACTACGAGATCACGCTCGAGCCAACGAGCCAGCGCTGGCTGCTCGCGCTCGAATTGCCGTTCGAAACGTCGATCAAGCAATCATTCATGACACCGGAGAACCTTCTCATCCGGATGCTGCCCGTCGACCAGCGTATCGCTTACAGAGTGACGTCCTACACCGAGTTTCGCAGCGACGAGGAAATCAGCCGACTGAGCCGCCGCTGGAACCTCGAGCTGCCCGATTCCGGCAATCGCAGGACCCGTGAACTCGCTCGCACGATGCGCGCTGAGGCGGAGGGCGAGCAGGATTTCATCCGCGCCGTTCTCAACAGGTTCAACAAGGAAGACTATTACTACACGCTCGAACCGCCGCCGCTGGGCCTCAACCCTGTCGACCAGTTTCTGTTCGACACGCAGCAGGGATTCTGCGAGCACTATGCGTCTGCATTCGTCGTAATGATGCGAGCCGCCGGTATTCCGGCCCGCGTCGTCGTTGGATACCAGGGAGGCGAATTGAATCCTCTCGGCGGACACATGGTCGTGCGCCAGTCTGACGCACATGCCTGGAGCGAGGTCTGGCTCGAGGGCGAAGGGTGGATTCGTGTCGATCCGACTGCGGCTGTAGCACCCGAACGCGTGGAGTTCGGAATCTCCGAAGCGCTGTTCAGCGGCATCGGACAAAGCTGGGGGTTTGCGGCCCCTTCGAGGCTCATCTACCAGCTCGAGATGGCTATCGATCTCGCGAATGCGACATGGGATGAGTGGGTGCTCGGATACGGGCCCGAGGCACAGCAACGTCTGATGCGCTGGCTCGGCATGGACAATCCCGGCTGGCGCAACATGTTACTGACCTTGATCGGCATCGTTGCAGCGATGGTCGCGTTGCTCAGTTACTTGCTCTACCGGCGCTACAAACCGCCGCGTCGCGACCGGGCCGCGATGCTGTATCGGCGCTTCGTGCGCAAGACCGGTATGTCGCCCGACACCGGTGAGACGCCGGTAGCGTTTGCGAAACGTGTCACGGGACACGCCAGGGTTTCCGCGCAGTCCGTAGCCAACGTGACGTCGGCCTATCTCGACGCCCGCTACGGCCCGGATGGCGATGCGGCGCTCCCGCGCCTCAAGGAAGCCGTCGCAAAGGTCAGCTGACCGGCGTCGCGCGGTTCTCGCGGACGACGCCGAGCAACATGCCGCCACCGATGAAGAGCGGCATCAATGCGAGCAAAACCCATTTCGGATCATCCGAAGCCGTCGCCGCTATGCCGACGAGTACCGGACCGAGCACGTGCGAGAACTTCGTGAGCATGTTGTAGAAACCGAAGAACTCGCCCGGCTGCTCCTTGGGTATCAGTGATGCGTACAGCGACCGACTCAGGCCCTGCACACCGCCCTGCACGCAACCAATGATCACGGCCATGACGTAGAACTGCCACACGTCCTTCATGAAGATCGCCCAGGTACACATGCCGAGATAAATCACCAGTGCGAGGTAGATCGCTTTTTTCGGGCCGACCTTGTGCCCGAAAATCCCGTACAGCATCGTCGCCGGGAAGCCGACGAAGTTCGTGATCAGCAACGCCATAACGAGGTCCTGCTGTTCGAAGCCGAGGCGCTGACCGTAGTTGACGGCCATGAAGATTACGGTGAAGACGCCGCCGATGTACAACCAGTAGGCGATCAGAAATATCACGACATTGCGGTACTGTCCGACGTGCAACATCGTCGATTTGAGTTCACTGTACGCCGCTCGGACAACGCCCTGAGTAACCGTCTTGGCACTGCGGATCTCCGGTACGAACATCAACAGCGGTACGAGGAATATAATCCACCACGCGCCGACCGAAGCGAAAGCAAACTTCATCACCGACGTCGTCGATGCAAAGCCGAACGTTTCCGGAGTCATGAGCATCCAGACGTGCAGTGCAAGCAATACGGCGCCACCGAGGTAGCCCAGGCTGAATCCCAGCGTCGAAACGAGGCTGTAGTAACGCGGTTCGGTCACGTCGATGATCAGCGAATCGTAAAAAACCGTCGAGCTGTAGAAACCGATCGGCTTCTACCTGTTCGCGTCGATCGGTTTC
>JAAUXY010099286.1_pt1 | contig 15072 bp, 11 predicted proteins | sample 7278121 | NCBI WGS metagenome assembly JAAUXY01 (sample SAMN14350117, study PRJNA611818) | marine sediment metagenome | isolation source: surface marine sediment (1.8m) | place: French Polynesia: Moorea | collected 2018-08 | reverse complement strand
GGAGCCATTGCTGCCGCGGCCCAGGCAATGCATCGTTTCATTCGGAAAAATCAAACACCTACGAACAAATACGGACGTAGGCGTTGGGGTAAATGGAGGCTAGGGTCGGAATCGAACCGGCGTCCACGGCTTTGCAGGCCGCTGCATAACCACTCTGCCACCTAGCCATCGCATTGGCAGGACGCGCAGTATACGGCCTAAGGTTTCATAAGCACAACATCAGAGCACTAGCCTGCCTTTAGGATTCCGGATCCGCGTCGTTCCACTCTCATGCTGACCGGAGACTGCTCCGGTATTCCAAGGGAGAGCGACGATGCCGTGCCTCGAGGTATTCCCGCTTCCTGGCACTGGCGTCTGCTCCGATGCGGACCAGCGCCTGTTCTGGGACGGCCTGCACCCGACCACCGCAGCTCATCGCGTCGTCGGCAGTATCGCAATCAACGCGCTTGGCCTGAACAACTGATCCGGGTCAAAACAGCCCTGCGGCCGATAGCACTTCTTGCATCGGCCGCAGATGCTGCTGGTAACGGCGCCAGCGCCCGATCGAGCGGCGGTGCGGCTTTTCGCGGACCTGTGCGGCGCTGGCGGTAGTCACGGCACTCGGGTCGTCTTCGAATTCCAGGCACTGTGCTTGCCAGGACAGCCCCACGTGTTCCAGGACGGTCCTCAGGGTCTCCTCGGGCTCCGACACCAGGTCCTCATAGTCGACATCCAGGAAGCGCTTCGGAAAGCGCTCGCGCCATGTTTGCATCAGCTCCCAATACCGCACGAAATGCCGCGCAAGTTCCTGCTGGTCGTAGGAGTAGAGATACGCGTCAGCAAAAAGCTGCTTGAACATCGCAAAACATGCATCCATGGGGTCACGACGCATGTGCACAACCTTCGCTTTCGGCAATGCGGCAAGTATCAACGGCAGGTACAGGTAGTTGTTCGGCAGCTTGTCGATGAGGTGAGCGGCATCGCCGCGCAGGCTCGCCGTGCTGTCGAGGTACGCGGCGCCAATCTCGACGGCATCGCCTTCTGCGGCTGCTCGAATGAGCTCCGGTGTGAACTGGCGGGGCTCGTCTGTGCCGATCACTTTCCGCACCGCGAAACCCAGGTGCCGGAGCTCTCCCGCCGAATGTACCCGTGAGTGACCGCTCAGCATGCGATCCAGCAACGTCGTGCCCGAGCGCGGCTCGCCGACGATGAAGATCGGCGCCGCATCGACCGGGCCGGGTTCGCGACCCGCAAGCCAGTCGGACGTAAACACGTCTTTCGCCGCAGCGAATACGGCTATCTCGTTTTCTTCGTCGAAAGCAACGGTCTCGCGCCTCGCCTTTGCGCCGGCTTCGAACGCGTCGAACGCCAGCTGCCACTCCTCGAGATCTTCGGCCTCCTTGCCAATTGCGTAGTGCAGGTACGCGAGCGAGCGTGGGTTTCGTTGTTCGGCGACGAGGTCCTGCATCGCCTCGATGTGCCACACGTTCTGTGTTTTTGCGGTGCGTGACAACAGCCAGTGGACCAGCGCGTTGTCGGGCTGCACTTCGATGCAACGATCGAGCAGCGCCTCCGCGGCTGTGAGATCGCCGAAATACAGGTGCACGTTAGCGAGATTGATCAGGAAGGGGACATGACCGGGCGCGATCTCGACGGCTTTCGCGTGCCAGAGCCTGGCAGCATCGAGGTTGCCCCCGAGGCGAAATGCCGTGCCAATCAGGTCGTGAGTCGCCGGATTGTCGCGGACGTTCGCGACCGCATTCTCGAGACATCCTTCGGCCTTCACGAATTCGCCGTTCATGACGTACAGGCGTGCAAGCTGCGCCCAGGCGGGGGCGTGAAGCTTGTTGAGGCTCACCGCCGTCGTCAGTGCTTTCTCGGCGGTTGCACGCTCACCGGCATCCAGCGCGAGCAGCGCGGCCAGGTAGTGCGCGCGGGCCATGTTGGGATCTTCGGCAAGCGCCTGACGACAACAGGCGGCCGCCTCGCGGCGGTCACCTGCTTCGAGGGCCAGCAGCCCCCGCCGTATGAGCTGGTGAGGCCTAATCGAAATAGTAGGCGAATCGCATGCCGAAGGTTCGCGGCCGGTTCGGGCCTACGAGCCAGGTCGGCGTGATCGCTTCGTTGACCTGGGCGCCCGCATACACCACCTCGTCGGTCAGGTTTTCGACATAGCCCGTCAGGGTCCAGTTGTTGTCCGATCGATAACCGACGCGCAGCGTCCACTCCTGGAAAGCGTCAACCCGGCCCTCAGCGATTTGTTCGTAACCGCCACCGCGATCGTCTTCCCAGAACATCTCGACGCTCGTGAACAGGTCGCCGGGTCCGAGCGGCCACTCGCCATTGAGCACGAACGAGCCGGACAACTCGGGCGCCCAGTGCAGCGGTGCTCCCTCGCAGGCATCCGCATTACCGTCGAGCACGCCGTCCGAATCCAGCTCGCCGCCGCACAGGAACTGGATTCCGACCGCTTCCGTATCGAGCCAGCCGGCCGTCACGTTCAGATCCCAGGCATCGCCGATGGCCCACTGCAATGAGCCCTCGATTCCCTTGCCGTCCACTTGTCCGGCGTTCCCGACCTTGGGGCCCTGATCGAAGAAGTTAACCTGCAGGTCCGTGTAGTCGTAAATGAACGCAGTAACGTCCAGTGAGACCGTACCGTCTGCGAGCAGACCCTTGTACCCGATTTCGTACGACTGGACTTCTTCGGGTCGGAATTGCGCTGGCACGAAACCATCGGCTGGCGTGAGTGGGGCGTCGGCGCCGTCGGCAAACCACAGGAACGCCGCATCACCGTTTCCATCGACCACGGAGAAGGTACCGAAGCCGCCCGACTTGTAGCCCTCGGTGTAGCTCGCAAACAACGTCGTCGAGTCGTTCGGCATGTAGCGAACGATGACGCGCGGCGTCGTCTGGTTCCAGTCGTTGCTGTCCGACAGTCCCGTCGTCATGTAGCCGGGCAGGAAGTAGGACTGCAGCATGCTCTCCGGCGGCGGCGTACGCGTCGTGAGCCGTTTCTTGTCGTAGGTATGGCGAAGACCAACCGACACGTCCCACTGATCGTTGAACGCATACGTCAGGTCGACATAAGCCGCCCATCCATTGTACTTGCCGTTGATGTAAGTGACCTCGGTCATCTGACCGTCGGAGCTCGGCATGAACGGTCCCACCGTGATGTAACCCGGGTAATACAGGTAGTCGTAGTAGGCCTGCCAGTAGTTGAAGTAGTCGGTACAGTTATCGACGCCGTAGTAGTAGCCGTAGTATGCGCATATCGCTTCCTCTTCGAGGATGCTCGTGAACGTTGCGTCAATTTTTTCTTCGTACATCGACACTCCGGCGTACCAGGACAACGGTCCATCGGTATTCGACGTCAGGCGAAGCTCCGTCTGGAAGTAATCGCCGGTCTGGTCCTGCCCGTACACGCCGACGTTCCGCGGCGTGCCGTCGTAGTCCTCGATGTAGAGATAGTCGTGATCCTTGTAGCCCGTCGACCACGTCAGCGACATGTTCTCAAAGTCGTATTCGACGTGCAGTCCCAGCGTCAGAATGTCGGCGTTGTCTTCGCTGCCGAAGAACTGATCCGAGTTGATTCCGCGCTCGTCGCCCGGCATGTTGACCGGACCGAGAATCGATTCGTACAGGCTGAGCCGCGCCATGCTCGGGTCGACGCGATACTGGGATCCATCGCGGTCGAACTCCTCGTACTCGGCCGATGCGAATACTTCCCAATCGTCCCCGCCCCATAGCAGGGACAAACGCCCGGCCGTCTTGTCATGATTCAGGAAGTCCTGATTGTTGAAGCTGTTGCGAACGTGGCCGTCCTGCTTCGAGTGATAGAGCGCCAGGCGCGCGGCAAATTCGTCAGTAACAGGTGCTGTCGCAGCACCTTCTACCGTGAAACGACCGTCCTCGCCAACGTCGAGCTCGACGTAGCCGTCCGTTGCACCGTTCAGGTTCGGACGTTTGGTGTGAACACTGAAAGCACCACCAACCGCATTGCGGCCGAACAGGAAGCCCTGCGGGCCGCGCAGCACCTCGGCGCGCTCGAGATCGTAAAGACTCGTAACGACGGCACCGTTGCGGCCCTCGTAGAGGTTGTTCTTGAAGAACGCAGCCGACGGGTCGCCGCCGACGCCGAAATCCTGGGTACGCACGCCGCGAATCGAGATGCCGTCGATGAACGCGTCGGTGCTGTTGCCCGCCACGCCCGGCGCGAATGTAACGAGGTCCTTGACGTCATCGAGGTTGACCTGCCGCACGAAGTCGCCGGTGAACGCGGTGATCGCCAGCGGCACATCCTGGATCGACTCCTCGCGCTTGGTCGCGGTAACGATGACTTCTTCGATCTCCTGCGCGATCGCCGGTGCGGCGACGGATGCTACGACAGCGGCAGAGACGGATTGTGCGATGGCGGTCCTGTGGAACACCCGCGTGGTAGCGACGGTTCTGGACATACGGTTGGCCCCCCAATCTAGCCAGACGTTCTGTTTTGAGCTTACGAAGTTAGTGAAAGATGCCTCACAAAGCAATGATTTTATGGCGTCCAGGCGTAGCCGATCTTCATGAACCACGTGCGTTCCGTAGCAGTCAGTTCGGTCAGCTCGTCGTCGTCGAAATACTGGTCCGAATAGCCCAGAAAGAACACGGTCTGCGGATTGAGTTTGTAGGAGTACAGCACCTGCCTGCCAACATCGCGGGTGCGACGATCGACCCGTTCCGTGTACGCGTCAGGATTGCGTTTCACGTCGAAGTATTGCGCCGTGATGCGAATGAAACTACGCACACTGAACTGCCATGTTGCGCGCATGTCGTGGACTGACGCGTCGAAGATCGTCTCGCCATCATCCTGTGTATCGAGCGTGACGAATGAACCATCATAGTCCAGCAGCAAATTTCGATTGACGTTCCACTCCACAAACGGGTCGATCTGAACCTGGTCGCCAAGTCTCGTGTTGGCGAAGTCCACTTGCGTGCCTACCTGTACCCAGACGCCAATCTCGAGGCCGCCTCGAGGCTGGAATTCGCCGTAGATGTTGTACGCCTCTTCTTCAAACAATACGTCGTTGAACAAGCGGTCCCGGTTGAATCCACCCAGCCGAAGTCGCGACTGCAAAGGGCCTTCGACGTTGGCGAATCCTTCGATCACTCGCTCGAGCATGCGGCCGTCGTCGTCGTGCGTGATCTCCCACTCGCCACCTAAACGGATCTTCTTGTACCAATCGTCCTCGTCTCCGTGCCAGATCCTCCCCAGTTCAACCTCGTGGTTCTCCACGTCGACCCGAGGGATGAAACCCGCATCCGCACGAAATCCTCGAGAGCGGTGCTGCCGCTCCAGTCCCGCCCACCAGTTTCTCGAGTCGAATTCGTAGCTGAACTCCGACGCCGTCCCGGCGAACGAGCCGAGCGGCTGGTCCAGAAACAGGACAACATCCGTCGGATAACCCGTGTCCGACCACAGGTACTGCGCCTGAATGCGGTGGTTGTCGCGGAATTTCCAGTTCACGTCCACGCCGCCGACGTGGTTGTGGTAGTCGTCGCCCGAACGCGAGGTCACCAGCCCGCCGAACGACAGGCCCTCGCCGAAGCTCCGACTGTAGCGGCCCACAAAGGCCAGGTGTTCCTGGTCCAGCGAGGTGCTCTGCGAGCCGAAAGGCCCCGGCAGAATAAGGTTAGTGACCTCGTCCTGCGCCGCGAAGACCCCAAACGTGTTGGCCCCGCGCTTCCCTGTGATTTTCGCGCCGGCAATCGGGTCGGCGACCGATCGTGTGAAGACGACGCGCTCGAGCGGCGTATTGAAATAGTCGGCACCCTCGAGGAAGAACGGACGCTTTTCCGGAAAGAACAGCGCGAACTGGTTGTTGACGTCGAGCTGCGCGGCATCCGCCTCGACCTGCGAGAAGTCCGGATTAATCGTCAGGTTCAGCGCTATGTCGGGCGTAATGCCCCAGCGTGCGCTGACGCCGGCCTCGACGTCCGTGTCGCCCGATTGCAGCGGTGCAACGCGCGGTTCGTCCGTCGATTGAACTTGCGAGGCCGTCAGCGTAGGCACGATCTCGAGATCGCGTCCGGGTTTTGCGTTTTCGAGGCCTTCGATGCGACCCAGCTGACACAGGTAGCAGTTCAGGTTACGGTCTTTTGCGTTACTCGCGAGCCGGTACCGGTAGTCGCGAGGGTAGCTTCGGATCAGGTCGACTCCCCAGGATTGTTTGCCGTCGACGTCCGGGAATCGAAGCTGGGTCAATGGAATCTGCATTTCGACGACGTAGCCGGCGTCGTTTATACGGCCGGCGGACTCCCAGATCGCATCCCACGAATCGTCCTCGTTCTGGTTGACGTCGTCATTCGTGAGGTCCATCTGCACGCCCAGGGCGTTGGCGATGAACTCGAACGCCCTGCGCTCATCGCCGTAGGTGTCCAGTACGATGGCGACCCAGTCATCGTCATAGGCCGAGTCACGGTCGCGCAGAAACGCCCGTATCTGGCCGGGATCCGGGTCCCTGGCATCGAAGGCCACGAACAGGCTGTCGCCGTCTTCGACCAGGTACGCGGTCGTTTCGACCGGTGCAGGGATGTTCTCGCCCGGATCGGTTTCCGTATCGATCGGGATGCGCACCGCATCTTTCCAGGCCTCCTCTTCCATGACGCCGTCGATCGAGAATTCGCCATCGGTCTTCGGCCATTGGGTGACATCCGCCCACGGGGTGCTCGCAGCCGAAACGAGCAGGACCGTTGCTGCGAATCTCGCAGAGATATGCATGCCACCCCCGTGAACGCGATATGACTAGTTAATTGCCGCTATCGGCCGGCTCGTTGCGAAGGCATATAATCGCGACGCCACCGGCGAATCCGCATTATAGATTAGGAAAAAACCATGAACCTGATTCGTTTCGCCGTTCCAACGGCCGTCGCCGGTCCCGGAATGACCGTACGCGAGCTCTTCAGGGCCTGTGTCGAAGCCGATGTCCCCGGCATCCCGTTTCGCGCCGCGAACGGGGAAATCGTTGGCAAGGCCTCGATTCGTCACATCCTCAAAGAGGTTTGCATCCCGCAATTCATGATCGACAACGTCGCTTTGCTCGGGGACCAGATCGAAGCACTCAAATTCCCGCTGATCGAAGAGGAACGTCTGCTCAGTCTCGAGATCGACGAGTTCATTCTCCCCGACGCCGCCCACATCACACCGCAATCGCCCGTAGCAAAGGCACTCGCGGTCATGGAGGCGCATGACACGACCTACCTGTTCGTGATCGATTCGGATCACAACTACCACGGCACCGTGTCGATCGTGCATGTGGCCGAGCGTATCCTGGAACGGACGCCCGCAAAATGATCGAACCGCATGCCGACATGAGTTCCATGTGGGTGGCGGGCGCCGTTCTCCTCGGTGCCTACGTCCTCATCTTCAGCGAGCGTATCCACCGGACCTACGCCGCGCTGGCGGGAGCCGTGGTCATGGTGGGCGTTGGCAGCTGGATGGGCTTTTACAGCCAGAGGGACGCAGTGCTGGCGATCGACGCGAACACGATCCTGCTGCTGATGGGGATGATGCTACTCATCGCGTTACTGCGCGTTACCGGGCTCTTTGAGTATCTTGCCATCAGACTCGCCAAGGCATCGGCCGGCAGCCCGGTTCGCCTGCTGTTCTACCTGGGTTTCGCCGTTAGCGTGCTGAGCATGATCCTCGACAACGTCACGACCGTGATTATCTTCGCGCCTCTCACCGTGCTCGTGACGCGCCTGTTGCATCTGAATCCCATTCCCTTTCTGATCTCGGAAGCGATGCTTTCGAATATCGGCGGCGCCGCCACGCTGGTCGGTGACCCGCCGAACATCATGATCGGCAGCGCGGCGAACATCGACTTCAACACCTTCCTGGTGAACATGACGCCGCTGGTCATACCGCCCTGGCTGGGCACGCTGGCGCTGTTGCTGATCATTTTCAGAAAGCATCTGCGACCGGTCGGTGGCAAAAGCGCCCAGATCGACCTGGATGAAACGCGTGCGATCAGAAACCCGGCGCTGTTGCGGCGCATGCTGGTCGTCATGGGCATCGTGATCGCGTTGTTCTTCACGCACCATCATCTCGGGTATTACCCGTCCTTCGTCAGCCTCATTGGACTCGCTATCGCGTTCATTCTCGTCCGGCCCCACGCGGACCGGCTCGTAGAGGAAGTGGACTGGTCGATCCTGCTGTTTTTTGCTTCGCTTTTCGTCATCGTCGGCGGCGTCGAGGCGACAGGCCTGCTCGACCTGATCGGTGACAGACTTGCAGAGTCGGCGCGCGACCCGGGCATGATGCTGATCACTGCGATCGCACTCATGTGGATCGCTGCGATCGTCAGCGCAATGATCGACAATATCCCGTTCACCGTGACGATGATTCCGATCGTCGGCGGGCTGGCAACCGAGGGAATCGACGTCTATCCGCTGTGGTGGGCGCTTGCGATCGGCGTTGCGCTGGGTGGCAACGGCACCCACATCGGCGCCACGGCGAACATCATCGTCGTCCGACAGGCCGAGAAGACTGGCGTACCTGGAATGCGAATCACGCCGCTGCAGTGGCTCAAGGCAGGTTTGCCGGTCGTTCTGGCAGGGTTGGTACTTGCCAGCATGACGTTTGCAGCGATATTCCTGCTGGTGTGGTGAGGGATTACCCGCCCTTGTACGGCTTGTACGGCTGGCGGAAATACATACCCAGCCCGATGACGAGCGCGACAAGCGCCGCCCACATCGATATCCGCCAGTAGTTCGTTGCCGCCTTCACGATCTCGAAGCTCTCGAGATACACGGTCTCGCATGCGCCGTCGCCCGTATCGAGCCGGGTGGTGCTGGTTCCTCGCTTGCCGCCACCCGGACTGCTGTACGACGACAGGTAGCCAGTAAACCGGATCTGGTCGCCAACGCGGATGCCCCTGACTTTGTCACGAATGTAGTCCTTTTCGGCCAGCAAATGGTTGTTCGACAACTGGTAAATGTCGAACGCGTTCCATGCTGCCGTGTCCCGGGTCTTCACATTGCACGTGAAGATGCCGTTCCAGAAGCTGATCTTGTCCAGGGTCGGATGCCTGGCGTTGTCACCCCAGATGACGCAAACGTCGAGCATATTGAGGTAGTCGTTCGAACGCCGATGCATACGGCTGTTGCCTTCGTGATGCCGGAAAGACACGACCATGCCCGTCAGTTCATACTCGTACTCCGGTTCGACCTTGTACTCGACGCCTTTGTAGCGCACCGAAAACGGACGCTTGCGCGTCTTCGTCTGCTCGGGCTCGTCGAAGATCTGCGGGACGTAGGCAATGTGATCAGGCAGGTCGTTGCGATTCCAGAACGAGACGAACAGAACGATGAAACTGACGACGACGAGTTGGCTGGAAAACTTCATTCAGGGCCCGGAGCTTGTCTTGCACGAACAGTAGAACGTGCCTGTTGCGATTGCCAGTCGCGTCGTCACACTTTATAAAAAGCAATAGTCCTCATGATTGCCAGGAAATATACACTTAGCGCGCTCGTTGCCAACGCCGTGGCCGGCGCCATCATTGCGGCCGCGGCGGCGTTATACGCGTTCGACGCCGACCTTTACTACCTCAGCGTACAGGAAGACGAATTCCTTGAATGGGGGACGGTCTGGGCGTTTGTGTTTGCCGCGGCCTTCAGCTTTGCCTCAGCTGTACGACAGTACCGGGACGGGCACGCGCTGCCCTGGTTTCTTGCCGGTGTTGGCTTGTTCTGCGTTTTCGTCGCTCTCGAGGAAATCTCGTGGGGCCAGCGCCTCATCGGCTACCGGCCACCGGTCTATTTCCTTGACCAGAACTTTCAGCAGGAATTCAACCTGCACAACGTCATTGATACGAAGTGGCGCAAACTGGCGCTCGCGACGGTCATTCTCGGCTACGGCGTCGTGCTCCCCGTCCTGCGCTGGATGCCACCGATTGGCCGTTTGTTCAACAAGATCGGCGTCGTCGCTCCGTCAATCGGCCTGCTGCCCGTATTCCTGGCCGCCTACGTCCTGTACCGCGTATACCCGTGGAGTCACACCGGCGAGTGGGTGGAGCTGTTACTGGGACTCGGCTTTTTGTTCGCGTCGTTAGCCGACGTCCCAACGAAAAAGCTCCTGGCAATCACGGCGACGGTGCTGGTCCTGGGACTTGTCACAGCGCTCGCCCAGAGACACCTGAAGACGGGACATGTCGGAAATATCGAAGCTGCCGAATCGGAGTTGGCCGCCCTCGAACAGGACTTCGCGTCCGGCAAGCTGCTAACGCGCTGTGGGCTTCACAAACGCCTTTACACGTACGTGCAGCAATACGAGCAGGACTACCTCGAGCGCGGCGCATTCGCTGCACTGACACGGCAGGGATTGCCCGAAGAACGCGCGGAGTTCCTCCTGGATCCGTGGAACTCACCGTACTGGGTCCGCATGCGGTGCCCGGCCGGAGCGCGGCCGCCTGTCGTCATCATCTACTCGTTCGGCCCGAACCGGCGCAGAGATTCGAGCAAAGTCGAAGTGTTCGAAGATGATATTGGTGTGCGCCTTGAATGAAATTGAAGAAAACGCGATTCGCTGCCCGTACTGTGACGAGAGCATTACGGTACTGGTCGATCTGTCCGTTCCGCAGCAGGAGTACGTCGAAGACTGCCAGGTCTGCTGCCGACCGATCTTGCTGAACGTATCGGTCGCTGGCGATGCCGGTGTGTCCATTGTGGCTCGCACAGAGAACGAGTAAGCGGCGACTTGTGGCATTCCCGTAGTTAATCCGGGACCGGTTTGTGGTGATATGGACGATGCAGGGGTCCACACTCTACGGTGTCCAACATGATGACCAAAAGCGACTTCCGCGATTACCAGGTTCCGGTTGCTGACCTGCGGAAGACCCTCGCCCTCGAAGGCCTGTCCTATCGAACCACGGATGATGTGCCGTTGACCGAGGACTTGCTGGGCCAGCAGCGCGCCATCGACGCGCTGAGGTTCGGCATCGGAATGAAGGACGACGGTCACAACGTCTTCGTACTGGGTCCGACCGGCAGCAACCGCCACGGCCTGGCGCGAACACTTGCAGAGGACCGTGCCGGCAACGAGGCGCCGCCCGCGGACTGGTGCTACGCCAACAACTTCGCCGAACCGGACCGACCGCTGCACCTCGAGTTTCCGACCGGACAGGGCCGCCAGTTCCGGGACGACATGCTCGCGCTGATCGACGAACTGCGGGTTGCAATTCCGGCGGCGTTCGAAGGCGATGACTACCGTGCGCAGCTAAAGGCCGTTGAAGAAGAAACGCAGGACGAGGTGAAGGCACACTGGACGGAACTCGAGGAAAAGGCGAAGGCAAGCAACATCGCGATCCTGCAGACACCGACCGGCTACGTTCTGGCGCCGATCGAAGACGGCAAGGTAATCGAAGAAAAAGAATTCTCGCAGCGTCCGGACGAAGAGAAGCAGGCCTTCACCGATGCGATTGAGCAGCTCAGCGACGACCTCGCCTCTCACATCGAAGAGATGCCGAAATTGCGGAAGCAGCACCGCGAACGCGTCAAGACGCTGAATCGAGAAATTACCGAGCACGCCGTGAGGATCTCCCTGGCCGAGCTGATTGACAAGTACGAGCCATTGCCCGAGGTCGTCAAATACCTCGCGGCGGTGCGCGCCAACATCGTCGAGAATGCGCAGGATTTCCAGGAACCGGAAGCATCGCCATTACCGTTCCTGCAGCGCGACGTCACCAAGATCTTTGCGCAGTACGAAGTCAACCTGGTGGTGACCAACGAGCCGGATGCGGCAGCGCCCGTCATCTTCGAGCCGAACCCCAGCTATCCGAACCTGATAGGAAAAGTCGAACACCGCTCCGAGATGGGTGCCCTCGTGACGGATTTCCGGATGATTCGGCCGGGCGCACTGCACAAGGCCAATGGCGGCTACCTCATACTCGATATGCACCGGGTGCTGACCCGGCCGTTCGTTTGGGAGGCCCTCAAGCAGGCCCTGTTTGCGAAGCACGTTCGCATCGAGTCACCGGGCGAGACCTACGGTTTCGTGAGTACAACGTCGTTGCAGCCGCAGCCCATACCGCTCGATGTCAAGATCATCCTGATCGGCGAGCGCTGGCTGTATCATCTGCTCGCGTTGTACGACAGCGAGTTCAATGACCTGTTCAAGGTCGCTGCCGACCTCGACGATGATATCGAACGATCCGATGAAAACTCCGAGGCGTACCTGCAATTGATCGCCAGGCGAGTTCGTGAGCGTGAATTGCTGGCATTCAATCTCGGCGCCCTGCAGAAAATACTGGAGCATCGCGCGCGCCGGGCGCAGGACAGCGAGAAACTGTCTATGCACATGGGGTCGCTCGAGGACCTGCTGTCGCAGTCGGATTACTGGGCGAGACAACGCAGCGCAACTGAAGTGGGTGCGGACGACGTAAAGAAAGCAATCGACGAAATGGCCAATCGGCTCGGTCGTATGCAGTCGCGTCTCGTCGAGGCGATACGCAGAAACACGCTGCTGGTCGACACCGAAGGCGAACGCGTCGGACAGATCAATGGTCTGTCCGTCTCCGATCTCGGCGAACATCGTTTTGGCAACCCGGTGCGTATCACGGCAACGACGCGAATCGGATCCGGTCGTGTGGTGGACATCGAGCGTGAAGTGGAGCTTGGCGGGCCGATTCACTCGAAGGGCGTCCTGATATTGTCCTCCGCACTGTCATCGCGCTATGCAAAGGAAACGCCGCTCTCATTGCACGCAAGCGTCGTATTCGAGCAGTCTTACGGCGGCGTTGAGGGCGACAGCGCGTCGGTCGCGGAGTTCTGCGCGCTGCTGTCATCGCTTGCAGACGTGCCCATCCGGCAGAACATCGCCATCACCGGGTCGATGAACCAGCATGGCCAGGTTCAGGTCATTGGCGGCGTCAACGAAAAGATCGAGGGCTTTTTCGATCTTTGCGAGCGACGTGGACTGGACGGCACGCACGGCGTCATTATTCCGCGGGACAACGTAAAACACCTGATGTTGCGCGAGGACGTCGTCGCTGCCGTAGAGGAGGATCGTTTCGCCGTCTACGCCGTCGATCGCGTCGACGACGCGCTATCGATTCTGACCGCGAGACCTGCTGGTGACCGCGACGACGGCGGAGAGTTTCCCGAGGACTCAGTGAATTACCGCGTCGAGCAGCAACTGATCGAATACGCGGGCCTGCGGAAGTCGTTTTCGGAAGGTGCGAGCAAAAATGACAAAGCGCAGTGACAAGCCGCGTGTCGACCGCGTCGTAATCACGATCACCGAAGTCGTACCTGTTCGGCATATGTGGCGCGAGGCATTGCGGCTGCTGCAAGGCTCGCCCGCGGAACTGGTCGCGCTTTTTCTTTCGGACGACAGATGGCACCGGGCAGCCACCCTGCCGTTTACCCGCGAGATTTCCCGCGTGAGCGGGTCTCATGAAGACTTTACCGCGAAGCGTGCCAGCAAAGTGCACAGGGATGCCATCGACAGAATCCGGGCGGAGCTCGAGCGCCTCGCGGGCGAAGAAGAGCAAGAGCTCGAAGTGGATGTGCTCCCCGAGTCCGAGCAGCAAAAGATCCGCGAACGTGTGGCTGGTTCGCCGAGCGTGCTCGTTGTCCCGTCATTCATGGCCAACCATCCGCTGTTCGAAGAACTCAAGAAGGAAGGCTGCGAAATCGTCGTCATTGACAGCTAGGCTGATCACGCCAAAATGGCGGTTTTTGCGCCATCACCCAATTCGAGGAGCAGATTCTTGAGAATCCTACTATTGACGCTGTTGTTCGCCGCGACCAGCCCGGCTTTCGCCGCCAATGAAATCGACGCCAAGGTCGAAGCGGCTCTGACCGCCGAGGGGCGCCCGCAGGCCGACGTCGATCGGGACCGTAACCGGCTTCCGCTCGAGACACTGAAATTCTTCGGAATGACCGACGATATGACCGTCGTCGAGCTGTTTCCGGGCGGCGGTTGGTACACGCGTGTCCTGGGTCCCGTGCTTGCCGAGAACGGCAAACTCCACGTAGCGCTGGGAACGCGCCGTGTCAGTGAAAACGTGCTCACTCAGCCGGGCTTCGAAGCCGTCAGCGTGCTGGACACTGGTGCCGAGATAACGCGCAATGACGAGACCCGCATCTACTCAATTACCGACTTTGAATTCGGCGTCGAGAACGTCGATATGGTGCTGACGTTCAGAAACCTGCACAACTTCGATCCTGAGTCGCGGGCGCGTGTGAACGAGCAGGTCTTCGCGGCGCTGAAGCCCGGTGGGCTTTACGGAGTGGTCGACCATACCCGACGCCACATGGAGCCCGCTGACTTCGAGAACCGCCGGCGAATCGACCCGGTTCTCGTTATCAAGGAGCTCGTGAATCTGGGGTTCGAATTCGTCGACTATTCGGACCTGCACTACCGGGCCGATGACGAACTCGAGTACGAGGTCGGCCGGCGTTCGGTGACCGGCAATACCGACCGCTTCACGTTCCTTTTCCGAAAGCCGGAGTAGGCGTCTTACGCGGCCTGGGGCTGCACGTCCAGCCAGCTCTGGATGGACTTGCAGTACGCACTCGACGCTACGTTGATCTCGAAGATCGGCGCGAATTGCTTGAGCTTGTCGTATACGGCGTCGATCAGGCGCGGGCAAAGCTCCGCATCGAGCGGCACGCTCTTGTGGTAGCGCACCAGTAACTCCTGCATGGCGTGTTCGATGTCCTGGCGCTCGAAGCGCTGGAACAGGTCGCAGAGCTCGTTGGAAAACACCGAGATGTCGCGCATCTTTTCTTCATTCGAGCCCGGCGCTTTGACCGGGCCCGGCGGGATGCCGCGAATGCTGTCGATGATCGAGCGAGGCAGGTTCCAGGTCTTGGCGACTGCCGCGCCGACTTCCGGGTAGCCGACGCCGAGCACGCCCCGCGCAGCGGCGGACTTATCGAGTCCTTCCGCGATGCGCGACGTGATGTCGTCGTACTCATCGTGAAAATAGAAGATGACCAGGTTCTCACCCAGGTTCTGCGTCATGCCGCAGATGAATGCCTCTTCGGCGCCCGGTATCCTGGCCCGTTTTGCAAGATGGCGCGCGATGAGGCCGGCCATGAACGACTTGG
>JAAUXY010053040.1_pt1 | contig 15076 bp, 16 predicted proteins | sample 7278121 | NCBI WGS metagenome assembly JAAUXY01 (sample SAMN14350117, study PRJNA611818) | marine sediment metagenome | isolation source: surface marine sediment (1.8m) | place: French Polynesia: Moorea | collected 2018-08 | reverse complement strand
CCGCGCCGATCACGCCGATGACTCGGTTGTCAAATTGCATCTCTTGCCTAATGGAGTTTCTTGTCTTGGGCAGATTGCGCTGAGGTGCACGCTGCCTTTTTTAGCAGTTTAGCATCGCGACGTGGTCGTCAGGAACTGATGGCACCCGGCAGGGTCTATCGGCGGCGGTGCGTCTGCCAGCCGCGCCATTGCCCGGGATAGGCGCGCACATACTTTTCAATGCGGGCACCGAATTCGCGCGCGGCCGTTTCCGATCGTTCCCGTGCCGGGACATTCGCGTCCAGCTCGATTGGCGGCTCGATATGGATGACATAATCATCGAGACCGCGTTGAATTGGAATCAGCGGCAAGAGCGTTGCGCCCGTGAGGGCGGCGAGGTGGGGGGCGCCCGGAGCGAGTTCGATCTCGCCCGCCAGGAATCTGACCGTCACGGGGTCCGCGCTCCAGGCAATAGCCGCTATTGTCACAATGCCGTTAGCTCTCAATTCGCGCGCCAGGGCGAGCAGTGCGCCGCTCGGGTCATCCTGGCCGAGCGTGGCGCGGCCCTTGAGATAACGATCTTCGATTTTGCTCCGCGACGGGTTCAGGAACCGGATCGCAAACGCCGAATTGGAGAAGCCGTGCGCGGGATGACTCAACGCCGTGACGTCGTAGCCTGCTTCGTGCAATGCCATGTAAGTGAGCAGGCTGGCGTGCGAGAAAAACGCTTTCCACAGGACCACGCCGCGACCCTGCGCCAGCGCATCCCGCAGGTGCTGTTCCCCGGATATCTCGAGGCGTGGCTGCCAGTCGGGCCGGGCATACAGCCTGAATGTGCGTAAATTGAGTTCGACGAAGCGGGCCATGGACTCGTTTTCTACCGCTTCCGGTGTCGTGTCCGGAAACTGGTCGCCCATCAGGTCGCGCACGTGCTTGCGGCTCTCGGCTTTCTTCAGAGCCAGCATATTGGCGACGGGCGCAAAGAAAGACGCGATTCGGTACCAGAAGCGCGGCGGCACGAGCACGGCCACGAGAAACATGAACGGAAAAGTGACGAGGACGACGAGATCCGCCGCGAGGATCAGGCGACGGCGTGGCGATGCGGTCGAACTCGTTTTCGGTGCTGCCGACACTACGATAATCCCGACTCGGTTTGCAGACGTGCCCGTAAATTCTCGATCAGGAGCGCGTTATTGTTTCCAGGATGCCCTTGATGCTGACCAGGGAAGCCGGATCGATGTCCGAACCAGGCACGTCGATCCCATAGTTCTGCTCGAGGTAGACGATTATTTCCAGGATCGCCAGGGAATCGAGAGCGCCGCTGGCGAACAGGTGTTCGTCGTCGTCAATATTGTCTATCGTCTGCCCCGGCTTGGCCAGTGATTGCAGGAAATCAATTAGCGCGCGCCGTTCATCTTCCAGTTCGCTCATGACGCGTGATCGTCCGGTGAAATTATGTCATACAGGTCCAGGGGTTCCAGGGCGCCGCACCGGTCGCGCACGTCCGTGCGATTGATCTTGCCACGGCTGGTCCGCGGGATTTCCTCGAGCAGGTACCACGTGACCGGTTGCTTGTGTGCGGCCAGGTGTGTAACGAGCCGTTCATGAAGCGATATGATGCGCTGGGGTTTCGCGTCCTGGAGCACCACCGCCAGCGCAACGTTCTCACCGTAGGCAGCGTCGTCGATGCCGAAGGTACAGACGTCGACGACGTTGGGGTCGTCCGCGACGATGGCATCGATGTCGGCAGGGAAAATCTTCATGCCGCCCTTGTTGATTTCGTCACGCTCCCGGCCGCGAATGGTTAGCCTGCCCAGCTCGTCGACGACACCAATATCCCCGGTATTGAACCAGCCGTTGTAGATTGCCGCGCTCGTCACATCCGGCAGCTGGTAATACTCTTTCATCAGGGCGGGGGTGTTGAGCCAGATCATGCCTTCTTCGCCGGCCGGGCAATCTACTGCCCCCGTTGCCAATTCGGCTACGGTTCGTGCTGTCGAGATCTTCAGTTGGGCACCCCATGGCTCGCCAATCAGGCCGTCCATTGGCTCGATGTTGTCCTGTGCCAAGCCGGCGACCCAACTCCCGGTTTCCGTAATGCCGTAGGCATTGCAGACATTGCGGGTCCCCGACCATTCCTGCACTTGCCGCCACAGCGATGCGGATAAAGGCGCCGAGCCGATATGAATCCGCTGCAGACTGGAAAGTTTCGGCGGGGCGCTCGCTTTCAGAGCCAGATTCCAGACGGATGGCACGGAGGACATGAAGGAAATGCCGTGTTCATCGATGAGCTTCCCGAGCGACATGATCAGGTCGGCGCGGAAGGGCGGTGAAATGAACAAATCATTACCGGTTAGCCAGGGAAACAGGCAATTGCAAATCAGACCGTGCCCGAAATGTGTTGGGAGCACGCACAGGGTTCGTGCGAAATTGGCGCGCCCCAGCGCCTGGTCAAGACTGATCCAGCGCGCCAGGAGCGAGCGGAAGGTGTGGACGACTCCCTTCGGCTGGCCGGTTGAACCCGACGTAAACAGGATCAACGCATTGTTATCGAGATGCAGTCCGGCCGTCGGCTCCGGCGCGCCATGCGCGTGCGGCTGGTCCAGCGTATTGAAGAGCTGCACGCCCGAAAGTGAGCCGTCGCCCGGGGCGGTCCTGCTGTCGTCGAGAATCGCCAGTTTCGGTTGTGAGGCCTTGACGAGGTTACCCAGTTCGAAGTCCGTCAGCCGTGCATCCACTGGAATCGCGCAGGCGCCGAGATTCCAGATGGCGAGCAGCTCCGCGAAAAACTCGAGGCGGTTGCCAAACAGGATCAGGCAGCGGTCGCCCGGGGCCAGGCCGGCAGCTTGATACGCGGCGACGCGCGTTGCTACCTGCGTCTGGAGTTCGGCCCGGTCCCAACGCCTCTGGGTAACAGGTTCGCAAAGACTGCCGGCATTGGATCCGAGGAACATCAGGTGTCAGCGTGTCAGGCAGCGATGCCCCAGCCGCCCGGCGAATAGTCCTTGGGCAGTCCGGCATCGGGGGTAAAGCCGTAGAGTTCTTCGTCCGGTAACGCGTCCCGCACGATCTGCCGCACCGCCAGTAGTTTGGCCAGATCGATACCCGTCTGCAGTCCCATCGCATCGAGCATGAAGGCGAGATCCTCCGTCACGATGTTGCCGCTGGCGCCTGGTGCGAAGGGGCAACCGCCGATGCCGCCCAGCGAGCTGTCCAGCGTCGTGATGCCTTCCTCCAGTGCCGCGTGTGCGTTTGCCAGCCCGAGGCCGCGGGTGTTGTGCAGGTGCACGCCGGTCAGCTTGTCCTGGCCCACCTCGGCCCAGATGAGCTTGATCAGTCGCCGCAGCTGGGTTGGGTTTGCATAACCGGTGGTGTCCGACAGGCCAACTTCGTCGCAGCCGAGTGCGATCAGTTCCCGCGCGAGTTCGACCACCTTGGCCTCGGGGACCTTACCTTCCAGGGTGCAGCCGAACGCGGTCGATAATCCGCCTTCGAAATCCGGGCGCTGATCAGCCGGCAGGCTGTCGAGCAGCTCGACAATCTTGCGCACTTCGTCCAGCACCTGTGCATGCGTTTTCTTCAGGTTGGCCTGACTGTGTGTCTCGCTGACCGACAACGGCAGCGTTATTTTGTGCGCCCCGGCTTTGACCGCGTTCTCGGCGCCTTTGAAATTTGGCACCAGCGCGGCCACGGCGAGGCCGGGCAGGGTCCGCGCGTAGGCTACGATCTCGGCAGTGTCGGCGAGTTGTGGCAACAGTTTCGGCGGCACGAAAGAACCGACCTCGATTTCGCGCACGCCGGCGTCGGCCTCGGCCTTGATCCAGGCTTTCTTGGCGTCAGTTGGCATAATGGACTTGATGCTCTGCAGGCCGTCGCGGGGGCCAACTTCGCTGATCAATACATCGATATCGCTCATTGTTGCGATGTCCTCAAAAAAAGCGGGGTCGAACCAGAGTTTTGCTGTTGTATTGCCACAATCAACGAACCATCATTAAAACTGCGGTTCGACTCCGGTTTTTTCAAGCATAACGAAAAAGGCTTCGCGATGGCAGAACATCCCACGGCGCCGCTCGCCGGCGTGCGCGTAATCGAGTTCACGCACATGGTCATGGGACCGGCGGCCGGACTCATCCTGGCGGACCTCGGTGCCGACGTGATCAAGATCGAGCCGGCCAGGGGGGACAATACGCGCCGCCTGCCGGGGTCCGGTGCGGGCTACTTCCCGATGTACAACCGCAACAAGCGCAGTTTCTGCGTCGATCTCAAAGCGCCAGCCGGCAAGGACGCGGTGTTGAAACTGATCGATTCTGCGGATGTCGTAATCGAGAATTTCCGGCCCGGCACCATGGATCGCCTCGGTTTTGGCTACGACACGCTCAATGCGCGTAATCCGCGTCTGATCTATTGTTCCGAGAAAGGCTTTTTGCAGGGGCCGTACGAGCATCGCACGGCCCTGGATGAAGTTGCGCAGATGATGGGTGGTCTCGCCTACATGACCGGCCCGCCAGGCCAACCGCTACGCGCCGGCACGTCGGTCATCGATGTACAGGGCGGTATGTTCGGCGCGACCGGCATCCTCGCCGCGTTGTTTCAGCGCACGGTCACCGGCCGGGGTCAGCAAGTGGTGGCATCGCTGTACGAGAGCACGGCCTTTCTTGTCGGGCAGCACATGGCGCAATTCGCCGTGACCGGCAAGCCGGCTGCACCGATGCCGGCCCGCGTGTCTGCCTGGGCGATCTACCAGGTGTTCGAAACTGGCGACGATGACCAGGTGTTCGTTGGAGTCGTATCCGACAAGCAGTGGAAACTGCTGTGTGAAGCTTTTGAATTGGATGATCTGGCCGCGGATGAAACACTCGCGACCAACAACGATCGGGTGGCTCACAAAGAGCGGTTACTGCCCATCATCAAGGACACCTTCCGCCAGTACACGAAACAACAGCTGATGGATAAGCTGGAGAAGACCGGCCTGCCGTTCGCGCCGATCACCAGGCCGGAGGAGCTGTTCGATGATCCGCACCTGAATGCCGGCGGTGGGTTGTTGCCCATCACTGTGACCGATGGGGAGCGCGCCGGCGAGAGCACGAAGTTGCCGGCGCTGCCGATGGAAATGAGCGGCCAGCGCTTCGGCATACACCGCGATGTGCCGCGGGCCGGCCAGCACACGCGCGAGGTGCTGGCCGAAGCGGGTTATTCCGAGACGGACATCGACCAGCTGATTGCCGACGGCGTGGTCGGCGCTGAGTAGACGGGGACAATCTTTGAGAAGAGTGTCCCCGGATTACAGGTAGACCCACGGTCGGCGCAGCCGGTCGCGCGCCTGGAACTCCAGGATTTCGTCATCCCGCTGCAGGGTCACGGCAATTGCGTCGAGGCCCTCGAGTAACATGCGTCGGTCACCAGCCGCAATTTCGAAACCGTACGTCTCGCCGTCCGGCGCGGTGACAGTGCAACTGTCCAGGTCGACACGAATCCTGTTATGGGCCGGATTCACTGTCACGTGGTCGGCCATTGATTGCACGATGTCATCGTCGAGCACGACCGGGAGAATGCCGTTCCGGACACAATTGCCCTGGAAGATCGCACCGAAACTCGGTGCGATGATGCAACGGATACCCCATTCATGGAGTGCCCACACCGCATGCTCACGACTCGATCCGCAGCCGAAATTGCCGCCGGCCAGGAGGATCTGTGAGTCGCGATAGGGCGCCTGGTTCAGGATAAAGTCCGGGTTCTCCTCGCGCCCACCCGGCGTCGTGTAGCGCCAGCCGGCGAACAATCCCTCACTCAGCCCCTTTTTGGATACCCGTTTCATTTCCCGGCTCGGAATGATGATGTCGGTATCGATATTCAGCCGGCGCATCGGCGCGGCAATACTGTTCAGCGTAGTGAATTTGTCCATCATTGCGCTGCCAGCTTGCGGACGTCGGTCAATTCGCCGGCGACCGCGGACGCGGCGACGGTCGTCGGACTCGCGATGTGCGTGCGCGTGCGCGGGCCCTGGCGATTTTCGAAATTCCGGTTCGTGCTGCTGATGACGCGAGTCTCGAGGCCGAAATTTTCACCGCCGGCAAAGAAGCACATCGAGCAGCCGGATTCACGCCACTCGAAACCGGCCGCCGTGAATATCTTGTCCAGTCCCTCGGCCTCGGCGGCCTTTTTTACGAGGCCGGAGCCGGGCACAACGATCGCCTTCACGCCCGCCGCAACCGTGCGACCTTTCAGGATTGCGGCGGCATTGCGCAGGTCACTCAGGCGGCTGTTGGTGCAGGAACCGATGAACGCGGCTTCGATCGGGATGCCTTCCATGGGCATGCCGGGTTCGAGTTCCATATAGGCGAGTGCATTCTGCATGAGCTGGCGACGATTCAAATCCGTTTCCATGGCTGGATCGGGGACCTGGCCATCGATGCCGACGGTATGCTGCGGGCTGGTGCCCCACGTGACCTGCGGCACGATGTCCGCCACGTCGATCCGAATTTCCTTGTCGAAAACCGCACCCGGATCGCTGACCAGGCTCTGCCAGTTTTCGCGCGCGACTTCCCAGTGGGCCTCGTCCGGCGCGTACGGTCGCCCGCGCACATAATCAAAGGTGTTCGGGTCCGGCGCGATCAGGCCCGTCCACGCGCCGAATTCGACCGCCATATTGCACAGCGTAAAGCGCGCTTCCATCGGCAGGTTGCGCACGGCCTCGCCGGCGAATTCGATCGCGTAGCCGACGCCACCGGCGGCCGTGTGCACGCCGATCAGATGTAGAATCATATCTTTCGCAGTTACACCGGGCGGCAACTGACCGTCGAAACTGATGCGCATGGTCTTCGGCTTGCGCACGACCAGGGTCTTGGTTGCCATGGCGTGCTCCGCTTCGGTGGAGCCGATGCCCCAGGCCAGCGCGCCCACCGCACCCTGGGTGCAGGTATGGCTGTCGGGGCACACCAGGGTGACGCCCGGATAAGCGATGCCCTGTTCCGGCGACACCACGTGCACGATGCCTTGCCGCTCATCGCCGAGATCGAACAGTGTGATGCCGGCGGCGTGAGCTGCTTCCCGGGTGGTCGTGATGAAGGCCTTGCCGCCTGGCATCACGGTCTCGTCAGTGCGGCCCGGAAAGGTGTCGACAATATGATCCATGGCGCAGAACACCTGTTCCGGGTTGCGCACCTGCCGACCGCTGGCCTCCAGTCCTTTGAGCGCAATGCTGCCGGTGCGCTCGTGCAGAAACACCCGGTCTATGTAAAGCAGCGTGCTGCCGTCGTCCAGGTCGGCGACCTTGTGCTCATCCCAGATTTTTTCGATGATGTTTCGCGCCATGTTCCAGTCGTTCCGGTCGGCGGGTACACTGTTGCGAATGCAGCAACGTGGGCCGACACCGCGCCATTACAGGCCGCGGCGCCGTTGAAGCGGGATAATATCAGCAAGCATGGCAGCCGAAGTGCACACCAATTCCGACGCGATTCCCGCCGTCACGCGTGAACGCCCTGCCTGGGCATGGCTGGCCGCCGCCTGGGGTGTCATCGGCGTGGCCGGCATCCTGGTGTTTGCGATCGTGCGGCTGACGCCGCATGTCATTACGGCCATCGAGGGCGGCATGACTGCCTGGCAGTGGGGCTTGATGGTTTTCAGTGTCGGCTTCATGGCCTGGTCGGAGGGCTACAAGGGTTTCCAGTGCCGCTTCTCGCCGCGCGTTGCCGCCCGGGCGCTTTACCTGCTATTGAATCCCAGCTTTCTCCGGGCCGTGCTGGCCCCGCTGTTCTGCATCGGCTACTTCCATAATCGCCGCCGCGGGTTGATTGGCGCGTGGGTCGGCACCTTCGCGATCGTGATCGCCGTGCTGCTGGTCCAGCTACTCGACCAGCCGTGGCGCGGCATCCTGGATGCCGGCGTCGTGGTTGGGCTGACCTGGGGCCTGGCGACTTTTCTGCACATGGTGTGGTTGACCTTGCGCGAAGGGCGCTACCAGCATTCGCCGGAGACACCGGACGACCATGCAATAGGCTATAATCCGTCTAAATAAAAACTACTAAACCATTGTCAGAGAAAGAAAAGAATTCAGGGCTGAGCCACGTGGACGCGGGCAACCGGCCTACCATGGTGGACGTCGGCGATAAGGCCGTCAGCCTGCGGCGTGCGCATGCCCGCGCCCGCGTGTACCTGCCACCGGCAGTGCAGGCGGCGATCGAAGGCGACGAGATCCGGGGTCCAAAGGGGCCGGTCTTCCAGACGGCCATCATTGCCGGCACGATGGCGGCGAAACGGACCCATGAGCTGGTGCCGTTCTGTCATCCGATTGGTCTGGATGGTTGTCGGATCGAAATCGCAGTGGACCCGGCTGGCGAGGTCGTGATCGACTGCCACACGCGTGTGGCGCATCGGACCGGTGTGGAAATGGAAGCGCTGACAGGGGCAACCGTGGCCGCATTGACCGTGTATGACATGTGCAAGGCGTTGTCCCACGATATTGTTATCCGGGACGTTCACCTGGTCGAAAAGTCCGGGGGCAAGAGTGATTACCGGGCGGCCTGATGCCGGCGCCAAGGAGAGGAAACCCGCATGAGTGACGACAAAGGGTCCCGGCCCGGCCGGGAGCAAGCCGAAGCCGCGATCCGCGTGTTGTTGGGCTGGATCGGCGAAGACCCGGATCGTCCGGGCCTGGCCAAGACGCCGGCGCGGGTCGCCAACGCGTACCTGGACTGGTTCGCCGGCTATGAACAGGATCCGCTGGCACTGCTCGATGCGTCGTCCCAGGCCGTGAATCACTATGACCGCGTCGTCACGCTGCGTGACATCGAGTTCGCCTCGCATTGCGAGCATCACATGGCGCCCATGATCGGCAAGATTCATCTCGCCTATCTGCCGGACAAGCGGCTGGCCGGCATCAGCAAAATGGTCCGGATGGTTGAGGCGTACACGCGGCGACTCCAGGTGCAGGAGCGCCTGACCGCCGAGATCGCTCACTGCATGAATGAGGCGCTCGAGCCGCGCGGTGTCGCAGTCGTCGTGGAAGCGCAGCACCAGTGCATGACCACGCGCGGCGTCAACAAGACTTCCGTGAAGATGGTGACGACGGAAATGCTCGGCGCGTTCATGGACAACGATCGTATTCGCGCCGAATTTCTGCAGGCCATTGGCAACCCGGTATCGGGTTGATTCGCCTAGCGGCGCTGCGGCCGGCGCGGCGCGACATGATGGGTGACCGTCGGCGGACGTGTCCCGCGATGAAAACTGCGGGCCCGGTCGACGAGTCGGCGGTCCTCGCGCGTGATCCGCTGTGACTGGCGGAGATGATCCAGCCATGACTGGTCAAGAAATATTTCCGTAAAACGGCGCTCATCGCGCCAGTCCTGGAACAGACCCCAGGCTGATGAACCGTTCCGCAAACGCACGCGCCGCACTTCCTGCATGGCCGCTACAAAGTCATCGGCGTCACCGGGTTCGATCTCGTAGTGAACGTTCACCAACACCGGTCCGCGATCGGCGTCGCCCGCACCGGGCGTCAGGCGCGGTTCGTGGATGGGCTCGGCCGGTGTCAGGTCGCGGTCGCTGATTTTCTCCAAACTCATGCCGGCGGTCAGCAGCGTACCCAGTGCGCCGGCACCGGCTGATATCAGCAATGCCGTGCTCAGGCTCGTCAGATCTGCGACCTTGCCCCAGCCGACCGCACCCAGCGCCATTACGCCCGTGAAACTCGCGATGAATATCGCGAGCCCCCGGGCACGTACCCAGCCGGGCAGGGCGAGTTGTGCGGTGACCTGCAAAGTCGATTGCGCGCTGATCCAACTGGCGCCGAGTAACAGCATCGCGCCGCATAACAACGGCACGTTGCGAATCAGCGCCAGCGCAACGCTCGCGGCAACCACGCCGAAACTGCCGAGCAGGATGACCTTGTCGGCGGAATATCGCAGCCGCAGGCCTGGCAGAACCAGCCCGGTCGCAACTGCACCGGCCCCGATACAGCCAAACAGCAGTCCATAGGTCTGCGGGCCGGTCTGCAATTCGGTCTTGACCACCAGCGGCAGGAACGCGATGGGCGCGCTCATCGCAATGAACAGCGCCACACCGCGGGAAATGACGACGTGCAGTTCGGTAGCACGCCGCGCATAGCGCAGACCAGTGCGCATGGAGCCGACAAAGCGCTCGCTGGGCAGCGAGCTGGCAGGCTGCTTGTCGCGCCAACGCGAGATTACCCAGATCACCGCCGTGAAGCTGATCGCGTTGACGACGAAAACGATGCCCGGACCGGACACGGCGAGAATGGTACCCGCGACCGCCGGCCCCAGCGCGCGAGTCACGTTGAAGGCAATCGAGTTGAGCGTGACCGCAGCAGTCAATTCGGCGCGTGGCACCAGATCGGGAATCAGGGCCGAGAACGCCGGCATCATCATCGCCGTGCCGCAACCCATCGACAACGTCAACGCCAGCAGGATCCACTCGTTTGTCAGGCCAAGCAGCGTGAGTGCGCCGAGCGTGCCGGCGCTGGCCATCATCCACAGTTGCGCGGTAATCAGGAAGCGCCGCCGATTGACGATATCGGCCAGGGCGCCGGCCGGTAAGGTCAGAAAGAAAACCGGCAACAATGTCGCTGCCTGGACCATGGATACCATCACCGGTTCCGGGGCCAATGTTGCCATCAGCCAGCCCGCACCGACATCGTGCATCCAGGAACCCAGTCCGGAAATGATCAGGGCGAGCCACAGCGCCCGAAAGACGGGCCGGCGCAACGGTGCCATCGCCGGTTTGAGCGCCGAAATTTCTTGTTGCTCGTCGTTCATACAATCGCTTTGTTTGTGGGAACGCGCCTGTTCAAACTCGCGGGGCATACGTTACTATGCCGAGCCATGGTTGTGACCGTTTCCAGCATCGAGGATGGCGTCGCCCTGGACGGTGAAGAAATCGGTGTGTCCGATTGGATGCTGATCGATCAGGATCGTATTAATCGGTTCGCGGATGCAACCGACGATCACCAGTGGATTCATGTCGATGCGGCCCGCGCGGAACGGGAGCTGCCGATTGGCTCGACCATTGCACACGGCTATCTTTTGGTCTCTCTTATTCCCGCGCTGGTTGATCATTTCATGCGACTCGAGCGGCTGGATCGCGCCATCAACTTTGGCGTGAACAAAGTTCGATTCAAAAACATGGTGGCAGCCGGCAGCCGGGTTCGCCTGCGCAGTAAAGTCTTGTCAGCGCGGCGCCGCGCCGGTGCACTGCAGACCGTGCTTGAGCACACCATGGAGATTGAAGGCGAAAATCGGCCGGCCATGGTGGCCGAAACCATTGCCATGTATTTCTTCGAGGAAGACGAGGAATGAACAGCGCGCGCTCATCCCAGCGCCGCGATTATCCGGCTGTGAACCTCCGGGGTTGCTGCGATCAGCATATCGGTCTGCGCCTGCGGATCGAAGTCATCGAAACCCTGCAGCCCTGCGCCGCCGAGGTCTGATGCCTGGCCGCCGGCCTGCTCGACGACAAAGGCCAGCGCGCCCCAGTCCAGCAGGTCGCCCTGCGTGCAGGCGAACGCGTCCACGCCCCCCGTGAACAGTTGATTGAGATTATCCGGCACTGCGCCGGGTTTGTGATCGCGCACGATATCGAAACAACGAAACTGTCCCGCGAGCGCAGCACTCACGTGGTCCGCGTTATACGTCACGCAGACGTCGCTCCCGCCGCGTGTTTCGAGGGACTGCATGGCAGCGACACGGGCGAAGTCACGCGAGCCGGTCAACGCGCCATGCGGGCGACTGGCGAGATAAAACTTACCGCTCGCCGGCATGTAGCTGATCGCGGCCAGCAGGCGACGCTCGTGCACGATACTCAACACGATGTCCCAGCCGTCCTGCTGGTTCTTGTAAAGAAAGGTGCCATTGATGGGATCGAGGCAGATGCGGGTCACTGCTGCCGGGTCGAAATATCCACTATTGGCCGATTGCGCTGACTCCTCGCCGAAAAACCCCAGGTGCGCATCGTGTGCGAGCGTCGCCACTTCGACGTAGTTTTGCACGGCGATGTCGGCGTCGGTCAGCGCCTGCGTCCAGGCGTTGATGCCGTCTTTCGCGTCCGGCCCCGCAATGTCGGGTTGAATCGCCAGCGCGTAGTCGCCAGCCGTAACCAGCACCGCGAGGTAATAGTCCAGCAGGGACTCGAGCGCCTGCCGGTCCATCCGCTGTGATCTCAGCTCGTGTACGCGTCCAGCCGCGTCAGGAATGCCTTGATCCGGGTCGCGTTGGCGCCCATGTCGCCACGACCAACGCGCGATTTGGAACGGACATCCACGGCCGAGCCAGCGCCGCTCGGCTGGATCCTGATCACCACGTCGTCCTTGAAACGAAACCACTTGGTGGTATCCGTAGCTTCGAGTAGCCCGGCAGACGCATCGGCATTGACGACTTCCCAGCCGAATTCGGTGGCGACCTTTTCGGCCGCCTTGAAGACATCGGCGGGCGGCTTGCTGATGATCACGGTCTGCAATTCCGGGAAGGCCGCACGTTGCAGATCCGGCGTGTCACCCCCCGAATACTCCGGCGGGTTTTCCGCCCCGCCGTCCGAACGCGCCGTGCGCATCGCTTCACTGAATGCCGGTGGATTATCCAGGTCCGTCGTAATGTCATGGATCGGGGGCGCGCCGCCCGTGTCCGGGCGCAGAATCAGGATTGCGGCGATCAACAGCACGGCGCCGATCAGTGCGCCGTACACGCGTCCGGCATCGACATCCCCGCCGGTGCCCTTGCTGAGGACCAGCCCGCCCAGCAGCATCAGGATCGATATCGCGCCCATCAGCGCGCCAACGCCGAATACCAGGAAGGCGCCGACAGTCGAAAAGATCCCGATCCGCACGCCGGCCACGCCAAGCACCGCCATGACCATGCCAATGGCCGCGCCCCAGCTGCCGATGGAACACCAGCGTGTGCCGCGCGGACGTTTTGCGCTCGTTGTGTCAGACATGTCTGCTTCCCCCGTCAAATCGCTGGGACCGTAGCATATTAGAATATCCGTTATGGATCCGTTACTCGCCGACCTCGTGTCGCTGCTGGACCTCGAAACGGTCGAGCTCAATATTTTTCGCGGACAGAGCCGCGACATTGGTAATCCGCAGGTATTCGGCGGCCAGGTACTGGGCCAGGCGCTGGTTGCGGCCAGTCGGACGGTCGAAGACCGGGCCGTGCATTCGCTGCATGCCTATTTTCTGCGCGCGGGTGATCCCAATGCACCGATTGTGTATGAGGTCGATCGCTCGCGAGACGGGCGCAGCTTCACCAACCGCCGCGTTATTGCCATTCAGCACGGCCGCCAGATTTTCAATATGACGGCGTCTTTCCAGATCCATGAGGAGGGCCTGGACCACCGGGTGCAGGCGCCTCAGGTGGAGCCACCAGACGATTTGAAAGACATCAGCGAGATTCATGCCGCCGAACTGGATTCGCTACCGGAGAAGGTGCGTGAATTCCTGAGTCACAAACGCCCCTTTCATGTGCGGCCGGTGGGGCGGGACGAACCCTATCGCGGTGGCATGGAGCCGTTGCGCTCCGTGTGGATGCGCGCCGTCGACCGGTTGCCGGACGACCCGGTACTGCACGCTGCGTTGCTGGCCTACGTCTCGGATTACGAGCTGCTGGCGACAGCGACGCTGCCCCATGGCGATGAGCGCCTGCTGCGCGCGCGCCTGCAGATGGCAAGCCTGGACCATGCCATGTGGTTTCACCGTGACTGTCGTGTGGACGACTGGTTGCTGTTCTCATTCGACAGTCCCAGTGCGTCGGGTGCCCGCGGTCTGGCGCGCGGCCAGGTGTTCACCAACGATGGCGTGCTGACTCTGTCGACGGCGCAGGAAGGTCTGATCAGACTGCGCTGAGCTGCTCGCGATACAACCGCGCCCGATCCATATAGCGCTGCGAATAAGTCGGCAACGCGGCGATTTCGTCAGCCGTGAGGTCACGCACGACTTTGGCGGGTGCGCCCAGGATCAATTTGCCGTCTGGAAACGCTTTGCGTTCTGTAATGAGTGAATTGGCACCGATGATGCAATTTTCACCGATCACCGCATGATTCAGCACGACGCTGCCGATACCAACCAGGGAATACCGTCCGATACGGCAGCCGTGGAGCATCACCATGTGCCCAACGGTAACGTAGTCCTCCAGCATCATTGGCGCGCCAGGGTCGGTGTGCAGCACGGAACCGTCCTGGATGTTCACGCCGCGTCCCAGTGTGATGGCTTCCACGTCGCCGCGCACGACCGCGCCGAACCAGACGCTGCAATCCGGTCCCAGCTCGACGTCACCGATGACGCTCGCCCCGGGAGCCACGTAAAAGTCACCGTCGTTGACCGGACGCCGGTCGCCCAGCGCGTAGAGTGTCATCCGCCGCTGGCCTGTTTGGCGACGGCCTCGGCTGCTTTGCGCACCGTCTCGGGGTCCCCGATGAATTCGCGCTTTACGGTTGCGAGCTGATCGTCCAGCTCGTAGAGAATCGGCACGCCGGTTGGAATATTCAGACCGGTAATGTCCTGATCGGAAATGTTGTCCAGCATTTTCATCAACGCGCGCAGGCTGTTGCCATGCGCCGCGATCAGCACGTCGTCGCCGGCCTGCAGGCGCGGCACGATAGTGGCTTGCCAGTAAGGTTCGACGCGCAACAGGGTGTCTTTCAGTGACTCGGAGCCGGGCAGGTTGGCAATGCCGGCGTAACGCGGGTCTTGGCCCGGGTGGCGTTCGTCCGACGCGTCCAGCACTGGCGGCGGAATATCGTAGCTGCGCCGCCAGATATGGACCTGATCCGCGCCGTGCTTCGCGGCGGTTTGTGCCTTGTCGAGGCCTTGCAGCCCGCCGTAATGACGTTCGTTGAGCTGCCAGGCACGCTCGACCGGGATCCACATCAGGTCCATCTCATCGAGAATCAGCCACAGCGTGCGAATCGCGCGCTTGAGCACCGAGGTAAAGGCGATGTCGAACTCGATGCCCAACTCAGCGAGCTGGGCATCGAATTCGACATCGCCTTCACCTCCGTGCTCAAGCGCGCGATCCGCACGCTTTGGCTGATTCTCGACGAGATGGACCTGATGTGGATCCCGGTTGAACGCGCGTGGCAACTCAATGAACGCCAT
>JAAUXY010090041.1_pt1 | contig 15078 bp, 12 predicted proteins | sample 7278121 | NCBI WGS metagenome assembly JAAUXY01 (sample SAMN14350117, study PRJNA611818) | marine sediment metagenome | isolation source: surface marine sediment (1.8m) | place: French Polynesia: Moorea | collected 2018-08 | reverse complement strand
CGAGCGTGAACAGAAAATTGCAGTCCTCTTTGAGGCCCCGTCGAGCTTCGTCCAGCAGCTCTTCTACACGGTGAGCGATGCGCGCACGCCGCACGTCGCCGATGCAGACGACGGCGGTGGCAGGGCGCCGCAGGATTTCCGGCAGCGCTTCGGCGAGATTCTTCCAGGCGTGTGCTTCCAGTCTGCCTTCGGCGCGGGTGCGCAGCAGCTCGAGCTGTCCGATCTGACAGATCTGCTCGTTGCCGTAGGCCAGCGGATCGTCCTGCTCGGCGATCAACGCGCCAGGCTCGGAACGGCTTGCCGCGGGCAATTCACTGCCGGATTCGGCGTTCAAGACCAGCACGTAGGGTTCGTGCTGCAGGGCCGCGTGGATCTGCCGATAGCGGGTATTGCCGCGCATGGCCGGTGCCAGGGCGCCGAGACCCAGCCCCTGCCGCTTGAGCCACAGAAACACCTGCGTCAGGCGCGGCCGCCGGATGAAGGTCCGGCCATCCTCTTCGAGACACCAGAGCCCTTCCCGATCGACGGTAATTGCCGCCCGGCCTTGCTGCACCGCCGGCACCAGCGCAGGCAGCAGGCGATCGTTGTACTGGGTATCGTTGATGAGCTCCTTTCGCAGCTGATGCAGGCGTTCGAGGCAACGCTGATATCCCGGGGTGTCGTGGCAAGTGCGCGCCAGCGTATCCAGGAAGCTGAGCGCGTGCGCGTAGGCTGCCATGGTGAGCTGGTGCTCGTTGACGATTTCGCTCAGGGACCATGTGCCCGGCCAGCGCAGATGCTCGATATCCTCCCGACTGTAGCCCCAGCTGCGGGCCAGCGTCCACCAGGCGTCGTTGCTGGTGAGGCGGGCGTTCCCGCGGCTGGTTTTGATCATCCAGGCACGGCGCATGAAGTACTGGCGCGAGCGCGCCGCGGGATCCCGGAAGAACTCGTCGATCTGCTCCGCCAGCATCAGGTAGCTGTCGCTATCGCCCGGCGTACCGTTGATGACGGTTTCGCGATAGCGGGACGAGAGCGGCGTCGAGCCTGCCGCGTAGCTCTCGAGCAGCGCAAGCTTCAGAAGCGACTTGTACGGCGTGACGAGGCTGCGTTCCAACTCGCGCACGCCGGCAGCCAGAAGCTCCGCCGGTTGAAACGTCTGCACCGGGCCGAAATCGATGAAATCCTCAGTGCGCACCAGTCGTTTGTGCAGCACGGCCTGCGCCTGGGCTGCGTAGGTTTCGGGGGATGACGAAAGCACCCACCAGAGTGGTACCTGACCCGCGAGATGGCAGCCGGTGCGATAGAACTCGTCGAGCAGGAGCGGCGCATAGGTTGGGGCTCCGCTGTGGCTGAACTGGTTCGGCGTCACGGCAAAACACTGCAGCTCGACGCCGAGGCGAGCGGCCCACAACGTCAGCTCGTCAAGCTTGCGGGTGATGGCGTCAACGTGTTTCTCATCGACACACACCCAGACGTCGAGATCGCTGTTGCGCGTATGCGCAACGGATCCCGCGCTGCCCATGATGAAAAGCGCCCTGATTTCCGGTTGGCGGGTGGCGGCGGGCAGGTAGCGGTAGTTGCGGCTGAACTGCCGTAGCGCCGCACGAGCAGCAGCATCGGGCTGATAGCGAATGATGCCTGCCGGTGTAGCGAAGCCGGTATATCCGGGCAGCGCGGGATGGTTTGCGTGCAGCAGAAGCGGCAGGGCGTTCAGGACGTTACGTGCGGTATCGGGCAGCCGCTCGCGGGCATGCAGGAGGCGCGCCATATGATCGGCGCGAAACGCCAGCTGCGCGCGCTGCATGGTCGAAGGCGTAAGCGTTGCGTCTGCACGCCGCTTCCGCGCTGTGTTTTTGGCACCCATACCAAAGTATAGGTGGCCTCTCGCAGGATGCCGTTTACAAGCGCTGGCGCGCTCTCTCGATCGCGGCGCTGACCTGCGCCGGCGCGGTGCCGCCGAAATGGTCGCGAGCGGCAACCGAGCCGTCAGGTGTCAGGATCTGATAGACATCTTCGCCGATGCGGTCCTCCCCGGGCCCGTTCAGCTCTTCGAGGCTGAGGGCTTCCAGCGGCTTCCCCTGGGTGACGGCGCGTTGCACCGCGCCGCCCACCAGCTCGTGCGCATCGCGGAACGGCACGTCTCTGCGGACCAGATAGTCGGCCAGATCCGTGGCTGTCGTATAGCCGAGCGTAGCGGCTTCGCGCATCGCCTCGACGTTTGGCTGGATGTTCGGCACGAGGCCGCTCATTGCGGTGAGACAACCGTGCAGCGTATCGACGGCGTCGAACAGCGGCTCCTTGTCCTCCTGATTGTCCTTGTTGTACGCCAGCGGCTGGCTCTTCATCAGCGTCAGGAGCGCTATCAGATGACCGTTCACGCGTCCGGTTTTACCGCGCACGAGCTCCGGTACGTCGGGGTTTTTCTTCTGCGGCATGATTGATGAGCCGGTACAGAAACGATCCGGCAGCTCGACAAAAGAAAACTGCTGGGAGGACCACAGCACCAGCTCTTCGCACCAGCGGGACAGGTGGGTCAGCGTCAGCGCCGTTGCCGCGCAGAACTCGATGGCAAAGTCCCGGTCGCTCACCGCGTCGAGCGAGTTTTCGCACACGCTGTCGAAGCCGAGCGCCTGCGCCAGAAATTCGCGGTCCGGTTTGTATGGAGTGCCGGCAAGCGCCGCAGCGCCGAGCGGCAGCACGTTGACTCGTCGGCGGCAGTCTTTGAGGCGCTCACGATCGCGCCACAGCATCTCGAACCAGGCCATGACGTGGTGGCCGAACGTAACCGGCTGCGCTGCCTGCAGATGGGTGAACCCGGGCATGATTGTGGTGGTGTGAGCGTCAGCCAGCTCGATGATGCCACCGAGGAGCTCGGTCTCCAGCGCAATCAGCTCATCGATCGCCTCGCGCAGGTAAAGCCGGATGTCGGTTGCGACCTGATCGTTGCGCGAACGGCCCGTGTGGAGCTTCTTGCCGACGTCGCCAATGAGATCGATGAGGCGGCTTTCGATGTTCATGTGCACGTCTTCGAGCTCAATCCGCCACTGCAGCTTGCCGGCTTCTATCTCCGCCTCGATGCGGGACAGGCCATCGACAATCTGCGTGCACTCTTCATCCGTCAGCACGCCGATATGGGCGAGCATCTGCGCGTGCGCTTTCGAGCCTTCGATGTCCTGGCGGTAGAGACGCTGATCGAACTCGATCGACGCGGTAAATGCTTCGACGAATTCATCCGTTGCTTCGGAGAAACGTCCGCCCAGCAAGCCCGCTCGGCCCTGCTTCGGTGTACTATTGGCGCTCATGTCCAGCATGCAGAAATTCGGGTGGCAAATTATAGCGGAATCAGAGCCGCTGAGCTTTTGAGACCTGGTCAGAGAATCCCTGAATGAGCGCCCGCCCCGCCCACTTTGTCATTCCCGAGTTGTGCAACACCACCGCGCTTACCCTGCTGGTGCTGTTCAGTCAGCTTCTGGTTGTCATCCTCCTCCTTGCCGGCGGTGAATTGTCCTGGGTGCGGTTTGGGCTCATGTCGCTGTTCGTGCAATGGGTGGCGCTGGTGAGCGCCGCCTGTCTGTGTCTGCTGCGCGTGCCGCTGCAGCGCCTTGGCCTGGTTGCCGGAGCGTGCGGCGCATTTGTGCTGGTGATTGCGGTGACCCTGATTGTCAGCGCCATCGCGGAGTGGGCGGTGGATCGCGGCCCTGACCCGGTAGGGCGGATTGCCGGTCAGCTGGCCATCGCCGGGATCATCGCCGCGCTCGTGCTCCGCTACTTCTACGTGCAGCAGCGGCTGAGATTGCAGGAGCAGTCGGAGCTGCAATCGCGCATTCAGGCGCTGCAGTCGCGGATCCGTCCACACTTTCTCTTCAACAGCATGAACATCATTGCGAGCCTGATAGCCACCGATCCGGACACTGCCGAGACGGTGGTGGAGGATCTTTCCGAGCTCTTTCGCGCGAGCCTCAATGATGCGGGTAATCAGGTGCCCATCACGGAGGAGCTCGACCTCTGCGAACGTTACATCCGCATCGAGTCGTTGCGCCTCGGTGAGCGTCTACAGCTCGAGTGGGACATCCCGGACCTCCTGCCCGGTACACGAATTCCGCTCCTCACGCTGCAGCCGCTTCTGGAAAACGCCATTTATCATGGTATTCAGCCCCTGCCCGAGGGCGGCACCATCGAGCTGCAGCTGCGCTACGATGACGACTTTGTCGTGGTGAAGATCAGTAACCCGATCCCCGGACCCAGCCAGCAGAGCGAAAGCGAGGGGAATCGCATGGCGCTTGCCAACATTCGCAGTCGTCTCAGCGTGCTCTACGGCAATCGCGCCTCGCTGGATGCTGATGCCCAGGGGCAGGTATTCGTTACACAACTGCGTTTCCCGAAAGTTGCTCAACCGGTATAGACAGTCATGCGGATCCTCCTAGTCGACGATGAAAACCTGGCACGTGACCGGCTGCGACGCATGCTGGAAGCGGAAGACGATCACCAGGTGGTGGGCGAAGCCGCCAACGGCGCCGAGGCCGTGCGCGTCTGCGAGGCCGAGCAGCCGGATCTCGTGCTTCTCGATATACGCATGCCGGGCATGGACGGGCTCGAGACTGCGCGCCATTTCCTCCAGCTCGAGGAGCCGCCGGCCGTCATTTTCTGCACGGCATACGAGGAACACGCGATCCAGGCGTTCGATTTGCAGGCTGTCGGCTATCTCCTGAAGCCGGTGCGCAAAGAGAATCTGTTTTCCGCGTTGTCCAAAGCCATGCGTCTCAATCGTGCGCAGCTGGCCGCGCTCAACGCGGCGGACGATTCGCGCCGCTCGCACATTTCCGCTCGCACGCATAAGGGGATAGAGCTCATTCCGGTTGATGACATCCGCTACTTTCAGGCTGATCAGAAGTACGTCACCGTGCGCTACGGCGGCGGCGAGATCATCGTCGATGAGACACTGAGAGAGCTCGAAACCGAATTCGAAGATCTGTTTGTGCGCGTCCACCGCAACGCGCTGGTGGCCAAGCACCATATTGAAGGGTTGGCCAAAGAAGGCCCCGGTCAGGTTGCCGTGCGGATGCGTGGTCTCGAAGAGGCTATCTCCATCAGTCGGCGCCACTTACCTGCCGTCAGAAAACTGGTTAAGAAACTCTAGTGACATCAGCCTTGGACACCGTACGCATAGCCACCCGGGAAAGCGCGCTGGCGCTGTGGCAGGCGAATTTCATTCGCGACCAGCTCATCGCCCGCCATCCGGGTTTGCAAGTAGAGCTTCTCGGTATGACCACGGCCGGTGACCGCTGGCTGCAGTCGCCCCTTAGTGAAATCGGTGGGAAAGGGCTCTTTGTAAAAGAGCTCGAGCAGGCAATGCTCGACGGTCGTGCCGATATTGCAGTGCACTCGGTCAAAGACCTCCCGGCCGTCATGCCCGACGGCTTTGCGCTGCCGGTTGTCGGGTTTCGCGATGACATCCACGACGTCGTTGTCGGCTGTAGCCCGGATCTCGATGCTCTGCCCCATGGCGCGCGTGTCGGCTCGTCGAGCCTGCGGCGCCAGGCCCAGCTGCTGGCGCTGCGTCCGGATCTGAACATAACCCCTGTCCGTGGCAACGTGGGCACGCGCCTGGCCAAGCTCGATGCCGGTGACTACGACGCGATAGTGCTTGCGGCTGCCGGTCTGAACCGTCTGGAGATCAATCGCGAGGATCTCTTCAAGCTGCCGACCAATCTGTGCCTGCCTGCGCCCGGACAGGGCGCGCTTGGCATCGAATGCCTGGCGGACAGTCCGGTGCAGGACCTGCTGGCACCGCTCGTCGATCAGTCTGTTGCTGCCTGCGTGACGGCTGAACGAGGCGTCAGCGCGGGCCTGGGTGCGGATTGCTCCCTGCCGGTGGCCGCTTCCGCGGAGTTTGCCAACGGTGAGGTCACGCTGCGTGCGCTCCTCGCCAGCGCTGACGGGTCGACGCTGCTCAGAGCCGACGCCCGCGGCAGCAATCCCGAGAGCGTTGCGGCTGAAGTCGTCGACGCGCTATTTTCCCAGGGTGCGCAGGCAATTCTGGATGCGCTGCAAACCGGGCATACATGACCCAAGATCAGAAAGAGAATCAGCAAGAGACCGACATGATCTGGGTGACCCGCAGCGAACCCGGCGCTTCCCGACTCGCGCAGGCGCTCGAATCACGCGGCCACGCCACATGGTGCAGACCGGTTCTGGAAGTGGCGCCCCTGTCGGTAGATGCCCCGGGGGTAGCGCCGCAGCTGGTGATCACGCTGTCCGGACACGCTGCCCGCGAGGCCATTGCGCAGGGCCATCTCGATGCCGCCGCTGCGGCCGTGCATGTGGCAATTGGCGAGACGACCGCGCGGGAGCTCGAAGCGGCGGGCGTGAGCGTACGGGTGCCGGCAGTGTCGACATCCGAGGGGATCCTCGCCATGGCGGAACTTGCCGGGCTCGAAGCGAATGCGCCCGTATGGTTATGGTCGGGGCGCGGCGGACGCGATCTGCTCGAGCAGGAACTCGGCAAAACGGCAAACGTTGTAAAATTCGAGTTATATCTCCGCCGCGCTTTGCCGCTCGACGACGTCCCGCAAAGCCGCATCAACGCGGTAATCGTGTCCTCTATCGAAGGCTTGCAGGCGTTTCACGAAGCGTGGCACGGTGCGGGGGGTGGGTATAATGTGACCGTCATTGCGGTGTCGTCTCGCGTAGCCGAACACGCCCGCGAATTGGGATACACCAGGGTTTTCGACAGCAACGGAGCTGATACGCAGTCGGTCTGCCAGGCGGTGGACCAGCACGCTGCAGCCTGAATTGCCCTGAAATGCAATGAACAAGCACATAGTAGTAGAACAGAATGACCGAGCCTAAATCGCCAGACGAGACAGACGAAAAGACAAGGTCGGAGGAGCAGGCGGAGCTTGCGGACGCGCCGGAGACGACAGAGCCGGTTGTTGCCGAAGACGTGCAGACGGATGCCGTCGAGTCTGAGCGGGCTGATGCTGATGCCGTTCTGCCCGACGACGAGCTCGCGCCAGAGCCGCTGGACGCGGAGCCTCGAGCGGAGGCTGTCTACGAAGAAAAAGTCGACGAGCCGGTGCTCCCCGGCCGGGATCTTGCCGCGGAACCCGTGGTGCCCCAGCCGGTAAAACCCCGCGGGAGACTGCTGGGCGCGCTGGCGCTGCTGCTGGCGCTGACCGCGGCGGCGGGTGTGGGTTACCTCTACTACGAGCTGGTCTACCTTGCCCCGCTCAACGCCGTCAGCGAACGCAGCGCGGCGCTCGATGCGAAGTACGCGGACCTGGAAACGAAGCTGTCGCAGCGGATGGAAGAAATCTCCGCAACGAGCAGTCAAGCCGTCAGCGAGCTGGCGGAGAGCCAGGCAGCCCGGCTGGCGGAGAACGAAGCGGCGGTGGTCAAGTCTCTCAACGACGCGCTGCTTGCGGCACCTCCTTCGCAGCGAGAGTGGAAGCTTGCCGAGGCGGAATATCTCATGCGCATCGCCAACCATCGCGTGCTGATGGAGCAGGACTCCGATGGCGCGCTGAATCTCCTCATGGCCGCGGACCGCATCATTACCGAGCTCGACGACTTTGCGCTGCACCAGGTCAGAGCCCGCCTCGCCGACGAGATCATTGCGCTGGAGCAGGTGCGGCGCGATGACCTGCAGGGGATTTACCTGCGGCTCGAGGCGCTCAAGGGGGAGCTTCAGGATCTGCCGCTGGCAACCCCCGAGTATCTCGAGCCCGAACCCGATGAAACGGAGGCTCAGCTGACCGTCTGGCAGACCATGGCAGAGGAGCTCAAGCAGTTTGTCCGCATCCGCCAGATTGGTGAGGGTGAGGCCATCAAGCCGCTGCTGGCGCCGGAAGAGGAGCGTTATCTCGAGCTCAATCTGCGTCTTGCCGTCGAGCAGGCCCAGCTAGCGGCGCTGCGGCGTCAGCAGGTCGTTTTCGAGCAGAGTCTGACCTCGCTGCGTGATTGGTATGCCGGCTACATGGATCCGACCGATGAGCGTACTCAGGCGGTGCTGGACGTGGTCGACGAGCTCTTGCAGCTGGAGCTGGCGCGGCCGCTGCCGGACGTGTCCGGCTCGCTCAACGAGCTTCTGAGCGTAACCGGGGGCGGATCGTGAAGATCTTTGCTCTGGCTGTCCTGCTTGCGGTTCTCCTCGGTGGCGCAGTAGGCACGCTGCTGGTCAGGGATCCAGGTTACGTGCTCCTCAGCTATGGCGATACGGTGCTCGAGACCAGCTTGTGGATCGCCTTGTTACTACTGGTGGCGCTCTACGGCCTGATCTGGAGCATCTTTTTCGTCACCCGCAAGCTCGGCCAGGGACAGCTGCAGCTGGTACGCTGGCGCTCTGGACGGAAACAACGCGGTGCGCGCAATCAGACCGTACGCGGGCTCCTGGTCATGGCCGAAGGCCGCTGGGAGGAAGCGAAGAAGCTTCTTGCCGATGCCGCGGGTAACGTCGAAACCCCGCTGATCAATTACCTCAACGCAGCGCGCGCCAGCCACGAGCTCGGTGAGCGCGATGCGCGCGACGAGTTTCTGAAGCTTGCGCACGAGTCGACGCCCGGCGCGAAGTTTGCCGTCACCCTCACGCAGGCCGAGTTCCACATCCATGAAGGGCAGTATGAACAGGCGCTTGCGGCGCTTCTCGTGCTCCGCCGGCGTGCGCCGAAACATCGTGCCGTGCTGGCCATGCTCGCAGACTGCTACGAAGCGCTGCACGACTGGGAAGCGTTGAAGGATCTCCTGCGCGATCTCAAACGTCACAAGGCGCTGCCTGATGCGGAGATCAAACGTATCGAGCAGGTCGTCTGGCGGGCGCTCCTTACCGGTGCCGAATCCCCGGCAGCGCTCTGGAAGAAGATGCCCAAGCACCTCAAGAGCGAAACGGAGCTCCTGCGCGACTGGGTCGATGGGCTGCGTCACGCCGGGCGGATAGACGATGCGGAACACGCCGCGCGTCTGGCGTTGGGCCAAGCCTGGGACAGCGAGCTGGCGTCAGTTTACGGCGAAATTCACTCGAGCGATCCAGCCCGCCAGCTGGTGGTGGCGCAGGGGTGGGGTAAGGAGCGTCCAAACGATGCTGAGCTTGCGTTGACACTGGGGCGACTGTGCCTCGTCAACGAAAAGTTCGAGCAGGCGCGAGATTACTTCGAAACGAGCTTACGGCTGGCGCCAAACGATATCGTTTACGGCGAGCTGGGACGTTTGTGCGTGGCGCTGGGCGATGAGCAGCGCGGCACGGAATATCTGTTGCGCTCACTTGGCTCGCTGAGCGAGCTGCCACAGCCGCAGGAGCCCACCATCCGCAAAGCCAGCGTTACCTGATCAGCCCGCGACAGGCGGGCTAGTGTCGCGGGGCGTAGCTGAACACGTCTGCGTGACACTGCGCCTGATGTATCCCCTCAGCCAGCAGCACGTCCAGCGCGGCGTAAACGAAAGCCGGCCCACCGGCGAGTAGCACATAGGCGCCATCAGTGGGCGTATTGCGCGCGGCATACCGGCTGGCGTTGGTGCGTAGCCACACCAGACCTTCGTTCGCCGGCGTACGCCGGTCGTCCACAATCGTGTGCAAGGTCACGCCGGGGTAACCGCCCAGGCGCTCAATCTCATACAGGTCCGCGGAATTGTCCGCGCACCACACAATGTCTGTTTTACCGTTGCCGCGGTTGGCGGAACGGTACTCCGCGCAGCTGAACGCCTGGGCGGCGCCCGTGCCACCGGCAACAATCAGAACGTCCTGCTCGGGCGCCCCGGCGCGAACGTCACCCCGGGCCGGCGTGATGCAGAGCGTCTCGGCGCCCAGCAGATTGTCCATTGCCAGAGCTTCCGGCACGCCGGGCGTGGAACGGTAGTGCAATTCGAGCTCAGGCAGGCGCCCCGGCGCCGAGGCGATGGACAACGGTATGCGCACGTCGCCGGGCGCCACCACTTCGAGGTACTGACCGGCACGGAACTGGTAGCCGGCATCCACGGCCAGCGTGATGACCTGGGTGGGTGCGCCGCGGACGGCGACAATCGCAGCGTTGTGCAGAGGCGTCATGGCCGAGCTGCAGACAGGGGGCTGTGGCTCGCGCGATCAGCGCTTCATCGAGTTGAAGAAGTCTTCGTTCTTCTTGGTTTCCTTGAGCTTGTCGAGGAGGAACTCGATCGCGGCAATGTCGTCCATGTCGTGCAGGAGCTTGCGCAGGATCCAGACCCGCTGCAGCTCTTCTTCGCCCATGAGGAGTTCCTCGCGGCGGGTGGCTGAACGGCGGATGTTGATGGCCGGGTAGACGCGCTTCTCTGCAATCTTGCGCTCGAGGTGCAGTTCCTGGTTACCCGTGCCTTTGAACTCCTCGTAGATGACCTCGTCCATCTTGGAGCCGGTGTCGATCAGCGCGGTGGCAACGATCGTGAGGCTGCCGCCTTCTTCGATGTTCCGTGCGGCGCCGAAGAAGCGCTTGGGCCGCTCCAGCGCGTGTGCGTCCACGCCGCCCGTCAGGACTTTGCCGGACGAAGGCACGATGGTGTTGTAGGCGCGGGCAAGACGCGTTATGGAATCGAGCAGGATGACAACGTCCTTCTGATGCTCTACCAGGCGCTTGGCCTTCTCGATGACCATTTCCGCCACCTGCACGTGACGTGACGGCGGCTCGTCAAACGTTGAGGCGACCACCTCGCCGCGCACGGAGCGCTGCATTTCCGTCACTTCCTCAGGCCGCTCGTCGATCAAGAGCACAATCAGGACAACCTCCGGATTGTTGGCAACAATCGACTGAGCAATGTTCTGCAGCACCAGGGTTTTACCGGCTTTCGGCGGCGAGACGATCAGCGCCCGCTGGCCTTTGCCGATCGGCGCGATGAGATCGATGATGCGGGCCGTGAGGTCCTCGGTGCTGCCGTTGCCGCGCTCGAGCACCAGGCGCTCGTCCGGGAAGAGCGGCGTCAGGTTCTCGAACAGAATCTTGTGTTTTTTGGTGTTCGGCTCACTGAAGTTGATCTCGTCGACTTTCAGCAGCGCAAAGTAGCGCTCGCCGTCTTTGGGCGGGCGGATCTTACCGGCAATGCTGTCGCCGGTGCGCAGGTTGAAACGCCGCACCTGGCTCGGCGAGACGTAGATGTCGTCCGGGCCGGCAAGATAAGAGCCTTCGGGTGAGCGCAGGAAGCCAAAGCCGTCCTGCAGGATCTCGAGGGTCCCCTCGCCGTAGATGTCTTCCCCGTTCTTCGACTGCTTGCGGACAATTGCCGCAATCACTTCCTGCTTGCGTGAGCGGCCGACATTGTCGAGCCCCATTTCGCGGGCCATATCGACCAGCTCGCCAACGGGCTTACGTTTCAAATCTGACAGGTTCATAGACATGGGATTGGCTCAATCTCGCAAGGGTTAAACACTCTTACCGCGTCGCGGACACAACAGGTCTGTTTACGGAGAGATAAAGGGGGTGAATGAAGAGCTGTGCGGGGCTGAGGCTTATGCTGCCGGCTTGGCACAGTCGATTCGAGGTCAAGTGTAGTGGTTTGAAAGCCCCGGTCAAGCCCCTGGGTCACGCGCTTCAGGCAAAAAAACTGACCTGATTCTCACGGTTGGTAGCGCGGAAAGCCGGGCTCCGAGCGGAAAGTCTGCAGGCGTGCGCTGAAAACGTTGCGGCCGGCAAGCCGGTCCAGGGCGGCTACCAGGCCCTCGAGATCATGTCCCTGCTGACGGCAGCATGCCAGGTAGCGGCGCAGGAGAGCCGGCAGGTTCTGCCCGTCCGCCCGCAACGCTCGATCAGCCTGCCAGAAGTACACGGCGCCGCCCCAGTACATGGTTGGATAGCGACGATCCGCGCGCAGGAGCGGCGCTGCCTCGTCAAACGGGAGTGCTTCGTACTCGTAGCGGTTACGTTCCCGGTCGAAGCGCTGCCGATAAATACCGGGGAGATCCGCAGCCGACACGACGCCGCCGGCGACCATGACCTGATACTGCATGAAGCTGGCAAAACCCTCGGCAAACCAGGCGTGGCGACGACCGAGATAAGGGATCAGGAGGTGACTCAGCTCATGACTTGCGGTCCAGTCGTCGCGAAAGGCCTCTGCGGGGAAGTCGGGATTGACGTGGAAGTTCACCCCCTGCCGGGAGCCGCGGGTGGTGTTGGCCCAGGGAATGGGTCGGGACGCGTCGTCGCGGCGGTAGAAAGTGATGTGTACCGGAAAGGGGGGTGGGCCGGTCATCGACTCCAGGGTCGTCTGCACTTCGCGCACCCAGGCTTCGAGTTTCTGCTGCTCCGCGGTGCTGAAAGCGTCCTTCCAGTAAAAGCGCAGGTCAGTGCGCAGCTCCGCCCAGGCGGCATCGGCCGCAAGCACGGTCATGGCGAGCACCATCCATTGCAAGGCTTTCAACATGGTCGAAGCTTGAACGGCTCGAGGTGAATGCGCAGTGAATTGCGGCTATGGCGAGGGGGTGCAGCCCGCCCGGACGCGCCCGCGGGCGGACGTGCTCCGGCCGGGTTGAATCGCGGCAGATCAGATGTTGCTGTCGAGAAAAGCCTGCAGCTGTGACTTTGACAGGGCGCCAACCTTGGTCGCTTCGACTTCGCCATTCTTGAAGAGCATCAGGGTCGGGATACCACGAATGCCGTATTTGGGCGGCGTTGCCTGATTGGCATCGATGTCGATTTTGCAGATCTTCAGACGATCGGAGTACTCGTCGGCGATCTCGTCGAGAATCGGTGCAATCATCTTGCAGGGGCCACACCACTCTGCCCAGTAGTCGACAAGCACGGGCTTGTCCGCGTTGATGACATCGCTTTCGAAAGCGTCGTCGCTGGTGTGTACGATACTGTTGCTCATTCAGGAACATCCACAAAACTGAGTGCCGGCGCAGTGTAGCACCAAGCTGCGCTATCATGCAGCCGAAGTAGAGTAATCCCGTTGAACAAATTGCCTGAAACGCGAGATCCATCGCAGGCTGAACCGTGGGCAGCGCTGGACCTGGGTTCAAACAGTTTTCATTTGCTGATGGTGCGGCCGTCCGGCGGAAGCTTTGTTGTCATTGAGCGGTTGAAAGAAAAGGTCCAGCTCCTGAGCGGCTTCAGTGACGGGCGCATCCAGCCGCCGGCCGCAGCGCGCGGACTCGAATGCCTGGCGCGCTTTGCCCAGCGTCTCAAACCCATTCCTCCCGAGCGTATTCTGGCGATGGGCACCTGTGCCCTCAGAGAAGCGGACAATGCGGCAGACTTCATTGGTGCCGCGGCCAACGTCCTGCCGGTACCGGTGCGCGTCATTGACGGAGAGCGCGAAGCTCAGCTGGTGTACGCCGCTGTCGATCATCATCTCGATGGTCCGGGTTCGGCGCGGCTGGTGATCGATATCGGCGGCGGGAGCACCGAATTTGCCTGGGGCAGCTCAGCCAGTCCCGACGGCGCGGTGTCCGCGACGCTCGGCTGTGTTTCCTCGCGCAATCGTTTTTTTGACGGCGCAGCGGACTTCGCGGCGGCCTATCGGCGCGCCAGAAGCGCGGCGTTTGCGGGTCTCGATGGGTGTCTGAGCAACGCGCCTCGCATGCAGGGCATGCAGGTTTACGGGACCAGCGGCACCATCCAGTCCATCCAGACGGTGCTCGCTGCGAACGGCTGGAGCAGTGAAGCGATTACCGCGGACGCCATGGCGCTCCTGGAGCGGGAATTTCTCGAAGGCCGTTGGGTGCGTGGCGTGGGTATGCCGGGACTGGCGCCGGACCGGATCGACATCTTTCCCGCGGGCGTGGCGCTGCTTGCGGCCTGTTTCGAGAAACTCGAGATACAGGCGCTCGAATATGTCGATGTATCATTGCTGCACGGTATGGTGTGCGAGGCAGTGGTGACGGCGACGGAAAGCAGTCTGCACGAGGACAGCGTCAGCCAGCTGGCAGGGCGATTTGCGATCGACGACGCACAGGCGGCGCGGGTCGAGCGGACCGCGCTTGCGCTGTATAACCAGGCGCTGCCGGCGTGGCCGGAAATCGCCGAGTACGCTGAGCTTTTCAGATGGGCGGCGCGTCTGCACGAGATCGGCACGCAGATCAGCACGCGACACTATCATCGTCACGGCGCCTACATCATCAAGCATGCCGAGCTGCCGGGTTTTGCCGACTGGCAGAAGAACATGCTGGCGCTGCTCATTCGCGGACACCGCCGCAGCCTCCCGGGCCTTGCCTTCCAGGCGTTTCCAGCGTCAGCTGTCGAACAGCTGCAACGGCTCGTGGCGCTTCTGCGGATTGCCGTGATACTGGAGCGCAGCCACAACGATGCGGATTCCCCGGCCGTCAGCTTCAGCGTTGTCGAACGCCGCCTGGATCTCACGCTGCCGCCAGGCTGGCTGCAGGCCCATCCGCTGTCGGCGCGGGAGCTCGAAGTGGAGCGCGACCAGCTCGAAGGCGGTGGCTTTACGTTCGCAGTAAGTTGACTCAAGCCTCGTTCAGGATGGCAGCGGCGGCTTTGGCAAAGTAGGTCAGGATGCCGTCGGCGCCGGCACGCTTGAAGCAGAGCAGCGATTCCATGATCACCGCCTCGGTGAGCCAGCCCGCATTGATGGCCGCCATGTGCATGGCGTATTCGCCGCTGACCTGATACGCGAAGGTGGGAACGCCGAACTCACGCTTCACGCGGGTGACGATGTCCAGATACGGCATACCCGGCTTGACCATCACCATGTCCGCGCCCTCTTCCAGATCCAGGGCAATCTCGTGCAGCGCTTCGTCGCCGTTCGCCGGGTCCATCTGATAGGTGAATTTGTTGCCGCCGGCGATGTTGCTGGCTGAGCCAACCGCATCGCGAAAAGGCCCGTAATAACTCGATGCGTATTTTGCAGAGTAGGCCATGATCTTGGTGTTGATGTGCGCCGCAGCATCCAGGGACTCGCGTATGCGGCCAACGCGACCGTCCATCATGTCGGACGGGGCAATGACGTCCGCACCGGCCTCTGTGCACACCAGCGCCTGCCGACACAGGGCATCCACGGTGATGTCGTTGGCGACGTAGCCGTCGTCGTCGAGAATGCCGTCCTGGCCATGCGTGGTGTAGGGGTCGAGCGCGGCGTCGGTGATCACACCGAGCTCAGGCACGGCCGCCTTGGTGCCGCGAGCGGTTCGCGCCATCAAGGCGG
>JAAUXY010197163.1_pt1 | contig 15104 bp, 15 predicted proteins | sample 7278121 | NCBI WGS metagenome assembly JAAUXY01 (sample SAMN14350117, study PRJNA611818) | marine sediment metagenome | isolation source: surface marine sediment (1.8m) | place: French Polynesia: Moorea | collected 2018-08 | reverse complement strand
GGCAGCACCATCATCACGACGACGACCGGGATGAACGCTGCGTCGGCCAACGCGAGCAGCGGGGCGGTGATCATGCCCATGCCGATCCCGATCCCCGACTGGACGGTGGCGCCCACGTACATCGCCAGGACGCAGAGCAACGCGACCTCCCACTCGAGGCCGGCGATCATCGGTCCTTGAGTCGCTTCGGGTCGGCCGCCGCCGGGTCGTCGGGCCACCGGTGCTTCGGGTAGCGGCCCGCCATCTCCCGCCGGACCTCGTCCCACGACCCGGACCAGAATCCCGGGAGATCGGCGGTGACCTGGATCGGCCGGTCCGCCGGCGACAGCAGTTCCAGCCGGATCGGTCGGCCACCGGCGCTCGGGTGGACGGTGACCCCGAACAGGTCCTGCACCCGGACTCGAGCGGTCGGTTGCTCGCCCGAGTAGTCGATCGGCGTCTCTCGTCCCGTCGGCAGTTCGAGCCGCGCGGGGGCCAGCCGGTCGAGCTCGCCGCCCTCGGGCCATGGCAGCTGGGACCGCAGCACGGTGACCAGGTCGAGCCGTTCGAGGTCGGCCCGCCCGGTGGCCCCGGGCAGATAGGGGGCGAGCCACTCGTCGAGCGTGGTCGTCAGCGTGCCGGTCGACCAGTCGGGCCACGGGTCTCCGATGGTGCGGTGGAGGAAGCCCACCCGTTCCCGCAGCGAGCGGGCCGCCGGTGACCAGCTCAGCGCGTCGAGCTTCGTCACGCGGACCCTGGCCATGAGCGCGTCGGTCGTCTCCGAACCCGGCTCGGGCGGCCCGACCTTGCGCCCGAGCTGGATCGCCCCGAGCCGGCGCTCGATCGCAGCGACGAGGTCGTTCCGGTCCGGATCCCAGGTGACCGAGTGCCGTTCGGCGATCTCGGGCCCGAAGATGCCGACGACGTCGTCGGCATCGATCGCCGCACCGAGACGGATACGGGCGCGGTCACGTCGCCCATCGAGGTCGGCGGCCACCAGGAACGCCTCGTCGGCGAGCGGGTCGTCGTCGGGCAACCACGCCCCGCTGCCCGACCGGAGCTGGAACTGGCCCCGGCGCCGGCGGGCCGCCACGCGGTCCGGATAGGCGAGCAGCAGGACCGCGCCGGACCGGTCGGGATCGACGTCCGTGAGGTCGAAGTCGATGCCCGCCCGACGAGCCAGATCGGCGGCCCGCTCACGCAACCGGACGACGGCCCCACGATCGGCACGGTCGAACCACGCGGCACCGGTGACGGTGCCCACCCGGAGGGCGAGGTCGGCAGGCTGGTCGTCGGGGCGCCCGCGGAAGATGTCGCGCTCGTCGACCAGCGACGCGACGACGCACGCCAGCGCCGAACGCTCGACGGCGATCATCCGCGCCAACCGCGGATGGACCGGGAGGCCGAGCATGGCGCGCCCGAGCGGGGTGATGCTCCCGTCGTCGGCGTCGACCGCGTAGAGGGCGGTGAGCAGCTCGCCGGCCTGGCGCAGCGCCGCCGTCGGGGGCGGGTCGATGAACGAGAGTTGATCCGCGCCACCCCACGCTGCGAGCTCCAGCGCGAGGCCGGCGAGGTCGGCCTGCATGATCTCCGGCGTCCGGTGGCGGGACCGTGTGCCGTGCTCGAGCTTGCTCCAGAGCCGGTACGCGACGCCGGGTTCGGTTCGCCCCGCCCGCCCCGTGCGCTGCTCGGCCGAGGCCCGGCTGGTCGCGACGGTCGTCAGCCGGGTCATCCCGGTGCGGGGGTCGAACCGCGGCTCGCGGGCGAGCCCGGCGTCGATCACGATCCGGACACCCTCGACGGTGAGCGACGTCTCGGCGATGTCGGTCGACAGCACCACCCGGCGGCGATCCGGCTCGGCCGGGGCGAGGGCCGCGTCCTGCTCCGACAGGGACAGCGCTCCGGCGAGGGCATGGACGTCGACGTCGGGACCGAGCACATCGTTGAGCTGGGCCTCGGTGCGCCGGATCTCGCCGATGCCCGGCAGGAAGACGAGGATGTCGCCCTCCTCGTCGGCCAGCGCCCGCAGCACGGCGGCGACGGTCGAGGGTTCGGGATTCGGACGGCCTCGCTGCTTGCGGGACCTCGGTGGGTCGCTCGGCATCCAGCGCACGTCGACCGGATGCGTCCGGCCCTCGCTCTCGACCACGGGCCCCTCGAGCACGGTCGTCAGGCCCTCGACGTCGGGTGTTGCCGACATCGCCAGGATGCGCAGGTCGGGCCGGATCGTGCCCGCGACGTCGAGGGCGAGCGCGAGGCCGAGGTCCGTGGGCAGGTTGCGCTCGTGGACCTCGTCGAAGACGACCAGGCCGACGCCGGGCAGCTCCGGGTCGTGCTGCAGCCGGCGCGTCAGGATCCCCTCGGTGACCACCTCGATGCGAGTGTCGACGCCGATCCGGCGCTCGTCCCGGGTCTGGTACCCGACGAGCCCACCGACCCGGGTGCCGGTCGTCGACGCCATCCGGCGGGCGGCCGCACGCGCCGCCAGCCGCCGCGGTTCGAGCATCAGGATGCGCCGCCCTGCGAGCCACGGCTCGTCGAGCAGCGCGAGCGGGACGACCGTCGTCTTGCCCGCCCCGGGCGGAGCGACGAGCACGGCACCCGTCGCTTCGGTGAGGCTTCGCCGCAGGTCGGGAAGTGCGTCGAGGATCGGGAGGTCGGGAAGCGCGGGCCGATCGGCCACCGGTCAGCCGAGCGCCGGCGAACCGTCGAATGGTCCCGGGTCGCCGGCGGCGGGGATCGCCACGGTGCTCCAGGAGGTGAGCTCGGCGATGCGGTCGGCGACCGTCGCCCACTCGGCGGGCTCCCATCCCTGGGCCGAAGCCACGACCGCGCCGTCGACGCGGGTGAGCACGAACGCCGGGAGCTCGGTGAGCTGCATCGCCTTGACGGTCGCTCGGTCGGGGTCGCAGAACACGAGGAAGCGGTCGGCGAGCGGGCCGACGAACCGTCGGGTGTCGTCGGCGCCGGCGGTGACGATCAGGTTGATCCGCACGTCGGCACCGCGGAAGTGCTCGAGCACGCTGGTCGCCGTCCGCAGGATCCACGAGCTCTCGTTGGTGTAGGGGTCGAGCAGGACCGACGCCAGGTGGAACGTCGTCAGCCAGTCCATGATCGGCCGGGTCTGCCCCAGACCGTCGTCGGCCAGCGGCGTGAGCGTGAGGTCCGTGGGGAGCTGGAGGGCGGTGTCGGCCACGGCGTGCGATCGTAGCGATCGCGGGCGCCGGAGTCCCACCTCACCCGGTGTCCGGGGTCGGTGGAGCGACGGAGCACCGACCTCGTCGGGGCGGGATCGGCCGCAGACCGCTACCGTCGGGGCGTGCACCCGATCGAGCACCTCCGCTACGTGGCGCGGGCGCAGGGCGCGGACTCGGCGTCGCTGGTCGAGGAGACCGCGACGGCGCTCGGTTCGCTGCGGTTCGATCCGGCCGGACTGGTCGTGGCGTGCCGGCGGATCGTGGAGCGCCACCCGTTCAACGGTCCGCTGTGGTGGCTGTGCTCGGGCGTCGTGACGTCGGCCGAGCCGTTCGAGGAGGTCTGGGACCTGGCCGATCGGGTCCGCAACGACCGGACCGGCGCGTCGCTCGCCGCTGCGCTGCCCGACGATGCGTTCGTGGCGACGATCGGCGCACCCGAGGTGGTCGGTGACGGTCTGGTGCGCCGTGGCGACGTGCGGGTGCTGGCGCTCGATGCCGACCACACGGCGTCGCACTTCGTTCGCCGGCTCGACCGGCACGAGGTGGACGTCGAGCCCGTGGACGCCGGCGCGGCCGGTGCGGTCACGAGGACGGCCGACGTGGTGCTCGTCGAGGCGCTGGCGGTCGACCGGGACCGGGCCGTCGTCCCGATCGGTTCCTCGACGCTCGCCACGTCCGCATCGGCCTGGGGCACACCGGTCTGGCTGGTCGCCGGCGTCGGCCGGATGCTCCCGGAGCCGATGGTGGCGTCGATGGTCGAGCGCGTCGAGCGGCTGTCGGCCGGAGCCGACCCGTGGGAGCTCGACGTCGAAGTGCTCCCGACGTCGTTCGTGAGTGACGTCGTGAGCCCCTCGGGCAAGGTGCCGATGGGCCCGCCGGCGATCGTCCCCGAGTGTTCGCTGGCGCCGGAACTCCTCCGATCCAGCCCGATGTAGACCTTGTCTCGCAGTGCGAGTTCGGAGGACGGCCGCTCGCTGCTCGGATCTCGAGTACATCGGGGACAGACCCACTCCGGACTCAAGGTCTTCGACCTTGAATCCTCCGAGGTCAGTCCCCAGTGCACCTCTCGCGGTCGGTCGGCGGAGGACTCAAGGCCTACGACCTTGAGTCCTCCGGCGGCAGCCCCCGTTCCTCAGCCGGGCGGGACACGGAGCAGGCGTGCCGCGAGGTGGTGGGTCGTTGGCTGGCCGACGGCCGCCATTCGGAGCGTGTAGCGCAGCTCGTCGCCCGTCACCTCGACGGTCCGTTCGAGCGACGTGACCTCCTTCGCCGAGCCCGTGAGCCCGATCGCGGTCGAGTGGAGGTCGAGTCGCAGCCCGCCGCCGATCGTCTCGATCGACCCCTCGGCGACCTCGGTGACGCCGGTCGGGTGGGCGAGGACCAGCTCGACGCGCCCTGGTGCCGGCGAGCGCCAGTAGCCCGTCTCGGCGTGCAGCGGGCGTCCGTCGTCGGTCGCCCGGGTGCGTTGCTGGTAGGTGAGGAACGGCTTGCCGATGTGTCCGAAGGCCACCGACTCGACGTACCCGAACGGGTCGATCGTCGGGTAGTCGCCGTCGCCGCCCCCCTCCCAGTGCCCGAGCAACGGGGCGAGGGCCTGGACGTCGGGGTGGAGCGGGAGGTCCATCACCGCCGACAGTACGTGGCCCGACGCCGGGCGAGGGATGCGGCCGTGCTATCGATGGCCACGATGGGTCCGGACACCAACTCCTCGGAGCTGTATGCGCCGCTGAACGAGTTGCCGGCGGGCTTCGAGGGGCCGCACACCTACGCCCACGTGATCGGCAGCTCGGTCTTCGTCGACGACCGGCCTGCCGACGACGGTTGGGGGCGCCACTTCGTCGGGGTCGTCGAGGGATCGGCGTGGTGGGCGGTCGACGTCCCGTCCGACGCCGAGGATCCCTCGTACGGCGCGGCCCTCGACCTGTACAGCTACTTCGGGCGGGCGTCGGCCGGTGAATGGCTGGCGGCAGGCCGGGCGGTGCAGGTCGTGGAGTGGGCCCGGACGCACCGCTTCTGTGGCCGGTGCGGGCAGCCGACCGAACCCTCCCGCGGTGAGCGGTCGATGCGCTGCCCCGGCTGCGGTCTCGTCGCCTACCCGCGGGTGTCGCCGGCCATGATCACCCTGGTCACCCGCGGCGCGCCGGGGCCCGACCAGGAGGCGCTTCTCGCCCGCGGCGCACGGTTCCCGCTGCCGATGTACTCGTGCCTCGCCGGGTTCGTCGAGCCGGGCGAGGATCTCGAAGGGGCGGTCGTGCGCGAGGTCCGTGAGGAGGTCGGGCTCAGCGTCGGGAACGTGCGCTACGCCGGGAGCCAGCCGTGGCCGTTCCCGAACAGCCTGATGATCGGGTTCCGCGCCGACTACCTCGACGGCGACATCGTGCTCGAGGACGACGAGATCGTCGATGCCCGCTGGTGCCGCCGCGACGACATGCCCGCGATCCCCCCAGGGATCTCCATCGCGAACAAGATCATCCAAGCCTGGCTGTCCGAGGAGACCTGAGGACTCGTCAGGCCAGCTTGCGCTGGAACCAGTCGAGGATGATCTCGCCTCGCTGGACGCGGTGGACGGCCGAGCCGGACCGTGACAGCTCGTGGCCCTCGCCGGGGAAGCGGTAGAAGTCGACCTCCTTGCCGTACAGCTTGAGGGCGATCCACAGCTCCTCGGCCTGGTTGATCGGGCAGCGCCAGTCCTCCTCGGAGTGGATGATCAACATCGGGACCTCGATCTGGCCGGCGAGGTTCACCGGCGACCGCTTGACGTACTCCTCGGGGTCGTCGATGTGGGTCAGGCCGTGCTCAGCGACGAACAGCCCGGCGATGTCGCTCGACCACTCGAACGAGAGCAGGTTGTTGCAGGCCCGCTCCGAGCAGATCGCGCGGAACCGTCCGCCGTACTCCGCCGCCAGCAGCGTCGCCATGTAGCCGCCGTACGAGCCGCCCAGCATCCCCACGCGGTCCGGGTCGCAGAACCCGAACCGTTCGAGGGCGCCGTCGAGGATCGCCACGACGTCGTCGACGTCGACCGAACCCCACCCGGTGCCCGGCGCGGTCGGATGCTGCGGGCCGAGGATCGCCTGCCCCCAGCTGGTGTGCCGGCCACTCCCGCCTCGCGGGTTGCCGAACACGACGACGAACCCGGCTGCGGCCTGCATCTGGGCCTCGTCGAAGAAGTACTCGCCGTACTGGGCGAACGGCCCGCCGTGGACGTTGAGCAGGACGGGGTAACGCTGTGTCTCGTCGAAGTCGGCGGGCCTCGTGATCCAACAGTCGATCTCGTCGGTGCCGTCGGTGGTCGGCACGGTGAAGTGTTCGGCGGGAAGCAGCGACGCCGCGAGCCGGGCTGCGACGTCGGTGCTCCGCTCGTCGCCGACATACAGCTCGGCCGGGCGTTCGACGGTGGTGCGGGTGGTGGCGATCACGCCCGCAGCGGCGGAGAGCCCTGCGACGGTCAGCGCACCGGAGGTCAGTGGCTTGGGCGGCACCGATCCGTCGGCGGCGATCCGGTAGAGGTGCGTCGAGCCCCGGTCCTCGGCGGTTGCGAGCAGCGTCTCGTCGTCCTCCCAGACCGGGCTCGGCGTCCCGAAGATCGCCTCGAACGTTCGGTCGTGGTCGGCCGAGGCCCACACGATCGCGTCGGCCGGCACCGCTTCGCCGTCGGCGGGGATCACGCCCACGCGGGCGTTCTGCGGGTAGGTCAGCGGATCGGGAAACCCGATGAAGGCGATCTTCGACCCGTCCGGCGACACCGACGGGGTGTGATAACAGCCGTCGGTCCCGGTCAGCCGGCGCGGCTCGGCGCCCGAGTCGAGCCCGAACTCGTAGAGATCGGCGGTCAACTCCCGGTCCCAGGTGTCGTGGCGAGCCGCGCTGGTGATCACCGCCGACGAGTCCGCTCGCCATGTCACCCCGTGGTGCTGATGGTCGCCGGGGGTCAGGTTGCGAGGTGGTGCCGTGCCGTCGCTGGCCACGACGTAGACGTGACTCGGCCGGTCGAACACCCAGTCCTCGCCGTCGAGCCGGCCCTGCAGCCGCTCGACCTTGCGGGGCGCCTGCCACGTCACGTCCTTGGCCCCATACCGTTCGTCGCGGGTGCGGCTGACGAAGGCGATCCACTTGCCGTCCGGCGACCATGCGGGGCTGTCGATCCCCTCGTCCCGGGTGCACAACGTGCGCAGCTCGCCGGGCGTGCCGACGGGAAGCACGTGGAGCGTGGCGTCACCCTTCTTCTCGCCCCGCTTCGAGGTGAAGGCGAGATGGTGCCCGTCGGGCGACCAGACCGGGTTGCCGTCGTGTTCGCCGGCCGACACCGGTGCGTCGTCGATCCAGATCACCGACCGGGTCACGTTGGCGGTGAGGTCGGTCGTCGACACGACGAACGCCACGTGTGCGCCGTCGGGAGAGACCGCCGGGCTCGACACCCAGCTGCGTTCGTCGACCAGACGCTCGGCGATCGCCCGGTGCGGGCTCGGCGGCGGGGTTTCGGCATCGGGGGTGGACATCCACCCGACGGTACCGCGGCGCCGCCGCCCGCGACCACGGACCGGCGCCCTCCGAACGTTCACTGACGCAGCGGTTGCGGCTTCGCGCCATGATGACCCGATGTCCGACGTGATGCTCGTGACCGGGGGCAGCCGCGGCATCGGCGCCGCCACGGCGAGGCTGGCGGCCGGGGCCGGGTACGCCGTTGCGGTCAACTACCGGTCCGACGCGATCGCTGCCGAGGAGGTGGTGCAGGCGTGCCGGGGGGCTGGTGTGGCGGCGATCGCCGTACGGGCCGACGTCGCCGTCGAGGCCGAGGTCGTTGCGATGTTCGACACCGTCGAGGCGGAGCTCGGGGCGATCGACGTCCTGGTGAACAACGCCGGGGTGCTGCACCAGCAGATGCGCTTCGACGAGATGTCCGTCGATCGTTGGCGCAACATGTTCGACGTCAACGTCGTCGGCGCGTTCGTGTGCGCCCGTGAGGCGGTGCGGCGGATGTCGACGCGGTACGGCGGCCGGGGCGGGGCGATCGTCAACGTGTCGTCGGCGGCGTCCTACATCGGAAGTCCGAACGAGTACGTCGACTACGCCGCCAGCAAGGCCGCCATCGACACGATGACGATCGGCCTCGGCAAGGAGGTGGCGACCGAGGGCGTTCGGGTCAATGCCGTCCGGCCCGGGCTGATCCGCACCGACATCCACGCCAGCGGGGGCGAGCCCGACCGCGTCGACCGCCTGGCGTCGACCGTCCCGATGCAGCGGGGCGGCGAAGCCGACGAGGTCGCCCGGACGATCCTCTGGCTGGCCTCCGACGACGCGTCGTTCGTCACGGCGACCCTGGTCAACTGCTCGGGCGGCCGGTGACGATGCTCGACCGAGCTGCGGTGTCGACAGGATGCTGATCAAGCGGGCCGTCCTCGATCGCATCGTCGGGGGAAAGGTCGACACCTTGTTTCGGCGCCAGCGCCGGCCGACGGTCAGGACCGGTGGCTCGTTGCGAACTGCGGTCGGTGTGCTCCGGATCATCGCCGTCGACGAGGTCGACGAGCAGAGGATCAGCCCGGCGGATGCACGGCGGGCGGGGTTCGCTTCGACCGACGAGCAGCGGTCCGAGCTGAACCGGAGGAGTGAGGGCACGGTGTACCGCGTCCGTGTCGAGTACGGGGGTGTCGACCCGAGGCTCGCCCTTCGCAGCCGGTCCGACATCACCGACGGGGAGTGGGCCGAGGTCGTCGAGCGCCTGGATCGCTTCGACCGGCGGAGCCCGCACGGCGCCTGGACGCAGGCGACCCTCGAGCTGATCGCAGGCCACCCTCACGTCCGGGCGCCGGATCTGGCGGCGATGCTCGGGCGGGAGACCACGCCGTTCAAGACCGACGTGCGCAAGCTGAAGGAGCTGGGCCTGACCGTCAGTCACAGCCCCGGGTACGAGCTCTCACCTCGCGGCGCGGCGGTGCTCGAACGACTCCGTCGCAAGCGCCGCTGAGATTGCGTCGACCCGCTACCCGTCGTCGGCGAAGAGCTCGAGCTGCTCCCAGGTGACGGCGACCTCGCTGACGACACACCACCGCAGGCGGCCCCGCGAGCCGGGTCGGCGGATCTCGACACGTTCGGGCCGCAGCGACCGGGCCGAACCGTCGGGGTCGTGCAGGGTGACGCTTCCGTCGGTGGCGATCCCGGCCACCTTGCCGACGATCCACCGGCCCTTGTCCCCCCGCCGGAACCGGATCGGCTCACCACGGCGCAGCCCGAGGCGGGCGAGGGCGGCCGGCGAGTGATGCATGACCCCGCGCATCGTAGGCCGCCGGCGTCGGGCGAGGGTGGTTCGGGTTCCGACCCCCCGGTGCCGGGCGAGGGTGGTTCGGGTTCCGACCCCTCGGTGTCGACGGCGGATGTGTTTCAGGTTCGCGAACTCATGCAACGGTGCGCGCGTCGGCGGCGATCGACGGGTACCGTGTAGGTCGATGACAGAAGAGCGCAACGACACCCGAAACGAGGCCGTGATCAACGAGGCCCTCGGGGTCATCGACGGTGCCCTCGCGAAGATGATGCAGCGTGATCTCGTCTCCTCGGGCGAGGTCGCCGACCTGCTGCTCGACGTTCGCACGACGCTCACCACCGAGCCCGTCGCCCCGGTCATCGAGACCATCGAACCCGTCTCTTCCGATCACGCCTGACCAGGGCGTTCATCCGGCCAGGAGCCGGTCATCGAGACGATCGAACCCGTCTCCTCCAACCACGCCTTCACCCAGCCACGAGCCGGTCGAACGCTGCCTCGAAGTGCCGTTTCAGCAGCTCTGGCTGCTCGACGGCGGCCGGGTCGGTGTGGAGCCCGACGTCGAGCTGGTCGACGTGGCTGAGCAGCGTGAGGTTGACCGGGGCTCCTGCGAGCGGGCCGATCGGGTAGTTGTGCAGCATCTGTGCCCCGGCGACGAACAGGGGCACCGGTGACCCCTTCACGTTCGAGGTGACGAAGTCGACGGTGTTCGCCTGTCGTCGGGCGACGCGGGTGAGCAGCGCCGTCGGGACCGTCGAGGCGAGCGCGGCCATCATGTCGAGCGGTGGCCCCGTTCGCCGTGCGGCCTCGACGGCGTCCCGGATCGCAGCGAAGCGCTCGGCCACCGCCATCTCGCCGGTCGGGACGTCGAACCGGGTCAGCGAGAAGGCGTTCGCGCCCGAACCGTCGCTGCGCGTGCTCACCGCCATGGAAGCCCTGAGGGAGTCGACCGGCGCACCCAGCTCGGCGTGGTACGCCCCGGCCGCCTCGGCGGCGAGCGCCAGGAACGCCGTGTTCAGCGTGCCGCCGAACCGGCCGGCAGCAGCCTTCGCCGCCTCCAGCGGGGCGGTGGCCACCTCGAGGTGTCGTCGCGCCGAGCGCCGGCGCCACAGCGGCGACCGGCCCGGCTCGGTCCGCCGCAGTTCGTCCGTGACGCTGCGCAGGGTCTCGGTGGCGGTGGCCGACGCCTCGGGGAGTTGGTCGGGCTGGGCCAGCAACTCCTGCACCCGTCGGGCGACCCCGAGCGGCAGGCGCAGTGCATCGGTCAGCGCAGCCCGGACGGCCTCGGTGGTCGGGTCCTCGACGAACACTTCCGGATCATCGTCAGCGAGCGCATCCGGTTCCGGCACGGGCCGATCGGGTGCGTTGCGCTCCAGGTCGAAGAATTCGAGGGCGAGCTGGATCCCGGCCTCGCCGTCGCTGATCGTGTGATGCAACTTCTCGATCAGCGCGGCCCGGCCGTCCGCGAGGCCCTCGACGACCACGAACTGCCAGAGTGGCCTCGCCCTGTCGAACGGATCGGCGGCCACGAGTGCGGCGAGGTCGAGGAGCTGGCGCTCGGTCCCCGGCGCCGGCAGCGCGATCCGCCGCACGTGGTCGTCGACGGCGAAGTCGGGATCGTCGGTCCAGGTCGGCGGACCGAGGCCGACCGTCGGCGTGCGGACCGCCTGGCGCAGCCGCGGGACGTGGGCGGCCGCCAGTTCCAGGCGGCGGCGCAGCCGGTCCATGTCGGGCGGCCGGTCGAGGATCGTGAGGTTGGCGAACGTCGCGGCCAGGCGCGGGTCGTCCTCCAGGCGCCACATCAGTCGCTCGGCATCGTTCATCCGGCGCTCGTAGACGATGTCGACCATCGCCGACGAAGGGTAGGCCGGTCCCAGCCCCGTCGCAGCCGGCGCAGCGAGCGGTGCTGGTTCGCGGCCGGCCCTCGCCGCGAGGGCGCCGGGTCAATCGGCGAGCAGGCGGCGGGCGATGCGACGGCCCAGCAAGCCGAGCAGCCAGCCCAGCACGGCGCCGACGACGACGTCCGACGCGTGGTGGATGCGAACGTACGCACGGCTGGTCCCGACGACCGCCGCGATCGCCCACCAGAGCCCGCCGATGCTGCCGCGATCCCAGCCGGAGAGCATCGTGGCTGCGAACGCCGCCGAGCTGGCGTGGCCCGACGGGAACGAGGACGTCGACGGCTTGCGGACCGGGAGCCGGGCATCGCCGCTCGTCGTCGGACGGCGGCGATTGAACAGCCGTTTGACGCCTTGGTTGACGAGCAGGCTCTCGGCTCCGAGCAGCACGGCGAGCACGACGACTTGGTCGGGCCGCCGGCGGGCGATGCCGCGGGCGACGCTGACGAGGTGCCAGACGAGGCTGAAGTCGCCGAGCGTGCTGGCCGTCTTGAAGACGGCGTCGGCGGCCGGTTTCCCCCGGTACTGCTCGAGCAGCGCGTCGACCCGTTCGTCGAACGCGTCGATCACCGGGCCGAGGTGACCCTGGCCGGGGACATCGGAGTCGTCGACACCTGGCGTCACGTGGCGCTCACGTCGGCGGCCGGCCCCGACAGCAGCGCCTCGTACGCCGCCGTGGCGCCCTCCCGGGCGCCGGCGGGGTCGCCTTCGAACGCCGGGCACCAGGCTCGGAACGCGCAGTAGTCGCACAACCGCCCGGGCCGGGGGCGGAAGTCGCCGGTGACGCAGGCGCGCTCGATCGCGTTCCACACTGCGGCCGTCCGCGTGGTGATGAACCGGACCGACTGAGCCGACGGCACGGTCTCGATCGTCTCGCCGGTGCTGAGGTACATCAACCGGATGCGGGCCGGGCGCCGGCCGAGGACGCGCTCGCACAGGAACGAGTAGAAGTGCACGCCGGCGAGGCTCTTCTGCTCGTAGTTGCCCGACGGCGGGCGCCCGGTCTTGTAGTCCGTGACGACGAGCTCACCGTCGTCGTCGAGCTCGAGCCGGTCGATGATGCCCCGCAGCGTGAGCGAGCCGACCTGGGCCTCCATCCGCAGCTCGAGCCCGATGTCGCGAACGGTGGACGGGTCCTCCATGTCGAGGTACCGGGCGGTCAGCGAGCGGCAGGTCGTGGCGAACTCGTCGGCGGCGTCCGGGTCGAGTCGCAAGCCCACGTAGTCGGGGTGTTCGGCGTACTCGGCGAGCGCCTGTTCGAGCGACCGCTCCAGCCGGTCGGCGGTGCGCTCGGCGGCCGGTCTCACGAACAGCAGCTCCAAGGCCCGATGGACGATCGTGCCCCGGGTGGTGGCGACGCTGGGCGGTTCGGGCAGCTTCTCGATGCTCGAGAAGCGGAACTGCATCGGGCAGCTCGTGAACGACGAGACCCGCGACGGCGACAACGACGTTGGCACCGCAAACACCGGTTGCGGGGCCGGTTCGGTGCCCGCTGCGATCTCGGGCTCGTCGACCAGTGCTGTCACGCCCGTCATCGTAGATGGGGGGTGTCACGCCCGCGCGGAGCGCCCGGGCCGACCCCGAAATCTGTCCCGCGATGCCCGCTGAGCGGGCAATCCGGTGCAGATCATTGCTGGTGCGGCGGGTCCCTCCCGAAATCTGTCCCGCGATGCCCGCTGAGCGGGCAATCCGGTGCAGAATTCTGATGGGAGGTTCGAGGGACGGTCAGCCGGCGGCGTCGGCGATCAGCTCGGCGATGCCGACCGGGTCGACGAACGGCCCGAAGTGGGTCGCCTCGGGGAGCTCGACCAGCCTCGCGTTCGGGAGCCGATCGACGACCTCCGGCGCGATCAGCGCGGGACCACCACCGTCGCCGCTGGCGACGACCACGACCCGTACCTCGATCTCGGGGAGCAGGTCCCACGCCGAGTGGATCGCACCCTGCTCGAACGTGCGCGCCTCGTGTTCGGGGTCGCACTTGAGGCGCACCCCCTCCGGGGCGGGACGGAAGCCGTGGGCGACGTAGAGGCGGAGCACGTCGGGGTCGAACTGCTGCAGCGGTGGCCGCGAGCCGTATCGCTCGATCGCCTCCTCGAACGAGGCGAACGAGGCGCGCCGCCGACGGGCACCCTCGATCAGCGGGGACGGCGCCCGGTCGCGGTCGTACCGCTCGGTGGGGAACACGATCGGTTCGAACGCAACGATCAGGTCGAACAGGTTGGGGTCGTGATGGGCCGCCATCAGCAGGGCCGCCCCGCCCATCGAGTGGCCGAAGCCGGTCAGGCCACCGTCGGGCGCGATCGCGTGCGCGACGGCGAGTGCGTCCTCGCCGTAGCGGGCCCAGTCGACGTGCCAGTCCTCGGGACGGGCGGTTGCGCCGTGGCCCCGGTGGTCGAGGGCGAAGGCGGTGAACCGGTCGTCGAGCGCGTCGGCGATCGGCAGGTAGCAGTAGCCGTGGAACCCCGTGGCGTGCGACAGGAGCAGCGGCGGCCCGCTCCCTCCGAACTCGTGCACGGCGACGCTCACATGGTCGGACGAGGGGACCCGCACCGGCCCATCATCGCTGCCCACCGCCGGACCGGGCGAATCGCTGCGCAGGACCCTCGTGGCCTGGCTGGCCGCTGCTGGCCCGGCCAGATCTGGCGGCTACTGCTCCTTCTCGCGGCGGGCGCGGCGCCACCAGGTGAGGATGACCCGGTCGAGCAGGATGCCGAGCCCGATGGCGATCGCGATGACCGTCCAGACGCGCCCGCTGAAGTCGAAGAAGAGGAACTCGATGTTCGTCCGCTCCCGGTTCTGCGCGATGAACACGGCGATCACGATCGCCAGCACGATCAGCAGGATCAGGAAGACGGACGGACCGTTGCGCTTGGCGGCCGCTTCCTCTTCGAACGTCTCGTCGTCGCGTGCCATCGGGAGCCCCCTCGCCCCAGCCGCCGGTCAGCCGAGTGCGGTGAGGAACATCGCCGTCTCCTCGGCGATGGTCGGCGGCACCTGGTAGCCGTCCCGGTCGGTGATCGCGTCCCAGTTGTCCCGGACGTCCTCGGGCGAGATGTCGGGGCCGCCCGTGTAGCCGGGACACTCGGCGATGAAGACCTCGGCCACCCGTCCGCCGCCGACCGAGTAGATGCGGCCCGTCGACTCACACGACTCGTGGCAGAGGTAGGTGACCAGGGGCGACACCAGGCCGGGGTCGAGCTTGTCGCCGAGCGGGCCGAGCAGGTCCTCGGTCATCCGGGTCATCGCCAGCGGGGCGATCGCGTTGGCGCGGATGTTGTACTTGGCGCCCTCGACGGCGAGCACGTTGGTGAAGCCGACGAGCCCCATCTTCGCCGCGCCGTAGTTGGCCTGGCCGAAGTTGCCGAACACGCCGGCGGCCGACGACGTCGACACGATCCGCCCGTAGCCCTTCTCGCGCATCACCTTCCACGCCGGGCCGGTGACGTTGAACGCGCCACGGAGGTGGACGTCGATCACGGGGTCGACCAGGTCGGCGGTCATGTTGTGGAACGACTTGTCGCGCAGGATTCCGGCGTTGTTGATGACGATGTCGACGGTGCCGAAGGCGTCGATCGCGGTCTGGACGATCGACTCACCGACTCGGTGGCGACCCCCGAGGGCGGTGAATCGATCGTCCAGACCGCGATCGACACCTTCGGCACCGTCGACCTCGTCGTCAACAACGCCGGCATCCTGCGCGACAAGTCGTTCCACAACATGACCGCCGACCTTGTCGACCCCGTGATCGACGTCCACCTCCGTGGCGCGTTC